>Ga0256841_1002940_pt1 | contig 13098 bp, 5 predicted proteins | sample 356308metaG_FD_185971 | JGI IMG/M metagenome (GOLD analysis project Ga0256841, IMG submission 185971) | Hydrothermal vent microbial communities from Mid Atlantic Ridge, Atlantic Ocean - 356-308 | ecosystem: Environmental > Aquatic > Marine > Hydrothermal vents | place: Atlantic Ocean: Mid...
TTTTATTCCGATGTTTTGGGTTTGAGAGAAATATATCTTCTTAAAAATAATAACGGGGTTTTCTTTTCAACAAACGCTACCTTGCTTTCAAAATTTAACAATTTAGAATTAGACTTTTCCCAGTTTGGAAGTCGTTGGATGTTGTTTAATCAAATTTCCGATAAAAGTATATTTAAAAATGTTGTTAGAGTTATTGCTGGCAAAACGGCAACGGTTTCTTTGGGTGATAAAAATATTTCAATAAACAACTACAATTGGTTGCCCTCAAACTCTGAGAAAAAATACGAATTAAAAGAATATTATTTAAATCTAACATCATTAATTAATCTAAATATTCCGGAAACCCATCATATTTCATTAAGCCTTTCCGGTGGAATGGATTCAAGGGTTATTCTTTCGTGTTTGTTAAAAAATAATCTTTCATTTGACACCCACACTTTTGGAGACCCAAATCATCCCGATTCATTGATAGCAAAAAAAATCGCAAATAGTTTAAATTTAAAACACGAACAGATTAATCTTGGTTTACCCGGCAAAGATAAAATAATTCAAGATATTTCCGGATATTCGAGCCAAACACTTGTAAATAATGCCGCATCTGCTATTTTACAATTACAAAACTATCGGGTATTAAATGGCAGAAACATAGTTTTAGTTGATGGTGGATTTGGTGAAATTTGGCGAAGGGAGTTTTTTTATAAATTATTTTTGCGTGGTAAAAAAGCTTTATTTGAAAAAGATATTGATAAAATTATCCCTCATTTAATGTTACATAGAGCAGATATTTTTAATAACGACTCAATGTTACTAATGAAAAACGGAATTGAAAATCAATTAGAAGAGTTATTTGAAAAATTACCAAAAATTAAAAAAAATAATTCAGGTAATTGGTTGGATATTTTTGCAATAAAAACAAGAATTGCCAATTATTATTCTCATGAGCAATCAAGGTTAGACAATAATTTAGTAAGCATCATGCCCTTTCTCCAACCCACCCTTTTAAGCGAATTGAATAATATGCCAATTAGCTTAAGACAAAACGGCAAGTTGTTTAGAAAAATCATAAAATTAAATTCCCCGGTATTGAAAAATTTTGCACTGGTAAAAGGTGAATTTACTCATCCGTTTTTTATGGGGTCGTTACAATCAAGGTTGCTGAACTTAATTCAAAGAAAATTGGGTTTCAACAGATATCAAGGAAATACTTCTCTGGCTTTGTTGAATAGCTTAAAAGAGTTTATTTACGATACAATAAATTCTAAAACAGTAATTGAGACACCGTTTTATGATATAAATAAAATTAGAAAAATCGTTGATGAATTCTATGCGGGGAATGAAAAATATTCCAATGAATTGGATTGGTTTTTATCTTTTGAATTATTTAGACAAAAGTATCAAAATGATTAGCTTAAATATTTAATAATATAAGAAGAACAAACAACTCGGGCGGACCGCCTTTACACTCGATATTTTTAAAGTTTTCTATAATTTGTGCTTTTAATTTATAATAAATATATTTTAAGTATACGGCAGCAGCGTAGTTATATAGAAATGCAAATATTTTAAAGCAAAACAGGGCTTTCGTTAAAAGAGTTTTGCTTCTCACGGTTACTTCTTTAACTATTGGTTCCATGTTTGCAAAACGAAAGTTTAATTAAAAATGGTTGACTGGCAAAATGAAAAAAATAAATTCCGCTTTTATAATTTTGTTTACTACAATCATTATATCAAATATTTACTTTGCACAGCAAAATGATAATTTAAATTATTTTCCACATAATAATGGAGACATGTGGGAATATTATTATTCCGATGGACCATTATATCAAGATACTGCTCAAGTATTTAACCATTATGATTCTACCGATGCTGCCGGAAATGTTTATGTTACTCAAACAAGCAGATATATAAATCCTATTTCGGTCCCGGCTATTCCTTTTGCAGATACTATGAGATATAAAATAGATACACTTAATCAAGTTTGGGGAAGAGTCGGTGAGCTGGATAGCGTTATTGCTTTTAAATTAAACGCACAGCAGGGCGACCAATGGATTTTGAAAACTTACTATGACAATGGAAAGATAATGGGTTATGAAATGGCTAGAGTGGGTATAATTTATCAAAAGAATATTTGGGGTAATATTTATAAAGTAATGAATACATTTTATTATTATACAACTGATTACACGGATACTACGGGTTTATCTAGATATGGTGTTGATTTAGCAAAAGGTTTAGGTATTATTTGGCAAGGAGGAGGTGACTCACCCGGTAGAATGGACATAAAAGGAGCTGTAATCGGAGGTGTTTTATATGGAGATACAACAAATGTTATAACCTCAGTTCAAAACAATAGCAGAAATATTCTTCCTTCAACTATAGAACTAAGGCAAAATTATCCAAATCCTTTCAATCCAACCACTATAATTAATTATTCAATAAAAGAAGAAGGTTTTGTTCAATTAGCAGTTTACGATGTATTGGGAAAAGAAATAACGGTTTTGGTAAAAGAAGAGAAAAAACAAGGAAGTTATTCGGTTAAATTCGACGGAACCAATTTGCCGGATGGAATTTATTTTTACATTCTGCGTGTAAACAATTCAGTGCAAAGCAGAAAAATGGTTTTGTTGAGATAAGGCTAAAGTATACGCATCGTTGCTGTTCCGGTTTTCATACAATATGAAGAACAAATAGAACCTGCGCCCGGGAAGGAATTTTAATCTATATCCGGTTAAATTGATATTTAAACCGGAAGGGATAATTCCTTTCCCGGACACAGGAAAACTTTTTTCTTCGGCTATGTAATTAACAAACAACAACAAACTAAAATCATTAAAAATTACTTAATTAAAATCATTTTCTTTGTCCGGACAAATTTACCTGCTTGCAGTCTATAGAAATATACTCCGCTGGGTAATCCACCGGGTACGGAATTTGCATCGAATGTTACTTGATATGTACCTGCCGGTTGTTTTGTATCCACCAGCGTTGCCACTTCCCTGCCAAGCATGTCGAATACTTTCAACTTTACTTGTTGAAGTTTTTCGTGTGATGTTTGTTCATTTTGTATTGTGTATTTGATAATTGTTGCCGGATTAAACGGATTGGGATAATTCTGTGATAAATTAAACGTATTAATATTTTCAATCTTCTTTCCGGCACTTAATATTATTTCATGGGAATTGTAAACATACAGGCCGTGAGAAGCTGTGGAAATAAACAAGTTGTTATTTTTATCGACCGACAGTCCCGTAACGGTACCCGAAAGAACATCCGGATCGATAATTACTTTGTTCCAGTTTTCCGCATCGGTGCTTGAATAAACCGAGAGAGTATCGGAAAATTCGCCTCCAATCCAAATTTTACCTGATAAATCTACAGCAATAGTTCTGACATGTATCAACGGTAAATTTGTATAGGTTGTCCACGTTCCATTTTTGTACTTGGCAATTCCGTCTTCTAAAAAGGAAAACCAAATTGTTCCGTCCGGTGCCTGGGCAATGCCAGTGGCATTCGTGCTTTCAATTCCTTCGTTTGTACCGAAGTGATGAAATGCATTACCATCGTATAGGGTAGGAGTTGAATAAAAAAATCCGATCCAAAGATTACCATCTGTGTCAATAAATAGTTTGGATGGACCCCGCCCGCCGGTTTCATCATCTTCGTATAAGGCAAAGCTCTGTGATGCCAAATTAAATTTCAGCAATCCACCGTTCCCGTCGGCAATCCAAACGGTATTGTTGTTTTTAGCTGCGACGGCGGTTCCCCAAAATAAAGTTGCCATTTCTTGGGGAGGTCGTATTGAACTCCATCCAGAATTTGCATTCCAGTACCGGATACTGTCGGAAACGGAAAATACGGTACCGGCGTCTGTAATTGTAATATCGTTGGAAGTTACAACTTGAGGATTGCCGGAGATATCAAGAGGGGAAAATGTTTTCCAGTAATCTCCGTTAAACATTGCTATACCATGACTTAGGGAATTTACCCAATAATGTCCGTATTTATCGAATTTAACCGCTATTATATCGGAAATAGGTCCGGAAGAGGGAACACCGGTATTTAACGTATTATAAACTTCAACAACTTTACCGGAATTTTTATCGAACACGAAAATACCACCGCTCAGCAAGTACAAATACAATTTGCTTCCTTGCGGTATAATTTTGCTGATTGTAACATTCCATTCATAATATCCACCTAAAAGATTAAAAACCTGAACATCACTTGTTGAAATATTAAACTTAATCAACCTACCTTTGCTGGCGCCTATCCAAATATTTCCTTCATCCAATGCCATGCATCTGTTCAAAGCATTATCTGCCGAAACATCAAATACCGTTTCACCTTGACTGTTGAGCCGGACAAGAACGTTTCTGCCGGACGAGTAATGCGGAATCATCCAAATATCCCCGTTATTGGTAGCAAGTATTTGTTCAACAGCCCGGATGGAATCGAGTGGATCTTTTAAAGTATCAACTTCCGTCCCGTTAAAGTAATACAATCCCGAATAAGAATTACCCCAACCGTCAGAATATCTTCTGGAAAGGAAGAAACCGCCGTTTGGTGCAGCGGTAAAGAAATTTGGAGCAAACCAGGGTTGATCGGGAGGGTAATATTTTGTAAAGCCGTCTTCGCTAACTTTCATAAAACCGTTCGAGTGAGCAATAAAAAGATTCCCGTTTTCATCTGTTTTCATATCATTCATGCAGGAAATACAACTTGAGCCAAGTGTTATGCTATCGCCAATGAATTGCCACGTTCCCGTTGAACTGTTGTAACGGGCAATTCCCATAACTTGACCTTGTACATCACTGCTTAAAATTCCACCGAAAGCATAAATAGTGTTATCCGGCAGATAAATAGCTACTTTTCCAACTTCTGCGAAAGGAAATCCGTCCGTTCCTTTGCTTATAAATTTCCAATGTTTGCCATCATAAATCGTGATACCTCCCGGATTTTCCGCATTGTAATACGTGTGACCAATTACGAAATTTCCCGTGTTGTCCAAAATAAAATCTTGTGGAGTTACGGGAAACCCGGTATTGTTTTGAACGTAGTGGATTACTTTGTTTGTTTGTTGGGAAAATGAAATAAAGGTAACTGAAAGGATTAGAATCAAGGTTTGTAAATAACGCATGCTTCCCCCCGGAATTTGTTTTGTAAAAAGAACAATGAAAAAAAGAAAAGATTGACACAAGCGTTCATTTATAACAGCAAAATCAAAAAAACAACAAAAAATTTTACTGTGTAAAAGAATAAAAAAATTAACACATTCCAAAACACTTTTTAAATTGAAGTTTATCCATTAAGGTTAATAAACCATAAATTTGTTCACCCGAATTTTTTCTCCGGCTTTTAACAAAATAGTTACGTTTATCCGCTAAATTTCTTAAATTTAATAACCGAATGTTCCAAGGGATTTTTAATAATCAACTTTAATTATTCTAGCTGAGGACTCCCATGTTGAAAAAAGAAATCAAATTTATACATGATTTCAGTAGCAATTATATACGGGAATTGGGGCTTTACTTCACCGTAGATGAATTAAAAACCAAAGAGCTTCATCCGGCCTTAATCCGCTATATTTCTGCCGAGGTTGATTACAGAATTTTTCAAGATAGACGGAATCTTTTAAAAAACTCCGCTTTCGATTACTCCGGTGAAAAAATCAATGAATACTTTAACCTGATTAAGAAAGAAATAAAACGTTCGAAAAGGTTTTCCGCAAACCAAATAGATGAACTGCTTTATCAAGCGGTGGAATTCAATGCGAATTTTTTAATGCGACCGAAAAGAACATTAATCACATTCTTCTTCGGTTCGATTGACATATTAACAACAGTGGAAATAAAGCAACTTTTGAACTATTTGTATTATTACAAATTCCTTGTAAAAATCATTAAATCGTATTTCAAAGAGAAAAATTTAATTACTATCAGCAAATCGGAATTTGAGAAACTGCTTGAGAAGATAGATGCTATAGGAATTGAAACGCATATAGATGAACTGCTGGAAACGGCTGTAAATTCGATGACCGACTTTTTCAACATAGGAATGCTGCCGAAAGAAAAAATTCCCCTTGTCGCGGTTGATGAATATCTGGCTGAGAAAAATTTGACAGCGCACCGTAAAAAATTGCGCGAAACTTTTCACGGGGATATCAAACAATCAGTACTCAGCACCGATGTTTTAACCGCACTCAAATCGGTTGTGCCCGAACAAGTGGAATCCATTGGAATTATCGACAATTTTAACGATGAGGAATTAATCCTCGAAAAAGTTGAAGAGAATAAAGCGGAACCGGATAACGTTCATAAGACTGAAGAAACATCAAGCGCAACCGGGAATTTAGTGGAAGAATCCCCGGAAATTAAAAATGAAACGGTTGAGCAACCAACAGATATTTTAAATGAAAGCGGAACGGATACCGGAGAAATCCGGACTGAACCCGTTACGGAAGAATTCAAGGATGAGATAGAAAACGATGAAATCCTTTCCGGAGAGCCGGAAACACTCGATACTGGATTCGGTCCCGTTGAAAGCGGGAGCACAACGGAAAATGAGAAACTTGAAACACACACCGGAGCGGAAGAACAAACGTATGAACCGGTTGAAAGAACAAGTGAACAAACTACCACGGAGGCAAATGAAAGTGAAATAGACGAAACCGGTCAAGATATTTTATCGATAAAGGAAGAACTTGAAGAAAGAAAAGGGGAGTTAGAAGAGTTCATCGACGAAACCGGAAGTATGGAATCACTTAACGAATACGAAACTTCTTCCGTAATTGATGAAATTGACAGCAAGATAGAAGAATTGACTGATAAAGCAGTTGAAGAAAAAGAACTTGTTCTTCCCGAAAAAGATTTGCAGAACGGATTAACCGGTGAAGCGGAAAGAACTTTAACGGATATGGTCGATGCTGATCTTGAAGAAACCGGACTGCAGAAAAAAAATCCTCAAGAGGAAATCTTGAATTCCGCTTTCACAGAAGAGAGCGCTTTACCGGCAGAAGATACCGCTTTGGTTTCCAAGGCAGATGAACAAAAAGAAGAAGGAACGGAAACACAACCGGAAACAACCGTAAGCGAAGAAGAAAAACTGATATTTTCAGAGTTTGAAGAATATTTTTCCGGTAAAATTGAAAAGATTTATTCTGAAAATATCAATATTGAAATTAAAAATTACGAACGTGAGCTGGACTATTACGTCAGACCGCTCGATAAGGAAAATCTGGAACGAATGCTGGAAAATTCCAATGAGTACGACAGCGATTATATGGTTGAGAAAATCAATTTGGCTGAATTTCTAAGTGCCGGAAGTGAAATACCCGATATCGGCGAAGAAAAAATCACTATCGATGATACCGTGCCGGAAGAAGCCGCAATTGAGGATACGGACGATGAAGAATTTTCCGCAACACCCGAGACTTCCTTCGAAACAGTCCAACAATCCCCGGAAACCGTTGAAGAGGGAATGGGCGTTGAACAACCGGAGGTGAACTTACAAGAAACGGAAGCAGCCGGAGATGAAACCGCTATGCCGGTGCACCAACCGGAAATACCTGGGGAAGAGGTAATATCAAACAAGCAAGCTGAAATACCCGAAGAGCTTCTTGAAACCGGAACACTGCCGGGAAACGGTGGTGTGAGTGAGCCGGTAAACGGGCAAGAATCCGTAAGCGACGAAGAAATTTTGAGTATAGATGAAGATTCGATGCTGCGTAAAGCTGATGAAATCGATTTGGATGAGTTTGAAAAAAACAGCGACATTTTCAACACCGTAATGGAATATGAAACCGAGCCTGCCATCAGTTTGGAAGATGAATTTTCCAGATTGGAACTAAAACCGGAAATTAATATGTCGGTTGACGATGAAATGATAGCCGGCGTTGTTAAAGAAAAACAAGTTAAAAATGCGGTTAAAGAATTTATTTTGATGAAAAATATTGAATCCGGTGAAATTACAATGCACGCCGATGACTTTGATGCAACTGGTGCAAATGAAGCTGAAGAAATTAAACGTCCTCAACTAAAACAAATAGATTTGGATAGCGACGAAAAATTGGAAATTGAAGATATAATTCACAGTGAATACATGCCCAGGATTATTGAAGTGGTTTTCGATTATGATATGATTGGAGTTGAAGAGATAATGGGTAAATTGAAAGAATGTTCGAGCAAGGAAGAATGCGATTCAATTATTGATGAATACTGCACGGAAAACAATATTAATCCCTCAATTCCGGAGGTGAAAGTATTTCGGTCTTTAATCGCTCGCACCATAGCTACCTAAAGAAAAATCATGTTTTTGGATTATGCGGAAATATTTGTTAAAGCCGGCAAAGGCGGCGATGGCGCAGTTGCGTTCAGAAGGGAAAAATATGTGCCGAAAGGCGGACCTGCGGGCGGAAACGGAGGCAAGGGTGGCGATGTAATCTTAAAAGCCGATGAAAATCTTCACACTTTGCTCGATTTCAAATATAAGCGGAAATACTTGGCGCAAAACGGTCAGCCCGGTGGAAATTCTCTCAAAGACGGAAAGGCGGGAGCGGATTTGATTATCAAAGTGCCAGTCGGAACGGTGGTTAAAGATTCAACCACAAATGAAATTTTACACGATTTCACCACGCATGGTGAAGAATTTGTTGTAGCCAAAGGAGGTAAAGGCGGAAAAGGAAACAGCAATTTTGCCACACCTACAAACCAAACACCACGCTTTGCCGAAGAAGGAAAACCGGGCGAGGAACGCAAGATTATACTCGAGCTGAAATTGATTGCCGATGTAGGTTTGGTGGGATTTCCCAATGCCGGAAAATCAACACTCATTTCCACCATTTCGGCAGCACGCCCTAAAATTGCCGGCTATCCGTTTACCACCCTTAAACCGAATTTGGGAATAGTTAAATATAAAGATTTTAAAACTTTTACCGTTGCCGATATTCCCGGACTAATAGAAGGTGCGCACCTCGGAAAGGGATTGGGACACCAATTCCTGAAGCACATCGAACGGACACGTGTTCTGCTTTTTATGATTGATATAACCTCGGAAAATATTGAGAAAAATTACGTTACGTTGAAAAACGAATTGGAAAATTTTAATCCGGATTTACTTAAAAAGAAAAAACTGGTTGCACTTACCAAAGCGGATTTAATACCGGAAGAGGAAGCAATCAAAATAAAAAACAAATTGAAATTGGAAAACTACGGCAAAGACATTCTGATTATTTCTGCTGTTTCCGGTTACAACATTCAAACTTTGTTGGATATGTTATGGCAAGAACTGAAAGACTGACGAAAATTAATTTTTTGGTTTACGTGGGAATTCTGTTTGTTGTAACCGTTGCCGTTGCACTTTTCAGCTTGACCACCGGCGCGGTGGAAATTCCGGCGTCCAAAATATTTTCGGTACTTGCAGGTACCGGTGAAAATTCCGTATTCGAAAAAATAATATTTGAAATAAGATTACCGAGAATACTTATGGCTGTTGCGGTCGGTGGAGGTTTATCGGTTGCCGGCGCTGTATTCCAAGCAATTTTGATGAACCCGTTGGCGGAACCTTACATATTGGGAATTTCCAGCGGCGGTTCTTTCGGGGCGGTCTTGTCTTTTGTGTTGGGTTTGTCTTTCTTCGGCACGCAAGTTTTTGCATTTGCCGGCGCTTTGATTGTTGTGTTTATTGTTTTCCTGCTTGGCAGACGATTCGGCGAAATTGAACCGGGTGTTTTATTGCTTTCTGGTGTGATGGTTGGCGCATTCTTTGGCGCCGGAATTTTAATTATGACAACAATGCTCGATACTTCGCTGCGAACGGCGGTTTTTTGGTTAATCGGCAGTCTCTCCTTTGCAGAAACCGAAAATTTGTATTTTGTACTTCCGGTAACTTTACTGGCCACTGCGGTACTTGTTCTTAATTCGTACAAATATAATGTTTTGGCTTTGGGTTCCGGCGGTGCAAAGCAATTGGGAATAAATACTAACCGTGTGAAAAACACAGCTTATGTTTTTGCAAGTTTGCTAGTCGGCTCGGTTGTTAGCATTAGCGGTATTATAGGGTTCGTCGGATTGATTATACCACATGTGAGCCGGATGTTGTTTGGTCAGGATTACAGAATAATAATACCTTCGTCATTTTTTCTTGGCGCTTCGTTTCTTATTTTGGCCGATACGTTGGCTAGAAACATAATGTCCCCGGCGGAACTTCCGGTAGGAGCAGTTACAGCAATAATCGGAGCACCGGTTTTCGTTTACTTGCTTAGGAAAAGGTTTAATGGGTGAGGGAAAGAGTATAAACTAATAAAATTGATGAAATACTATAAAAAACTTAAAATATATAAATTGTTTGTTAATATTTTTTAATGAACTTTTGCCGGCTTGCCTTCTTCCTCAATTAATTCGTATTCTGTAAATTTTTGCTCATTTATTCCGGTGGACAAAAGTACAAAATGTTAAATATATTTTATTATATTATTAATCTATTTAATATAATAATAAGTTTTATATTCAATACAATAAATAATATTTAATACAAACTATTAATATTTATAATTTAATAAAAATGAGAAAATTGTAACTTCTTTTTAGCCCAACCGTTGCTAATCTGTTGTTCTTACTTTACAGCGATAAATTTATTTTAACTTCTTTCCTCTGTCTACTTTTACATATCTTTTTCTTATTTTCGTAATGCGAAACAAAAACTAAAAAGAGTGCTGCATTATGAACATCACAATAATAAAAAAACTACTTATTGTCTTAATTTTTACAACCGTAACGTTTGCCGGAAACGGCAGCAATAAAAAAGATTCAACGGCTGCATATTTCAACGGACTTAAATGGCGTGGTATTGGTCCGGCATTTACTTCCGGACGTATTGCCGATATTGCTGTCAATCCGCAAAAGCCGAATGAGTATTTTGTTGCTGCAGCAAGCGGAAATATTTGGAAAACAACCAATTGGGGTACAACGTTTGAACCGGTGTTTGATAATTACGGTGCATATTCAATCGGGTGTTTGGCAATAGATCCGCAAAACCCCAACATTGTTTGGGCGGGCACTGGCGAAAACAATCACCAGCGGGCGCTCGGCTACGGCGACGGTGTTTACAAATCGGTTGACGGGGGAAAATCGTGGAAGAATATGGGACTTAAAGATTCGAGGCAGATTGGAAAAATTCTGATTGATCCGCGGAACGGCAATGTGGTTTACGTTGCAGCAGAAGGTTCCGTTTGGGGTCCGGGAGGCGACAGGGGACTTTACAAAACTACCGACGGTGGAAAAACTTGGAATAAAATTTTGGAAATAAGCGAAAACACCGGTGTGAACAATGTGGTATTTGAACCCGGCAATCCGGATGTTCTTTACGCTACATCGGAGCAGAGAAGAAGACACGTTTTTACGAAAATAGGCGGCGGTCCCGAATCGGCTGTTTATAAATCCACCGACGGCGGTAAAACTTGGAACAAAATTATGAACGGGCTGCCCAACGTTGATATAGGAGGAATGGGAATTTGTGTTTCACCGGTCGATCCGAATACCGTTTATCTTATTGTTGAAGCTGCATTGGGTAAAGGTGGATTTTTCAGATCGACCAACAGAGGTGCAACTTGGGAAAAGATGAGTGATTATACCGCTTCGGGTCAATATTTCAACGAAATATTCTGCGACCCGAAAGATGTGAACAAAGTATATGCCATGGATGTCCGTTCAAAAGTTACTACCGACGGCGGTAAAACTTGGAAACCAATAGGAAACAAAAACCGGCACGTGGACGATCACGCTATGTGGATTGACCCGGAAAACACAGACCATTTCTTAATCGGTGGCGACGGCGGAATCTACGAAACTTTCGACGGTGGCAAAACGTTCGACTTTAAAGAGAATTTGCCCATCACCCAATTTTATCGTGTCTTCGTTGATGATAGAAAACCATTTTACACTGTTTATGGCGGTACGCAAGATAACAGCAGCATGGGCGGACCTTCGCGAACTTTAAGTGCAGACGGAATCGTAAACAGTGACTGGTTTGTAACTAACGGTGGCGACGGATTTTGGTCGGCTGTCGATCCCGTTAATCCCGATATTGTTTATGCCGAATCGCAATATGCGGGTATGGTGCGATACGATAGAAAAAGCGGCGAGAGTGTTAGTATCCGGCCCGAACCGGAAAAGGGACAAAATTCCTTCCGGTGGAATTGGGATACTCCGCTGATTGTAAGTCCACATAAACACACCAGAATCTATTGCGCAGCGGAAAGGGTTTTCCGTAGTGAAGACCGCGGGGACAGTTGGACGCAAATAAGCGGAGATCTTACAGCACAAATCGACCGTAATTCTTTTAAGGTTATGGGAAAATATTGGAGCATTGACGCCGTTGCAAAAGATAAATCGACTTCGCTTTACGGAACTATCGTCTCCCTTGCGGAATCGCCGTTGAAAGAAAATCTTTTGTACGCCGGAACGGACGACGGTGTGATTCAAGTTACGGAAGATGCAAAAACATGGAGAAAAACGGATAAATTCCCGGATGTGCCGAAATATACTTATGTGAGCGATATTGTCCCTTCGAAATTTGATGAAAATATTGTTTATGCAACTTTTAATAATCATAAAAGAGATGATTTTAAGCCTTATGTTTTAAAAAGTACCGATAAAGGGAAAACATGGTTTTCAATTTCCGGCAATTTACCCGGTAACGGTCCGGTCAACACTTTCGAACAAGATTTTGTTGACCCCGATTTGCTTTTTGTCGGAACTGAATTCGGATTTTTCTTTTCGACAAACGGGGGTGAAAGCTGGACGCAATTAAAATCGGGATTGCCTACAATTTCCGTTAAAGACATAGCTCTGCAAAAATCACAGAACGATATTGTAATTGCAACATTCGGACGCGGTTTTTATATCCTCGACGATTACACCCCGTTAAGAAATCTGAATAAAAAATCATTCGAAAAGGAAGCCATACTTTTCCCGGTACGCGATGCGCTTATGTATATTCAGCAAAGAGCCAGATATGCACAAGGTTCCGATTATTTCAAAGCGCCCAATCCTCCTTTCGGTGCAACGTTTACATACTATTTAAAAGAAGTACCGAAAACAT
>Ga0256841_1002941_pt1 | contig 13094 bp, 11 predicted proteins | sample 356308metaG_FD_185971 | JGI IMG/M metagenome (GOLD analysis project Ga0256841, IMG submission 185971) | Hydrothermal vent microbial communities from Mid Atlantic Ridge, Atlantic Ocean - 356-308 | ecosystem: Environmental > Aquatic > Marine > Hydrothermal vents | place: Atlantic Ocean: Mid...
TTTACAATACACGAAAATTGATTCAACCGGGACTTCTCTTTGGAATGCCGTATTTACACGATCAAAATGAAAAAATTAATTTTCATATTGTTTCTTCCTATCATCTTTTCATACTCTTGTAACAGGGATGACGAACCGGAACTTATTCCCGTTTACACACCTACACCTTATAAAATAGAAGTGCCCTACGGTTTTCCGACGCAATTGAATATACCTGAAGATAATCCGATGACCGTCGAAGGTGTTGAGCTTGGGCGTTATCTGTTTTATGACGGTCGGCTTGCAGGCAGAGCCGATGAGGACAAATATATGAGTTGTTCCTCCTGCCACTTGCAGGAAAACTCTTTTATTATCGGGCAACCCCGCCCCGCACCTTTCGGTCTTGACGGAAATTCGACCCACCATGTAATGTTGCCCCTTATCAATCTGGTATGGAATCCGGGACAATATGGCTGGAACGGAGGCATCCCCTCCATTGAAGAAGACGTGCTTGGCGTAATAACCGCCCCAAATGAGTTTAACAGTACTTATCAAAAGGTTGAGAATGTCATCGGGAATATTCCGGGATATCCCGAACTGTTTAGAAAAGCATTCGGCACGAATGAAGTCACCGTTGACCGGATAGCAAAAGCCATTGCACAATTTGTGAGAACGTTGATTTCGGCGGACTCAAAATTTGACAGATATTTACGTGGAGAAATACAACTTACATCCTCCGAACTGAACGGATTTGTTTTGTTTACAACGGAAGAGGGTGCCGACTGCTTTCATTGTCACGGTGGTGCCGGTAATCCGCTTTTTACAACCAACGGGTTTTACAATAACGGTAAGGACATCATTTTTGATGATCCTGAAGACCGCTATTCCGTTACCGGAAATCCGACGGATCATGGTGCATATAAAGCCACAACCTTAAGAAATATCGAATATACAGCTCCATATATGCACGACGGCAGATTCAACACATTGGACGAAGTTATAGATTTTTACAGCTCCGGCCTTGTTTGGTCGCCTTACATTGACCCTTTGATGCATCATATCGCCACAGGGGGAAATATGCTTACTCCAACCGAAAAGGCTGATTTAAAGGCATTTCTTCTGACACTTTCTGATACAACCTTTATTAATAATCAGGAATTTGGGAAGCCTGATAAGTTTCCTGATGAGAATCCGTTCTAACCTTTCAGGATGAGAAACCGCCTTGAGCGTCGGCAATCCTGAAAGGTTGAAAGCCTCATAGGCTAGAAAAAGCAGGGTAACAATTATATCTTTTCTCAATCTTTAAAATCGCAGTCACACAGGGCTTTGCTCGACTTGAAAGGTTTGTTCCGTTCTAACCTTTCAGGATGAGAAACAGGCTTGAGCGTCGGCAATCCTGAAAGGTTGAAAACAGCGGATGCTATAAAAATACGGCTAACAGTTATATTTTTTCTCAACCTTTCAAGTCGCAATCACACAGGGCTTTGCTCGACTTGAAAGGTTTGTTCCGTTCTAACCTTTCAGGATGAGAAAAAGGCTTGAGCGTCGGCAATCCTGAAAGGTTGAAAATCTAATAGGCTAGAAAAAGCAGGGTAACAATTATATCTTTTCTCAACCTTTCAAGTCGCTGCCGCACAGGGCTTTGTTCGACTTGAAAGGTTTGCTCCGTTCTAACCTTTCAGGATGAGAAACAGGCTTGAGCGTGGGCAATCCTGAAAGGTTGAAAACAGCGGAGCCTTTAAAAATCCGGTTAATAGTTATTTCTTTTTTCAACCTTTCAAGTCGCAATCACACAGGGCTTTGCTCGACTTGAAAGGTTTGTTCCGTCCTAACCTTTCAGGATGAGAAACAGGCTTGAGCGTGGGCAATCCTGAAAGGTTGAAAATCTCATAGGCTTGATAAAACAGGTTAATAGTTATATTTTTTCTCAACCTTTCAAGTCGCAATCACACAGGGCTTTGTTTGACTTGAAAGGTTCTATTCACAATACCTATTCAAAAATGTAACTGTCTATACCCGGCTTAATCTTGTTTTCATTATGGAAAACAATAAAATCATTAAGTGAGCCGAAAAGGCCAATAACAAACTCTCTTTCTACTTTTGTAGGTTTATTTGTAATGAATGCATTATATGAAGAGTATTTCCATTTTGAAAAATCATTGACCATTCCATGATGAATGGGATTTCTATGGATATAACATATTAAAGAGATAAGATAATCATCTTTGTCAACCAATATCTTTTTGAAAGGATAAACAAATAGTCTCCCCATTCTGTTTTGAATCTTGTTATATGATTTGGAATAGCTGTTGAAAAAATTGCTAAAAGACTGGATTATAGGGTTTCTGTTACTATCAAATGATTTTTTTCTTAAATTTTTTTTAATCTCATCTTCATCTCTTGTGTAAATAAGTAAATGGAAATGATTTGGTATTAAACAATATGAGATAATCTTGGCAACAGGTAAAATGAATCGGTCAATTTTTTTAAGGAAGAAGAAGTAATCGTATTCGGTTTTAAAAAGTAACTCTTTGCCAATAGCTTTATTGTAGATATGATAAAATTTACCGAAATCTAAATACTCTTGCCTATTTACAATTTTATGTTTCATTTTGATTAAAAAGATTTTGAGGTAAAGATACAAAATTTATCATATTCTTAAGTAATAAGTTTTTTCTAACCTTTCAGGATGAGAAACAGGCTTATGCGTCGGCAATCCTGAAAGGTTGAAAGCCTCATAGGCTAGAAAAAGCAGGGTAACAATTATATCTTTTCTCAATCTTTAAAATCGCAGTCACACAGGGCTTTGTTCGACTTGAAAGGTTAATGGTAAAATTGAAAAGCAAAAAGCCCGGTGAACACCAGGCTTTTTACCATTGAGAATTATGAAGATAGAAGCAAGAAAATAATTAACCGTTTGGTTGGATAACTACCATAGATTCGTTTTCCCTTCCCGGAATATCATTCCTGTAATTCTGGTACGACTTGTCCAAAATAAACGAATTTGGATGATCATCAAGATTTAATGCCCAGTAAAAATCGTTTTCTTTATCGGCAACCACATAATAGAAGTCTTTCATCATTCCTGCTGCCAACATTTTCAATGCTATTTCGTCAAAACCTTTTTCCATCACCTTATTTTTTTGTTTAGTATGGTTTTATTACTTTGGCAAAAACTATGCAAACCGTTAAAGCATTGATAATGAGAAGTGATTGATTTTGTTGCTTTCTCAATTTTGGAAAAAAAGTATGTTTATGGGACGAAATTACTTCCCATCATACGCATGACGTCTAAACAAGCGTAACCGAAATAATTATGATCAATACGGTGTTGTTAATCTTCGCTGCCATTCATATCGTTTACAAAGTCACGATGTGATTTTAAAGCGTTTACAGCATACAAGACCAAGTTTTTACTTTCAGAGAGAATATTCAGATACAGCAGGCTGTTTTTTGTACCGGCTTCATTATTTTTAATCCTTTTCACCTGATTTTTACGAGTTTCTTCAATAAGGTCAAGAATAATTTTCTGTTGAGTCAAAATATCATCTAACAATTTGAAATCTTGTTTTTTAATAGCTTTATTGATTATTTTTAACAGTTTGTTAATACCGTCTTGAATCATATCCAATTCTTTAATTTGATCGGACAAAAGACCTTTATGATGATTATCAACATGTTCAACTACCGGATAAACAATATAAGTTATGGTATGCGCTATTTCTCGCAGATAATCAAGAACCTGAACATAATAGTATCCTGATTCTATTGAGCTCTCCTCAAGTTTTTTAATTGTTTTATCTATATTGTCTTTTGATTTTTTAGTCTTTTTATTGACCTTTTCAACTTCTTTACTCAGCTTTCGAAGTTTCTTGAGGTCTTCATTGGCAAGAGCCTTAAATGTTCTTTCAATAATAGCTCCTACATCTTCCAAAACAGCTATAACGTTGTCTGAACTTTTCGCTACAAAACTTCCGTTAGTCATTACTTCCTCTTCCAGTTCTTTTTCAATCTCTTGCTCTTCAACTTTACCTTTATGGATTACGTGAGTTCTATAAACCATAAAAGCGGCAAAAGCAAGAAGACCAAAAATGGCAACATATCCTCCGTAAAAGATAATATACCCAAGTATGAAGGCGGAAGTAAAAGCGGCAAGGGCGGTAAAAAACCATCCGCCTATTACAGAGAGAACACCCGAAATACGATAAACAGCACTTTCGCGACCCCAGGCCCTGTCTGAAAGAGAGGTTCCCATAGCCACCATAAACGTAACATAAGTAGTTGACAGGGGAAGTTTCATTGAAGTACCGAAAGCAATGAGGATACTGGCAACCACAAGGGTTACCGACGCACGTATCATATCGAATGCAGGGGCATCTTTTCCCAGTTTCTTTTGTTTTTCAATAAAAGGAGTCTGGTCAAAGTTCCTGTCAATTTTTTCATTCAGGTTTTTTGGAAGAATTTTTTCAAAAAAGTTAGCCATATTGCTCGAACCTCTCACAAGAACCCTTGAAAACCCTGTTGCCTCAAAGCGTTCGTAACCTTCTTCCTGTCTTCCCAGGTCAACGGATGTTTTGATTACGGATTTTGCCTTTTTTGAAATCCATAATGTTAACACCATTATTAAACCGGCTATCAGCAAATATGATGTAGGTGTTTTTATTTTACCTGTCAACGATACCATCAGGAAATTATCGGGTTGGGCACCGGGATGTGCAATAAAGTCTTTGTATGACTCAAATCCTGCCAGTGGCACACCTATAAAGTTTACAAGGTCGTTGCCTGCAAAGGCCATTGCAAGTGCAAATGTGCCTACCAAAACTATGAGCTTCAATATATTAAGTTTGAAAAGCCACGTTAAAATTTGAAGAATAACTGTCCAGGCAATAAAGCTATATACAATAATGAGAAATGAATTTTGATGTATAAAATCCTTTGTTTCGTCCGACATAAAAGAGGCACCTTTTGCTCCTTTAATTAGAATGAAGTATGTGATTGCAGTAATGGCAAAACCGCCCCACAATGCTCCCCACCGTTTTAATCTGCGTTCATAGTCAAATGAAAAAAGAAGTCTGCTGAAATATTGAATAATAGCACCGACAGTGAATGCGACCACTACCGACAACAAAATACCGGCAATGATTGCAAGGGCTTTGGCCGAATTAATATATTCGCTTAAGGGCAAAGCATCGGGATTATGTGTTATCTTTATTAATGAAACGGCAACTGCCGCACCCAATAATTCAAACACAATTGATACTGTTGTTGAAGTCGGTAATCCGAAAGTGTTAAACAAGTCAAGCAGAATGACATCCGTAATCATCACAGCAAGAAAGATGAGGATTATTTCAGAAAAATAGAAATGCTGAGGATTGAAAATTCCCTTACGGGCAACCTCCATCATACCGCTTGAAAATGTTGCTCCGAACAAAATTCCAAGGGCTGCAACTACCATTATTATTTTAAAAGATGCCGCTTTTGAACCGATTGCGGCATTCAAAAAGTTAACGGCGTCATTACTTACGCCAACTATCAGGTCGGAAATTGCAAGTAGAAAAAGAACTACGATAAGAGCAAGGTAGATATGTTCCATAATTAATAAATTTTTACGCCGGCAATATTATCAAATAAAACCGGTTCAAAGGTCGGAAACAAATTTAAAAATAAATTAATTTAATGTTAAGTTTATGTTAAGGATTCGATTTTAGAGAATTCTTCAACTCGAAATGCCGTAACCTATTCCTTTAATTGTCTTTATTATTTTTTTGTCGAGTTTTTTTCTCAATTTCCTGATATGAACATCCAGCGTCCGGTCGCCAACATAAACATCATTTCCCCAAATACGGTCATAGATTTCTTCCCTGTTGAACACTCTTCCGGGATTGGAAGCAAAAAGTGTTAAAATATTAAATTCGATTTTTGGCAAAAAAATCTCCCTGTTCTCGAAAATAACAACTCTTTTTTCCTGATCAATCTTTAAATTATTCAGTTCGATAGTGCTGTTGCTTAATCCTTTATTGTTTCTTTTGAGCAAAGCTTTTACACGGGCAAGCAAAACTTTGGGTTTTACCGGTTTCGTAACATAGTCGTCAGCACCTGCATCAAAACCGGCAATTTGCGAGTAATCTTCTCCGCGTGCCGTAAGAAAAACTATTAGAGTATCTTTGAATCGCTCGTTTTCTTTCAGCTTATTACAAAGCTCAATACCATCCATACCGGGCATCATTATATCAAGAATGATCATATCCGGTTGGGTTTCAAGTGCTATCTTTTCACCTTTAAAGCCGTTTGATGCAGTATGTATAATGTATCCGTGCTTTTCAAAATTATATTTTAAAAATTCAAGGATATCCGGCTCATCATCAATTAATAATATTTTAAAACCTTTCTTCATTATGAATTACAAAATTATCTTGTTTCGGCATTTGCAATGTTAAGACAATATTAAGTTTTATCATTTTTTAAGCCCGTAAGTTAATATAAAATTAATGTTTCGTTAATATCCAGTTATTAAAATACAACTTGCTTTGCCGGCATAAAGTTTATTAAAAATAAAACGAAAAACAATGAAAATGAAAAAGATCAATTTGTTACTTGCGGCAGTTTTATTTACTGCATTTGTTTTAAACTTGTCATCTTGTACAAAAGGTGACGATGAAGGAGATCAGCCTCAACCCGGCCCGGATGAATATACCATTAAGGATAATGGTTCCGGAACCGGTACTGTAACGTGGAAATCCGGTAAAACCTATCATCTTGACGGTTTTGTCTTTGTCAACGACGGTCAGGTTCTTACAATTGAGCCCGGATGTGTTATTAAAGGATTGCCCGGACAGGGTGAAAATGCCAGTGCTTTGATAGTTGCTCGCGGAGGTAAAATAATTGCCGAAGGGACAAAGGAAAAGCCTATCATCTTTACTGCCGAAGGTGACGACCTTAACGGTTCCGTGGGTATGTCGGACAGAGGTCTCTGGGGCGGTTTAATACTCCTTGGAAAAGCAAAACTCAACTCATCACCCGGAGAATCTCAAATTGAGGGTATCCCTACCAATGAACCCCGCGGAAGATATGGAGGTGTGGATGATAATGATAATTCGGGAGTTATCAAATATGTTTCGATACGTCATGGAGGAACCGATATCGGAGACGGAAATGAAATTAACGGTTTAACACTCGGTGCTGTGGGTTCAGCTACCGTTATTGACTATGTGGAAATACTCGCAAATAAAGATGACGGAATTGAATTTTTTGGCGGCAAACCGCGTTTGAAACATATTCTCTCTGCGTACTGCGCCGACGACAGCTTTGATTACGATGAAGGTTTCCGCGGTTACGGCCAATTTTGGGTTGCTATTCAAGACCCCAACGAAGGTGACAGAATAGGCGAACACGACGGCGGTACCGATCCCGAAACGGGAACTCCCTATGCCGAGCCTAATATCTGCAATGTAACATACATTGGCCGTGGTACCAATGCCGGCAAACGGGTAATAACTTTTCGTGACAATGCTGCCGGCCACTATATCAATTCGATTTTTGTTAACCAAACAAAAGGTATTGATATTGAAAATCTTGCAGATGATCAGGACAGCTACAAACAGTTCCAGAACGGAATTTTAACAATTGAGCATAATGTCTTTTGGAACGTTTCGGACGGAACACCCGGAGGCATCTTCAAAATTTCCGGTTCGGGTGCCAATGAAGCCGACTCTCTGGCTGCGGTACAAGCATTCGCCGATTACTTTGAATCTGCCGGTAATGAAGTATCCAACCCCGGTATAAGTGCCGATAATCCCGTTCCTTCATCTCCTGTAACAGGAAATATGAGTGAATATCCTGACGCTTGGTTTGATGCGGTAAACTATAAAGGAGCTTTCGGCAGTGAAAATTGGGCAGCAGGATGGACAGCGTTCTTTAAAAACAAATAGTATCCGAATTTTAGTTAGCAATGTACCGGCAGTGCATAATATTGTACTGCCGGTTTTTACGAATAAGTAAATATCTAAAAATATTATTTGATGAAGAAAACTATCCTATTATCGTTAATAATCTTGTTTTTGCAGGGGTTATCAATTGCACAATCGGGAACTCTGAGAGGAAAAATCACCGACTCCGAAACGGGTGAAGAACTTATCGGTGCTTCCGTGATGGTTGTAGGAACATATCTGGGCTCTTCGGCCGACCTCGACGGTAATTATTCGATTACGGGAATAGATGCGGCTAAAGTGCAGTTGAAATGTTCATATATATCCTACGAAACCCAGATAATAAATGACGTTGAAATTAAAGAAGGTGAAACATCCGTCTTGAATATCAAATTAAAACCTGTTTCAGTCGGTCTTTCGGAAGTAGTTATCTCGGCCAAAGCAGTTAGAAATACCGAAAATGCCATCCTCACAATGCAAAAAAAATCGGCCGGTGTAATTGAAGGCATCTCTTCGGAAGAAATAATAAAGACGGGTGACAGCGATGCGGCGGAAGCCGTAGGACGAATATCGGGTGTTTCTCTGGAAGGTGGAAAATATGTCTATGTGAGAGGCCTTGGCGACCGGTACAGCAAAACGACACTTAACGGTGCCGAAATACCATCTCTCGATCCGGAAAGAAATACTGTTCAAATGGATATATTCCCGACTAATGCTATTGAGAATATGATCGTGTATAAAAGTTTTACACCTGATTTGAATGCTTTTACCGGTGGGTTGATTGATATAGTTACAAAGGATTTTCCCGATAAATTTAAAGTGAGTTTTAACGTAACATTGGGATATAACACACAAGCTTCATTGCGAAACAACTTTTTGACGTATCAGGGAGGTAAAACGGATTGGCTTGGTTACGATGACGGCACCCGGAATTTTCCGGTAAAACCGAAAAATATACCCATTTACCCTTCCGACAGAGATAAACTGGATGATATAACAAAATCATTTAATAAAATAATGGAACCTGTTGAAAATAATTCCTTTTTAAATCAAAAATATACTTTTTCAATCGGTAATCAGGTTAAATTATTCGGAAAACAATTGGGTTTTAATATAGGGCTTATTTACAAAAACGACCTTAATTACTTTGATAACGGGAGTAGAGGTATTTACAAACTTACCGGTGCAGATGCAAACAGTTTGAATAAAGAGCAGGATTTTACAGAACGAAAAGGACAAAATGAAGTTTTGGTTGGTTTTCTCGGAAATCTTAACTTTAAGATTAATGAAAATAATAAGCTTGGATATGTTTTGCTATACAACCATTCCGGAATAAAAAGTGCCGTATATGATGTCGGCGAACGTGCCGAAGATGAAATAGGTATGATAATTCAAAGCCGTGAACTCGGATTTATGGAAAGAGCAATTTTTGCTAACCAGCTAAAAGGTGAACATTTTCTTGAGAGGATGGGAAAGATGAAAATAAATTGGGTTGTATCATATACTTTATCAGACCAGAAAGAGCCTGATCTTAGATTTTTCACCAATAGCTTCTATCCTGATGCATCAGGTAACGCACAATACGAAATCAACCCCTCAAAGTACAAAGTTCCTTCAAGATACCGGCGTACAATGGATGAAAATAATCTTGACAATAAAATACATTTTAAAGTTCCTTTTACATTTCTCGGAAGCAGCTCGAAACTGAAATTCGGAGTTTCATACAATTATAAGTACAGGGATTTTAACGAGAGCAAAATAGATTATAACACTCAGGTGCAATATTATAACGGTAGTGTTTCGGATTACTTATCGGATGGTAATATCGGGCAGAACAATCCGGCATATAATCCGGTAACCAAAGAAAATTACGGTTTGTATGTTCAGAATGCTACGGATTTGCGCAATAGTTATTTCGGGTACCAAAATGTGTTGGGTTCTTACATTATGGTTGATATGACTTTGGCGGAAAAACTCAGAATGGTGACAGGTGTCCGGTTTGAAAGCAATAAGATGAAAACAGAAAGTAAAAAAGCAGGAATAGAAAAGGGATATTTGAATGACAATGACTTTTTGCCTGCCATAAATCTGACATACGGTTTTTTTGAGAATATGAATCTGCGGCTTGTATATACTCGTACCCTTTCGCGGCCGACATTCAGGGAAATAGCACCTTTTGCATCGTTTAGCCCGGTGGCGCCCACAATTGTCGGAAACCCGGATTTGAAACGAACCCTGATTGATAATTTCGATTTAAAATGGGAATATTTTATGAAAGCCGGAGAAGTTGTTTCCGTAAGTCTTTTTTACAAAAATTTTATTGACCCCATTGAAATGGTTGATAATCCCATCGCCGTTAATCCCGAAATATCATTTCAAAACGTTTCGTCCGCCACAAATTACGGTGTTGAATTTGATTTGAACAAAAAGCTTGATTTTATTGACTTTTTAAAAAACGTAAGTGTTGGTGTTAACTTTTCACTGATAAAATCAATTGTTGCCATTGATTCATTGGAATTGCTGTCAATTAGGGCGTTAGACCCGGGTGCGCCGGATACGCGACCTTTGTTCGGGCAGGCTCCTTATATTATCAATGCTATGCTTGGTTATGCAAATCCCAATTCGGGGTTAACTGCTAATCTGATATTTAATATGACGGGAAAAAGAATATCCCTTGTGACCAAAGGAGGTACTCCCGAAGTTTATGAATATCCTTTTCCGAAATTGGACTTTAACGCCTCAAAAACATTAGGAAAAAACTTTATCGTGAGTTTTAAAGTGAAAAATATTCTAAACCCCGTAAAAAACAATTCTTATGAATATAAAGGAGTTAAATATCCTTTTAATATCTATTCAACTGGAACAATTTTCGAGTTGGGATTATCCTATGATTTTTAGTAACTTTGTAAATAAATTCAATAAAAATATTATGAAATATAAGAAATCAATAGTAACAGTTGTTTTATTTGTTTTGGCATTTGCCGGATATTCGCAAGATTTGGAATACCGCGACGGATATTATTATAAAAAAGGGATGTTATATACCGGTACGAATGTAGAGTATTATGACAATGGCAATCCGAAAATAGAACGAAACATAAAGAATGGACTGGAAGACGGTTTTGTAATAGTTTATTTTGAAAACGGTAATAAAAAGGAACAACGTTCATACAAGGAAGGGAAAAAGGACGGATTATGGATTACCTGGAACGACAAAGGTGTTAAAACGGCTGTTGCCAACTACAAAAATGATATGAAAGACGGAGATTGGATGATTTGGAGCGACGACGGAACCTTGTTGTATGATATGCATTATAAGGATGGTGAAAAAACCGGGGTATGGAGAATGTATGATAAAAACGGGAAACTGTTAAACGAACGAAAATATTAAAAAAAAGGTTCGCAACTTGCGAACCTTTTTTTTTAGTTGTATTAAATAATTATTTTGAAGACTGCAACTTAATGGAGATTTTATCACTCTCCGGGGCTGCTTTGAAATTTTCAATCAGACTTTTATCATACGAAATGTAGGAAGCTATAATATTGTATTTGCCTGATTTAACGTTATTAAAACTGAATTTACCGTCGAAGTCGGTATATGTTTTAGTATCGGTTCCTTCCAATTTAACTTCAACACCCGTTAACGCTTCACCGGTTTTAAAATCAATTACTTTTCCGGTGATGGATACCGTTTGTGATGCCGGACTTTTCGCGCCGTTGGATTTTGAAGAGTCTTTGTCTGCAAATGCAATTCCTGTCAGCAGAATAAATGCCAATGCGATAATTTGTTTTTTCATATTTTTAGTTTTTTTAATCTGCCGCAAATGTAGCTTCGGTTTGTTATCTGAAAATTACCCGATAGTTAAGTTAATGTTAAGTATTTGATGCTTTTGTGAAAAAATTGTTAAGAAAAATGGTAATTATTACATATTTTCGCTGACCGTATCAATAACAGTATCTGGATATGGGAAATAAAATTTTACTTTTGTTTTTTTTTCTGACCTTCTTAACCGTCAATCTTTTTACACAAAATTATACTGACAAAGATTTTAACATAACGGATAAACTGATAATAAAGTCCTTTATGAATTTTCACGCCGATTTGAGCGACAGGGAGGTCAAAAGAACGGCATTTGAAATTAAACGGGCATATTTCGGGTATAGCCACCGGTTTACGGATAACCTTGTGGGGCAGGTTATTCTTGATGTTCAGTTAAATATTCTTGCCGACAAATATTACGCTTTTCTGAAAATAGCTTCCTTGACATGGAATCCGGTCAAAGGTCTCAAAATTAACGGCGGAATGATATCGCCGAAACAGTTTAAAACACAGGAACGCTTTTGGGGCTATCGTTATCTTTATAAATCATATCAGGATGAGTATAAAATGGGACCCAGTGCCGACCTTGGAGTCACTGCGGAAATTAAATTCAATGACTATGTATCCGTTGACGGTGCTTTCCTTAACGGAGAGGGCTATAAACATGTTCAAGTAAGATTTCCCGACTTTAAACTTGCCGGCGGAGTTACAGTGCATCCTGTTAACAGTTTGACAATCAGATTATATTACGACAATATGGATAATAAGGATACTTCACTTACAGCCGATTACAGAGCAAACCAATCAACATATTCGGCATTTGTAGGATACAAATTCAAAAAGAAGTTCAGAATCGCAGGAGAGTATAATTATCAAAAACAATTTAAGAATGTGGTTGATCACGACCTTTTCGGTTTCTCATTCTACTCGACTTATGCCATTAATACAAAGTTTGAAGTCTTCGGAAGGGTTGATCTTTTGAATTCAAACAGGCCGGAAGGAGAGCCGGAGAATTGGTTTTACAAAGGCGAAGGCACATTGTATATGGGCGGCTTGCAATACAATCCGGTAAAAGGTGTCAAAATAGCCATCAACTACCGTAATTGGACTTTCGCCAAACCCGAACAAGCGGAACGAAAGAACCCTCTTTCAATGATTTATCTGAATCTGGAGTTTAAGTTAAACTAAAAAACCTCTGATACTCAGAGGTTTTAGAGGTACCGAGCGGATTCGAACCGCTGTCAAAGGTTATAATACCCTCATTTGTATAGACCATTATTTCCTATTTCTTAGTTGAATTTTATTACTCATTTATTTAATTATTTTTTTGTTTCTTTCTTTTTTTTAAAGGGAGGGGGAATGGAGCGGAG
>Ga0256841_1002942_pt1 | contig 13092 bp, 11 predicted proteins | sample 356308metaG_FD_185971 | JGI IMG/M metagenome (GOLD analysis project Ga0256841, IMG submission 185971) | Hydrothermal vent microbial communities from Mid Atlantic Ridge, Atlantic Ocean - 356-308 | ecosystem: Environmental > Aquatic > Marine > Hydrothermal vents | place: Atlantic Ocean: Mid...
GGAATCTGCCGTACCATGTCCGCCGTCTGGTGCCGCAAGCTCAAAGAGCTGGTCCACAAGAACGCTCCCTGCACGTGGCGCCGGCGTCAGACCAGCGGCGACACACGGAAACGGCCCGCGCGAACCCCTGCCCGGCGCCGCAAACGCAAACCACGGTGACACCGGTCGAACTGGTTGACGGCCCGAAAGCGCAACTTCCGCGCCACTTCGGGGCTGCGGGGGATGGAACGCGCAGGCGGCGGCGCCCGCGGCGTGGACCGCGCAACGCAGGGGAGACGTCGAGATGCGAAGGATGGGTTGCCTGGTTATCGGACGATATGCCGCCCGCACCGAAGCAGGTGGCGGTCGTTCTCGCCGTCGCGTGTGCCGAGAGGCTAACCGAAATACGGCTCGGGCAGATCGTGCATGACCCGCACCGTCGTCGCCGGTCCCTCGTCCTTCGGAGCGAGCACGGTCTGGAAAAAGGCGTTGATGAACGTGGTGGTCAGCGTGGTGGTGGCCCCTTCGACGCCCGAAAGCACGGTGTCGCGTACGTTCGGATCACACCCGCCGAGCACGAACACGCTGCCGCCCGAGATGGCCGCCAGTAGCAACATCCGTCCGCGGAAGAACATACGCCGCATGGTTTTCTCCTTCTCGACCGCATCCCCGTGAGTCGGGTCGAATCGCCCGGGCTCGCACCTGCTGCCAAGCACCGCAAAAAAGCGTTCGGTTGTTGTCCATCATCGGCCGGCTGCGGGTGAAGGTTGAATACACCCCGGCGACGGCGCTCGCCCGCCGCCGACCGCCCGATCACGCTACTTTTTCTTTTTCTCGCTGGTCTTGATTTTCGAGCCGGTTTTCTGGCGAGATTTCGGTTTCTTCGCCGCGGCCGCCGCTTTGCGCTGAGCCCGCGTGGGGATGCGTTCCAGCCGCGGTTTGAGCTGAGAATCGAAAATCTTGTCGATCGGCTCCATCAGTTTCTTCCGCTGGTTGTTCAACGCCGATTGTTTCTTGCTCTTGTTCTTGTCCTTGGACGTCCGCAACGCCTGGAGCTGCTTGTCGATCCGGGCGAAATGGCTTGCGCGGCTCTTGAGGTAGCGCTGTGCCTGTTTCTTGCAGTCGGCGAGGATCCCGTGGGCCTTCTGTTGCTGTTCATCGTTGAGCTGGTACTTCTTGATGAAGTCCGCGACGTACTTGTCCCATTTCGATTCGTAGCCTTTGCCGCCCCTGGACCGACCCCGGTGGCTGCCACGCGACAGTCGGCTGGCCTGCCCGGACGTTCCGCGTCGCGCGTGACGCGGTCGCGCCGCGGTGCTGCTGCCCGAGCGGCTCTCACCCTCCGGTGGGGGAGGGACCTCGTTTGGTGGCGTCGGCCGCTTGTGCGCCTGGGGCTTGGTGCCGGGGCCCGGCGGGGGGATCGCCCGGCCGGGAGATTGCGCGGTCGAACGGGCTTGCCGCTTGGCCCGGTTGCGGTTGGCGCGCCGGCGGGCGCTGCGCCGCGGGGAGCGGAACTCCTCGACGGTCATCTGGCCCGAGATGATGCGCTGGAGCTGGTCTTCGGTCGTGCGGAAGCTTTCCTCCATGAGCTTGAGATCTTCGTCGTGGATTTTGCGTTGCTCGGGGGTGAGAATCTCCCGCCACTCGTCGTTGCCCGCGATGATGAGCTTCTTGGCGTCTTCGTAGAGCGGTTTGGCTTCCTTGCCCCACTCGATCAGCTCCTCCTGCGTCATCTCGCCCCCGGTGCGCACGTCGAACATCCGATCGACGATGTGACGCAACTCGTCCTCGTGCTTGTCGATGAATTCGTACGCCTTTTCACGCAGCAGGGCTTTCGTGTACTCGTCCTGCTCCTCGGTGAGGTTGTACTTGCGACCGAGAAACTTGCTGTAGTTGTCGATCAGCAGATCGACGTTGTCGATGATCGCGTCGAATCCGGCGGTGCGGGACTGCCGCTGCTCCTGCTTCTCCTGCGCCGTCGCCGCCATGACCGGCAACACAAGCACGCACACCACCGCTGATCGTCGCATCCATCGCGTGAAGGGGTACATCGTTCCGACTCCTTGGATCAGGACCCGCCCGCAGCGCGCGGCGGCCTGTGGCTCTCGATTCTTTCCCGCGCCCCGCAGCCAACCGCCGTCCACGGGCCTGCCGCAAACGCCCGCCCCGCAGGCGGCGGAACGATCGGCACCACGAACCCGGCCGCGGCAAGGCGCGCGCCTCCACCGTCCGGCCGGTTCATTCCGCGGTTATTATACGGTGCTGGTGCATGCGCGGTTGCGTCGGCGGCCGAGCGGTTCCACCATCATTATGTTATCGGAGGCCAGATGCCGCCAACCACGAAAACTCCCGCCCTCTGCGTTTTTGATCTCGACGGAACATTGGTGGACTCGCTGCGCGACATCGCCGAGGCGCTCAACGAATGCCTCGAACTGCTCGGGCTGCCCGCGTACCCGGTCGATCGCTACCGCTACATGGTCGGCGAGGGCGTGCCCCGCCTGTGCGAGCGAGCCGTCGGCCAGACCCATCCCCACCTCGTCGGTCGGCTGATCGAACTGGCCCGTCCGCGATACCGCGTGCGTCCGCTACGTCACACGCGGCCGTTCGCGGGGGTGCCGGAAGCGGTTACGGCCCTGCGCGCCGCCGGCATCCGACTCGCCGTGCTCTCCAACAAGCCCCACGAGATGACCGCGCAGGTCGTGCGCCACTTCTGGAACGATGACACCTTCGACATCGTCCAAGGATACGTCGAGGAAGATCGGCGCAAGCCGCACCCGCACTACTTTCTCGAAATCTGTCGGCGGATCGGAGTGGCGCCGCCAACTGCGTGCATGATCGGCGATACGCCGACGGATATCGAAACCGCGCGGCGGGCGGGAGCCCGCGGCGTTGGTGTCACCTGGGGGTTTCGCACACGCAACGACCTGCACGCCGCCGGCGCCGAGACCATCGTCGACACGCCGGCCGAGCTCGTCGACGTCCTCGGCTGCGCCGCCGGTGTGCACCACGCGAAACAACGCGCGCCGGTTTCCGCGCATCCCGGCGACGACGAGCCCGGGAACTGACCGTCACCGGGCTGTGGATCGGCCGCGCAACATCGGGCCACGACAAACCGCCCCGCGTTCCTACGCGAGCGACCCGTCTTCGCGAATGTCGGCGATATCTTCCGGGCCCAGATCACGATCGATGCTGTACTCTTCGTTGAACCAGCGGCCCAGGTCGATCAGCTTGCAACGCTCGCAACAGAACGGATAGAGGGCGGGCAGCCCACCGGCGTATCGGACCGTTCGGCCGCAAATCGAGCAGCGGTACGTGCGGATGGGAACCCCCTCGTTGCCGGCAGCCGTTTCGCTCCCCGCCGAATCGCGGTCGCCGGCGGCACCCGGCGGATCAGTAGTATTCCTGGACATATTCTTCGAGCTTGCGCTTGGCTTCCTTCTCGATCTGGCGGACCCGCTCACGCGTCAGCCCGACGGCCTTGCCGATCTCCTTGAGCGTCATGCGCTTGCCGTTGTGCAGCCCGTAACGCATCTTCAATACACGCGCCTCGCGATCGGTGATCCGCGAGAGCATCTTCTCGACGAAATCCGCGTCGGACTTGGAAAAAACCGCGTCGTGCGGCGGGGGGGTGCGGTGGTCCGGCAGCGCGTCCGTCACCGACGTACCATCCTCCGCCGCGGTTGATTGCGTCGGGCATGTGCACGCCCGGATCGCTTGCGAAATCGCCGACGCTTTCCGCGGCGATATCTCCATGTGCCGCGCCAATTCGTCGATCGACGGCGGCCGCCCGAGACTCTCCTCGAGCTCACGCATCGCCAGCCGCATGTTCCCGATCTGCTCCATCAGGTAGCTGGGGATGTGGATCATCTGGTTGGCGTTCTGGACGGCGCGGCGAATCGCCTGGTCGATCCAGTAGCTCGCGTACGTGCTGAAGCGCGATCCCACCGTCGGGTCGAACCGATCCACCGCGTTCATCAAACCGACGTTCCCCTCTTCGATGAGGTCTTCCATCGGCAGGCCGCGGTTGCGGAACCCCTTGGCCACGCTGATGACCAGCCGCAGGTTCGAATGCACCATGCGATCGCGCGCCGCCGCCGCATCCTGCTGGATCCGCTCGTACTCGGCGACCGTGATCTCCCCGTTGGCCAGTCGTTGTTCGGCCTGGTTGGCGGCCTGGATCCGCCGCCCCAACTCCTGCTCCTCTTCCGGCGTCAGGAGCTGGTAGTCCTTGATCGCCTTGAGATAGTCACCCAGTGCCGAGTCGAGTTTCGAAGCCATAAATGCCCAGTTCCTCCGGCTGTCAGCACGGCCTGCCCCCAACACACACTGCGCGGCAGGGGCGCCGAGATTCCGCCGGTCGTATCGGCTCTCGCACCACTCGCGGTGATCAATTCCTCACTTTACCGCCGCGTTCTCGCATTCTCCAGAGTTTATCAGGCGCCGCCTGCGCGAAACGTCCGCTTGCGCACCGGCAAGGTTCGACCGCGACCGCGCCGGCTATCCACATGCCGATAAGAACGCATCCGGCCCGCGCGAAAAGATGGTAGACAACCAGTCCGGATTTGTCCCCCCCAAGCGCGGCCGGCCGAACCCGCCCGCATCGGCCGCCCCGGAGCGGATGCCGAACGAATGCCGGCTCCCCTCGGGCGGTGTTTGGTTCCTGGGCGGTGGTCGTGCCAAGCAAAGGGAGGCGGCGACTCCCCCCGGAAAAGACGAGTCACCACATCGCCGAGCTGCCGCTGATCGTGTCCGGCTCTTTGGCGATCTGGCGCGCCGTGTCGCCCGTGATGCGCCCCTCGCGCACGAGTTGGCGGAGGTGCTCGTCGAGCGTGAACATCCCGTCCTTGCGTCCGGTCTGGAGGCAGGACTCGATCGACTCGATCTTGCCCGTGCGGATGGCCGCCTCGACCGCCGAGTTGACGTGCAACACTTCCAGCGCGAGCACACGCTTGTGGCTGGGCTCGGTGGCCGCCAGCAGGTGCTGCGACACGACCGACCGCAGAGCCATCGCGAGTTGCTTGCGCAGATCCTCCTGGGTTTCTCGCGGAAACAGGTCGATCAGCCGCGTGATCGCCCCCTTCGCGTCGCGCGTGTGCAGCGTGGTGAAGATCAGGTGGCCGGTTTCGGCGGCGCTGAGCGCCATCTGCGCGGTTTCGCTGTCGCGGATCTCGCCGACCAGAATGACATCGGGATCCTGACGCAGCGCGAACTTGAGCCCCTGCGCGAACGTCGCCACGTCGCGCCCCACCTCGCGCTGTGTCACCAGCCCCCCCGCGCCCGGCACATGTACATACTCGATCGGCTCTTCGATCGTCAGCACGTGGCGGTTGGTCCGCCTCCGGAGGTGCGCGATCAGTGCCGCCAGCGACGACGATTTCCCGGAACCGGTGACGCCCGTGAACACGACCATGCCGTTCGGGTACGAGATCAGTCGATCGGCCAGATCGACCGGGAAGCCGAGCCATGCGAACGACGGGATTTCCGCGGGGATGTAACGCAGACACGCACACAACGCATCCTGCGCGCGGTAGAGGCTGACACGGAAACGCCGCGGCGTGCCCTCGTGCTCGATCGACAGCGAGCAATCCAGGCTGTTCATCGCCACTGGCTGGCCCTGTTCCCGAGACGCGACCAGCGATCGAAGCATCGTTTCGAGACCCTGCTCGCTCAACGGCGGACGTTCGAGAGGCGTAAGCACCCCCTGGATGCGAAACGTCGGCGGATACCCCGGCACCAGGTGGATATCGGACGCTCCCTGCGCCGCCGCCAGTCGCAGCAACTCGATCAATGCGGGATCGTGCGAAAGTGCACTCATGCTGGTGTCCGGAAGACCCGTTGCCGGACGCGTCGTTGCGCGTGTCGTCTTCTGTGTATCGTCCCGTGTGCGCGTCGAAACCACAAGCATCCTCCGGTCCGCGTGCGCGGCCCGTCCGCCTCTCGGACGCCCGCGACACACCAGCCTTGTACCCTCGGCGTGACGGTTGGATGCGGCCGTCACCGTGGCGTGGGCGATGCCCGGGGGGCTGGTACCTGTGGGTGGCGTCTCAGACAAATACCGGATCGTGACGCAGCGACATGATGTCCCGGACCTCGTTGGTACGGGCCAACGGCAGGAATACGCGTACCAACCCCGGGTCGAACATCCTTCCGCAACAGCGCTCGATTTCGGCCAGCGCCTCGTCCAGCGACCAGGCATCCTTGTAGACGCGCTTGCTCGTCAGCGCATCGAACACATCCACCAGGTGCACGATCCGGGCGGGCAGGGGGATCGTTTCGCCTGCCAGCCCGTCGGGATAGCCGCTTCCGTCCCAGTTCTCGTGGTGGCTGCGGGCGATCATTCGGCTGGCGTCGAAGAATCGACGCTTGGAGAGGATGCGCTCGCCGAAGATCGTGTGTTGTTCCATGAGCTTGCGCTCTTCGGGGGTGAGCGGACCGGGTTTCTTGAGAATCCCGTCGGGGATTTGAATCTTGCCCACGTCGTGAAGAATCGCGGAAAAACCCAGCTCCTCGGCCTCGCGTTCGGACATGCCCAGCTCGCGGCCGAGTAGTTGCGTAAACTCGCGGATGCGCAGCACGTGCGCGCCGGTGTCGGTGTCGCGCGCCTCACTGGCGACCGCAAGCATCAAGATCGAATCGAGGTTGGCCTGGCGCAGTTCGGAGGTTCGCTCGGCGACCTGCTCTTCGAGGGTTTGTGAATAGTGCTTGAGCGCGAGCGCCTGCTCGAGCACGGTATCGCTCAGCCGGGCCACGTCCTGGAACTGTTCCTGAAAACGCGATTCTGCGGTTTTCTGCGAAGAAATGTCGATCACCGTGTAGATGCGGTGGGCCGGCAACATGCTCGACGAGTCGAGCGGTCGGCTGGAAACGATCACCGGGAGCTCGGCACCATCGGCCTGTGGCAAGACCGCCTCGCGCTCGATCTCCTCGTAGGCATCCTGCGCAAAATCGTAACGGAGCTGCGTCGCCTGCTGCGGGGGAAAAAAGTCCCAGATGCGTCGGCTTACGAGGTCGCCCCACGCCCGCTGCATCATGCGACAGAAACGCCGATTGGCGTGTACGATCGTCCCGTCGGGCGCAACCAGCACGCCGCCACAATGCAATGCATCGAGCACGCAGACGATCTGTCGGATTGATTCGCTTGTTGCCGTGGTCATGGTGTCCGGGTTTCTTATCGAGTCGTATGCCGCACGACTCCATTAGCGAACAACCTCGGACAAGCAGGCCGTATCTCCACCACGGCTGATAACGATTCGCATCGCCCCCGCGCGGCAGCGGTCGTGGCGCTCCCGGAACCGGGACTACGCACGCGGCAGGCGGGGGGGCGGAGCGGCAGGACCAAACGCCTACGTGGTGTGCGCTCGGCGACCCGATACGAACGTTTCTCCGGCCCGGGCGATCTGCGCATCCAGCCTTTGCGCCAACAGTGCCCCCGGTACGCAGCCGATGAACCGACGCATCAGCTCCCCCATCAGGTAGCGGTGCAGCGCGCCGCTGTCGCGGAATGTGGCGCCGGCGACGCCGGCAACCGCGTCGGCAACCGCGGCGTCGATCTCCTCGTCCGCCAGCGGCCGAATCCCCAACGCATCGAGCAGGTCCGCAACGCTCGTCGGCCGCGATTCCGCCGGCGCGTGAACCTGGAACAGCCGCTCGAACACCTCGACGACCCCTTCCCGCGCCAGCCGCCCCTCGGCGTGGGCCTGGAACACTTCGTAAATCTCGGCGTCGCTCAGGCAACCCGGATCGAGCCCGTCACGCCGCAAGGCCTTGAACCGCTGGATCAACACCACCGCGACAAACCGGGGGTCCACGTCCAGTTCGCCGACGATGCGTTCGAACAACGCTGCCCGGGGCGAAATGCACAATGGGTCGATCACGTCCGCCGGCAATCCCAGCGACCGATAACGCTCGGTCCGTTCCCAGACCATCGGCGGCAAGTGCGCACGGATCCGCTCAACCCGCGCGGGCGCGATTTCGATCGGCGGCAAGTCCGTGTCGGGATACATACGCTCCGCACCGGGCAACACGCGCTCGAAGCCGTTGGTCCCGTCGGGAAAGGCCTGCCGCGTGTCGCTGGGCACCCCCCACGTCGCCTCGCATGCTCGCTGGGCGATTTCGTTGCACGCTGTTTCCGTGTCGCGTTCATCCCCCCAGACAAGCACGAGCGCGTCGTTGTCCGCGGCGCGCGTCTTCTTGCGCAACTGCTTCCAATCGCGCGCCGGGAGCGATTCCGCCGCCGTGTCCGAGTGCACGATGTTCGGCAGTTTCGTGAGGCACGCGATGACGCGCACCCGGTCGGAGAACTCGGTCGCGAACGTGGTGTCCTCCTGGGTCTGGCGACGCAGGAGCCCCTCGAAAGCACGCAGCACCACGCACTTGACACGCAGGCCCCGGCGCAACGCCTCTTGAATGGGTGCGTACGGCGCCCGGCTGACGATCCGCGTCACGTCGTGGGTCGAGAACGCGAACGTCTCCGGTGTCACGCCACGCCGTTTGAGCTCGTCGCGGATGCCGAGCAACGCGCATTGGCGCATCGCCTCGTTGTAGATCAGGCGTGGAATGCGACCGATCTGCGGCACGCCCTTGATTTCGATCCGCGTGCCGCCGCGCACCGACACGTTCACGTCTTCGCGGGTCGAGCCGTAGCCGCGACGCACCTTGGCCGTGCTGCGACACAGAAGGCGAATGATCTGGCAGACGTCGGCGCACTCCTGAGGAGTGCGCATGTCGGGGTCTGTGACGACTTCGATCAGGGGGGTGCCGAGCCGGTCGGTCAGGTAGACGCGATCATGCCCCACGTCGGAGACTTCGCGGCAGGAGTCTTCCTCGATGCTGAGCTGGGTAATGCCGATGCGGCGGTTCCGGTAGGGGATCCATCCCGAGACGCCGATGATGCCGGTACGCTGGAAACCCGTGGGAATCGACCCGTCGAGGTACTGCTTGCGCGCGATATGGAGTTCACCAACGAGGTTCAAGCGGCAGAGCAGCGCGATCTCGATCGCGATATCGAGGGCCTGGTCGCTGATCATGAACGGGGGCGTGTCGTCGAACTCGTAGGTGCAGACCGTTTCGTGGTGGATGCGGTAGTAGATGTTCTTGCGGGTCTTTTTCTCCATCAACGCGGTGCCGTCGTACTCGCCCAGCTCGGAGAGCGTCGGCCGCATGTGCCGCAGGATTTCGGCGTCGTATTCGTCGCGGTAGCGACCCGCCGGACAACGGCAAAACAGCTTGGTGTCGGTCAGAAGCTGCTGGTGAACCTCGAGCCCGCACTTGAGGCCGATGCGGGCGTAGTCGTCCGCGGTCATCTGCTCGAACGGTTTGAATCCCGGTACCATCTTGCGCACCCACCTGCCGCACCGGTCGGCGCGGCGCGAAAACGCGGATTCTAGGCCCGTCCCGGCCGCCCGGCAAACGGTGCGCGCCGGCCGCCGAACCTGCCAGCCTTCCCCGCGCGGGCCGCGAACAAAACGTTGAACCTCGTCCGGCGTTTGGCTACGATCGAACCGGGAGCAAACGCCCCACACGGCCGCAACTACCGTTTTCCGGAGTAACCATCATGCGGAACAAGTGCTCGCTCGCCGCGGTCGCCGCGGCCCTGCTGTTCGCCACCAGCGCCCGCGCCCAGACGGACTTCGTGTTCTTCTTCTCGTTCGGCGACAGTTGCTGATTCGGCCAGGTGATGGGCGTCTGGTCAGGCGCCACCGACGATTTTGACAGCGGCCTCGACCGACCGCTCGAGTTCCCGGGACTCGGGGCCGCTGCGATCTACCATGCCAACGATCCCAACGCGTGGGCCGGTCCCACCGCGTTCTACGTAACCGACTATCGTGCGCCGATGGCCCCGGACGAGTCGAAAACCTGGTCGCCGATCCATCTCTGGGCGACGCCCGGAGCCTACGGCGACGACACGATGACGTTGTTGATCCAGGGCGCGGCGGACGTGACACCGCCACCGAACCGAACCTACACGCTGGAGCTGCTTTACGTACCGCCGGGCGTGACGGGCGCGCCGCCGGTGGGTACGACGTGGGATGTTCCCCCCGATGAGCCGTTTACGGTAACGGTGCCGACGTTTGCCACCGACGACGGTCGCGAAGGATACCAGTTTGCCTTGACGGTGGGTGCGGTGGCGTGTCCCGGTGATATCGACGGCGACGGTGTGGTGGATCTTTCCGATCTTGCCGTGCTCATCAGCTCCTACGGCTTGTGCGCCGGCGAGACCGGCTTCGTGCGACAGGCCGATTTCACCGGCGACGGGGACCACCCGGACGGCTGCGTGGACCTGGCCGACTTGGCGCTGCTCCTGAGCAACTACGGCTGTGGTTCGCCGCCCTGATCCCTGCGCGCCGGCGTCGGTCCGGGCAGGGCAAGAAAATGGTGTGGGGGGGTGGTGCGGCGCGGGTCTTGGTTCTATAATCGAGCAACTGGAATGTAGCTTGTTACTGGGCCTGTGGTTGCGGTGTGTCGTGGCGACCACCAGTACGTAGCGGCCCGTTGCTCGGCGTAGGATTGCCGGCGAATCGTCAGCCGGTTCGCAGAGAAGTTGATACACCAGCATCTGTTTGTCGGGGTTGTCCAAGAGTGCCAGGACCGCTGCTTTTCATAACGTCAAGCATCATCTGAAGATATAATTCGGTCCGCTCTCCCGCAATCCGGTGCACCCTGAAATCCAGCCGCTTGCGCCGATCGCTCGGCGACTCGTACGCGTGCCGCTCGTCGTGCTGCGCCAATTCGGCGCGGCCGCGGATTGCCTCGTCCTCCCGTTCGGCCGAAGCCGACGAACGGACCCGGCCCGGTCATCACCCTGGACCGAACCGGATAGGTATCTATGTTTCCCCTCGCAAATCTCTTGCTGGTCGCCGAAGGTGGCTGGCCGCTCTACGTACTCGGTGTTGTCGTCGCGATGGGCGCGGGCGGGGCCGCGGCGTGGTTGCTGCTCTCCAAACGCATGAAAGGCGAGCACGCGGCCCATCTGGCCGAGGCGGAACAGCAATTGGTCGATGCCCGCCAGCGACGAGAGGAGCTTCTCAACAAGGCCGAAATGGAGGCCCAGAAGAAGCTGCTCGACATGATGGATCGTTTCGAGCGCGAGACCGCCGAAACACGCAACGAACTCAAGGCGGCCGAGCGGCGTCTGGCCAAGCGGGAGGACGTGCTCGACAAGAAACTCGAAGTGCTCAGCGCCAAAGAGCGCAAAATCGAAGAATCCGAAAAGGCGCTCGCCGAGGCCCGGGCCGAGCTCGACGCCCGACAGGCCGAACTCGAGGAGACCCTGAGCAAGCAGCGCAACGAACTGCTCCGGATCGCCAAGTTGACGCCGGACGAAGCCCGCGCTTTGTGCCTCAAGAAGGTGGAGCAGGAGGTCGAGCGAGAGGCGGGGCAGTTGGTCGAGCGGGTACTGACCACGGCGCAGGAAAACGCCCGGGAGCGAGCACGACGTATCATCATCGAAACCATCCAGCGCTACGCCGCCGAACACACCTGCGAAACCACCATCGCCACCATCGACGTTGCTTCCGACGACATGAAAGGCCGCGTGATCGGTCGCGAGGGGCGCAACATCCGCGCTTTCGAAAAGGCTACCGGCGTGACGGTGATCGTGGACGACACGCCGGGCGTGGTGAGCATCTCGTGTTTCGACCCGGTGCGCAAGGAAGTTGCCCGGCGGTCACTGGAAAAACTGGTCAAGGACGGGCGTATCCACCCGACGCGGATCGAGGACATCGTCGCCGAGACCGGGCGGGCCGTCGAAGAGGAGATCGTCGAGGTCGGCAAACAGGCGGCGATGGAGGTCAACGTCTCCGGATTGCACAAGAAGCTGATCGAGCTGCTCGGGCGACTGCAATTCCGCACGAGCTACGGGCAAAACGTCTTGCGCCACTCGATCGAGGTCGCGTTCCTGTGCGGAATCATGGCGGACGAACTCGGGCTCGACGGGGCGTTGGCCCGGCGCTGCGGCTTGTTGCACGACATCGGAAAAGCGCTCGACCACGAGGCCGAGGGCAGCCACACGAAGATCGGCGGAGACTTTTGCAAGCGGCTCGGGGAACATGCCGCCGTCATCAACGCCGTCGCCGGCCATCACGGTGACATCGCCGCCACCCACCCCTATACGCCGCTGGTGACGGCGGCGGACGCGATGAGCGCGTCGCGGCCGGGCGGGCGGCGCGAGTCGCTCGAGCGCTACATCAAGCGGCTCGAAGAACTCGAGGCGATCGCGACCGCGCACGACGGCGTGCGACAGGCCTACGCGGTCGAGGCCGGACGCGAGGTGCGCGTGATCGTCGACGCCGTGCAGGTGCCCGACCGCTCCGCGCTCAAGCTCGCCCGCGACATCGCCAAGCAGATCGAGGAGTCGGTCACCTACCCCGGCGAGATCAAGGTCACCGTGTTGCGCGAGTTGCGGGCGGTCGAATACGCCCGCTGAGACTCGCTCACCAGACGTCCCCGGACCTTCCTCACGCCGACCGCCGATCCCCCTTCGCGGCGTTGCCGGGTCGAGAGCCGTCGGCGGCGGTTGTGCCCCCTCCCGCGATTGTCACGGACGAGGAACCCCGTCGCGCGATGTGTCCCCCACCCTCGGCCTCACCCGGCCCGTTGTTTGCGGCCGTTGCCGATTCGCCACCGGTCGTGGTACGCGGGTATGATGCGGCTTTGATCGGAAACCGGTGCCGGCGTCGTGTGCCGGCCGCAGACGAGGACAGCAGACATGAGTGACCCATCGAATACCACCACGATTGGAGCTTTGGAACCGGGGGCCGTCTGGCGGTTTTTCGTGCAGATGGCGGCTGTTCCGCGCCCGTCGAAACACGAGGAAAAAATCCGGGCACACGTGCGCAAGACGGCCGAGGCGCTGGGTCTGGAAGTTCACGAGGACGCCACTGGCAACCTGTTGCTGCGGGCGGCCGCGACGCCGGGGTGCGAGAACGCCCCCACGGTCGTCTTGCAGGGACACCTCGACATGGTCCCCGAGAAGAACGCCGACACCCAGCACGATTTCGAACACGACCCCATCCGCCTGATCCTCACCACCGACAAGCAAACGGGCGAACCGGTCGTGACGGCGGACGGAACGACGCTCGGGGCAGACAACGGTATCGGGGTCGCGATGGCGCT
>Ga0256841_1002943_pt1 | contig 13086 bp, 12 predicted proteins | sample 356308metaG_FD_185971 | JGI IMG/M metagenome (GOLD analysis project Ga0256841, IMG submission 185971) | Hydrothermal vent microbial communities from Mid Atlantic Ridge, Atlantic Ocean - 356-308 | ecosystem: Environmental > Aquatic > Marine > Hydrothermal vents | place: Atlantic Ocean: Mid...
CGCTTGAATTCATGAGCGAGACGGCGGCCTTCGATCTCGAGGCGTTTCTGGCGAATCTGACCACCCGTCCCGGCGTGTACCAGATGCTGGACGCCGAAGGACGCCCCCTGTACATCGGCAAGGCGGCCAATTTGCGCAAGCGGGTCGCCAGTTACTTCCGGGGACAGGCGACACCCAGGCAGCAGGCCATGCTGGCCCGGCTAGCGCGCATCGAGGTGACGGTCACCCGGACCGAAGGGGAGGCGCTGCTGTTGGAAAACCAGCTGGTCAAGCGCCATCAGCCCCGTTATAACATTTGTCTCAAGGACGACAAGAGCTATCCCTACATCTACGTTTCCACCGAACACCCGTTTCCCCGGGTGAGCTTTCACCGGGGAAGTCGGAAACGTCCCGGGCGTTATTTCGGTCCCTATCCCAGCGCTTCGGCGGTGCGCCAGACCCTGAAGTTGCTGCAGAAAGTGTTTCCCGTCCGCCAGTGCGAGGACAGTTATTACAATCACCGCAGCCGTCCCTGTCTGCAGTATCAGATCAAACGCTGTACCGCCCCCTGCGTCGGGTATGTGACCGAGGAACGCTATCGCCAGGATGTCGAGCACCCCCTCCGCTTTCTCGAGGGCGACGGGAAATCGCTGGTGAACGATCTGGTCCGGCGGATGGAGGCGGCCGCGGCGGCGCTGGATTTCGAGGCGGCGGCCCGCTACCGGGATCAGATCGCCGCCCTGCGGGAGATTTTGGAAAAACAATGCGTGACGGACGCCAACGGCGATGTGGACGTGGTCGCCTGCCGTATCGAAGCGGGCGTCGCCTGTGTACAGGTGGCCTGGATCCGGGGGGGGCGTTATCTGGGGGACAAGAGCCACTTTCCCCGCTGTAGCGGCGACGATTCCCCGGCCCAGGTGGTGGCGGCGTTCCTCGGCCAATACTATCTGGACAAACCGATTCCGGGGCAGATTCTGTTGAACGAATTGCCCGAGGGCCATATGTTGCTGCGGGCGATGCTGAGCCGCCAGGCCGGGCGCCAGGTGCGCTGGATCACGTCGCCGCGGGGCCATCGGCGCGAATGGCTGGCGATGGCGGTCGCCAATGCGCAAGCCGCGTTGCGCCAGCATCTGGCCCAGCGCCGCGACACCCAGGCCCGGCTGCGGGCCCTGCAGACCCTGTTGGCGCTGCCCGAGCCGCCCCGGGGGATCGAGTGTTTCGACATCAGTCACACCCAGGGCGGCCAGACCGTGGCTTCCTGCGTGGTCTTCGACGCTGAGGGACCGGTCAGGTCGGCCTACCGCCGCTTCAATATCGAAGGGATCGATCCCGGTGACGACTACGCCGCCCTGGCCCAGGCGGTACGGCGGCGTTTCCGGCGCCTGCGCCAGGAAGGGGCCTCGTTGCCCGACTTGCTCCTGATCGACGGGGGCAAGGGGCAGGTGGCCGCGGTCACCAAGGTGCTGACGGATCTGGGACTGGCGGCGCTTCCCGTGGTCGGGGTCGCCAAGGGACCGGAACGCCGCGGCGGCGAGGAGTCGCTGTATCTGGCCTGGAACGACACCTGGCTGCGGCCGGAGGACCATCCCGGCCTGCTGCTGGTCCGCCGGATTCGTGACGAGGCCCATCGCTTCGCCATCGGCGCTCACCGGCAGCGCCGCGACCGGGAGAAGAAGCGCTCCCCCCTGGAGACCATCGAAGGGCTGGGGCCGAAACGGCGCCAGCGCCTGCTGCAACAGTTCGGCGGGCTGCAGGCCATCCGCAAGGCCAGCGTCGAATCCCTGAGTTCGGTGGCGGGGATCAGTCCCCGCCTGGCGCGCCGGATCTACGATTCCCTCCATGAGACGGAACGGTGACATGGGCCGTTTCAATCTCGCCACCTGGTTGACCCTGCTGCGCATCGTCCTGATACCGGTGCTGGTCGTCCTGTTTTACCTTCCCTGGCCCGGAGCCCGCTTCCTTTGCGCCCTGGTGTTCGTCCTGGCTTCGCTGACCGACTGGCTCGACGGTTATCTGGCGCGCCGGCTTCGGCAGACGACCCGCTTCGGCGCCTTTCTCGATCCGGTGGCGGACAAGCTCATCGTGGCGGCCGCCCTCATTCTGTTGCTCCAGAGCGATCCCCGGCCGGGACTGGCGATCGCTTCGCTCGTCATCATTGGACGGGAGATCGCCATTGCCTCGCTGCGGGAGTGGATGGCGGAAATCGGCGAGCGCGGCAAGGTGGACGTGTCGTGGCTCGGCAAGGTCAAGACCACCCTGCAGATGGTCGCCATCACGGTGCTGTTGTTCGCCGTCGGCTGGTGGGCCGAGGTGCTTCGTCCTTTGGGGTACGCGCTGTTGTATCTGGCGGCCCTCCTGACCCTCTGGTCGATGGTGAGCTATTTGCGGGCCGCTTGGCCGGTGCTCATGGAAAATCGCTGATTTTTTCCGGCAAATGGTAAAATTGAGTATTTTCCCAAGTGAGCGCTCCCAGTCAGCCATAGGTAATTGAACATGTCCCAGCGTTATCGTACCGAGGATCTGCGTATCCGCGACATCAAAGAAGTCATTCCGCCCCGGCAGTTACACGAGGAACTGCCCATTTCCGAGGCCGCCGCCCAAACCACCTACGAGGCGCGCCAGGCCATCCGTAACATCCTGACCGGCGAGGATTCCCGCCTTCTGGTGATCGTCGGTCCCTGCTCGATCCACGACCCGGATGCGGCGCGGGAATACGCCGGGCGCCTGGCCAAGTGGCGCGAATCCCTGGTGGACGAGCTGATGATCGTGATGCGGGTCTATTTCGAAAAGCCCCGTACCCGGGTCGGTTGGAAAGGGCTGATCAACGACCCGGATCTGGACGAGAGTTTCAACATCAACAAGGGGCTGCGCATCGCCCGCCGCCTGTTGCTCGACATCAACGAACTGGGATTGCCGGCGGCGACGGAGTATCTTGACCTGATCACCCCCCAGTACGTCTCGGACCTCATCGCCTGGGGCGCCATCGGCGCCCGGACCACGGAAAGCCAGGTGCACCGGGAGCTGGCTTCGGGACTGTCCTGTCCGGTGGGTTTCAAGAACGCCACCGACGGCACCGTGCAGGTGGCGATCGACGCCATCGCCTCGGCCAGCCGGCCCCATCACTTCCTCTCCCTGACCAAAGAGGGCCGTTCGGCGATCTTCTCCACCACCGGGAACGAGGATTGTCACCTCATCCTCCGGGGCGGCCGTCGTCCCAACTACGACGCCGAAAGCGTGAATCAGGCGGCGGAAGCGCTGGAACAGGCCGGTCTGCCTGCACGGCTGATGATTGACTTCAGCCACGGCAACAGCCTGAAACAGTACAAGCGCCAGTTGCTGGTGGCCGAGGACGTGGCCGGGCAGATCGCCGACGGGGACGACCGCATCATCGGAGTGATGGTGGAAAGTAACCTCAAGGAGGGCCGGCAGGACGTCAAGCCCGGTCAGCCGTTGGAATACGGCAAGAGCATCACCGACGCCTGCATCGGATGGGAGGATACCGAACACGTGTTGCAGAAACTGGCCGAGGCGGTGCGTCAGCGCCGGGGCGTGACCGTATGACGGCGGAAACCATGGAAATCATCGTCAACGGCGAACCCCGCCGTGTGGTACGAGGAAGCACCCTGGCCGACCTGATCGAGGCGCTGGGGTTGACCGGTGCGCGGATCGCGGTGGAACGGAATCAACGCATCGTCCCCCACGGCCGCTACCGGGAGGAAGTCCTGACACCGGGAGACCGGATCGAGGTGGTGCGCGCCATCGGCGGGGGCCAGCCCGCCGACGATCCCCTGATCATCGCCGGCCGCCGCTATGCCTCCCGCCTGCTGGTAGGAACCGGAAAGTACCGGGATCTGGCACAGACCAAGGCCGCCATCGAGGCCAGCGGCGCGGAAATCGTCACGGTCGCCATCCGCCGCACCAATATCGGGCAGAATGCCGACGAGCCCAATCTGCTGGACGTGATTCCGCCCGAACGCTACACCATCCTGCCCAACACCGCCGGGTGTTACACCGTGGAAGATGCGGTGCGCACCTGTCATCTGGCCCGGGAACTGATCGGCCACAGTCTGGTGAAACTGGAGGTGCTCGGGGACGAGAAGACTCTCTATCCCGATGTGGTGGCCACGCTGGAGGCGGCCCGAATTCTGGTCGAGGACGGTTTCCAGGTCATGGTCTACACCAACGACGATCCGGTGATCGCCCGCAAGCTGGAAGACATCGGCTGCATCGCCGTGATGCCGCTGGCGGCGCCGATCGGTTCCGGCCTGGGCATTCGCAACCCCTACAACATCCGCACCATCGTCGAGAACGCTTCAGTGCCGATCCTGGTCGACGCCGGTGTGGGTACGGCCTCCGATGCCTCGGTCGCCATGGAGCTGGGCTGCGACGGGGTGCTGATGAACACCGCCATCGCCGAGGCCCGGCAGCCGGTGCTGATGGCCGAGGCCATGAAACTGGCCGTGGAGGCCGGGCGCAAGGCGTATCTGGCCGGACGGATGCCCAGGCGGCGCTATGCCTCGGCTTCCTCTCCCCTCGACGGCATCTTTTTCTGAGGCGGGCGATGACATCCAGATCCATCCAACTGTTCGAGCAGGCGCAGCATTGGATTCCGGGCGGAGTGAATTCCCCGGTGCGCGCCTTCAAAGGTGTGGGCGGGACGCCGGTTTTCATCGAACGGGCCAAGGGGCCGTTTCTCTACGACGTCGATGGTCGCCGCTACGTCGATTACGTCGGTTCCTGGGGACCGATGATCCTGGGCCACGCCCATCCGGCGGTGATCGCCGCGGTGACGGCGGCGGCCGAGAAAGGGCTCAGTTTCGGCGCCCCCACCGAAGTCGAGGTGCGCATGGCGGAGCGGCTATGCCAGCTGGTGCCGTCGCTGGAACGGGTGCGCATGGTCAATTCGGGAACAGAGGCCACCATGAGCGCCATCCGCCTGGCGCGGGGATTCACCGGTCGTGACAAGATCGTCAAATTCGAAGGCTGTTATCACGGTCACGGCGATGCCCTGCTGGTGAAGGCCGGTTCCGGCGCCCTGACCTGCGGCGTTCCCAGTTCGCCCGGCGTGCCGGCCGGGGTGGCGGAACACACCCTGACCTTGCCTTACAACGATGCGGCCGCGGTACAGGCATTGTTCGACCGGCTCGGTGACCAGATCGCCGCGGTTATCGTCGAGCCGGTGGCGGGAAACATGAACTGCGTGCCGCCGCGGCCGGGATTCCTGGAGACCCTGAGGAAGGTTTGCGACCGCCACGGGGCGGTGTTGATCTTCGACGAAGTCATGACCGGTTTCCGGGTCGCTTTGGGAGGCGCCCAGCAGCTTTACGACATTCGTCCCGATCTGACCTGCCTGGGCAAGATCATCGGTGGCGGCATGCCGGTCGGTGCTTTCGGCGGCCGCCGGGAGATCATGGAATGGCTGGCACCCGAGGGGCCGGTCTATCAGGCCGGGACCCTTTCCGGCAATCCGGTAGCCCTGGCGGCGGGGTTGAAAACCCTGGAGTTGATTGCCGAGCCCGGTTTCTACGAGGAACTGGCGGCCAAGACCGAGACCTTGACCCGGGGGTTGGAGGAGCGAGCCGCCGCCTGTGGCGTGGCGCTGCGCACCAACCGGGTCGGGGGCATGTTCGGGCTGTTCTTCACTTCCGCCCCGCGGGTGGACAATTTCGCCCAGGTGATGGGTTGTGACCTGGAACGTTTCAAGCGTTTCTTCCATGGCATGTTGGCGGAGGGAATCTATTTGGCCCCTTCGGCGTTCGAGGCCGCTTTCGTCTCCGCGGCCCACGACGACGACGTACTCACCGCCACCCTGGCGGCGGCCGAAAGGGTGTTCCGCCGCCTCTAGCCCTCCGTCCGCGACCGGGTCAGGATGACCGACTGGCCCGCCCTGCTCCGGGATATCCACCTCTGGGTCGTCCAGCATCCCCACTGGGCCGGTGCCGGGGTGGCGCTGGTGGCTCTGCTCGAATCCCTGGCCCTGGTAGGAATGCTGGTGCCCGGTGTGGCGCTGATGTTCGCCGCCGGGGCCCTGATCGGTTTCGGTGCCTTGCCCTTTTGGCCGCTCTGTGTGTGGGCCACGGCCGGCGCCGTCGTCGGCGACGGCCTCAGCTTCTGGCTTGGCCGGCGCTTCAGGCGTCGCATCGACCGGGTTTGGCCCTTCGACCGGCACCCGGAACTGCTGCGACGGGGTGTGGCCTTCTTTCGCCGTTATGGCGGTCTGAGCGTGCTGTTCGGCCGGTTCATCGGTCCGGTACGGGCGGTGATTCCTTTGGTGGCCGGCATGATGGGGATGCCCGGGGGCCGGTTCGTCCTCGTCAACGTCGTCTCCGCCGCCCTGTGGGCACCGGCCTATCTGCTGCCGGGGGTGGTCTTCGGCGCTTCCCTCGAACTCGCCGCCCGGGTGGCCGGGCGGCTGGCCGTCCTGCTGGTGGCGCTGCTGGCGCTTTCGTGGGTCGGCGTTTGGCTTGGCCACAGGATTTACCGCTTCTTCCGCTCCCGGACTCAGCGGATACTGGAGTGGTGGTTCGATCTCTGCCGGGACCACCCCCTGGCGGAATGGTTGGTCGGGCCGTTGCTTTATCCCTGGCAACGGGACTATCTGACCTTGACGCTCCTGGGTCTGCTGCTGGCGCTCGGTTTCCTGCCGTTGCGACACTTCCTGCCCGCCGGACCACCGGTGTCCCTGGTGTTCCTCCACACGCCCTGGAGCGATGCCTTCTTTTCCGCCGTGCGGTTGTTGACCGACTGGTCGGCGCTTTTGATGCTCGGCGGCATTTTGGGATTCTGGTTGCTGCTGACCCGGCGCCGGGTGGCGTTGCTCCATTGGCTGATCAGTCTGGGCTTTTGCGCCTTGTTCGATGCCTTGGAAATCGCCGATGGCGCGATCCTTCGCGGTTTGGTGGGGTATGGCTTTCTCGCCCTGGTCATCGGCGTTCAGACACCGCTGCGGTGGCGCTGGCTGGTTTTCAGCGTCACCACGGTTTGGTGGTCGATCGTGATCTTCGCCCGCCTCTATCTGGCGCCGATCGCCCCGGCCGCCTTGCTTCTCAGTCTAGCGGCCAGCATGGTCTGGCTCGTCATGGCGGGGGTCGGTTATCGCCGTCACCAGGACGGCCGCATTCCGGGATTGGGCGGCCTGGTCCTCGTTCTCATCGCCGGGGCACTGGCCCTGCTGTATCTGCACCAAAGGGAGTCGCCGGTCGCCCGGCCGGTGGTTAGGGCATTGGCGCCGGCGTGCTGGTGGCGCCACGATTGGCGACGTCTGTCCCGCTGGCGCCAGGACCTGTTCGGGGAGAGAAACCAGGCGCTGGTCCTGCAATGGGCCGGCAGACTGGGGGAAATCCGCGCCGGTTTAGCGGCCCGCGGATGGCGTCCGACCCCGCGGCCCGGGATCACCAACGTATTGTTCTGGCTGGCGCCGGAATCGCGTTTGGAACAGTTACCCGTCCTGCCGCATCTTCATGCCGGCCGTCCCGAATCTCTGGTCTGGCTGAAGCTGCAGAACTGCGAGACCGCGCTGATCGTCCGTCTGTGGCCGAGCGGTTACTGCTTGCGAAGCGGCGTTCCTGTCTGGCTCGGCACCGTCGGGCGCTTGCACCTGACGTCCGCGCTGCGGGGATGGGTCCGATTCGGCGAAGAAGCGGAAAAGGTGGACCGCCAAGCGCTCGCCCTGTTGCTCGCCGACCTGAGACGTTCCGGTTGGTGTATGGAGGAGCGGGCGTCGGAACCGCCTTTGTGGCTGATTCGCCCGTGTCGGATCAGGCCCGTTTCATGGCTTCGAAGAACTCGGCGTTGGTCTTGGTCTGGCGCAGCCGATCGAGCAGGAACTCGATGGCGGCGACTTCTTCCATGGGTTGCAGGATCTTGCGCAGAATCCAGATCTTCTGCAGTTCGTCCTGAGGCACCAGGAATTCCTCCCGGCGGGTGCCCGAGCGGTTGATGTTGATGGCCGGGTAGATACGCTTTTCCGCGATCTTGCGTTCCAGGTGCAGCTCCATGTTGCCGGTTCCCTTGAATTCCTCGTAGATGACATCGTCCATGCGGGAGCCGGTTTCGATCAGAGCGGTGGCGATGATGGTCAGACTGCCGCCTTCCTCGATGTTGCGCGCGGCGCCGAAGAAACGCTTGGGTTTTTCCAGGGCGTTGGCGTCGACGCCCCCGGTGAGCAGCTTGCCCGAGGAGGGCACCACGGTGTTGTAGGCCCGCGCCAGACGGGTGATGGAGTCGAGCAGGATGACCACGTCGCGTTTGTGTTCCACCAGGCGCTTGGCCTTTTCGATCACCATCTCCGCCACCTGGACGTGCCGGGTGGGCGGTTCGTCGAAAGTGCTGGAGATCACCTCGCCGCGGACACAGCGCTGCATCTCGGTGACTTCCTCGGGGCGCTCGTCGATCAACAGGACGATCAGATAGCATTCGGGGTGCTTGGCGGCGATGGAGTGGGCGATGTTCTGCAGGATCATGGTCTTACCCGCTTTGGGCGGTGAGACGATCAGGCCGCGTTGCCCCTTGCCGATGGGCGCCACCAGGTCGATCACCCGGGCGGTCAGGTCCTCGGTGCTGCCGTTGCCGATCTCCAGGACGAAGCGCTCCTGGGGGAATAGGGGGGTGAGGTTGGAAAAATCCACCTTGTGCTTGGCGTTTTCCGGCGGTTCGAAGTTGATCTGCTCCACCTTGAGCATGGCGAAATAGCGCTCGCCCTCCTTCGGAGGACGGATCTTGCCGGAAACGGTGTCCCCGGTGCGCAGGCTGAAACGGCGGATCTGACTGGGGGAGACGTAGATGTCGTCCGGACCCGCCAGGAAGGAGGCGTCGGCCGAGCGCAGAAACCCGAAGCCGTCCTGGAGGATCTCCAGGACCCCGTCGCCGTAGATGTCCTCGCCGTTTTTGGCGATTTTCTTGAGAATGGCGAAGATCAGGTCTTGCTTCCGGCTCCTGGAAACCCCCTCCAGGCCGAGGGATTCCGCGATTTCCAGCAGTTCGGAAGCGGTTTTGCGTTTCAGTTCGGTCAGGTTCATTGTTCAGGTCATCGTGTGGAATGTAAATCATGCCTGCCGGGAGCGGCAGGATCGGAAGGCGATCGGTGAGTGGGAGGGCGTTGCCCGTCCGTGGTGTTTCAGTATAGACGGGCAATCAGATGTTTACAGGTTCTGTTCCAAGAAGGCCTCCAGTTGCGCTTTGCTCAAAGCCCCCACCTTGGTGGCCTCGACCTCGCCGTCCTTGAACAGCATCAGCGTGGGAATGCCCCGGACACCGTAATGCTGCGGTGTCTTCGGGCTTTCGTCGATGTTCAGTTTGGCGACCTTGAGGCGGTCCTTGTATTCCTCGGCGATCTGATCCAGGATCGGGGCGATCATTTTGCACGGGCCGCACCATTCCGCCCAGAAGTCCACCAGCACCGGCAGTTTGGATTGTAATACTTCTTCCTCGAAATTATCGTCGGTTACATGAACGATAGTGTCACTCACGTGTGTCACCACATGGCAGTTTATAGAGAATAATAGAGAATACTTAAGGGGAACCTCGAGGCTGATCTCGATCGTTGCAACATTTCAGCTTAATCACCGCTGAATTTCAAGCATTTTAGTCGTCTCTCCCAATACCGGCCTGGTTTTCGGCGCTTTCGACATCCGATGGAAGTGGTGGGGGTAAGGCCGCTCATGGCGGCGACAAGGCGCCAAGATCTTCCACGGCCGGGAAACCATCGACCGCTCGCGGCGGCAGGCGGCTGTCCGGTCGGGTTACCGCCACCAGGTGGGCGATGCCGAATTCGGCGGCCGCCTCCAGGACCGCGACGCTGTCGTCGATCATCAGCGTCCGTTCCGGCACCAGGGGAAGTTCCCGTTTCAGGTGCTGCCAGAAGCGCCGATCTTCCTTGGGATAGCCGTAATGATGGCTGCAGACGATATGATCGAAGAAAACTCGCAGACAGGTGCGTTCCAACTTCAGCGCCAATGCGTCGGGATGGGCGTTGGTGACCAACCAGAGCGACTTGCCGGTGCGTCGCACAGCCTCGAGAAAGTCGGTCACATGGGGGAGAATCCGGATCAGATCGGCGACCTCCGCTTTGAGACCGCTGAGGTCAAGCGCAAGTTCCCGGCTCCAGTAATCCAGACAATACCACGCCAGTTTTCCCTGGAGGGCGTCGAACCGGGGCAGAAGTTTCCGTTTGGCCTCGGCCAGGGTAAGCCCGTGGCGTTGAGCGTAACGCCGGGGAACGAATTCGAGCCAAAAGTGGTTGTCGAAGTTCAGGTCCAACAAGGTGCCGTCCATGTCCAGCAGGACCGAATCGATGCGATGCCAGGGGAGGGCGATTTGGTTCCTGTTCATAAAGACGTAGAATAACGCGATCGTTTGTCGAGGAGTACTTCATGCAAAGAACGGATCTGGCGGTTTTGCAAACGGCGGTCGTCGATGTCGCCCGCCGGGCGGGGCGGCGGATTCTGAAGATCTATGGGTCGGAATTCGACGTGGCGTTCAAAGAGGACCGTTCCCCGTTGACGGCGGCCGACACCGCGGCCCATCGCTGCCTGATGGAAGTGCTGCCGACGTTGGGGGATGGGTATCCGGTCCTTTCCGAGGAAGCCAGCGATCTGCCTTTCGAGGAACGGCGTCGATGGCGGACCTATTGGCTGGTGGATCCGCTGGACGGAACCAAGGAGTTCATCAACCGCAACGGGCAATTCACCGTCAACGTGGCCCTGATCCACGACCACGAGCCGGTACTGGGCGTGGTGCACGTTCCGGTACGGAACACTACCTATTACGCCGCCCGGGGACTCGGTGCCTTCAAACGGAGCGGTGACGGGGAGCCGCGGGCGATCCGCGTGCGCAAGCCGGCGCCGGAGAAACTGGTGATCGTCGGCAGCCGCTCCCACCAAACCCCGGCGTTCGCCGAATATCTCGAACGCCTGGACGGGGAGTACGAGTTGATCTCCATCGGCAGTTCCCTGAAGTTCTGTCTGGTGGCTGAAGGCCGGGCCGATCTTTACCCGCGCCTGGGGCCCACGTCCGAATGGGACACCGCGGCGGCGCACTGCGTCGTGGTCCAGGCGGGCGGCTTCGTGGTCGATCTCAGCGGCAAGCCGCTGCGCTACAACACCAAGGCCTCGGTTCTCAATCCCTACTTTTTGGTCTATGGGGATGATTCCCGGGACTGGCTGGCTTTTATTCCGGAAAACTTGTAAGGTTTCGACAAAAATTGATTTGGCTCAAAATCGGGCTTCGGGTTCGAAGCTATAGTCAGCTTCCCTTTGAACGACAATCAGGAGGAGGGGAGCTTATGGCTTTCATGACCTGGACCGCTGAGCAGTTCGGGACCAACGTCGGCGTCTGCGACCAGCAGCATCAAAAAATATTCGATCTGGTCAACAGCCTGGTGGAAGCCGTTCAGGCCGGAGACCGCGCGGCGACGGGCAGGTGCCTTGACGAGCTGATCGACGTGGTGGTCGATCACTTCCGGACCGAGGAAGAAATGATGCAGAAGTACGACTATCCGGACTACCAGGCCCACAAGGATGCGCACGACAAATTGGTGGCGACCTGTGCCGATCTGCAGAAGAAATTCCACGCCGGTGAGGCGGAAGTCACGGCGGAGACCGCCGAGTTCGTCCGTGACTGGCTGTACAATCACATTCCCAAGGTCGACAAACCTTACGGCCCCTTCCTGAACGAGAAGGGCGTCCACTGAAACCGTCGGCTCGAGGCGTATCCTCGAACGGGGATGCGCCTTGCGCCCCGGTTTCAGGGCCGGATCGCCTCGTCCCGCCAGGTTTTGTAGGGCCGCTGGGCCAGGCAGGTATTGTAGTAACGGGCGTCCTCCGTCACCTCCCGCCCCAGCCAGGGGGGAACGGCGAACGGTTCGTCCGGACGTTGCAGTTCGATCTCGGCCACGATCAGGCCGGCGTTGTCCCCTTCGAAGACGTCGATCTCCCACGTGTGTCCCCGGTAGGGAACGAAGTGGCGCCGCTTTTCGATCAAAGGACCCTGGCACAGGGTGTCGAGCATTTCCCGGGCGTCGGCGAAGGGGATCTCGTATTCGTACTCGTGACGCCGGGCGCCGATGGTGACGCTCTTGATGTTGAGCCAGCCCCGGCCTTCCACCGTCCGCACCCGAACCGAGCAGCCCCGGGCCTGGTTCAAATAACCCTGCCGGATGTGGACGCAGCGCTGGACTGCTCCACGCCAGCGGTCGTCGGCGACCAGAAACTTCCGTTCGATTTCCAGGGCCACGTCAGGGTCCCAGCCGTTTGTGGCTCCCGTCGCACAAGGGTGGGGTCTGGGTGTGTTTGCAGCCGCAAAAATAGACCGTGCCGGACTTCTCCGCGGTCCAGGCCAAGGGGGCGAGACCGGTCCCCTTGTGGGAACCGTCGCAGAAGGGCTGGCTTTGACTGCGGCCGCAACTGCACCAGTAGTAGGTCTTGCCGCTTTCGACTTCCACCGCGAACGGCGTCTTGCTGGCAATCACGGGGTTACCCATGTCGTCCTCCACTCAGGCTGTTCCGTTTTTATGGTAAATCGGAAACGGCGCCGCTGTCACGCCGGCTCGACACCGATCCGTTCGCTTTTTCGGGTTCCGGCGGGGGTGGGGGCAAGGTCATGCGGTGGCGGTGTGGCGGAGGGCGCGGTCGTCCACGACGCGGTTGCGGCCCTGCTGTTTGGCCAGGTAGAGGGCCTGGTCCGCCCGTTCGATGAAACGGTCCACGGTGTCGTCGGGACGCAGGCCGGCGATGCCGATGGACAGGGTGACCTGGCCGATGGGTTCCTGGTTGTCGCGGCGCTGCAGTTGGGTTTTGGCCAGCGTTTCCCGGATCTGCTCGGCGATATGGAGGGCCTGCATTCGGTCGCACGATTGCAGCAGAATGGCCATTTCCTCACCGCCGTAGCGGGCGGCGAGCTGGCCTTTGGGAAGGAATCGCTTGATGATCCCGGCCGCGTAACGCAGCACTTTGTCTCCGGTCAGATGACCGTAGCGGTCGTTGATTTTTTTGAAATGATCCAGGTCCAACAACAGCAGGAAGGTGGTTTCCGGTTCGGGATTCTGCAATATCTGTTGAATCTTGATGTCGAAGGCCCGGCGGTTGAGCAGACCGGTGAGGGCGTCGGTGA
>Ga0256841_1002944_pt1 | contig 13083 bp, 5 predicted proteins | sample 356308metaG_FD_185971 | JGI IMG/M metagenome (GOLD analysis project Ga0256841, IMG submission 185971) | Hydrothermal vent microbial communities from Mid Atlantic Ridge, Atlantic Ocean - 356-308 | ecosystem: Environmental > Aquatic > Marine > Hydrothermal vents | place: Atlantic Ocean: Mid...
CGGCACTGTCGGCGCCGGCCAGCTCCCGTGGCGAGATGTTGACCGCGATCCGCAGCTCGCGCCCGAGCCGGGCCATCAGCTCCCGGGTCTCCCTGCAGGCGCGCCGCAGCACCAGCTCGCCGAGCGCCTCGATCAGCCCGCATTCCTCGGCGACTCCGACGAAGAGATCGGGGGGGATCCGCTCGCCGCCGTTCTCGCAGGGCCAGCGCACCAGCGCCTCGAACCCCATCACCGCGCCGCTTTCGAGCTCGACCACCGGCTGGTACCAGACCTCGAGCGCCCGGTTGGCGAGATGGGAGCGCAATGCGGCCTCGATCTCGCGCCGCCTTTCGGCGCGCGCCCGCATCGACGGATCGAACAGGCACACCCCGCCGCGCCGGCTGTCCTTGGCGCTGTAGAGCGCGGTGTCCGCGGCCCGCAGCAGGGCGTCCGGATCCTCGGCATGCTCGGGGGCCAGCGCCGCCCCGATCGAGCCGGCGATGCGGCAGGGATGGCCGTCGATGGTCACCGGCTCCGCCAGGCTGTCGAGAATGCGACCGGCGGTGATGTAGGCGCCATGGGCCGATTGCAGCCCGGTCAGGACGACCGCGAACTCGTCGCCGCCGAGACGGCTCACCGTGTCGCATTCCCGGGTCGCCGCGCGCAACCGGTCGCCGACCACTACCAAGAGCCGGTCACCGGCGGCATGGCCGAGCATGTCGTTGACCCCCTTGAATCCGTCGAGATCGACCAGCAACAGCGCCACCAGCGAGCCGTGCCGCCGGGCGAAGGCCACCGCCTGCTCCAGCCGGTCGTAAAAGAGCGTGCGATTGGCGAGTCCGGTCAGGGAATCGCGCATCGCCAGATAGCGCAGACGTTCCTCGGCGAGCTTTCGCGGGCTGCTGTCGCGGGCCACCACCAGGGTCGCCGGTCGGCCGCGATCGACGATCAGGGCGGCACGGGTCTCGACATGCAGGAGCTGGCCGGCGAGGCCCCTTACGCGGATCTCGACCGGCAGGCCGGCGCCGCCGCTGGCCATCAGTCCCGTCGATTGCTGGCGCACGCGCGGATGGTCGGCCTCCTCGACGAAGTCGAGCACCCGGCTGCCGATCAGATCCTCCGGCCCCGCGGCACCCACCAGTTCGGCCATCTGCCGGTTGGCGAAGATGATGTGCCCCTCCCGATGGACAACGATCGCATCGGGCGACATCTCGACGAGTTGGCGGTAGCGCTGTTCGGTCTCCAGACGCGCCAGCTCGGCCTCCTTGATGGCCGTGATGTCCCGCCCCGTGCCACGATATCCGAGGAACCGCCCTTCGGAATCGAACATCGGGCGGCCGTTGCTGCGTACCCAGCGGTCGCCCTTCGGCATGCGGCACTGGATATCGAAATCGCGGAAAGGCTGCCGCGCCTCCAGCCGACGCCGATGTTCGGCGAGCTGCGCCCGATCCATGTCCGGACCGGCGATCTCGAGGCGGGTCTTGCCGTAGAACCACTGCGGCGGTGTCCCGGTGAGCAGTTCGACATTGTCGGACAGCCAAGTGTAGCGCATGCGCTCGTCGGTTTCCCAGAACCAGTCGGAAGCCAGCTCCGCGAACTCGCGAAAGCGGCGCCGGGTCTCCTCCAATGTCCGCTCCGCCTCGAGAGCGGCGGTGACGTCCCGGATCACCGCCAACACGGCGGGACGGCCGTTCTCCCATGTGCGGGCGGGATGGCTCTCGCCCAGAAACCCGGTGCCGTCGAGGCGACGATAGCGGAGAACCACCCTTTCCAGCTTTCCGCCCTCGCGCAATACCGCACCGGTCCGATGCCGGGCCCGCTCGACGTCGCGGGCGTCCACGAGCTCGAAGACCGGGTACCCCACCAGCCGCTGCAGAGATTCGGCGCCGAACAGCCGGACCGCCTCCGCATTGCCGAAGAGGATGCGACCGTCCTGATGTACGAGGATCGCCTCGGGAACGTTTTCCACCAGCAGACGCCAACGTGCATCGGCCCCGTCGATCGAGCTGCCGGTGGACGGACCCGCCTCTCGCCTCATGCACGCTCCCTCGCTTGGACGTCGTACTCTACCACCGCTCCGGGACGGACTGAACCGGATATCGCGCGCCCTCGCGGCGCCATGCCGGAAACCGCGCCTCGGGCTTGCCAGCGGCATCGCGCTGGGGCACCGAAGGAAACAGGAACCACCCGCCCTGCCGAGGAGTGCCCGGCCCGATGAACGCCACCCTTCCGCCGCGGGCCGAGCCCGTACCGCTGCGTCGCGAGCGCTTCGGCATCGTCTGGGAAGATCCCTATGCCTGGCTGCGCGATCCCGCCTACCCCGAGGTCCGGGATCCGGAGATCCTCGCCTATCTCGAGGCGGAGAACGCCTACTTCCGGGCGTTGACGGGATCCCGCCGGCCGATGATCGAGACCCTCTATGCGGAGCTCGAGGGCCGCATCGAGGAAGACGACCGTTCCGTGCCCGCCCGCGAAGGAGCCTTCGAATACCAATGGCGCTTCACCTCCGGCGCCCAGTATCGGAGCTGGTACCGGCGACCGGTGGCGGGCGGTCCCTTCGTCCGCATCCTCGACGAGAACGCCCTGGCCGAGGGCAAGAGCTATTTCCGCCTGCGCGCCCTCGCCGTCTCGCCCGACGGCAACCGCCTCGCGTTCGCCACCGACGAGGACGGATCGGAACGCCACATCCTCCGCATCAAGGATCTCCGCAGCGGCGAGCTTCTCGCCGACCGGCTGGAGAATTGTTCGGGCGACCTCGCCTGGAGCGCGGACGGGGACCACCTGTTCTATGTCGAGCTCGATCCCCGGCTGCGCCCGTTCCGGGTCCGCCGGCACCGGCTCGGCACGCCGACCGGCGGCGATCCGGCGATCTACGAGGAGGCCGATCCCGCCTTCTTCGTCTCCCTCGGCAAGACTCGCGATCATGCCTTCCTGCTGATCGCCTCCGGCACCCACGTGACCCGCGAATCCCGGCTGGTGACGCCGCGGGCACCCTGGACCGTGCGGCTGGTGGCGCCGCGGCGCGAAGGCCACGACTACCGCGTCGATCACGCCCATGGCCGGCTGTGGATCCTGACCAACGACCGCCACCGCAACTTCCGTCTGGTGCGGGCGCCGGCCGAGACGCCGGGCGAGTCGCATTGGGAAGAGGTGATCGCCGGCAGCGATCGGCGCTACCTGCTGGCGCTCGACTGCTTCGCCGAGATGATGGTGATCACCGAGCGGTGTGACGGGCTGGATGCGATCACCCTTCGCGACTACGAGGGCGAGGAGCACCGCGTCGCCTTCCCCGAAGAGGTCTACACCGTCGGTCTCGGCGAGAACCGGGAGTTCGCCACGGATTTCGTTCGTCTGCGCTACTCCTCGCTGGTCACGCCCTGGTCGGTGCTCGATTACCATCCGGGGGAACGGCGCCTCGAAACCCGCAAGGTGCAGCAGATCCCGAGCGGCTACGACCCTTCACTCTATGTGGCCGAACGCCGCTGGGCGGTGTCCCGTGACGGCGCCCGGGTGCCGATCAGCATCCTGCGGCGGCGCGACCTGCCACTGGACGGGAGCGCGCCGCTCTGCCTCTACGGCTACGGCGCCTACGGCCACGGGCTACAGCCGGCCTTCAGCAGTACGCGGCTGAGCCTGACGGAACGCGGCGTGGTCTTCGCCCTCGCCCATGTCCGCGGTGGCGACGAGCTGGGATACGGCTGGTACGAGGAAGGGCGGCGCGAGAAGAAGCCCAACACCTTCCGCGACTTTCTCGCCTGCGCCGAGGAGCTGATCGGCTCCGGATACACGGCACCCGGGCGGATCGCCATCCATGGCGGCAGCGCCGGCGGCATGCTGATCGGGGTGGTGCTCAACGAACGTCCGCAACTGTGGGGTTGCGCCGTTCTGGAGGTGCCGTTCGTCGATGTGGTCAACACCATGCTCGACGAAACCCTGCCGCTCACGCCCATCGAATGGCCGGAATGGGGCGATCCGGTACACGACCCGGAAGCTCTGAAGCGGCTGCTCTCCTACAGCCCCTACGACAACATCCGGCCGCAGCCCTACCCGCCGATGCTGGTGACCGCCGGGCTATCCGATCCGCGCGTGACCTATTGGGAACCGACGAAATACGTGGCGCGCCTGCGGGCCACCAAGACGGACGACAATCCGCTGCTGTTCCGGATCGACATGGGAGCCGGGCATTTCGGCCGCTCCGGGCGGTACGAGCACCTGCGGGAGCTGGCCGAGATCTACGCCTTCGTGCTCGAGGCCCTCGGTGTCGTTGCGCCCCCGCAGCGGACCGACAGCATTAACGAATAATTCATATGCGGCGGGTATCAGAAAGCGGAGGCCTGTGCCGAACGGGCGGAGCACCCCCATGGAATGGAGGCGATGTCCCCGAGAACGCCGTCCAGCACCGCGTATCGCCCCGATGTTCGCCGCGGCGTAGTGGTGCCGTTCACGACCCCGCAGTTGACGGGTGCGCGCCTGCGCGTCGGCCGCAAAGGCTCTTTCGAACTGCTGTTGCGCAATCCGGCCGGTGGCAAGGGAGTCTATCTGGTCCCGCTCGGCGCCACCCATCGATTCTCGGCGATCAGCCTGCATGATCGGATTCTCCACGCGGAACTGCTCAAGCTCGCGCGTTTGAACCCACGCGTCGTGCGCCTCTGCGCCCGTCGTGTGGCACTCACGGGGGCCGCGGGCCACGGGGCGAGGCGAGCCGCCGAAGTCGCGGAACAACGCGACCGACGACGCATCGTCGGCCTTCGCAAACATTTCCTGAAGCGTCTCCTGGCGGCGGTCGCCGACGACCCCGCTGCCCGACCCCCGACCGACGACATCGGCGCATGTCTGGAGCAGATCGCCGGGCGGTATCGCACCTCCTCCAAGGAAGTCTGCGAGGCGCTGCGCACGATCGCCGACTACACCGTCGCCGTCGGCCTTCCCTCGGCCGGGATCGGCAGCGACCATGGTACCCTGCTCGGAGAACTCGCGGGTCTCGCCGATACCCTCGACCAGTGGCGACGGGACGGGGACGATCGTATCGCGGACATCGCGGCGGAGGTCGCGCGCGCGGCGCGTGGTGCGGAAGAAATCGCCGCCCGGGAGCTGGCGCGCGTCCACGCGGAGCTCGCGGAGGTTCCCGCGTTGCTGACTCGCTGGCTGGAGGACCGGCCGGCACTCCTCGAAGCTCTGGAGACCTGCGATTGGCTGCTGGACGGCTGGCCCGAACGTTGCGCGCTCTGGCGAGCGGCACCAGCAACCGACAGACCGTCCCAGCGAGCCGCGCTGGTGCAGATCGCCAGGCTCCTGCCGCCGCCCGAGACCGAGAGCGAAGCCTGTGACGGCGACTCCGCCCTGCGCGCATTCTCGCGCCTTCAGCGCGAGACCACGGACTGGCGCGATGAAGTGCGTCTCGTCGAAATCCTCGAACGGCAGGAAGCGCTCCGTGCGGAGTTGCCCGCATGACCGGTCGGCACGCCCTCGTCACGGAGCTCACGCGGGCCCTGGCTGCCGCCGATGATGACAAGCTCCGCAGCGTGGTGGGAATCATCGACCGGCAACCCGGGCACGGGGGCCTCGACTGCCTGATCGCGCCGCATCGGCCCCGTCTCGCCCGCCTCAAGCCGCCGCGCCCCCTCACCCTGGAGCGGGTGCTCACTCTCCCGCTCGAGCCCGCGCTGGTGGCGCGGGAAGCATGGAGCGCGGGCGCCTACCGCATTCCCCGCGACCATTTGCGGAGACTGCACGACGCCGTCAGGAAGGGCCTCGATCCCGAGCTGACCCGCGGGGTAGCGGCGTCCCTGGAGGGGAAGACCACTCTCGACGTCGCGGCCGAACTCGCTGCCGGGCGCCGGCTCTGGCCGGCAGCCGCCACCGTGCTCGAAGAAGCGCTCGCGAGAGGCCGCGCCAACCTCGGCGAACTCGCCATCAGCCTGCGGCTGGCCACACATCTCCTGGGCCTCGGCGAGCTCCTCGTGGATACCTTCTGGCGTTTGCCTCCCGAACCGCTCCTCTCCTTCTCGGGAGAGGAGCGGCGTGCCGCCATCGGCCTACTCGGGGCCGCGGCGGAACGCGGGACGGAAGCCCTGGCCCTGGTGGCCGATCTTCTCGGTACCCGCTGTCATTCGCCGCTCGCGATCCTGGAGCCGCTGCTGGCCGGCGACATTCCGCAGCAGGCGAAGGACAGGCGCCGCTGCGCGGATCGCATCGTCGAAGCCTGCCTCGAGGAACTGGGCGGCGAAGTTGCCACGAAGCTGGCCGACGAAGATGTCCCTCCGCAGGATGCGGCAGCGGTGGTCGTGCGGGTGATGTCCTCGCTCGAATCCCTCTCCGATGTGGGCGCCAGGCTGGATGTGGACAAGCACGCCCTGCGGCAGCTCACGCGGCGGACCGCGGAGTTCGCGGAACAGGTCACCCGACGTGTGCTCAAGCAGATCAAGCAGCATTTCGACGACGACAGCGACAGCGTACGGCTCCACACCCAGGAGACAGCGGCCCGCGCCGTCACCAAGATGCGCATCGTGGCCCCGAAGCTGGTGATCGCGAGCAAGCTCGACGATCTCCTGCGCTGCGCCATCGAACGCTACACGACGGCCTTCGGCGCTTTTCTCGCGCGCCGCAGAGAACGCGGCGAATCCACCGACCTCGACGAGCCGGCGATCATGGAGCGCCTGCGCATCATCGAACTTCTCTTCGGCAGTCCGGTGGCGGTCTCGCTCTGGGAAAGGCACAGCGGCATCCGGGCGGAAAGCTGAGCAGGATCGCGCGGCGCGATGCTCGGACTCAATCCTCGGGTCTGCCGTAACCTCCTCCGCTCGGTGTCTGGATGACGAACACATCGCCCGGGCCGAGCACCGTCCTGTCACATCCCTTCAGCCGCTCGACCCTGCCATCGGCACGTTCCACCCACTGGTCGCCACAGATGCCGGGCTCGCCCCCCTCGAGACCGAAGGGCGGCACGATCCGATGGTTGGACAGGATCGCCGCGTGCATGGTCTCCAGAAAGCGCACCCGCCGGATGGTGCCGTCGCCACCTCGATGGCGCCCGCGGCCTCCCGAGCCGCGATTGATGGCATGGGCTTCGAGGAGGACGGGGTAGCGCCATTCGAGCACCTCGGGATCGGTCAGGCGGGAATTCGTCATATGGGTATGGACCGCCGAGGTGCCGTCGAAATCCGGACCCGCCCCGCTGCCGCCGCAGATGGTCTCGTAATACTGGTGGGTTTCGTTGCCGAAGGTGAAGTTGTTCATCGTTCCCTGAGCGGCGGCCATCGCCTTCAGCGCCCCGAACAGGGTATCGGTGGCCCATTGGGAGGTCTCGACATTGCCCGCGCAGACCGCGGCCGGGTACTCGCAGGCGAGGATCGAGCCTTCCGGTATGACCAGCTCGATGGGCTTCAGACAACCGTCGTTGAGGGGAATGTCGGCATCGACGAGCGTGCGGAAGACATAGAGCACCGCCGCCCGCGTCACCGCCGCCGGGGCATTGAAGTTCCAGGGCTGCTGGTCGCTGGTGCCGGTGAAATCGATGCGCACGCTTCGCTGTTCGCGGTTCACCTTCACCGCCACCCGGATCACCGGCCCGAGATCGTGGGGATAGGTGAACTCCCCGTCCTCCAGGCGGTCGATCACCCGCCGCACGCTTTCCTCGGCATTGTCCATGACATGCCGCATGTAGGCATGCACGGTGGGCAGACCGAACTGGGCCACCATCTTCAGCAGTTCCGTCGCGCCCTTGCTGCAGGCGGCGATCTGAGCCTGGAGATCGGCCACATTCTGACGCGGATTGCGGCAGGGATACGGTCCCGAGGTCAAGAGCTCCAGCAACGCCTGTTCGCGGAAAACACCGTTCTCGACCAGCAGGAAATCGTCGATCAGCGCACCTTCCTGGTCGATATGGGTGGAGTCGGGCGGCATCGAGCCCGGGGTGATGCCGCCGATATCGGCGTGATGGGCGCGCGAGGCGGTGAAGAACAGAAGCTCGCCGTCCTCCGAGAAGACCGGCATGATCACCGTCACATCGGGCAGATGGGTGCCGCCGTTGTAGGGATTGTTGAGGGCATAGACGTCGCCCGGGCGCATCCTTCCCCGACGCTGGCGGATGATGGTGCGCACCGATTCGCCCATCGAGCCCAGATGCACGGGCATGTGCGGGGCATTGGCGATCAGGCCGCCATCCGTATCGAACAGGGCGCAGGAAAAATCCAGCCGCTCCTTGACGTTGACCGAATAGGCGGTGTTTTGGAGCGTCACCCCCATCTGCTCGGCGATGGTCATGAACAGATTGTTGAAGATCTCGAGCAGGATGGGGTCGCAGTCGGTACCCACCGCCACCCGCTTGGGCAGCGGCTCGACGCGCTCGAGCAGCAGATGGTCGTGGCGGGTGACATCGAGCGCCCAGCCCGGCTCGACCACCACCGTGGTGGTCGGATCGGTGACGATGGCCGGACCGGGGATGTGGTCGCCGGGCCGCATGTCCGCCCGTCGGTAGACCGCGCAGGCGAAGCTCTCGGGCGGCTGGTGCGGTGCCCGGGTGGTGAAGATGCGGGTGGTACGCACCGGCTCCAGCGGCTCGTCCGGGCCGCGGGGGAGGATCGGCCGTTCGGGCTCGCTGACATCCTCCATGGCACCGATGCCTTCGACGGTGACCGCCTCGGCCACCAGGTCGCGGCCTTCGACGATGAAGCCGTAGCGGCTGCGGTGCTCGGCCTCGAAGGCCGCCCGCATCTCCGCGAGGCCGCCCGCCGGCACCTCCAGCGGCGTGTCGGTGCCGGCATAGCGCACATGGACCCGACATTCGGTGCGGATCCGGGCTTCGGTAATGTCCTGAGCCGCGAGCTCGGCCCGCACCGCACGCTCGAGCTCGGCGATGGCCCGCTCGAGTTCGGCGATCAGCCCCTCCTCGAGGACCTTCTCGATCGCCTTCTGGCGGATCGTACGCACATCGGCGAGACCGATGCCGTAGGCCGACAGCACCGAGGCGAAGGGGTGGATCATGATGCGCCCGATGGACAGCAGATCGGCCACCTGACAGGCGTGCTGGGCGCCGGCGCCGCCGAAGCACACCAGCGTGTAGCGGGAGGTGTCGATGCCCCGCTGGATGGTGATCTTCTTGATGGCGTTGGCCATGTTGTCGTTGGCGATGGCGAGGCAGCCCTGGGCGATCTCCAGCGGGCTGCGGGCGACCCCGGTCTTTTCCCGCACCTCCCGCGCCAGCGCTTCGAACTCGCGCGCCACCACCTCGGCATCGAGCGGCTGGTCGGCTTGGGGGCCGAACACCCTGGGGAAGAACTCGGGCAGCAGCTTGCCCACCATCAGATTGGCATCGGTGACGGCGAGCGGGCCGCCACGGCGGTAGCAGGCGGGACCGGGATTGGCGCCGGCGCTCTCCGGCCCCACCCGGAAGCGCGAGCCGTCGAAGGTGATGATCGAGCCGCCGCCCGCCGCCACGGTGTGGATCTTCATCATCGGCGCCCGCATCCGCACCCCGGCGACCTCGGTCTCGAAGGCCCGCTCGTACTGGCCGGCGTAATGGGACACATCGGTCGAGGTGCCGCCCATGTCGAAACCGATGATGTGGTCGAAACCGGCGATCCGCGCGGTCTTGACGGCGCCGACGATGCCCCCGGCGGGGCCGGAGAGGATGGCGTCCTTGCCCTGGAAGCGATGGGCGTCGACGAGCCCCCCGTTGGACTGCATGAACATCAGCCGGACATCGCCGAGCTCGGCCGCCACCCGGTCGACATAAGCGCGCAGGATCGGTGACAGATAGGCGTCGACCACGGTGGTGTCGCCACGACCGACGATCTTGATCAGCGGGCTCGCCTCGTGGCTCGGCGAGATCTGGGTGAAGCCGATCTCGCGGGCGATCTCGGCCAGGCGCCGCTCGTGCTGCGGGAAGCGGTAGCCGTGCATGGAGACGATCGCCACCGACCGAAAGCCCGCTTCGAAGGCCTCCCGCAGAACGGCGCGCGCCTGCCGCTCGTCGAGCGGCCGGTCGATGCTGCCGTCGGCCCCGAGCCGCTCGTCGATCTCCACCACCTTGGAATAGAGCTGTTCGGGCAACGTGATGTGACGGGCGAAGATGTCCGGCCGGTCCTGATAGCCGATGCGCAGACAGTCCCGGAGGCCGCGGGTAATGGCCAGCACGGTGGGCGTGCCCTTGCGCTCGAGGAGGGCGTTGGTGGCCACCGTCGTGCCCATCTTCACGGCATCGATGCGCTCGGCCGGGATCGGCTGGTCCCTGCCGAGCCCGAGAATGTCGCGGATGCCCTGCAGAGCGGCATCCGCGTACTGCTCGGGGTTCTCCGACAGCAGCTTGTGGATGCGGATCGAGCCGTCGGGCGCGCGCGCCACCACATCGGTGAACGTGCCGCCACGATCGATCCAGAACTGCCAGCCATCGGCCATCGCCACAATCTCCCGCTGGAGCGCGAACCGCGCGGTCTATAGCCGAGCCCGCCACCGCCGTCACCATCGGCCGGCCGATCGGCGCCCCGTCCCGACGCCCGCCACGCTTGCCGGGACGAACGGCGGCGGCCATCATGCGGTGTGGCCGGCGAATACGCGGAGCCCTCGCCATGTTCGGTCGGAGCACGATCCTTCTGGTTCTCCTTCTGGCGGCCTGTGCGCCCCGCTATCCGCTCGACATGACGGAGGAGGAATGGCGGGCACTGTCCCCGGAACGGAGGCTGGCCGCACGCAGGGAGGAAACGGAGCTCGAGCGAAAACGCGAAGCACGGCGGCGCGCCCGGGAGGAGAAGCGGGCGCTGGCGGTGCGCCGCGCTCGACAGCGGCAACGGGAGCGGATCGCCGAAGGCTACCGATCCGCCGCCCTCGAGGATTTCCTGATCTGCGAGCTCCGAGGCGGTGAAGCGCGGTTCGGCGAGGATTGGGGACCGTTTTTCGCCACCAATTTCACCGTTCTGCGTGGCGAAATAAGCGCTTTCGAGCTGATCCGGACCAACGGCCGCGACCGCGCGCGGGTGTCGGCGCTGTTCTATACGAACGGCCGGCGGCTGCGCCTGTGCGCCGGCGACTCTCCCTTCGCCGGCAAGAACGCCTGCGTCAACATGCGGGCGGATTCCCGCCGGTTCCGCCGCGGTGTCCGCAAGACCCTCCGGGCGAAGAAGCTGTTCCGTGGTGCCGAATTGTTCTGCCGCCGCCCGAAACGACGGCCGGCACCGCCTTCGCCGGCCGCTTTCTGACCCCTTCCCCACCGCCTCGCATTCCGGGGCTGCGACCGCGGGTCCGCCTGGCAGTCGCCCCCACCGCCCCCATATGTTGCAATGCAGCATGGCTCGAACGATCGAGGAGGCCGCGATGGCGGAGGCGGAACGGCGCGCAGGAGGGAACCGGGCACCGGCACAGCGGCGGAAGGATCACGGGGTACGGCCGGCGGCCGTGCGCCCGGTGCAGCGGGGCGGAGAACGGGCGAAGACGACGGCTCCACCCCTGCCTTTCGCTCCTTCCTGGGAAAACTTCGATCGTCTCCTGCACGCCTTTCAGGCGCGCTTCACCGGCGGCTTCTCGCCGCCCGGGACGGCGTTGACCCGGCTCGACTGGTGGATGCATCTGGCCAACGCCCCCGGCCGCCAGGCGGCACTGGCGCAGAAGGCCTGGTTCGACGGTATGGAGCTCCTGAGCTGGGCCGGGCGGGCATGGCTCGGACAGAACGAACCCGGCCCCTTCCAGCCGGCCGGACACGACCGGCGCTTCCGCCATCCCGACTGGCAGCGCCCGCCCTTCAATATCCTGGCCCAGACCCATCTGGCGGTGCAGGATTTCTGGGATGCCGCCACCTGCGATGTGCGCGGTGTCAGCGCCCGCCACCGCCAGCAGATCAATTTCATGGTGCGCCAGGATCTCGACCGACTGGCGCCGAGCAACTTCCCCTGGACCAATCCCGAGGTGATCCGCCGCACCCTGGCCGAAGGGGGCATGAATTTCCTGCGCGGCTTCGGCTACTTCCTCGAGGACCTGGAACGCCAGCTCACCGGCAAGCCGCAGGCCGGCACGGAGAAATTCCGGCCGGGACAGGAAGTGGCGGTCACCCCCGGTCAGGTGGTCTACCGCAACGAGCTGATCGAGCTCGTCCAGTATGCGCCGGCCACCGATGCGGTGCGACCCGAGCCGGTGCTGATCGTGCCGGCCTGGATCATGAAATACTACATCCTCGATCTCTCGCCCCACAATTCGCTGGTGCGGCATCTGGTCGAACAGGGCTTCACCGTGTTCATGATCTCCTGGAAGAATCCCGGCCCCGAGGACCGCGATCTGTCCTTCGACGATTATCGGCGTCTGGGGGTGACGGCCGCACTCGAGGCGGTCGAGCGCATCGTTCCCGAACGGAAGGTCCATGCCGTCGGCTACTGTCTCGGCGGCACGCTGCTGGCGATCGCCGCCGCCAAGATGGCGCGCGATGGCGAGGAGCGCCTGGAGAGCCTGACCCTGTTCGCCGCCCAGACCGATTTCACCGAGGCCGGCGAGCTCATGCTGTTCATCGACGAGAGTGCGCTCGCCTGGCTCGAGGACATGATGTGGGACCAGGGCTACCTCGATGCCCGGCAGATGGCCGGCACCTTCCAGCTCCTGCGTTCCACCGACCTCATCTGGTCGCGGATGGTGCGCGAATACATGCTCGGCGAACGCGAGGAGCTCACCGATCTCATGGCCTGGAGCAAGGATGCGACGCGGATGCCGGCGCGCATGCACAGCGAGTATCTGCGCCACCTGTTCCTCGAGAACCGCCTGTCGCGGGGCCGCTACGCCGTCGAGGGCCGACCGGTGGTGCTGACCGACATCCGCGTGCCGATCTTCGTCGTCGGCACCGAGAAGGACCACATCGCGCCCTGGCAGTCGGTCTACAAGATCCGCCTCCTGACCGACACCGAGGTCACCTTCGTGCTGGCCTCGGGCGGGCACAACGCCGGCATCGTCTCGGAACCCGGCCATCCCGGCCGCCATTTCCGGATCCGGAGGATGCCCGAGGACGATCCCTACATTCCGCCCGATCAGTGGCCCGCCCTGGCCGAGTATCGCGAGGGTTCCTGGTGGCCCGCCTGGTGGTCCTGGCTCGCCGAGCGCAGCGGCCCACCGACCGCACCGCCGCCGATGGGG
>Ga0256841_1002945_pt1 | contig 13082 bp, 6 predicted proteins | sample 356308metaG_FD_185971 | JGI IMG/M metagenome (GOLD analysis project Ga0256841, IMG submission 185971) | Hydrothermal vent microbial communities from Mid Atlantic Ridge, Atlantic Ocean - 356-308 | ecosystem: Environmental > Aquatic > Marine > Hydrothermal vents | place: Atlantic Ocean: Mid...
TTTTCACGTCCTCGGGTTCCGCAACGCCAGCCGGTTGGTAGGGCTTCGATCCCTCGGCGTGCTTGCCGTGCTCCTGGCGTCGAACCTGACCTATCAGTTCATAGCCGCCGGAGCCGAAGGCTGGACCGCGCGCCATCGACGGCGGCACGAGGCGATCGATCCGTCCTGGAAGACGTGGGCTGATCGTCGAAGCGGTGCGATTCGCCGCCTCCTCATGTCCATCGCTTTCGCCCTCATCCTCCTCGGAACTCTCTTGGCGCTCCGGTGGGCTCTCAGTCTCTCTCCGGAGTCCGTCAAGAAGTTCTTGGGCTTCGTCGTCCTCGAGGGAAGAAAGGGGGGACCGAGCACGACCCTGGGTGACCTCCTTCGCGGAACGGTCGTCTTTCTCGTCGCCCTCGTGGGTGGGTTCGTCGTCCGCGACCTCCTTCTCACCGGGGGAAAACCGGCGGATGAAAACCGCCGCGGCACGCGATACGCCCGCGCCACTCTGGCGTTCTATACCATCGTCGCTCTGGGATTCGTGTTGGGCCTCAGGGCCTGGGGAATCTCGATGTCCGACCTGGGCTGGCTACTCGCCCCGGCCGGCGTCGCCATCGGTTTCGGCATGACCGAGATACTCTCCAACTTCGTCTCCGGTTTGATTCTCTTCCTCGAACGCCCTCTCAAGGTCGGCGACATCATCACGGTCGGAGACGTCGAGGGAGACGTGACGGCGATCAGCATTCGCGCCACCGTCGTCAGGACTCGAGACGGGATCTCGATCATCATTCCCAATCGCCGCCTCATCGAGGAGAACGTCATCAATTGGTCTCACGGAGAGCCGCGCACGCGCCTGCGGGTTTCGGTGGGAACGGCTTACGGCACCGATGTCGGACTGGCCAAGAAGGTTCTTCTCGAGGTGGCCGAACAGGATCGACGAGTTCTCTCCACGCCCCGCCCCGAGGTCACCTTCCGACGATTCGGGGAGAGCGAACTCGCTTTCGAGCTCCTCGTCTGGTTGACGACACCAGACATCACCGTTCGGCGGAGGGTGCTCTCCGATCTGAATGGCGCCATCGACGCCGCCTTCAGGCGCAGTGGGATCGAGATCCCCTTCCCTCAAAGAGATCTCCACATCCGGTCGGTGCCATCCGCGGGTATCGATCTTGCGGACGGCGGCGAAGAAGCCGACGAAGCCGAGGAGACCTGAAGCCGGTCAGTCGGGAAACCGATCGCGGAAGAGCACCTCCTCGAGAGGGATCTGCCCCGGGCGTTCCCGCGCGGGTTCCTTGGCCTTGCCCACCACCAGCATGAGCACGAGGATGTGGTCATCGGGCAGGTGAATCAGCTCCGCGACCTTCTCCGGTTCGAATCCGATCATGGGGCAGGAATCGTAGCCCATCGCCTTCGCGGCCAACATGAGTGTCTGGGCGGCGATCCCACACGAACGGACGGCTTCATCCCGCTTCAGTTGCTCGTTGCTGTCGTAGTATCCCACCATCCACTCAACCATCATCTTCGCGACGTTCTCCGGTGCGTTGCGCCAATAACGCTCCGGCTCCTTCTTGAAGGCATTCAAGTCAGCGGTCAGGAAGACGAGGAGACTGGCCTCGGTCACCTGAGCCTGATTGAACGAGGCCTCGCGGATCTTCTGGCGGAGCGCGGGATCCTCGACGAGAAGGAACCGCCAATTCTGCATGTTGAAGGACGTGGGCGAGAGAATGGCGGCTTGGAAGAGCCTGTCCACCTCTTCCTCCGTGAGTCGGTGATCGGGATCGTACTTCTTGACAGATCGTCGCAATCGAATGGCTTCAAAGGTGTCCATGGATCCGTGTCTCCTTCGGGTTGAGGTTCCGAGTCTACGAAGTCGGGGTCCCCGCATGCAGGGGTTTTCATGCAAGTTCAGGAACTTCCTTCCCTCGCGGGTGTCACGCCGAAACGGTAGACTGCTTGGCAACGTGGGCCGGGTCCCTGGGGACCAAGGCCCTCCCATGGACCGTAAAGAGCGTCGTCTCATGTCCCACGACTTTGCCCAATCCGAGTCTCCGGAGGTCATCGTTCTCGGAGTCCGCCCGGGCGTTCGCCCCAACGGAAAACCCACCGTGAGGATTTTCCTGGGAACGCAACCGGAACAGTACCGACCCGAGCGGGTCTTCCTGTGGTCGATCGAGCAGGTGCGGGATCCGGCTCGGGTCTATGAAATCCATCTCATGAGTCGCCTGCCTGGATACCGCAGTCGGTTCTGGAACACGGGTTTCACGAACTATCGCTTCGCCATTCCACACTATGCGGGCTATGCCGGAAAGGCCATCTACAACGATGTGGACCAGATCTATCTCGCCGATCCCGGCCTCCTTTTCGACATGGACCTGGGGCCCCATGGATATCTGGCCATCAGCCCGACCGACACCTCCGTGATGCTCATGGACTGTGCGAAGATGGGACGCCACTGGACACTCGAGGGCGCGCAGAAGCGGCGAAAGTATGGTCTGATTCGCAAGGCCCTGCGGGATCCCGGCTGTTACGGAGTTCTCCCGGCCGAATGGAATGCCCGCGATCACGAGCATCGCGAGGGATGGACGAGGTGCCTGCACTACACGACGCTCCAACGGCAGCCTTGGAAGCCATTCCCCGAGCGATTCTACTATTTCGACAATCCCGATCGCGGCCCGTGGGATGCCCTCGAAAAGCAGGCCAATCTCGCCGCCTTCCAGGTTTTCACCGCCTCCCGCCCGAGTCGCCACCACGGCCTCGGCGAAGGCCATTCGGCCTTTTTGGGCCGCCCGCCCCACTGGTGGGGAGAGCTCTTGGCGGATGTGGCGACGTCTTCCGGTTTGAAGACGCTCCTGCATGTCGGACACGCCATCGCCCTCGAGGGGATCGATCTTCCCTCGGTGAAGGTCACGCAGCTTGGCTTGGAGGAGTTCTTGAAGCTCGATTCCTCGACACTCGACACGCCGACCTGGGACGCCATTTGCGTCACGGAAGACCTGTCCCGGCTGTCCTCCGCCGACGTTCCCTGGATCACGGACAAGCTGTTGGAGTCCGCCACGAAGGTGGCGATCGTGGCGGCGCCATGCGACACGTCCCGCGCTGTCGGACATGTCCCGTCTCGTCCCGAATGGTGGTCCTGGCTCATGGAGGGACCGACACAGCGCAACCCTCGGCTCCATTGGCGGGTGGCGCTCTTCCCGTCCCGGCGCCCCGAGGACGTGGAGATCCGCTCCGGCGGACGATGCCAGTCAGCCACGCCGGCGGTCTGGGTTCTCGATGACGGCAAGCCCGGTCACCGCACCCAGTCTCTCGGGCTCGCCCACCAATTGGGCTGGGACTACGAGCTCAAGCTGCTCCGATTCAATGCCCTCGCCGAACTGCCGAATGCATGGCTTCGCCACGGCTTGGCTGCGCTTCGCCCCGAGTCGAGAGCCGCCCTGCACGCTCCATGGCCGGACCTCCTCATCGGCACCGGCCGACGGACGGCACCCGTCGCGGCATGGATTCGCCGCGCCGCTCTCGGGAAAACCAAGGTCGTCCAGGGAGGGCGCCTCGGCACCATGCCGAACGACCCCTTCGATCTGGGGGTGGCGCCACGGTATGCGCAACTTTTCCCCCACGAACGTCGCATGGACGTCGACCTTCCCATCACGCGCGTCACGGAGACAGCTCTCGATCAGGCTCGTCAGGATTGGGAAGGGCGACTCGGGGCCGACACGCCCCCTCGATGGGCACTTCTCATCGGCGGACCGAATGCTGAGCATTCCTTCTCGAGCGCTACCGCCCGCAGGATGGGTGAGCGCGTCGCCGAAAGAGCCCGTGCCGCGGGCGCAAGAGTCTGGGTGACGACGAGCCGGAGAACGCCGGCTGCGAGTGCCGACGCCCTTGAGACCGCTCTCGGTGACGTTTGTACGTATTTTCACCGCTGGCAGGAGGACGCCGGAAGCGAAGAGAACCCCTTCATGGGATTCCTCGCTCTCGCGGATCGGTTGATCGTGACGGGCGAGAGTGCATCGATGCTCGCCGAGGCCTGCGCCTCCGGCCGCCCGGTGGAGATCTACCCTCTTCCTCAGAGCCTGCGCACACCTGCCGCCTGGGTACGGTGGGTCGCTCGGTCGGTGTCCGACCGCATCGCCGCGCGGGCCTATCGAAGACCTGTCAATCGGCGAGGATTCGAACGTCCTCAGAGGCGACTGGAACGACTCAGCGCCGGTCTTCTCGCCCGTGGATGGATACGCCCGGGCGGACACAGCCGACAATTGCATCGGCATCTCGTGGACGCCGGTTTGGCCCGGTTCTTCGGAGACGAAACTCCGATTCGATCGGGCCGCCCCTCGGAAACGGCCAAGCAGGTGGCGCGGGAAGTCCGTCGCATCCTCGGATTGGCGTCGAAGGACAAGAAAGAAACCGCGGACGGACTCGGCCGCCCGTCGGCTCAGCTGCCTTCCTTCGGAGTCATGGACGCCTCCGAAGGAGCCTGATCCCCGGAGCGTTCCCCATCGGGAAACAGGTCGCGAACGGCACGCGCGGCGCGCTCGAGATCGCTGGTCGCCAAAACCCGGGGCGCGCCGTTCGGCGGTGGGTTCCCCAACCAGCAGGCGCGCCCCCGATCCACCAGGGCCCGTGGAATGCCCAACGGATCTCGCTTCATTCGGCGGGGCCCCAAGGCTTCTCTTGCCAGGCGCCCCAGAGCGCGGAGACGCAGGCGGGTCCAGGGACCGTCTTCTCGCGTCGGGTCGAAGACGTGGATCGGCTTTTCGGTCGCCGAAGCCTCCGCCAGCATCGACGCGCTCTCACCCGTGACGATGAACTCGTCCGCGATGGCGAGGAACGCGAGGTACGGATTCCTCTCCCGACCATGGGGGTAGATCCGCGCGGGGACGGTGAGCTCTCGCTCGAGGAGCGCCGCGGCAAACCTGGGCGTCCTCGCGCTGGTGGTCACCAAGAGCGACCCACCCCGCCACCGGGCGAGGGTCTCCGCCTGGCGGGCAAGCCTGAGAACGGTTCGTTCTCGGAAACCGATGAACCCCGTCGGACCACCGACCAGAACCGCGATGCGAGGCCTGGGCAGATCGAGGAACTCCGTTCTCCAACTTTGCGCAGCCTCGGCCAGCGCCTCCGGACGCACCGCATGAAGGGGCATGTCGACAACGAGCACGCGTTCCGATGCGGGGAGGTCGTACTGCGGAGTGGTGATGACCAGATCGAATCGATCCGGAGAAGACCAGGGGCGTCCGACGTGGACGATGCGGGTCGCCCCGCCCGATTCCCTGGCGATCCACCGAGCAATCGGTTCGTTCCTTCGCCCGGCCGTGAGAACGAGATCCGGCCACTCCGGTTCGAGAGGGTCCGACAACGATCTATGGATTCCCAGCAGCGTGGTCCCGAGGAGTCTGTTCGTAAGGAGCTCCGTCGCACGATAGCGGCAACGCTTCTCGGTGCTCGGCCATCCGAGGGCCTTGGCGAGGGCTCGCAACTGGGTGTTGTCGCCAGCCTTGTTTCCGATGAGCAGCCATACCCGGGGCGTGGTCACGGGAGAATCCTCACGCTCTTGATCGTGACGAGATGGGGGAAGGTTCCTGGATCGATTCGCAAAAACCGCGGGCTCATCCCCCGGTCATTCGGGGGAATATGGAACTCGAGCCTACGGACCGTTCCGTCCGGGCGGATGGCCCGCACACGGCGCCAGGCATCTCGAAATCGCCCCTCCGCATTCCAAGACGCATAGCACTCGATCTCGTCCTTCGCCAAAAGGCCCAGACTGTCGAGAGCCAGTTCGACGCGAAGAGTCAACGGGCCGTTCACACTCTTCAGCGGCGGCAAGGTGAGTATCGGATCCACGAGGACGGCTTCCAACTCCACCTCCTCCCGGTTGTTCACGACGCCGCCGATGAGGGCCGGGCTCCTCCAGGAAAGGGTCAAAAGATCGCGGCCGGATAGGGTCAGTCCTCGCGGCTCTATCCCGGCCGGATCGGCCCCGACGACGCTCACCCGGTGACAGCGCGCCCCCTTCACCTGAGCGGCCCATGCCCCTTTCCTCCCCGGCTGGACCCGGACCGTGGCGGAGAACACCCCCGCACGGGCAGGCGCCCGGGCATCCAGATAGACGCGGACCGATTCGCCGGGGGCGATGCCCCCGAACGGCACGGGCATGGCCGGCGAAGGGGGAGCCTTGGCATCCTTCGGCCACACCACGGCCAAGCGCACCGCCCCCGGCCAGTCGCCGCCGGAAAGGAACGTCGTGCCCGTGTTCTGGACCGTCACCTCGAAACGGATCTCCTGACCCGACCAAAGCGGGCGACGACACAGCGGAAGCACCTGCATGACACGCAGATGCCCTTCCTTCGGCGGTGCCCCGACATCCTCCGTTCGACGTCGAAGGTCTTCGATCTCCCGGCTCAACGCGGTGACGGGAGCGCCCTCGGCGCGGGAGAACGCCTCTCCCAATCGTTGCAGGACGTTCTTCAGTGTCGCCTGCCCGGCCGTGCCGGCCAACCAAGCCTGGCGACCGGCTTCCAGCAGAAAACGGCCTCGTCCCTGGGGCGTTCTCATGTCTGCCGCCGCGTCGAGAAAGGCTCCCGCGGCGTCCAGCGCGCGCCCCTGCTTGCCCAACTCCTTCGCCGAGTCGGCGCGCCGCGCCGCGTCCCGCAGCCCCATGAGGCGCTCCTTGCCCAGCCTTTTCGTGACGGTCTCCCCCACGAGACGTCCTACCTCGGGGTCCCATCCCGCGAGAAGACCCACCAACCCGAACTCCCCCTCATCCAGACGGTCCAAGCTCTCGAAATATCTCAGGATGGCCCGTTTGATCTCATAATGCAGATAGCGATTCTGCGCCACTTCCAAGAGGGTCCGAAGCACGGTCTTGCTTCGAAGTCGAGTCAAGGAATTCACCACCGCCGTCACCGCGTCGGTGTCGGCGAGGTCACGCAGGATGGACGCGGCGAGAATGTTCTCCCCCGCTCGGGAGTCCAACCGAGCGAGCCCCACGGCGGCGCGGCGAGCGAGGAGGGGATCGTCACTGCTGAGATCCGCCTCGAGGACGGCACGCCCCCGTGAATCCCCCCAGCGGGCCAAAACCTCTGCGGCGCGGCGGGCGACGGCGTGGGGAGCGGAGAGTCGCCCTGCCAGCGCGTCAATCAACGACTGGGGCGGGTCCGCCTTCACGTTCCGGTCGATGACCTCCAGGAGGGCCACGAGCGTGCCTGCCGAGACGGGGTTCTTCAGAATCGCTTGGGCCGCCTGGGGAAAGTCGTCGCCGAGGACTTCGGGGGCCATCAACACGATGAGGTTCTTCAACAGGTAGTGCCGCCCGGGATCGTCCCAGACCTCTTTGAAAAAGGGGTTCAGGTCCGGGTCCTTCTCCCGGAGGAGGCGGAGAAGGGCATCACATCGGGCAGGGATGGATTTCACCGCGAGCGCCGACCGAGCCCGGTGCAGCTTTTCTTCGACCGTTTCTTCCGCTTTGTTTCGGACGAGCGTCGCCGACTCCTCCCTGAAGACCGAAACGGCGGCGTCGAGCCAGGCCTCCTGATCCAACCCCTCCCCCGCCCGGTTCTTGGTCTCCTCCGGATCGGTGACGAGGTCGTAGAGCTCGTTGAAGCCGGCCCGTTCATTCCGAATGAACTTCCACCGCTCCCCAATCGCCGCGAAACGGTCGGTGTTCGCCGGTGACATGGCGGGAATCGCCGGAGGAATCTCCGCGAACGTGATGGACATCGGCGCGGCGGCGCTGTTCGCCCCGTCCCTCAGCAGTCCCAAGAGGTTGCGGCCTTGCTGGGCGTGGGCAGGCGGGACATCCATGAGCGCCAAGACAGTGGGCATGATGTCCACGTTACCCACCGCCTGTCGCAGCCGTCGGGCGGGCAGTCCCGGCACGTGGATCAGGAGCGGAACCGCGATTTGCTCCTCGTAGAGCGTGGTGCCGTGGTAGCGGGATGCGTGTTCGCCGAAGGCCTCGCCGTGGTCGGCATTGATGACGACGACCGTGTCGTCTTCGAGTCCCAGGTCAGCGAGTGCGCCCAGAATACGCCCGATCCAACGATCGGTCTCCGCGATCTCGGAATCGTAGCGGTCCACGTCGCTCGTGCCGAAGTCGTGACTGCGCACGACGTAGGGGTGGTGGGGCCCCATGAGGTGCACCCAAAGGAAGAATCGATCGGCGGCGAGGGAGGAGAGGTATTCGATCGCCCGTCCGGCCTGGGCGGGCTCGCTGATGTCGCGTCTTTCGCGAGCGGAGGGGAGCAAGTCGAAACCCTTGCCCAGGACACGGTAGGCCGGGTGCTTCAGGTCATCACCGGCGATGGCGGGAACACCCGCCGTGCGCAGGCCGCCCGCGCGAAGAGTCTCCGCCAGGGTGAGCAAGGGCGGGTCGAGTTGGTGTCCCTGCATCGCCTGGAACAAGGGGGTGGCGGACGGGAAACGGCCGTAGAACATCGACTGAAAGGAGAGACTCGTGATTGGAAACTGAGCGTGCGCCGACTCGAACACCGCGGCCTTTTTGGCGAACCGATCCAAATTCGGGGACGTCGCGTGCCGCTGATAGCCATAGCACCCCAAGTGATCCCGTCTCAGCGTGTCGACGGTCAGCCAGACGACGTTTCGGACGGACGAGGAACGCTGCCGCCCCACGGCCGCGGATCGCTCCAGACTCCTTCTTCGCGCCTCGCGGAAATCCTCCACCGGAAGAGTTCCTGCTGGGCTGCTCGTTTTGTCGAGGCCGAGCGCCCTCCAGAGCTCCAAGACTCGGCGCCCCTCGAGGGTTCGAGCGTGGAGAAGGAACCGTTCACGGGGACCGATCGTCACGATGCGATCGGCCAGGATGGCTCCGAAAACGATGAGCAGGGCTGCCCATGTCGCTCGACGGGTTCCACCCCAACGATCGACCACCACCCCTATGCCCACCGCGACGGAGATGAGCGCCGTGGCAGCGAGCACGTCGTGGAGGTAGAGGTAGAGACCTGGGTAGAATCTGCGATCGGCGGCGTCGAGAAGGAATCCCACGCCGATGTAGCCCATCCCCAGGGCGAGGGTTCTCCAAAGGCTCCAGCGGGAACAGGCCCGCACATGGGCCGCGACGATGCGCAGGGTGGCTGCGAACATTCCCATCAGGAGCCACGGCAGGGCGCGACTCATGGGGTCCGCCCAGGCGCTCTTCGATACCGCGGGCCCGGAAAGAACTCGCGTCGAGAGGTCACGCCAAAGAGTCATGAGCAAGGCGGCGAAAAGGAGGGCCGGTACCCAGCGAGCCAGGGACTCCCAGCGTCGGATGAGCCGGAAGGCTCCGCGATGCGCCAGCACGACGGCGGCCAAGACCAAGCCCGCCCCGGCTCCGAGGATCAACACGCGGGCGAGCAGAATCGCCCCCGCAGAGAAAGCGCCTTCCTCGCTCGGGTCCCAAAGCCCGGCGACATCCCTCGCCGCCAAAGCCGAACCGGCGAGAAGGCCGGCCCAAAGAGCCGACGCGAAGAGACTTGGCGGGCTTTCTTTGCGGAGCGGATTCATCCCTCCCACGATGACAAGAATCCCCCTCGCCCGGTAGAAGTCACACGGGGAAAGGGCTTTCCCTTGATACCCGCCAAGGTGCGCGCCGAAATCATGGGGGCGCAGACGTTTTTCTTTTGCCGCGGCTGACCGATTTCGGGAGAATACCCCCGCGTCCTCCGTTGGGGATGCGCCGATCCGTTTCCAAGGGCCCATTTGCAATGAAGTCGAAATTCACTCCCCTCGCAGTTCTGGTGGCTTTCCTCCTTTCCGCCGATCTCATCGGTCAGGTCTCGGGCTTCGTGATGGACACTGCGGGGTCGCCACTCGCCGACGCCACTGTTTCTCTGCAGGGCGACCTCAATCGCACGACGACGGCAGCGGACGGATCGTTTTCCTTGCCATCGCTGTCGGGGTCCAACTTGAAGATCGTCGCCGGCAAGAAGGGCTATTACAACGCGTCCGTCATCGTCACCGCCCCCGCGATGGGCATCATCCTCAACCTGGAGATGGTCGTCGTGGGCAACGACCCGGGATACACGTTCCTCGATCCCCCCGTGTGCGGAGGATGCCACCCCCAGCAGGAGGTGGAATGGACCGGCTCGCGCATGGCGCATACGGGGCAAAACCTCTGGGTCTATGACGTCTTCGACGGCTCAGGCACTCCGGGGGGCAATGGCGGCTTCGTCTACACCACCGACTCCGTCCATGCGACAGCCCTGCCGGGGGGCGAATGCGCCGCCTGCCACCAGCCTCAGATCTGGATTGCTCAAGCGTTCAGTCCGATGGACCCCCTGAACGCTCTCAGTCAAGCCGCGGCGAACGGTGTATCGTGCGAGGTCTGCCACAAGATCGCGGATGTCGACACAACGAAGCTCGACTACCCGGGCGTGCATGCGACGGCTGTCACGTTCAACCGACCCGCCTCGCCGATCACGTCCCATCAGGTGCAATACGGAACGCTTCCCGATGCCGACTTCAGCATCCCGGGCCTCATGCGCCCTTCCTACCAGCCTCAGCTCAAAGCGGAGATGTGCGCGACCTGCCATCAGGACAAGAATGATCCGGACGAGAACGGCATCTACGACGAGCCGAACGGAATCGTAGCCGAGCCCACGTGGAACGAATGGTTGGCGAGCCCCTACTCCGATCCGACCAACCCCCTCTACGAAACATGCACGGACTGCCATATGCCTCCGAACGGGCAGACGAACCTGTGTGCCCTTGCACCGGTCCAAAGGGATCCCTCCGAAGTGCGCACCCACGACATACTGGGGACCTCGCCGGAGTATCTGGAGAACGCCGTCGATCTGAGTCTCACGGTTCAGCAGACGTCGTCGGAGTTGCAGGTCACCGTCGACGCCACGAACAATCACGCCGGACATCATGTGCCCACCGGAGTCCCCATCCGCAACATGATCCTCCTGGTCGAGGCATGGCGTATCGAGGACGGCCAGAAACTCATCGACACGGGATCGCAACAGATCGACGCCATCGGGGGCGTGGGGAGCCCGGCACAGGGTTACTTCGCCGGTCTTCCCGGCAAGACCTTCGCCAAGGTCACCTTGGATGCCAACGGCAACGGGCCGAGCTTCTTCACCGAAGCGGCCTCGGTTCAGTACGACACCCGTCTGCCGGCCCTAGCCACGGACACGACCAACTATTCCTTTCAGCTCCTTCCCGGAGGCGGCAGTTACAAAGTGCGTGCGCGACTGATCTACCGACGCGCTTATCGCGATCTCGTGGACGCCAAGGGGTGGACGACGACGGGGCACGGAGAACCCCTCGAGGATCTCCAAGCGCCCTACTTCGGTCATCTGATGGAAGAAGCCACGTGGTCGACGCCCGGCGCGCAAGCCGTGACGTCTTTCGGGACGGGATGCAACGGGCTCGTGGCCTCGTGGACGGGGGAACCCAGTATCGGAACGAGCGACTTCACGTTGACCCTCGGTGGAGCTCAGCCGGGGGCGACAGCGATTCTCATCGTGGGGAATAGCACGACGCAATGGGGCCTCACTCCCCTGCCTCTCGACCTCACGTCGGTCGGAGCGCCCGGTTGCTCTCTCCTCGTGTCGCCGGACCTCTCGTTCTTCACGGCAACCGATGGTTTCGGCAACGCCAGCCTCGTGTCGATGATCCCCTTCGTCCCCGCGTTGGCCGGCTTCACCCTTCACGCTCAATGGCTGGCCGCGGATCCATCCATTCCGCTCGGTTGGGCCTTCTCGAACGGACTCTCCGTCACGGCGGAGCCCTGAGTTCGGCGCGCGGCGAGTGAGCCACGTCTCAGGAACGGGTTTTTCGTGCGAGGAAACCTTCGAGGACGATGGCGAGAGCGCGGCGATCGTCCGTCGTGCCGTGGACGACGAGGTAGTCGGCCATCCGTAGGATGTGGAGTTCCTCCGGCCCGTAGTGGGCCTTTCCTCCGTCCGGCGGACGCCCGGTGGCGTTGCGAATCAACTCGCCGATGCAGTCGCCCGTCTGGCTGACCGGACAGCGATGCAATTTCGTCTCCTTCGCGTGTTCGGCGAGTCGAAAGAGATCCGAAAGGGAGACGTCAAGCGCTTCAGCGATCCGCCCGACCGTTCCCATGGTGGGCTGAACCCGTCCGTTCTCGATGCGGGAGATATAGGAGGTCTGGAGACCGGCCTTGCGCCCCACGTCCCCCTGCGTCAACTTCCTTTGCTGCCTCGCCCGTAGAATCGCGTTTCCCAAACTCATGTCAGGCTCCTGGGTGGGGGACCGATTTCGGTGAAATCACTTTCCATTCGCGGGCAGATATTACCATTTCACACATAATCGTACAAAGCGTCTGTTTTTTCTTTGTCACATAGGACACAGACGGCGAGAATCCGCACACAAGCAGTGATCCCGCCGTTCCGAGAGACGAAACATGACCAACTCACCCAGACTCTGGATACCCCTCCTCATCGTTCTTCTGGCCGGAGGGTCCGGCGTTCTCTGGATGGGTGTTCGCACCTACCAGGACGCGCCTCCTCTTCCCCGATTCACAGCTAAGAACGGTGAAGTTCTCGTCGATGAGGACGCCATCCTGGCCGGCCAAGCTGTCTTCCAGAAGTACGCGCTCATGCAGTACGGCAGCATGTTCGGGGACGGGGGCGGCCGGGGTCCGGACTTCACCGCCACGGCTCTTCACGAGACCTATCTCGGCATGGCGGCCCATGAAACGGCCGCACTGCGTTCGCGATTGGGTCGCGCGCTCACGTCTGATGAGCTGGAAGTGGTTCAGATCGGGGTGCGTCGGGAGCTTCATGAGAACCGCTTCGATGAGAAGACGAAAACACTCCCCCTCACGGCCGCCGGAGAGGCCGGCCTGGAATCGGTACGCGCCTGGGTGCGCGAGAGTTTCCGAGGTGACGGTCCCCGGGGCTTCCGCCCGCTTCGCTACATCCGCGATGACCGGGAGCTGAACGATCTCGCCTCGTTCTTCTACTGGGGTGCTTGGGTCTGCGCCGCGGAACGCCCCGGCGAAGAGGCGAGCTACACTCATGACTGGCCCTTTGACCCGGATGCTGGGAATCGCCCCGGCCGCTCCATCCTCCTCTGGAGCGTCGTCGGCTCCATGGGCCTCATTCTCGGTTTGGGACTCGTCCTGTACCTCCAGGGAAAAT
>Ga0256841_1002946_pt1 | contig 13080 bp, 13 predicted proteins | sample 356308metaG_FD_185971 | JGI IMG/M metagenome (GOLD analysis project Ga0256841, IMG submission 185971) | Hydrothermal vent microbial communities from Mid Atlantic Ridge, Atlantic Ocean - 356-308 | ecosystem: Environmental > Aquatic > Marine > Hydrothermal vents | place: Atlantic Ocean: Mid...
CGACCGTCCGGCCGGCGCCGCCCTGGGTGGCGTCAGCCGCCCAGCACCGTGACCGTGACGCGGCGCCGGTAGGGCGCCGTGCGGTGTTCCCACAGGTATATCCCCTGCCAGGTACCCAGGTCGCAGCGTCCGGCGCGCACCGGCAGCGACAGTGAACTGGCGGTCAGTACGGTGCGCACGTGGGCCGGCATGTCGTCCGGCCCTTCGTCGCGGTGGCGAAAGAGGGGGTCGCCGTCCGGCACCAGCCGCGCCATGAAACGTTCCAGATCGGCGCGCACCTCGGGGTCGGCATTCTCGCACAGCATGAGGGAGGCGCTGGTGTGGTGGACGAAGACCTGGCAGATGCCGTTGCCGATACCGGCGGCCGCCACCTGTGCCTGCACCTCCTCCGTGACGGAATAGCTGCCGCGACCGCCCGTGGCGACGAAAAAACTCTCCTGATAAACCATGACCTTACCTCGGCTGACAACGGCCACACGGCATTCCCGGCACGCCCGCCTCCCAAAGACGCGCCAGGAGGTGAAGGCGGCGGCCCGATAAATAAGGTATAATGGCCGGCTTTTGGACCTGAAGACAAGCCGCCGTGACAGACCGCCTCCGCAACATCGCCATCATCGCCCACGTCGACCACGGGAAGACCACCCTGGTCGACCAGCTGCTCAGCCAGTCGGGCACCCTGGACAGCCGCAGCGCGGCACCCGAACGCATCATGGACTCCAATGATCTGGAGCGCGAGCGCGGCATCACCATCCTGTCCAAGAACACCGCCATCCAGTGGAACGACTACCGCATCAACATCGTCGACACGCCGGGCCATGCCGACTTCGGTGGCGAGGTGGAGCGGGTGCTGTCCATGGTCGACTCGGTACTGCTGCTGGTCGACGCCGTGGAAGGCCCCATGCCGCAGACGCGCTTCGTGACCCAGAAGGCGCTGGCGCGGGGACTGCGGCCCATCGTCGTCATCAACAAGATCGACCGCCCCGGCAGCCGCCCGGACTGGGTGCTGGACCAGACCTTCGACCTGTTCGACCGGCTCGGCGCCAGCGACGAGCAGCTCGACTTTCCGGTGGTCTACGCCTCCGGCCTGGACGGCTACGCCGCGCTGGACGCCGCGGTGCGCGCAGGCGACATGACGCCCTTGTTCGAGGCCATCGTCGAACAGGTGCCGGCACCCGCCGTGGATCTGGACGGCCCGTTCCAGATGCAGGTCAGCTCACTGGACTACAACAGCTATGTGGGGGTCATCGGCATCGGCCGGGTCACGCGCGGCCGCATCCGCGCCAACTCGCCGGTCACACTGATCGACCGCGACGGCAAGCGACGCAACGGCCGCATGCTGCAGATTTTCGGCTTCCTGGGCCTGGAACGCGTCGAGACGCAGGAAGCACGTGCCGGCGACATCATCGCCTTTACCGGCATCGACGGTCTCAACATCTCCGACACCCTGTGCGATCCCGATGACGTGGAGGCGCTGCCGCCGCTGACGGTCGACGAACCCACCGTCAGCATGACCTTCCAGGTCAACAATTCGCCGTTTGCCGGCAAGGACGGCAAGTTCGTCACCTCGCGCCAGATAAAGGAGCGGCTGGAACAGGAACTGATCCACAACGTCGCCCTGCGCGTCGAGCAGCTCGACGACCCCGACAAGTTCCGCGTCTCCGGCCGCGGCGAACTGCATTTGTCCATCCTCATCGAGAACATGCGCCGCGAGGGCTACGAACTGGGCGTGTCGCGCCCCGAGGTCATCGTGCGCGAGATCGACGGCGTGCGCCAGGAGCCCTGGGAACAGCTCACCGTCGACGTCGAGGAACAGCACCAGGGTGCGGTGATGGAGAAGCTGGGCGAGCGCGGCGCCGAACTGAAGGACATGGCGCCCGACGGCCGGGGCCGGGTGCGGCTGGACTACCTGATCCCGGCGCGCGGCCTGATCGGCTTCCGCACCGAGTTCCTGACCGCCACCCAGGGAACCGGCCTGCTGTACAACGTGTTCGACCACTACGGCCCGGTCAAGCCGGGCGACTTCGGCCAGCGCAACAACGGCGTGCTGATCGCCAACGGCAACGGCAAGGCGCTGGCCTACGCCCTGTTCAACCTGCAGGAGCGCGGCCGCCTGTTCATCGGCCACGGCGAGGAGGTCTACGAGGGCATGATCATCGGCATCCACTCGCGCGCCAACGACCTGGTGGTCAATCCGCTCAAGGCCAAGCAGCTCACCAACATCCGCGCCGCCGGCAGTGACGAGAACATCCTGCTGACCCCGCCCATCCGCATGAGCCTGGAACAGGCGCTGGAATTCATCGACGACGACGAACTGGTGGAAGTGACGCCGCATGCGCTGCGCATCCGCAAGAAGCTGCTGCTGGAGCACGAGCGCAAGAAGGCGGCGCGCGCCACCGCCACCGGCTGAGCCTTCAGCGCGCCTCGTACACGGCCATGATGGCACGCAGCTCGTCGAGCAGCCGGCGGCGCTGCGCGGCATCGAGGCCTGCGTAGTCACTGCCCGGTCGTCCCTCCGCCAGCGCCTCGATACAGGCATTCACATACCGGCAACCCCGGGCGCAGACCGCCTCCAGCACCTGCTGCACCACCGGGTCGGACGTCATTGCCGCCCGGCCCACCAGAGCCGCAGACGCAGGCCGGGTCCGCTGGTGTAACCGACTTCCACGAAGCGGATCTCGCCCTTGCCGTCGAGCACGATACTGGTCGGCACACCGCGGATGCCGTACAGCGCCGCGATTCGCGCCTGCGGATCGTGCACCACCGGGTAATCGACGCCCTGCGCTTTCATATAGGCCCGTATCTGCGCCGCACCGGCCTCGTCCATCGCAATGGACAGGACGGCGTGATCGCGCGCGATGGCGTCGATCGCACCCTGCTCCAGCCGGCAGACGGGGCACCAGGTGGCCCAGAACTGCAGCAGCAGGGGGGCGCCGCGATAATCGTCCAGCGCCACCGGCATGCCATCGAGCCGCAGGGCGTGGAAATCGGGGGCCGCCCCCCGCGGGATGCCGCGCGTAGTGTAGGCGTGCACGGCGACCAGCACGGCCGCCAGCAGCAGCAAGGCAGCCGCCCGCAGCAGCCAGCGGCCGGGTGAAGACGGATTCAAGCGGTTTCCTGCAGTCACGCGACAAGCCTTGATGGGCGGCCCATTGTAACGGAAAATGGCCGGCCGGCAGCCGGATTTTGCGATACTGCGCACAGAATGGTGGCGACGCCGGGCCTACTCTGGATGCCCCTGGCCTGAACAACGGACAACCTCGCCATGCGCCGCAAAGCCTGCTCCACCGCCGGACTCCTGCTGGCACTTGGCCTCGGCAGCGCAAGCGGGGGCGAAGCGACGCCCGAACCGGTGTTCCAGTACCCGGAATACGACGAGGTGGTGGCCTGGGTGCCGGCCGGCAAGGCCGCGACCGCCGCCGTCGCCCAGGGGGTGGTGCACATCGAACTGCACCGGGCGCGCCGCCGCGCCGCCGACACGCTGTGTGACGACGGCGCCCCACCGCCAGGCAGGCTGGTTCATCGCGACGGCCCCTACCCCGTGCAGCTGCCTGCGAAAGCCGGCAAGGCCTGGCTGTACCGCCTGGCGCGCGTATCCAGCGACCGTATCTGCAATACCAGCACCGCCACCTTCCTGCGCACCCTCAGCAACTTCCTGCCGGAATGGATCGTCGTCCGCGGCGCCAACCGCAAGGTCGCCTGGCGCCAGGGCAAGGCGGCCACCGCCGGAACGGCAGCCCGGCTCATGGTCCGTCGCTGAGTTCCTGCGCCAGATCCTTCAGGCTGCGATCGTCCAGCGCCGCCCCGATCGCCGCCTCGACGGCATCCATGGTATGGTCGACCGTTTCGATGTGGGTGATGCCGCGCAGCGAAAGGAAGCGGTTCTCTCCGGCACGGCGCACGGCGGCGAGCAGATCCGCCAGCCGGATGTGCTCGATATCCCGCTTCGGCAGATAGGCCGGCGGATCGTCCGCCGTTTCGGCAAGAAACCCGGCATCCTCCAGAAGGCGCAATACCTTGTGTACCGGCTGTACCGGCAGCCCAATATGTTCGACCAGCCCTTCCAGCGTACAGGGCCTGCGCCCCAGCATGTGATGTTCCGCGATCAGCACCATCAGATGCAGCGCCAGGCGTTCGCGCAGCCGGTTGCTCAGTTCCAGCTCCACCGGCAGTCGCGTCAGGTACTGGGGATACTGCACGTAGAAGGCGACCTGTGCGCCCAGCAGCAGGATCAGCCAGCTCAGGTAGAGCCAGATCAACAGCAGGATCAGAATGGCGAAACCCGAATAGATGGCCGCGTACTTCGATGAGCTGGCGATGAAGGCTGCAAAGGCCCAGCCGCTGGCCTGCCAGAGCACCCCCGCCACCACGCCACCGGCCAGCGCCGGCCCGAGATACACACGCGTGTTCGGAATGAACATATAGAGAAAAGTGAATGCCGCCGCGACCAGCACATAGGGCAGCAGTTCACCGAACAGCACCAGCAGGCGCCCGAAGGGCTCCATGTGGATGACATACTGCACCAGGCTGGTACTGCTCACCGTCGCCGTCAGCCCCAGCGCGGCGAACACCAGCACCGGCCCGATCAGTATCACGCTGAGGTAATTGGAGAAACGCTGCGCGAAGCTGCGCAGGTGGTCCACCTGCCACACGTAGTTGAACGCCGACTCCACTTTTTGCACAAGAGAAACAACGGTATACAGCAACATCACCAGACCCAGGGAACCCAGTACACCGACCTTCACGTTCTCCACGAAACCGATCAGCCGCTGCGCAAGCTCGATGCCCCTGGGTCCGAGCGGCGCCAGGAAGTTGAGCAACAGGGGTTCGATCTGGTTATGGACACCGAAGCCCTTGAGTACCGAGAAGCTGACCGCGAGCAACGGCACGAATGACAGCAAGGTCGTATACACCAGGCTCATGGCGCGCAGGCTCAGTTCACCGCCGAAGAACTGCCGGACCATGACGTACACCAGCCGCACGAAGCGGATCAGAACACTGCGCACGCCGGTCAGTTCACGCAAGTCTTCTTCCCACAGGATCTTCATCCAGCGTGAATAGAGTCGAGGTGGAGTCAGTTTCATAAGCCTGTCCGATGTCGAACTGCTGTTGCAGATTTGCAACGCACAATGGGGATTTCCGGCATTGCATGCCGGCTTTCGCGCCGGCCCGGCAAAATAATTCTGCCTGCGTAACGCGAATGACCGGCATACCATGCACCCGCCACGCGCACACTGCAAGGGCCGACCGGTTGCATACGTGCGTAAAGGAAAACACTGTTATTTACTTGCAAAATGGACTTCTCTCCTGCTTGCATCCGGTACGCCCCGGGAACATGCAAGCGCTGTTACCTCGATGCCGCGCATGCCGCTTACATTGCAATAATAGTGCGGAACATTACCTAGGTGTTGTAATTTGTTCTTTTTTCATTAAAGTTTTAATAGTAAACGCCGTTACGTTGCGCGAACCATGAACTCGAAAGGAGGTATCCTCATGGCAGTAAGGAAGAAGACCGTCAAACGGAAGACTACCGCCAAGAAGAAGAAGGTGGTAGCGAAGAAACGTGCGACCAAGAAGAAGGTCGTCGCCAGGAAACGGGTTGCCAAGAAGAAGGTAGCCAAGAAGAAAGCCGCAAAGAAGAAGACCGCGAAGAAGAAGGTCGCCAAGAAGAAGGTGACCCGCAAGAAGGCTGCAAAGAAGAAGACCGCGAAGAAGAAGACTGCAAAGAAAAAGGTCGCCAAGAAGAAGGCGACCCGCAAGAAGGCTGCAAAGAAGAAGACCGCGAAGAAGAAGGTCGCCAAGAAGAAGGCGACTCGCAAGAAGGCAGCCAAGAAAAAGACCGCAAAGAAGAAGGCCACCCGCAAGAAGGCCACCCGCAAGAAGGCAGCTCGTCGCCGCTGAGGCTGGCGGCGCTGTCCCAGGGCCCGCTACGGCGGGCCTTTTTTTTCGCAAAAACATAAGCTTGTACAGCCAGGCAGCACCCCGGCCCGGGCTCGAAGGCATGACCGGCGGGGTGCCCTCATACAAAGGATTCTTGGCCTGACCGGGTGGGTAAGCGCGGCGGTACCGGGGATCAACCGCGAAGGACGCGAAGGAAAAAATATGGATAAGGATCTCCCTTCGCGTCCTTCGCGGTTAAAACGGGTTCCCCCCGGTTTCCCTTCGTGCGCCTTGGTGCGCCTTCGTGGTTGAACAGCGCCCTCCCCCACAAACCCGCCCCGCCAGGCAGACGCACCCACTCGACAAGGGGAAGGCCCATATCCATATAAAGTATCCAGCCCGGGCGGGGCCGGACGCCTAAAGAAACGCCGGCACCCGGCCGATGACGGGGATCAGGTCAACCAGACGAAAATTTACGGCCCCACCATGCCACCCGACAACGATCAGAAGCCGCATCTGCTGGTGGTCGACGACTCGCGCCTCATGCGCGTGGCCGCACGCAAGATACTCAAATCGGACTTCGACATCATCGAGGCCGGCGACGGCGAGGATGGCTGGGAACGCATCCAGGAGAATCCCGACATCGTCCTGGTGATGTCCGACCTGTCCATGCCCAACCTGGACGGTCTCGGCCTGCTGCGCAGGATCAGGGAATCCGCGGACAGCCGGCTGCGCAGCCTGCCGGTGGTCATCGTCACCGGCGCCGAGGACGACGACGGCAGCAAACAGGCCGCGCTGGCTGCCGGCGCCAGCGACTTCATCACCAAACCCTTCGATTCCGTCCAGCTGCTGGCCCGCGCCAAGGCGCAGGCCAGGCAGCGCGATATCGAGAAGACGCTGCAGGAAACGGCACAGATCCGCCAGGAACTGGAACGCAGCAGCGCCGTCGACCCCCTGACCGGCCTCGCCAACGAGCAGGCGCTGATCCAGCGCGGCGGCGAGAACCTCTCCTACGCCGTGCGCCACGACGACGAACTCGCCCTGCTGGCACTGCGCGTCGACCGTTTCAAGATCCTCTTCCTGCGCCACGGCAAGGCAGCCGCGGAAAACGTGCTGTGCCAGTTGGCCAGCCTGCTGACGGAGGGGCGGCGCCGTGAAGACACCGTGGCGCGCACCAGCCTGGCCGATTTTGCCCTGCTGCTGCCTTCCGCCAACCCGCAGGGCGCCCGAGGCCTTGCCGAGCAGCTGCGCGAACGCATCGCGTCGCACGGCTTTGGTGTCGATGGCAAAAGCGTGCGGCTGACCGTCAGCATCGGCCTGTCGTGCCCCGAGGTGGTCGGGGACACCCGCTTCGATGCCATGCGGGAAGAGGCGTTGCAGCACCTGGCGACAGCCGAAAAAGCAGGCGGAAACCGGGTCGAAGGCGGCGCCGAGACCGCACCGGAAACCATCGCCACAGAAGCAGCCGGGAGCAGCGCCGCCAGCCCCGCGCAGGTGGAAGAAGCCCTGCGCGCGCTGGCTCAGGGAAACAGGCCCACGACCGATCGCGCCGCCCTGCTGCAAGCCATCGAGCCCTTGCTGGCATACTGCCAGCGCGCCCGGTCATCGCAACAGGAAACGACGCCAGCCACCTCCCCCACCGAACCCGCCGTCTAGCCCGGCTTGCGATAACCCCGTGTACGGATGGCTACCCGGCACTCGACCCGGGTGCAGCGGATGCCATCGCTGCGATACAGCCCGTACTCGAACAGCGGTGTACTGCGTCCCCGGCTTTCCAGCTCTGTCCGGATGCGGGCCTCGATGGCGGGTGTGAACTCGAAACGCAGTTCCAGATCGGTGCTGCCGGGGTATTCGAAATCCAGGCTCAGGCTGCGCGTCCACACACTGTAGTCGGGGAAATGGCGAATGCAGGCAATGGCGGCAACGGGATCGGCCACCGCCGCCTGGTAGGCGCCGAACACGGCACCCTCACGGTTACGCGACAACCAAGTGAGCGGCAGCCGCAGCCGCACGTGACTCCAGTCCGCGTCTGCCTCGACGACGCGCACCTGCGCAAACAGCAACTGCATGCGGATACGCCATGGCAGGCTGCCCTGCCTCGATGCCAAGCCTGTCACCCGTCCTCCGCTGCGCCCGACGGCGCGCCTGGGTTACTATTAACCCGGCGACCAAGTTGTCGGGTTACTATATCACCATCCCGCAAACGCAAGGTGGACCCCTATGCCTTCTTTCGACATTGTCTCCGAAGTCGACCTGCAGGAAGTCGGCAACGCCGTCGACCAGACCCGCCGCGAAGTCGGCACCCGCTACGACTTCAAGGGTTCCAGCGCCGGCGTCGAGCACAGCGAGGCCGCCATCACGGTGCACGCCGACAACAATTTCCAGCTCGACCAGGTGAAGGACATCCTCTACCAGAAGCTGGCCAGGCGTGGCGTCGACATCCTGGCGCTCAAGGGCGGCAAGGTTGAGGGCGGCAACAAGGAGGCGCGCCAGGTCATCGAAGTCCGGCAGGGCATCCCGCAGGACACGGCGCGCAGGATCGTGCGGCTGGTCAAGGACAGCAAGCTCAAGGTGCAGGTCAGCATCCAGGGTGACAAGGTGCGGGTGAGCGGCAAGAAGCGCGACGACCTCCAGGCGGTCATGAACCTGCTGCGGGAGGCGAAACTGGACCTGCCGCTGCAGTTCAACAATTTCCGCGACTAGGCCTGCGGCGGCCCAGGCACTCCGCGGCGCCCCCTGGCCGGGGCCGCGGTGGTCAGGACAGCCGTACCGGCTGGCCGAGCCTGGCGCTGAAAGCCGATTCGAGGATGTCCGTCAGGTCTGCGCCGGTACGGTCGTCGCGCCACCGGCCGCTGGCTGCGTCGAGATCGAAGTGGGCCGGACCCAGCGGCGATACCAGCCAGATCTGCTGCGCCGCCTCCTGGCGATTGAGGATGATCTGGCTGCCGTCGTCGAACTCGACCGTCAGGATACCGTCGACCAGGTCGATGTCAGCGTCTTCCAGCGCCTCCACTGCCTCCATGCGCTCCATCAGATCTTCCAGCAGGCGGCTGGCCACAACCGAAAACGATGCATCTGCCACGGCGTTCTCCCCTTGTCCGAGGTTTCCAGAGCAGGCAATGATGGGCCGCCGCGCGGGGCGGCGCAAGCGGCCAGCGGGACTGGCCGCGTGCCGGACATCCCGCTAGAATACGCGCTTCCCACGCGAGAGTCCCGCAGCATGACCGAACCAGCCCCCCGTCCGCCCCAGACCCAGCACCAGTATTCCTACGAAGAACTGCTCCAATGCGGCCACGGCGAACTGTTCGGGCCCGACAACGCCCGCCTGCCGCTGCCGCCGATGCTGATGTTCGACCGCATCGTCGAGATCAACGACACCGGCGGCAGCCACGGCAAGGGCGAGATCATCGCCGAGCTGGATATCAGACCGGACCTGTGGTTCTTCGACTGTCACTTCGAGTCCGACCCGGTCATGCCCGGCTGCCTGGGGCTGGACGCCATGTGGCAGCTGATCGGCTTCTTCCTGGGCTGGCTGGGCGGTCCCGGCCGCGGCCGCGCGCTGGGAGCCGGAGAAGTGAAGTTCTCCGGCCAGGTCACGCCACAGGGCAGGAAGGTCACCTACCGCGTGGATATGCGCCGGGTCATCCAGCGCAAGCTGTACATGGGCATCGCCGACGCCACCATGGAACTGGACGGCCGGGAGATCTACTCGGCCAAGAGCCTGCGCGTCGGCCTTTTCACCTCGACTGAAGACTTCTAGGGTTCAAGCATCATGCGTCGCGTCGTCGTCACCGGTCTCGGTATCGTCTCCAGTATCGGCAACAACCGGCAGGAAGTGCTCGACTCCCTGCGCCAGGGCAGGTCGGGCATCACCTTCGCGCCAGAATACCAGGAACTCGGCTTCCGCAGCCACGTGCACGGCTCACTCAAGATCGACATCGCCGAACACGTGCCCAAGAAGCTGCGCCGCTTCATGGGCGACAGCGCCGCCTACAACTACATCGCCATGAAGGAGGCGCTGGCCGACGCCGGCCTGGAGGAAGACCAGGTCGCCGACCCGCGCTACGGCCTGATCGCCGGCTCCGGCGGCACCTCGACGGAGAACGTCACCCTGGCGGTGGATCTGCTGCGTTCCAAGGGCGCCAAGAAGGTCGGCCCCTTCATGGTGCCGCGCACCATGTCGAGCAGCAATTCGGCCTGCCTGTCCACGGCCTTCCGCATCAAGGGCGTCAACTACTCCATCAGTTCCGCCTGCTCCACCAGTGCCCACTGCATCGGCAACGCTGCCGAACTCATCCAGTGGGGCAAGCAGGACATGGTGTTCGCTGGCGGCGGCGAGGAACTGCACTGGAGCATGACCCTGCTGTTCGATGCCATGGGCGCGCTGTCGTCCAAGTATAACGACAGGCCCGAGATCGCCTCGCGCGCCTACGACGCCGACCGCGACGGCTTCGTCATCTCCGGCGGCGGCGGCATGCTGGTGCTGGAGGAGCTGGAACACGCGCAGGCGCGCGGCGCCCGCATCTACGCCGAGCTGGTCGGCTACGGCGCCACCTCGGACGGTTACGACATGGTGCAGCCCTCGGGTGAGGGTGCGGTGCGCTGCATGCGCCAGGCCATGGAGGGCGTCGACACCCCCATCGACTACATCAACGCCCACGGCACCAGCACGCCGGTGGGCGACGTGCGCGAACTGGAAGCGGTGGGCGAAGTATTCCAGGGCGCCATCCCGCCCATCAGTTCCACCAAGTCGCTGACCGGCCATTCGCTGGGCGCCGCCGGCGTGCACGAGGCGATCTACTCGCTGCTCATGCTGGACAACGATTTCCTGTGCGCCTCGGCCAACATCGAGAACCTGGACCCGGCCGCCGAGGGCTTCCCCATCGTGCGCGAACGCCGCGACGATGCCGGCCTGCGCACGGTGATGTCGAACAGCTTCGGCTTCGGCGGCACCAACGCCACCCTGGTATTCCACAAACTGTAGGAGCGGCCTTGGCCGCGATGGGGTGCGGCGGCCGCCGACCGGTGGTCCCCGGCTGCGCCGGGATCGCGGGCGAGCCCGCTCCTACAGGGGTGCCCTTCCCGTTCTGACATCGCTGTGTAGGAGCGGCCTTGGCCGCGATGGGGGTGCGGCGGCCGCCGACCGGTGGTCCCCGGCTGCGCCGGGATCGCGGGCGAGCCCGCTCCTACAGGGTTGCCCTTCCCGTTCTGACATCGCTGTGTAGGAGCGGCCTTGGCCGCGATGGGGGGTGCTCCCCACCCTCACACACCCGTCTCCGCCCACGCCTTATCCAACCGCTGCGGCGACACCTTCACCGCCGTGCCCAGTTCCTGCGCCCACAGCGAGACACACAGTTCCTCGACCAGCCAGCGGAATTCACGCAGCTCCGCATTGTCCGGGGTCTTCGCCAGCGCCTTGTCCAGCCGCTGCCGCCAGCCCGCCACCAGCACCGCGTGCCGGCGGTCGCGGGCCGGGTTCTCCGCCAGCTTGTCCAGGCGCCGCTGCGCGGCCCGCAGGTAGCGGGCCAGCTGCGGCAGCCAGCGCGGCGGCGTGGCGCTGACGAAACCACTGTACACCAGTGCGTCGGCCTGCCGGCGCACCTCGGTGGCGGCCGCCAGCGCAGCGGGTGACAACTGTCCTTTCAGCCTGCGCATGAGTTGGTGGTAAGCCTGCAGGGCTGCGGCGCTGGCGGCGCCGACGCGGTTGGCCACCTCGCCGAGGCGCGGCCGGCCCTGCGCCAGCCGCTGTTCGAAATCGGCCGCCTCGCGCACCACGGCACCCTCTTCGACAAAGGTCCGGGCCAGTACCGCGTTCAGGATGTCCGCCTTGAGTTCCGCGCAACTACCGATCGGCGCATAACACAGGCACTGGCGATCGATGTCCGGCAGGCCGCGCTGCACATCCCGGACGACCCGACCCAGGCGCAGCGCGAACAGGCGCAGCACGCCGTGGCGGTGGGCGGCCAGCGCCTCTGTGCGATCGTCCAGCACGCGCAGTGCCACGCCCGCGCCCCCGGCCACCAGCGCCGGGTAACCACGCACTTCGACGCCACCCCCGTCCAGCGTCACGAACTCCGGCAGGTCGCCGAAGTCCCAGGCCGTCACCGCGTCGCGCTCCAGGCCGCTGGCGCCGGAACGGCGAAAACCCCGCCGGGCGCGACCGCCGTACTGGCGTTGCAGCGCCGCCAGGTCGCGGCTCTCGGCCAGCACCTTGCCGTCGTCGTCCAGCAGCCGCCAGGCGGCGTGCAGGTGCCGCGACAACTGCTCCGGCCGCCAGGCGTCGGCGGGAACCTCGATACCGGTCATGCGCCGCAGTTCACCCGCCAGGACTTCGAGCAGCGGCCCGTCGCTGGCGGCGACGCCGGCCAGGCAGGCGCGTGCAAAATCCGGCGCCGGCACGAAATGGCGCCGCAGCGACTTGGGCAGTGACTTGATGAGCTGGGTGAGCTTTTCCTCCAGCAGACCCGGCACCAGGCGCTCGAAGTCGGCCGGACCGACCTGGTTGAGCGCCACCAGCGGCAGGTCGACGCACAGGCCGTCCGCCTCCTCGCCCGGCGCGAAGCGGTAGTGCGCCGGCAGGCGCAGGCCGCGCACCTCCAGGTGATCGGGGTATTGTGCATCCGTCACCCCGCCGGCCGCTTCGCGCACCACCACCTCGCGCGGCAGGTGCAGCAGGCGCGGCTGCCGCTGCCGCGTCTTCTTCCACCAGCGCTCGAAGCCGGCGCCGCTGTTCACCCGGGCCGGTATACGCTCGTCGAACCAGTCGAACAGCGTCTGTTCGTCGGCCAGCACGTCGGGGCGTCGCGCCTTGGCTTCCAGTACCGCCAGTTCGTCCAGCAGCGCCCGGTTGTGACGTACGAAGTCCTCGCGGCTGCGGTATTCGCCCAGCACCAGGGCGTGGCGGATGAACAGTTCGCGCGCCACCACAGGATCGATGCGACCGTAGTCCACGCGGCGGCGCTCCACCAGCGGCAGGCCGTACAGGGTGACGCGCTCGAACGCCACCACCCGGGCGCGGCGGCGCTCCCAGTGCGGTTCGGCGTGGCTGCGCCGGAGCAGGCCGCCGGCGGCGGCTTCCGCCCAGGCCGGCTCGATGGCGGCCGCCGTGCGCAGGTAGCGCTGACCCGTCTCGACCAGTTCGGCGGCCATGATCCAGCGCGGCGGCTTCCTGGACAGCACCGAACCGGGGAACAGCCGGCACTT
>Ga0256841_1002947_pt1 | contig 13079 bp, 8 predicted proteins | sample 356308metaG_FD_185971 | JGI IMG/M metagenome (GOLD analysis project Ga0256841, IMG submission 185971) | Hydrothermal vent microbial communities from Mid Atlantic Ridge, Atlantic Ocean - 356-308 | ecosystem: Environmental > Aquatic > Marine > Hydrothermal vents | place: Atlantic Ocean: Mid...
TCACGGGCGTACCACGACGGTGATCAGCTTCAGTACGGAGCCGCAGTATCGCGAGGACTTTGGGCCGTTCACGCCCGGCTTTGTGGTGATTCCTTATGGCGACGCCGACGCGCTGGAGGCGGCCATCACACCCCATACTGCCGCTTTCCTGGTGGAGCCTATACAGGGTGAGGGTGGGGTGATCGTCCCGCCGGAGGGGTATCTGCGGCGGGTGCGTGAGATCTGCGATGCGCACAATGTGCTGTTCATGGCCGATGAAATACAGACCGGTCTGGGGCGCACGGGGAAGCTGTTTGCCTGCGATCATGAGGGCGTGCGCCCGGATGTCATGATCATCGGCAAGGCGCTCTCCGGCGGCTTCTATCCGGTGAGTGCCGTGCTCAGCGGGGACGAGGTGCTGGGGCTGCTGCGTCCCGGCGATCATGGCAGCACATTCGGCGGCAACCCCCTGGGCGCGGCAGTGGCGCGGGAGGCGCTGGCCGTGCTGGTGGAAGAGGGCATGATCGAGAACGCGGCAGAATTGGGAGCGTACTTTAAGGAGCAGCTTGCCGCAATCGACAGCCCGCATATCAAAGAAGTGCGCGGCAAGGGGCTGTTGATCGGCGTGGAACTCAAGCCGGAAGCGGGCGGCGCACGCCGTTTCGCGGAGGCTTTGCAGGCGCGGGGCATTCTCTGCAAGGAGACCCATCAGCATGTGCTGCGTTTTGCGCCGCCGCTGGTCATCACCAGGGAAGAGATTGACTGGGCGCTGGTGCGTATCCGTGAAGTGCTGTTGATGGACTGATTGCACTCTGGTTTGCTCTTGGGAACGCGGCGGTGTGCGGCGGCTGTCCAGTCACAGCCGCCGTTTCCTGGTGTGCGCTGTCCGTCGGGTGCGTTTGTAATAGTATTGATTGTAGCGAGATAAAGCATTAATCCGCACGCGGAAACTTATGCTATACTGAAATTATTAGTGCTCTGTCTGACGGCAAAGGCGCACGTGTTCACAAGGCAGCTTTTCTTCACGGTAACCATCTGCCACGACAGCGGCTGTGCTTCTGGTCGCTCTGATCGGTCTGATGGTCTCATGTGCCTCCAACACAGTTTAATCGTTCAGGTCACACTACAGCGCCTGCAGGAGAGGGGATCAGGCGCGGATGATGATCTATCTGTGCCGTCAGGATGTACCGGGCTGGGCTGATGGCAGCCGCTGACGAGGAGGGGTAGAGAAGGGCTATGCATGATACCGAAGTCGGTTGTCGTATAGAGGGGCGTGTTGGCTACCTGGATTTTCCGCATGATGTGACTGCCCGGGTTCGCGCGGCGGCCTACCAGGCTTACAGCGAATTGGCCGATGCTCGCGTGGATGTGATCGGGATGAACTTCACGGGCAGCGATTACCTGAACAGCGCCGGGATCGGGCTGATCATCAGCCTGGTGGAAGATGCTGCCCAGGGGGGACGGCAGGTTTTCGGTTTTGGGCTGTCCTCGCATTATCATAAATTGTTTGGTATGGTGGGGCTGACCGAGCGCATGACGCTGGTTGATTCAGAAGAAGAGGTGCAGGCCGTTCTGGAAGGCGGACATGCTGCCGACGATTCGACGAAAGTTTCTGACCAGGAAGGATGAACCATGACTGATCAGCCTGATCTCACGCCTGCTGCACCGGATGCTCCTGTTGATGAGCGGCTGCGTGTGTTGATAGAGAATCTTTCCGCATATATCGAATACTATCACGGGGGATCGGTTACTCTGGTGGACTTCGACGGGAAGGTGGCGCGGGTCAAGCTTGGCGGGGCATGTGAAGGATGCAGCCTCTCGGCGATGACGCTCCGGGGATGGGTTGAAGGTACGGTGCACCAGTTCTTCCCGGATATCCGCGTAGAGGCGGCAGACGAATGAGTGCGCCGCACTGACCGTCCCGCGTACGACACGTTCCAACTGGGCATGAAGATGCGGCCCGGTGGCAAACTGCTGCCGGGCCGTAACGTTTTTCATGATGGGCGGTTTTAATACCTGACGATCGGTGCAGCAATCAGCCGCAATTGCAACAGAGGGAATCAGACTATGCGTGTCTGGGCGGGATTTTGGGCGTTAGGGATTATCTGGGGATCATCGTTTCTGCTGATCAAAATCGGCGTGGAGGAGCTGACGCCGCTGCAGCTTGTCGCCGTGCGGATCGGAGTGGCGGCGGTTGCCATGCTGCTGACGCTCTATCTGAGCAGGCTGCGCTTTCCACGTGATCGCGCCAGCGTGCTGGGCCTGATCGTCACTGGCGTGTTCAATACGGCAGTGCCGTTTGCCCTGATCACTTGGGGCGAGCAGCGCATTGATAGCGGGCTGACCACAGTCTTGAACAGCACAGTGCCGCTGTTTTCCCTGGTGATCGCGCATTTTGCGCTGCGGGATGAGCGGATCACCGTACTGAAGGTGATCGGTCTGGTGACGGGATTCGTCGGAGTGGTCGTCCTGGCGGGGCGTGATGCGGGACAGGGCGGTGTGGATAACAATCTCGTTCGCCAGGGGGCGATTCTGCTGGCCGCGCTTTGTTATGCGGGCACGACCGTTTTCGTCCGGCGCAGCCTGCGCCATCTGGAGCCGCTGGTGGTTTCCGGTGGGGCGTTGGTATCGGCGGCGGTGGTGGTCATCGCGGCGGCACTGTTGGCAGATGGTGTGCCGGACTTTGGCCGGGTTTCCGGGAATGTGGCGGCTTCGGTGCTTGCATTGGGCCTGGTGAACACCTACATTGCCTACCTGCTGTTTTACTGGATCATTGACCGCTGGGGCGCAACGCGGGCCACGCTGGTGACTTACGTCATGCCGCCGGTAGGGCTGGCGCTGGGCGTGGGCTTTCTGGGGGAAGTGCTGGATGCCCCTCTGGTTGTCGGTGCGCTGCTGATTCTGGCCGGTGTTGTGCTGGTCAATCTGCCGGTGCTGCGGGAGGCACTTCCCTTCCTCCGCAGTGTGACGCAGGAAGCGGCTGCCGGGGGCAGATAGTCTCTTGGCTCCGGCGTGCCGCGCTTTCGCCCATGGTAGAGGCCGATTATACTGAGATCATGGATTGCGGCATCAGATTAGAGGTGGCCAGCTATGGGCGACGAAGGACTGTTTTTCTATCCCAACCGGATGGGCCGGATCATTCTCCGTTCGATGGAAGAGTTGATCGGCAGTGATGAGCTGGAATCCGTCCTGCAGGCAGGCGGTCTGACGCAGTACATCGGGCATCTACCGCCCGGTGATCTGGAGCGTGCCTTTCCCTTTGAACACGTGGGTGCACTGCAGGCGGCTGTAGAAGCGGTCTATGGGCCGGAAGAAGGCCGTGAACTCAACCGCCGCGTGGGGGTGATGTGCCTCAATAACGGCCTGCGGGAGTTCAACCCGCTGCTGGGCATCGCCGATCTGCCGGTGCGCATGATGCCCATGTCCCTCAAACTGCATGTGGGTTTTGACATGTTCGCCATGGTCTTCAACCGCTTTTCTGATCAGGTTGTCTCTCTCGGTGAGGATCCAAAGCACTACTTCTGGGTCATCGAACGCTGCCCGGTTTGCTGGGGGCGGCAGACGGATGCGCCGTGCTGTCATCTGGCCGTGGGCATTCTGGAAGAAGCACTGAGCTGGGCGACGAATGGCAGACGCTTTCTGGTGGCGGAAACGGCCTGCATCGCCCAGGGAGACGACACCTGCACCATTGCCATCGCCAAGCGCCCCATAGCGTCAGACACCTGAGCACCCGGCGGGGGATCGCTTCAGCCAGAAGAAAGTACAGGGCCGCGCAAATGGCGGCCCTGCTGTTGTATGCCTGAGTCCGGGAGGGCGATCAAGGATTGGTCTTGCTGAGGCGGCTCAGCGGCACCCAGCCATCCAGCCCATCGGTATCCACCCACAGCCACCATTCGCCGTCCGGGCCGATGCCCAGCCGTTTGACCTGCGGACGGGAGTCGGGCGGCAGTTCGCCCAGCACCTCGTCACCGCCGGGCGTGTTCAGCACGGGCAGGGGATCGTTGCCGACGATATACGGCTCGTCATAGGCGATGATACGTGTCTCCGGCGGTGGGAAGACCGTCTCCGGCTCCTCCAGCAGCAGCCAGCGTTCTGGCACCCAGCCGCGGAAGTCGTTGATCTCCAGCCAGTACCAGTAGCCGACTTTATCCTCGCTGACAGGCTGGCCGGTCGTCGGATCAATGGCGTCGGGGTAGACGTAGAACACATCGCGCACGGTGGCCGGGACGTTATTCGGCCAGAAGGCGATGGGATCGGGTTCATTGCCCAGTGCAGCGGCGTCATAGAGCATAGGCATCAGGTCGCCGTCCGGGTTGGCGGCCCAGACCTGATCGTCCACCTGAGCGATGGGATCAACCGGCGGCGGTGGCGGCGGCTCGCCCCACAGACCGCGGTGTGCTTCCTGTGCCTCGCGTTCCATTGCCATAAAGTAAGGCAGATAGCGCCGCTCGTCATAGGTCAGCAGGTGGGCCAGCCCGGCGCGCAGCAGTTCGCCCTGCACGAGTACCAGGTTGCCGTTTTCGTCCGGTGCCCAGATGTAGCGCAGCAGGCGGTTGTAGATGTCCCGGTCGGTGATGTCACGCTCCAGGAACACGGTTTCACCCACATGCACGAATTGATTGTTGAAGTGGGTGGCTTCGTAGCCCAACCAGGCCGCGCCTTCACGTGGATGGTGGGTTTCCGGTGTGTCAATGCCGATATAGCGGACGTTTTCCTCGTGCCCGTTCAGCAGCACCACGATGGTATCGCCGTCCACCACGCGCAGCACCAGGGCCTCCTCCATCGGGCCGGGCGGTGGCAGCACGGGGCCGCCTGTCGTCCCGGCGGCAAGCTGCAGCGAAGCCAGGAAGTCGCGCAGTTCGGCGCGGTTGAAAGCGTTGAATGCATCGCGGTGAGCTTCGGTGTAGATGAAAATCCAGTCGTCCTGCCCGGCCAGGAAGAGGTACAGCCGTGCGGCGTTGTCGTCATTGCGCAGGCTGGCGAATGCGCCGAAGAAGTCGCCAAGCTGGAGGGATTCGACGCGCACCCCACGTGTGACGCCGAGCTGCTCGCGGAAATAATCGGCGACCGGTTCCAGCGCGGCAGCCGGGTCGGTGGCATCTTCCGGGAAGGGTATCGCGCCGCCCGCGAAATCTGCTCCTGTGCCGCGTGCAATGATGAGCATCCGCCCGGCTTCATCGGCGGGGCCGTCCGGCGGCAGGAGCCGCACCGCCGGGGCGTTGAACAGCCCCTCTGCCGAATAGGCTTCGACCGTCCAGCCTTCCGGCACGACGAAATCCAGCCCCAGCGCCACGCCTTCGTCAGGCTGCAGCTCCAGTGAGGCCAGGAAGTCGCGCAGTTCCGTCCGGCTGAAGGGGCCAAAGGCATCGGCTGTGGCCCGTGCGCCGATCAGCAGCCAGTCATCCGCGCCGACAGGGAACAGATAGTAGCGCAGTGTGCGCGTCTCGCCGCGAATCTGCGTCCATGCGCCCAGAAAATCGCCGATCTGGACTTCGCGGTAGCGGCCTCCGGAGTAATCTTCGGGAGCTTCCGCCAGAATTTGTGTCACGATGGCCTGCAGCGCAGCGACGGGATCGGTTTCTCCTTCCGGGAAGCCGATGCCGGCCATTTGCGCGGCGCTGCCACGGGCGATCATGATGCCGCGTTCGGTGTCGTCCGCGCCGGTCGGGCCGATATTGAGGGCGGGGGCTTCCAGGTTATCCAGCATGAGCGGTTCGGCGGCCCATCCTTCCGGCAGCGTGAAGTTCAGGCCGAGCGCATCGCCCGGCTGTTCCGGCTGTGGGGGCGGCTGCGACTGCGTGCCTTCGATAAGCATGACGCTTTCCGCCACCGGCTCGATCAGGGCGCTCAGCGTATCCTCTGCGCCGGAAAAGAGCACCAGCGCCCAGTCTTCGCCGCCCAGATAGTACAGCACAAAGGTGGCCACTTCTTCAAGGCCAGCACTGCGCACGCGCATCTGCGCGGCAGGGTAGTTCAGCCCTTCGTAAGTCGTGATGTCGCCGTCCAGCGTCGCATCGGCGGGCAGTTGAATGACGGCATTGAGCGCGGCATTGAGCACGGTGACCGGATCATGTCGGGCGTCTGCCGGAATCTCCCCCACGCCGGTGAGCAGTTGCTCTGTCACTGTGCGCCCGATGATGATGAAGGTGGACGGCGGTGGCCCGCTGACATCACTGAAGCCCACCGTTCGCGCGTTCACGGTTTCCGGGCCGCTCATGCTGTCCGGCACGTCCAGCCGGAGTCCCAGGTCGGGCAGTTCAACGGTGCGCCAGGAGACTTCGACCGGTGTGGGTGTGGGTGGTGGCGTGGGCGTGTTGGTGGGTGTGGGCGTGGCTGTCGGACGCGCCAGTTCGGTTGCGGTTGCATAGATAGCCGTTGCTTCGGCCATCAGCGCCTCGCGTTCGGTGTTCACCTCGGCCTGTGCCCCGGCGACGGCAGTTTGCGTGACCTGCACATCCGCCTGTTCGCTGGCGAGGGCAACCTGGGTGGCCGCCACGCTGCTTTCGCTTTCAGCGACCGCCGTTTGCTGTGCGGCCAGGTCGGCCTGCGATTCTGCAAGGGCCGCCTGCGTGGCAGCGAGCGCTTCCTGTTCCTCGGTCAAGGCGGCCTGTGTCGCGGCCACGGCCTCCTGTTCTTCGGTCAGCGCAGCCTGATTTTCTGCGAAGGCGGTCTGCCCGGCTTGAAGGTCGGCCTCCGCCCCGGCGAGCGCCGTTTGCGTGGCGGCGAGCACTTCCTGCTCACCGATCAGGGCGGCCTGTGTGGCGGCTACATCGCTTTCAGTTTCGGCAAGCGCCGTTTGCTGTGCAGCCAGATCGGCCTGCGTTTCTACGACGGCAGTCTGTTCCGCAATGAAGGCTTCATAGGTTTCGGTGGCGGGGAAATCTGGCGTGCTGGTGGCCGTCGGCGTTGTCGTGGCGACATTGATCTGGCCGCCGCAGCCGACCAGCGCGATCAGCGTCAGGATCAGTAGTAAATAGTTTCTGGGTTTCAAGGCGAGTCCCCTTTGGTTGATGGTGTCCGGTGACGGCGCAGTAAGTATAGAAGAGCCGGGCGGGAGAATCAACATGCCGGGGAGGGTTAAAATGGGTTACAATTTGCCTGCAGGTGTGTTGACAGACAAAGGAGGAGGGAACGGAATGCCTCTGAAGCGGCTGGTCGGAATAGTGATGCTGTCGCTGGCGCTGTTCGTCGGCGTGACACAGGCCCAGGATGGCGGTGATGCCGGTGTCTTCACCATTGGCGACATCGTCTACACCTCGAATTACCCGGAGGGCATGACATTTAGCATTGAAGCCGCCAGCAGCGCCGGGCCGATCACGCGGGCAACCGTGTTCTATGACTTCGGGTCGCCGATTACCGGGCGTGTCCAGGCGGATGAATTTGACAGCGAGAACGGCGTCATCCGGGCCACGCTGCACCGCTACGAGGCCGATAACGGCCTGATCCCCTGGCTGACGGTGAATTATACGTGGCGGCTCATTGATGCGGCGGGCAATGTCTACGAGAGCGAGCCGCAGTATGCCATCTATGCGGACCATACCCGTGACTGGATGCACGTGGAAAATGACCTGGTGCGCATCTACTGGTTCGGGCTGCCCGATTGGGTTGGCGAGCAGGCGCTCGACGCGGTGGATGACGCCCGCGAGCGGTGGGCACAGGGCTTCCCCGGCGTGGAGCTGGCGTCCCGCCCGCTGGTCGTGATCTATCCCGATCTGGACTCATTCCTGGAGTGGCGCGGCGAGGCCGGGCGTGACAGCATCCGTTTCGTCGGCACGCTGGGCAGGCAGTGGAATGGCACGGTGCAGCGCGTCCCCGATCAGGCGCGGCTGGATCGGGAGTGCGGCGGGCTGAATCTGGAAGAGGATTTCGACTACATCGTGCGGTCGCTGGCCCGCTCGACCGTCACCCATGAGCTGACGCATTTTCACCAGTACGCCATGCATGTCGACCGCGGCCCGACGTGGTGGATCGAAGGGGAGGCGACCTTCTTTGAAGACCCCGTCCAGCCCTGGGACAGCGAGGCGCGTGTGCGCGGCCTGGCGGCGATGGATGCCCTGCCATCCCTGCGCGGTGACGCCAGCGGCGCGGGGACGCTTGGCCCTGACGGCTGCACGCATGTGGCCTATGACATCGGCGCGTCATTCATGCGCTTCCTGCGGGACAACTACGGCGGCTATGAAGGCCACGGCCAGATCACCACGCTGATCGCGCAGAATGTCGGTGTGTACGAAGCCATTGAGACCGTCACGGGCAGGCCGTTCGATGAACTGGAAGCGGAATGGCGGGCATCGGTGGGCGCTGGCCCGGCCCCGACCCCGGTGCCGACACCCACACCGCTGATCCTCAATTTCCCGACCCCGGCTTTCAACCCGCCGGGCGGGTGAGCATCCGCTGAAAGACAGCAAAAAAGACCGGGGTTGGCCTTTATGTCCGCGCCGGTCTTTTTTGGTTTTGCTTCCCGTCCCGTAGAGTCGGATTATTGCACGTTGATCAGGGCATTGATGCGCTGGCGCAGATATGGTTCCGGCAGTGCGCCCACGATGCGATCCACGATCTGGCCGTTGCGCACCAGCAGCAGGGTCGGGATGCCCTGCACGCCGTACTGCCCGGCCATGACCGGATTCTCATCCACGTTCACTTTGGCAATCTTGACTCGTCCACCCGATTCCGCTGCGATCCGTTCCAGCACCGGGCCGATCATCCGGCACGGTCCGCACCAGGGTGCCCAGAAGTCCACCACGACGGGCACTTTACTCTCCATGACCTCATGTTGGAATGTCGCGTCGGTGACGGTCACAGGCCGGGTCAGGTCCTGACCGTTGGTGGAGGCACGGGGTTTCTGCGCCGTGTGCTGCCGGATATGCTGCATGGGCCGCGGGCCGCGATCCAGCAGATAGTCCACATAGGCGCGGAGCACATCCGGTGTGACAGGCGAGACCGTCTCGGTCAGGGCCTTGCCGTTGCGGTAAGCCACCAGGGCGGGTGTGTCTGTCCCTCCCCAGCGGGATGCTGCCTGCGGGTTGTCGGCCACGTCCAGGCGGGCGATCAGCAGCTTGCCCGATTCGGTCTTCGCCGTTTCTTTCAACGCGGCTTCCAGTGCCGGGTCAAGCCCCCGGCGGCCATCCCAGATGATCAGAATGACTGGTAGTCCGGCATTAAGTACGCGATCGATGCTTTGATCGTTGGTATGCAGAGGTGTGTCGTATACTGGCATTGCAATCTCCATTTGTTGCTTTGCTGCTTTTTTGATATTAGACATTTGTAACATAGCACAGGTTGCATAAGAATCGTGTAGAAATCCGGCGGTGTGTTTGCCGGACGGTGGTACAATAGAGCCAACCGTTATCGTTATGCCCGGTTCAGGATTATTGTCATGGCTCCCGCGCTGTCCGAGACCGATTACTTCCGCTTTCGCAGTCTGATTATGAGCCGCACCGGGCTGGATTTTCCTCCGGCCCGGCGTCATGAGCTGAGCGCCGGGCTGCATCATGCCCTGCGGCAGATCACGCCGGGGCTGGCATCGGCTGACTCGCGGGATGCGACTCTCGACTCGCTTTACCGGGCGCTGCTGGAAGGCCGAGCGGGTGTGTGGGATGCGGTTGTGGATGCGCTGACCGTCTGTGAGACCCATTTCTTTCGCAACACACCGCAGTTTGAGGCGCTGCGCCATCATATCCTGCCGGGGCTGGTGCAGGAGCAGCGGAAGCAGGGCGGGCGCACGCTGCGAGTCTGGAGCGCAGGATGTGCCAGCGGCGAGGAAGCCTACTCGCTGGCGATCCTGATTCGTGAGGTGCTGCCCGACTGGCGAGAGTGGCGGCTGGATGTTCTCGGCACGGATATCAATCATCGCGCCCTGCAGCAGGCCCGGCGGGGCATCTACCGCGACTGGTCTTTTCGAGAAGCGTATGCCCGGCAGTGGCGGGATCACTACTTCACGCGCATCGGGGCGGAATATCATCTGCATGAAGACGTGCGCGGCATGGTGCGCTTTCAGATGTGTAACCTGGTGGATAACTGTGCGACGCTGCGAGACCGGGCTGTGTATTTCGATCTGATTCTATGCCGCAATGTGATCCTGTACTTCGGGACGCATTACCGGCGCTGGATATATCACCATCTCTACCGCGTGCTCAGGCCGGGCGGCTGGCTGATCGTGGGCCATGCCGATCCCGCCCCACCGAACTTTGCCGCGTTTGAGACACACACCTTTCCCGGCTCGACCTGCTACCGGCGGCCTTATGCCGGTGTGCCTGCCGTCACGGCCCCGTCACCGCCGCCGATCGAGCTTCCCGATGTTCCGGAGCCTGTTGAAGCAGAGGTGCTGACGGAGGAAGACAGAACAGAGGAAAATAACGCAGAGACGCATTATCGGCTGGGGCGCTGGCATGCCAACCGCCAGCACTGGCATGAGGCGCTGTTTCACTGCCAGCAGGCCATCGCCGCTGACCCGACCTGCGCGCCTGCGCATTATACGCTGGCGCTGATCTACCAGAGTCTGGATGCGTCGGATGAAGCCATCGAGGCGCTGCGCCGCACGATTTATCTGGAGCGAAACTGGCCACTGCCGCATTTTACGCTGGCTGGCATTCACCGCCAGATCGGGCAGCTCGAACAGGCCCGCCGTGAGCTGCGCAACGTGATCACACTGACCCGTGTGCTGCCACCGGAGACACCGATCGAAGGCGGCGATGGGCTGACCGCTGCCCGGCTTCAGGCCGCCGCAGAACGCCAGCTCCACGATCTCGCCGAATAGGGGGCGGTCAAGCGCGGAACCTGCGCCCGAAGTAGCCGCTCAAAAAACGCATGACTTCCAGTGCCGACTTTGGCTCGCGGGTGCCGCTTTCCAGGCTCCGCCCCAGGCCGCTGTCATTCAGCGCTCTTTCGTCCCCGCTGTCGCTGATCATCCCGATCAGGGTCGCCAGCGCCTGCGTGTCCATAGCGAAGGTGTCATAAAGCCGGCGCTGGTCGTAAAGGCGCATACTCTTCCACAGGCTGTCCACCTCTGCATAGAAGGCGGAGGTTGTCAGTGCAGGGGGCTTGCCCGGTGGGAATGCGGCCAACAGGCGCTCCAGCAGGCGGCGAGTGGTATCCGCCTCCTTGAACAGCATACTGACCGAGCGGTGTCCGGTCACGTGGTGCATGGCCTCCCACTCCAGGTCTGGCGGCAGATGCAGCCCTTTACTGAAGTGTCCCCCGATTCCCAGCAGCGCGTCCACCGCACTGCGTGGCGCAGCGGTGCCCTCCAGCAGTTGCTGCTCGAAGCTGGCGCGTCTGCGCCCCCGTCCACGTGCGCTGCCCAACTGGTACACAAGGCGGGCTATGATCAGCAGATCGCCGCTGAGGCGGTCACGTTCGCGGTCGGAAAGCCCGCCGGACATGGCATCAAGATCGCTGCGCAGCCGTTTGAGCGTGGGATAGGGTTTTCTGACGTAGGCGGCAAGAATATCGGCCAGCAGCCCGGCGGCGACGTGTACATCCTCCGCGAAAGTCTCCAGGCCGGTGTTGCCGGTCATGGTGCTGACTGTGACCGTGGCCCGCAGCATCTCCTCGACCTGCTTGCCCAGTTTTTTCCCGATCACCTGCGGGATGCGCTGCGCCCATTCCGGGGAAGCCCAGCGGGCGTAGCGGCGCAGCAGTTCCAGGGCCGCCTCTCGCACGTCCCGATTCCAGTTCAGCAGCGCCCAGATGCGCCCGATGACGTTCAGGCCGTCCTGTGCGCCGCCCACACTTTCGGTGATGGCTGCTGCCAGCCGGACTGTGTTGTTGACATCCTTCCGCCTGGCGTGATATTCCAACAAATGCAGCGCAGTGTCATATCCGACCACCTTGATCAGATGAGCATCCCCGCTCATGGCGCTGCTCAGCCGCCGGATCAGCGGTTCCAGTGCCGGATCGAACTGCTTGTTGAGCAGCGCACCCCGGTAGGCCATCGCTTTCGGGACGGGCTTCAATCCCAGCCTGGCAATGGTTTCCACTGCGGTGAGGAGCTGTTCCGCATCCAGCGTTGTATGTTCGAAAATGTCACTGACCCAGGGGGCGAAGTTGATCTGTGCATCTCCCCGGAACAGGGCAGCGGAGGCTCGTTCCAGCAGCGCCACCAGGCCCTGGTAGTCGCCCATTTGCAGCAGGATTTCCGCCAGATAGCGCGGTCCCGGCGGCTCAAGCAGCGTCAGCAGTTCCGGCGTGCTCAGGTCTTCCACAACATGGGAAAGAACCGCCGCAAAGCGACCCTGCCAGGGTGAGCGGGCCAGCGCGGCCAGCCGTTCCAGCGTTTTGGTGTCAATCAGGTCAGGCCGTTCCAGAGTCTGTGTCCACTCGACCAGCCGCCCCAGCACGACCGGTTCCCAGTCTTCGCCAAATGCGGCGGCAACCCTGGCCAGCATCCCCGGCGGGGCGGGTGTGGGCTGTCCCGGCTTCAGGTGGGGCAGTGCGGCGCGGAACGCTTTGGGGAGCTGCCGGGCAAAAGAGGGGGTGGGTGTCAGGCGCTGGAAGGGCGCTGCCGGGAGATGATCGGCAGCCAGCAGGAACAGAATCTGCGCCAGTTCCGATGACTGCTCGGCCAGTGGCAGGGCGGCTTCCAGCAGGTCGGAGGCGGCTTCCCCGATCATCACGGCTTCGCTGACGTGCTGCAGCTCTTCCAGAAACGTGATCGCCGCTGCGACGTCTCGTTCTGCCGCCAGCTTGTTCAGGTAAGCCAGGGCCGACTGGTAAGCCCGCTGCCGCCAGGCAAAGCCTTCCGGGCCAAGCGGATCTGCCAGCCAGCCGGCGATCATCTGGTAGGCCACATAGGTCTTGCCTTCGGCAATGGCCTCATCCAGCATTTCCAGGGCGGCATCTGCCACGTCAGGATGCAGCCGCGCCTGGACGCCGATGATCCTGGCGGGGGTAGGGTCTTCCAGCGCCAGGGCAAAGGCCAGCAGATGGCGGGCATAGCGCACACGCAGCTCATCATCGAGCGTGGGGTCTTCCCCCAGTACAGCGGCCACCATGCCGCTGTCGGCGGGCTGTCCTTCGGTGACGGCGGCGTCCAGCGCCGCGCGCCGGGCGGCCCAGCCCAGGGCTTCCGCCAGCGACTCTCCGCGGGTCAGCCGCCAGCCTGC
>Ga0256841_1002948_pt1 | contig 13076 bp, 9 predicted proteins | sample 356308metaG_FD_185971 | JGI IMG/M metagenome (GOLD analysis project Ga0256841, IMG submission 185971) | Hydrothermal vent microbial communities from Mid Atlantic Ridge, Atlantic Ocean - 356-308 | ecosystem: Environmental > Aquatic > Marine > Hydrothermal vents | place: Atlantic Ocean: Mid...
GGCTTCCCTGGCCCGTCTGCGGGAGGATGGCCAGGCTTTCCAGGCCGCCCTCCGGGAGCACGGCTTCCACCCCTGGCCTACGGACGCCAACTTCTTCCTCCTGCCCGTGGACGACCCCGCCCAGGCCCGGCAGGCCCTGCTGGGTCGCCGCCTCCTGGTCCGGGACGCCACCTCCTTCGGTCTGCCCGGCTTCCTGCGCCTCTGCGTGCGCCGCCCGGCGGAAAACCAGCGACTGGTCCGCGCCCTGAGCCAGCTCCCCATCACTCCCCAGAGTTGACCCCAGCCAGAACCTCCTGGCCCTGGGATTCCTCGGCAGGGGTCAGGGCCTTCACCCAGACCCGCACATCGTAGAAGGTGCCGGCCGCGCCCATGTCCGCCTCGGTCTGGGCGGTGACCTGGTTGATGTTGCGGCCGTCTGGGCTGAACTTGAGCCACCAGATGGTGGGCGCCAGCACCACCCCCGGCGTGATCCTCTCTGTCACCTGGGCGGTGAGGATCACCTGGCCCCGGGGGTTGCTCACAGTCACCGGTTCGCCGTCCCGGATCCCGCGGGGCCCGGCGTCCTCCGGGTGGATCCAGAGCCGAGGCTCCCCCTCTCGTCGGCGGAAGCGCTCCAGGTTGGCGAAGGTGGTGTTCAGGAAGGAGTGGGCTGGCGGCGAGATGAGGAGCAGATCCCCCTCTTCCTCCGACTCGGTCCAGTGGCCAGGGGGCGTCCAGGAGGGCAGGGGATCGTAGCCGTCATCGGCCATGCGCTGGCTGAAGAACTCGCACTTGCCGCTGGGCGTGGGGAAGCCGCCCTCCGCGAAGGGGCGGAAGGGCTGGGGCAGGTTGAGCCGGACGAAACCTCGCTCCAGCAGGGCCTCCCAGCTGACTGAGGCGAAGTCTGGATGGCTCTGGTTGGCCAGAAACTCCTGGAGGATGCTCACATCGTCCTGCAGGAAGGCCGGGTCGTGGAAGCCCAGGGCCTGGGCCAGCCGTCGGAAGATCTCGCTGTTGGGCAGGCTCTCGCCCAGGGGGGCGATGGCCGGGCGGTTCAGGGCCAGGAAATAGTGGCCGTAGGGTTTTAGGATGTCCCAGTGCTCCAGCTGGGTGGTGGCCGGGAGCAGGTAGTCCGCGTAGTCCGCGGTGTCCGTCTGGAAGTGCTCCAGCACCACGGTGAAGAGATCCTCCCGGGCCAGGCCAGCCAGCACCGCGGACTGGTTCGGGGTCACCGCGGCCGGGTTGCTGTTGTAGATCACCAGGGCCTTCACCGGCGCACCCGCCTCCGCCGGCCCTGGGACCGGGTCCACCGGCCGGGGGTGGTAGAGCGCTCGGGCGCGCTGGACCGGGTCCAGGCTCAGCGCATCCCCCAGACGGATCATGTTGATGGTCCGGGGCGGGTGGTCCAGGCCGCTCTTCTGCAGCAGGTCCGGCCGCTGCAGGGTGCGGAGGTCCAGATGGCGGAAGCCGCCGCTGGTGCTCAGCTGGATGCCCCCGCCGTAGTGCCGCCAGGCCCCCACCAGGGCCGGCAGGCAGGCGATGTTGCGCACGGCCATCCCCCCGCCCTGGTGCCGCTGGATGCCGTAGTTGATGCGGATGGCCGCGGGCTGGGTGGTGGCGTACTCCCGGGCCAGCTGGACGATGCGGGCCGGGGGGATGCCGGTGATGGACGCTCCGCGTTCCGGGGGCCACTCCGCCACCCGCTCCGCCAGCTGGGGGAAGCCCAGGGTGTAGCGGGCCACGTACTCCCGGTCCTGGAGTCCTTCCTGGATGATGACGTGCATCATGGCCAGGGCCAGCGCGCCGTCCGTGCCCGGGCGGATGGGGATCCACTCGTCCGCGGCCTGGGCGGTGCGGGTGTGGGCCGGGTCAATGACGATGACCTGGGCGCCCTGCTTCCGGGCCTCCTGGACGAAGGGCCAGAGGTGCATGTTGCTGGTCAGGGTGTTGCTGCCCCAGATGAGGATGAACCGGGCATGGGCGAAGGACTCTGTCTCCTGGCCGATGGCCACGCCCAGACTGTAGAGGTAGCCCTCGAAGCCGGCCTCGGAGCAGATGGTGCGGGCCAGGCGGCTGGCCCCCAGGCGGTTGAAGAAGCGGCTGGCCATCCCCTCCCCCTGGAGCAGCCCCATGGTCCCCGCGTAGGAGAAGGGGAGGAGCGCCTCCGGGCCCCACTCCTGGATCACCTGCTCCAGGCGCTGGGCGATCTCCTGGATGGCCTGTTCCCATGGGATGGGGGCGAACTGGCCGCTGCCCTTGGGGCCCACCCGTTTCAGAGGGGTGGTCAGGCGATCTGGGTGGTAGGTGCGCTCCAGGTAGCGGTCCACCTTGCCGCAGAGCCGCCCCTGGGTCACTGGGTGGTCCGGGTGGCCCCAGATGTCCACGGCCTGGCCGGTGGAGCGTTCCACCGCCACCTGCCAGGCGCAGGTGTCCGGGCAGTCGTGGGGGCAGACGCCGTTGACGATGCGGAAGCGGGGGTCGGTTCGGTAGCGGGTTCGGTCTCGGATGCTCATGGCCTCTCCTCCTGGGTGGGTGCGGCCTGGACGGGTGCGGCCTGATCCAGTGTGGCCCAAGTATAGCAGAGGAATTTTGCCGGTGACAAGGCGGGCTCGAAGGGAGCAGGGGCGGCGCCAGGGGAAAGCAGGCACCTTGTTGTGCAAGCTGCACAATGGCCCCGGTGGAAACGTTGGTCACCTTGCCCCTGGCCGGGGAGCCGCTTCTTCGCTATCCTACGGGCAGCTCGTGTGAATTCATTCACGAACTCCCGGATCTGCCTTCGGGATGGGCTCTTGGAATTTGACTCTAGCGACCTGGAAATTAGTGACCTGAAAAAGGAGTGAGATCATGGAACTGTTGCTGGCTCTCGGTGGATTTGTGGCTCTCTTCACCATGTGGGTGGTGGCCCCCAGCTTCCTGGCCAAGCGCACAGACTCCTGAAACGCCTCCCTCAATCTGCCCACACCATGACTCTCCGGATGTTCGGCGGCAACGCTGGACGGCGGGGAGTTTCGTCTTTGCATGAAACCAGGGGCATGGCACGGAGCTGAGAGGCTGCTGCCGCTCCTGGCCACGGAACACAATCCGTCCATCACCAACTCACCGTCACCAACTCACGGGAAAGGAACGCACCAATGCACCTCAACTGCAAGAACGCCGACGACGTGCGCGCGGCTGTCAAGGACCTGGGCATCCAGATCGTCGATGTGAAGTTCACAGACCTCTTCGGCCAGTGGCACCACTTCTCCATGCCCTCGGAGGAGTTCGATCCCGAGGACGAGCTGGGCTTCGATGGCTCCTCCATCCGGGGTTTCCAGAGCATCGAGAACAGCGACATGGTCCTGCGGGTGGACCCCACCACGGCCATGCTGGACACGGTCTGCGCCCTGCCCACCCTCAGCCTGGTCTGTGACGTCTACGAGCCCCTCACCGGCGAGGCCTACTCCCGGGATCCCCGGCGGGTGGCCCGGGCCGCGGAGGAGCACCTGAAGTCCCTGGGCATCGCGGACACCGTCTACATGGGCCCGGAGGCGGAGTTCTTCGTCTTCGACGCGGTCTCCTACGAGTCCAGCCGCAACAGCGCCGGCTACTACGTGGACAGCGACGAGGCTCCCTGGAACTCGGGCGAGATGGGCCTGGGCCACAAGGTGGGCTGGAAGGGGGGCTACTTCCCTGTCTCTCCCTACGACACCCTCCAGGACCTGCGCTCGGAGATGGTGCGGGCCATGGTGGCCGCCGGCATCGATGTGGAGGTGCACCACCACGAGGTGGCCACCGCCGGCCAGTGCGAGATCGACATGAAGTTCAAGCCCCTGCTCCGGATGGCGGACCAGGTGCAGCTCTACAAGTACATCGTCAAGAACGTGGCCAAGCGGCACGGCAAGACGGCCACCTTCATGCCCAAACCCCTCTTCGAGGACAACGGCTCGGGCATGCACACCCACCAGAGCCTGTGGAAGGACGGCCAGCCCCTCTTCGCCGGGGACGCCTACGCGGGGCTGAGCCAGATGGCTCTCTGGTACATCGGCGGCATCCTCAAGCACATCAACTCCCTGCTGGCCTTCTCCGCCCCCTTGACCAACTCCTACCGGCGGCTGGTCCCTGGCTACGAGGCCCCGGTGGTCATCGCCTACTCCGCCCGGAACCGCTCCGCGGCGGTGCGCATCCCCATGTACAGCCAGTCCCCCAAGGCCAAGCGCATCGAGTTCCGCTGCCCGGATCCTGGCGCCAACCCCTACCTGGCCTTCGCGGCCATGCTCATGGCCGGGCTGGACGGCATCAAGAACCAGATCGACCCCGGCCCGCCCGCGGAGATGGACCTCTTCGAGGAGGAGAACATCGCCAAGGTGGAGCAGGTGAAGGGCTCCCTGAGCGAGGTCCTGGACGCGCTGGAGGAGGACCACGATTTCCTGTTGGAAGGTGGGGTCTTCACGCCGGATCTGATCCAGGCCTACATCGAGTACAAGCGGCTGAACGAGGTGGACGCGGTGCGCCTGCGCCCCCACCCCCAGGAGTTCGTCATGTACTACGGCATCTAACCGCATCTAGCAACATCGAAGTGTCGGCCCAGGCCGTAGCCGAACCGGCCGACACGCCCAAGCGAATCCACAGGACGAGACGCGGCAGGCCCCGCGTCTCGTCCTGTCTCTGGGTTTGTCCAGCCGCTGGGGGCATTGACCCTCGCAGGACGGAAGAGCGCTTCTCTCGCCGAGAAAAGACTTTCTCGTCCTCTGTGGTATCATGGTACCCATCACACAGAGGAGGAGCCGTCATCCATGATCCAGGCCATCACGTTCGATTTCTGGGACACCATCGCCATCGATGATTCCGACGAGGCGAAGCGGGCCGCCCGGGGGCTCCCCAGCAAGGCGGAAGCCCGGCAACAGCTCTTCGTGGACAAGGTCACCAGCGACCACCCCCACGTCACCCCCGAAGAGGCGGTGGAGGCCTTCCAGTACGCCAACCAGCGCTTCCGGGAGCAGTGGCACAAGGAACATCGCACCCCCGGCCTGGCCGCCCGCATCTACGACGCCTACCGCTACCTGGGCCTGGCCCCAGGCCCCGGGGAGTACGTGCGCTTCGTCCAACAGGTGGACGACCTGATCCGGGCCATCGAGACCATGGAGGTGCGCATCCCCCCGGACCTGGCCCCGGGCATCCAGGAGGCCCTGGCCGCGCTTTCCCAGGAGCACCGGCTGGGCATCATCTCCGACACCATCCACACCACCGGCCAGGGGCTGCGGGGGCTGTTGAACCGGCATGGCCTTCTGGGCTACTTCGACTACTTCATCTTTTCCGACGAGGTGCGGGCCGCCAAGCCCGACGCCACCGTCTTCCGCCAGGCCGCCCTGGGGCTGGGCGTGGCCCCCTCCCAGCTGCTCCACGTGGGGGATCGGGAGAGCAACGACGTGGCCGGGCCCAAGGCCATGGGCATGTGGGCCATTCTCTACACCGGCGTGGTGGACCGGGGCAGCCAGCAGAGCCAGGCGGACGCCATCTGCACCCACCATCGGCAGCTCCCGGCCCTGGTGCGGATGTTGGCCGTCCACGGCCGGGCCCGAGGACAGCTGCGGGGGGTCCCAGGCCCCTGAGCCGAGGCCGCTCCTGGGCTCTTCTGGCTTCCTCGAAGCCGCCGCGCCCTGCCAGCAGCCATGCACCCTGCCATGATCGCCACCTTCCAGCAGATCGCCCGCCAGTTCGAGGCCTGCTTTCCGGAGCGGCTTCCTGGCCCCCGCACCGTCGGGCGGGAGGCGGAGTACCCGGTGGTGACGGCGGACGGCCAGGCCGGCGACGGGCGACGGGTGTTCCAGGCCCTGCAGGCGACGGACGGGTTTCGGGCCTCCACGGACAGCGGCAACCCGGATCTGGTGGTGCGCCTGGACGGGCCAGGCTACAGCTACACCCTGGAGGTGGGGCTGGGGACCATCGAGGTGAACACCGGCCCCTGTCCGCATCTCTTCCAGCTCCAGGAGCAGCACCGTCGGGCGGTTCAGCGGCTGCGTCAGGCCTGCCAGGCCCTGGGCTACCGGCTCCTGGGCTACGGGATCCAGCCCCTCACGCCGCCCAGCCGGGCCCTGATGACGCCCAAGCAGCGCTACCAGGTGCTCCACCAGGCCATGGGGGAGAGCTGGCTCTGGTACACCATCACCGCCAGCGACCAGCTCCAGGTGGACATCGCCCGGCCGGAGCTGGTGCACATGGTCAACTACGGCAACCTGATCACCCCGGTGGTCATCGCCCTGTGCGCCAACTCACCCGTCTACGCTGGGCGGGAGAGCGGCCTCTGCAGCGCTCGGGAGGGCCGCATGTTGGCCATCTACTCGGAGGAGCAGCGCCACGGCATGATCCGCCGCCCCTTCAGGGATATGACCGACTACGTGGCCACCATGTCCCAGAGCCTCTGTTTCATGCTGCGGGAGGGGGAGAGATACCGGGTCTACAATCGGCCTTTCACCGAATACCTGGCCGAACATGGCCCGGACTTCGACGCCTTCCTCTTCCACGAGCACTACATCTGGAACAGCGCCCGGGCCCGGACCGCCTACGGCACCCTGGAACTGCGCTCTGCCTGCCAGCAGCCCTGGGACGAACACATGGCCGCCGCGGCGCTCTACCTGGGATTGGTGGAAGCGGCCGACCAGGTGACGTCCTATCTGGAGGGGCTCTTCGGGGCGGAGCTCTGGCCTCGGATGCACGCCTACCATCGCCAGGCCATCGCCACTGGGCTGGCCGGGCCGGAGCCGGTTTCGGGCTTCCTGGCCCAGCTGTTGACCCTGGCCCAGAGGGCCCTGGAGCGTCGAGGCTGGGGAGAGGAGAGCCTGCTCCGCCCCCTTTTCCGCTCCCTGGCCGCCCGCGAGAACCCGGCCCAGCGGATCCTGGCCCGCTTCCGCTCCCAGGGGCTGGCCGGCCTCCTGGACGCCACCGCCCTGTGATCTCGAACCCCGAGTTTCTGCATCCCGAATCCCGTCCACCAAAGGCCGCAAAGAGCAGCTAGTCGCAGCAAAAGCAGCAAGGAGCACGATCATGAGCGTTCAATTCGCCGCCGACAGACTGGAACAGATCGATGAGATCATCAAGCGGGACAACATCCGTTTCGTGCGCCTCCAGTTCAGCGACATTGTGGGGCAGACCAAGCAGGTGACCATCCCTGTCGAACACTGGGCCGAGGCCACCAGCCGGGGCATCTGGTTCGACGGCAGCTCCATCGAGGGCTTCGCCCGCATCGCGGAGAGCGACATGTACCTGGTGCCGGACCTGGACACCTTCGCCTCCGTGCCCTGGGAGCTGGAGCTTTCCACCGCCCGGGTCATCTGCGACGTCTACACCCCGGACGGCGCCCCCTTCGCCGGGGATCCCCGCCACGCGCTGAAGCGTCAGCTGGAGCGGGCCAAGGCCCTGGGCTTCCAGTATCATGTGGGGCCAGAGCTGGAGTTCTTCCTCTTCAAACGCCACCCGGACGGCTCCCTGCTGCCCCTGCTGCCCCAGGACGAGGCCGGCTACTTCGACGTGAGCACGGACCTGGCCCACGGCGTGCGCCGCCAGATGATCGAGGCCCTGCAGGGGCTGGGGATCACCGTGGAGGCCTCCCATCACGAGGTGGCAGTGGGCCAGAGCGAGATCGACATCCAGTACGGCCCGGCCCTGGCCACCGCGGACAACACCATCACCTTCCGCATCACCCTGAAGGCCATCGCCCAGAAGAACGGCCTCCACTGCACCTTCATGCCCAAGCCCATGGCCGGGGTCAACGGCTCGGGTATGCACGTGCACCAGAGCCTGTGGGACATCCAGAGCGGGGACACGGCCATGTACGACCAGGAGAACGAGTACGGCCTGAGCCAGACAGCCCTGAGCTTCATCGCCGGCCAGCTGGCCCACGCCAAGGCCATGACCCCCATCATCGCTCCCCTGGTCAATAGCTACAAGCGGTTGGTGCCCGGCTACGAGGCCCCGGTCTACATCTCCTGGGGACGGACGAACCGCAGCGCGCTCATCCGCATCCCCCGCACCAGCCGAGGACGCTACCGGAGCACCCGCTGCGAGCTGCGCTGCCCGGATCCCAGCGCCAACCCCTACCTGACCTTCGCAGTGATGCTGGCCGCGGGGCTGGACGGCATCGAGAAGGGCATGACGCCCCCGCCCGCCGCAGAGGAGGACCTCTATCACGTGGATGGGCAGCGGGCCGGCCTGGAGACCCTGCCCGGCAGCCTGGGCGAGGCCATCGACGCCCTGACCCAGGACGAGGTCATCCAGGAGGCCCTGGGCCAGCACATCTACGAACGCTATGTGGAGGCCAAAACCCAGGAGTGGAACGAGTATCGGCTCTACGTCTCCAAGTGGGAGCTGGACCGCTACCTGACTGTCTATTGAGCTGGCGAATGAGCTGGCGGAAGGTCGATGGGCTGGCGAAGGTCAGTGGGCTGGCAGGCGGTTGACCGGCCCAAGGTGGTCACTCCGAAGTTGGCGGGGCCTTCCTCGGCTCGGAGAGGTCCAGAGGAAGATCCAGAGGGTGACGACGCCAACGGGGCAGAAACATGGGGACCTGCTCCTGGTAGCGGCGATAGGCCGGCCCGAAAGCGGCCCGCAGCCGGCTCTCCTCGTGGAGGGAGCCCAGGTAGAAGTAGAGGGTGAAGGCCAGATAGGCGGTGAAGAGGTTCACGGTCATCACCGGGCTGAGCCAGAGGAAAAGCATGGAAAAGAGGTAGAGGGGGTGGCGGACGTAGGCGTACATGCCCCGGACCACCAGACGCCCATGCTCGTTCTGGCTCTCACCTCGGAGCTGGGAGAGCCCCAGGAAGCTGGCCAGGTCCGTCTGGAAGAGGGCCACCAGGAAACCCAGCCCCGCCAAGGCCTGCCCGGCCATCATGAGCCTGTTCCAGGGACCGGGGACCACGTAGAGGATCCGGTCCGGCAGGGTGGCCAGCAGCCAGAAGAAGGGCAGCAGGGAGACCGCGGCGAAGAGGTTGTAGGCCAGGCGATACCAGCGACCCATGCCCGGGCCGAGACGGTCCTGCAACCACTCCTTCACCGGCCGGGCGGCCAGCAGGCTGTGCAGCAGGCCATAGAGCGCAAAGTAGGCCACCAGGGCGGCTGGGCCGATCCACATGGGCGGTTCTCCTGGAAGATAGCGCGGCGCACGCTGCTCCGCTGCGGGGACCCCGTTTCCTAGAGCCCCCTTGTGTGGACAAAAGGGCCCGGTTGGGATTATCATAAGTTGACGCCTTCTCGGCCGCTGCGTCGCCGAGACGCCGCCGATGCGCCCCGGAATGGGGCCAACAGCAGGCCGGGAACGGGATCCCGGACCGGCATTTCACCGGCATTTCACCGAAGAGATGCGTGCATGGATTCAACACCGGAGCGCCCCGAGTTGTCAAATCGACCGGCCCAGCAAGCCCCTGGACAGGCCTCGCTCCCGGAGCGGGTGGCCGCGCTGAAGGCCCTGGAAGAGGAGATCCGGCGCTGCACCCGCTGCCCCCTGCATCGGACCCGCACCCACGCGGTGCCCGGCGAGGGCAACTACGACGCGGTGGTCATGTTCGTGGGCGAGGCCCCTGGCGCGGATGAGGATCGCCAGGGACGGCCCTTCGTGGGGCGCAGCGGGCAGTTCCTGACCCACGCCCTGGCCAAGGTGGGCATCCGTCGGGAGGACGTCTACATCACCAACGTGGTCAAGTGCCGGCCGCCCAACAACCGGGATCCCCTGCCCCGGGAGCTGGATGCCTGTCGCAGCTACCTGGAGCGGCAGATCGAACTGATCAACCCCCGGATCATCGTGACCTTGGGCCGTTTCAGCATGGCCCGCTGGTTCCCGGACGGGCGCATCACCAAGATCCACGGCCAGATCAAGAACATCGGCCGGGGCCGGGTGGCCATGGCCATGTTCCACCCCGCGGCGGCTCTGCGCAACCCGGTCTGGCGGGAGCAGTTCATCCAGGATCTGCAGAAGCTGCCTCCTTTGATCCAGCGGGCCCAGGCCGCGGACCAGGCCGCCGCCCGAGGGGAGAAGCTGCCAGCCGGTGTCCCCCATCCTGGGGACCCGGACTACGCGGCACCCGGTGCAGAGCCCGACGCGCAGCCCGAGGACGATGCCAGTCCTGGGCCGTTGGGCTCCCAGGCATCCACGGCATGAAGGCCGTTTCGGGCCCCTGCCAGGAGCCCGATCCGACCCAATCAGACGAGGACGGGGCGTGGACGCCCCAGCCAGCGCACCGAAGGCGCTGTGGAACCGGTTCAATACCAGGGACGATAGCGCTGGGGGCGGCGAGAGCTTCCCAGCGTTTTGTATGAGTGCGCCAACGTTGCTGAAATCCATCGGCCCGTGGAGGTCGACCAGACAAGGAGATTAGGTCTATGGAACAAGTAGACACAGCCCTTTCCGGCCAGGAAACGCCGGCAAGCGAGAGCCACGCCCCCAACCCGGAGGAGACCACCCTGCTGCGGGTGGTGCCCCTGGGAGGGTTGGGGGAGATCGGCAAGAACATGATGGTCCTGGAATCCGGCGAGAACCTGCTCGTCGTGGACGTGGGCCTCATGTTCCCAGAGAGCGACATGTACGGCGTGGACCTGGTCATCCCGGACGTGGAGTACGTGCTGGAGCGGAAGGATTGGCTGCGGGGCATCGTCCTGACCCACGGCCACGAGGACCACATCGGCGCCCTCTCCTACGTGATGGAGGAAGGCATCAACGCGCCGGTCTACGCCACCGCCTTGACCCGGGGCCTGCTGGAGGTGAAGCTACGGGAGCAAGGGCTCCTGGGCCAGGCGGATCTGCACACCGTCACCGAGGAGGACGTGGTCCAGGTCGGCCCCTTCACCGTGGAGTTCTTCCACACCTGCCACAGCTTCCCGGACAGCGTGGGCGTCTGCATCACCACCCCGGCCGGCCGGGTGATCATGACCAGCGACTACAAGTTCGACCCCACCCCCCTGGACGGCAAGCCCACCGAGGCGGAGAAGCTCAAGAAGTGGGGGGACGAAGGGGTGCTCCTCCTCCTGGCCGACAGCACCAACGCGGAGCGGGAGGGCAACACCCCCAGCGAGAAGACGGTGGAGGAAGGGCTGGACCAGGTCTTCCGGGAGGCGCCTGGCCGGGTGATCCTGGCCACCTTCGCCAGCAACATCAGCCGGGTGCAGCAGATCATCAACGTGGCCCGGCAGCACGGCCGCCGCATCGGCGTCATCGGCCGCTCCATGGTCAACAACGTGAAGATCGCCATCAAACTGGGCTACCTGGACATCAAGCAGAACGAGCTGCTCACGGCCCGGGAAATGGAGAGCATGCCCCCGGACAAGGTGACCATCATCGCCACGGGCAGCCAGGGGGAGCCCACCAGCGCCATGGTGCGCATGAGCATGGGCGAACACCGGCAGCTCACCCTGCGAGAAGGGGACACGGTGATCCTCAGCGCGGTGCCCATCCCGGGCAACGAGGAGCTCTTCAACCGCACCATCGACAACCTCTTCCGCCAGGGGGTGGAGGTGGTCTACCACGCCATCGCCGACAACGTCCACGTGAGCGGCCACGGCGGCCGGGAGGACTACCGCTACATGCTGGAGCTGGTGCGGCCCCGCTTCTTCGTGCCCGTCCACGGCGAGTACCGACATCTGGTCCTGCATGGGCGGCTGGCCCAGGAGGTGGGCATCCCCTCGGAGCGCATCTTCGTCATCGAGGACGGCCAGACCCTGGAGTTCGGCCGCTTCTCCGAGGAAAGCGAGGAGGTCCAGGCTCGTTTGGGCCCCCATGTGCCGGCCAGCCATGTCTTCGTGGACGGCCTGGGCGTGGGCGACGTGGGCAATGTGGTCCTGCGGGATCGGCAGCACCTGGGCGAGGACGGCTTCCTGGTCTGCATCGTGGCCCTGGACGAGTACGACGGGGAGATCCTCTACGGGCCGGAGATCATCAGCCGGGGCTTCGTCTACATGCGAGAGCACGAGGAGCTGATCCGCCGGGCCCAGAAGGTGGTGCGCAAGGAGATCAAGAAGGGCGTGCCCATCCCCGCGCTGGCCCGGAAGATCCGCAACGCCCTGCTGGATTTCACCTCCAAGGAGATGGGGCGACGCCCCATGATCCTGCCTGTGGTGCTGGAGGTCTAGGCCCCAGGTGGGCGAGGCCACGCCTGCCTCGCTCCGCCCAACCGTTCAGTCGATCTTCCTATCTTGACCCTGCCATTCTTGACCCTGCCATCGGAAGAACTCCAGGCCGAACCTCGGCCAATCGAAGAGGGGCGTTCAGGGCGGCGATCCACCCTGGACGCCCGGAGCATGGCCAGCGCAGCTGCGGTGGTCATGCTTTTTTTCGTTCTCAGCCGGGTCACCGGCCTGCTGCGGGAGGTGGTCATCGGCGCCCAGTTCGGGACCAGCGCCCAGTTGGACGCCTACCTGGCCGCCTTCCGGGCGCCGGACATCCTCTTCCAGCTGGTGGCTGGGGGTGCGCTGGGCAGCGCCTTCATCCCCACCTTTGCCGGCTACTGGGTGAAAGGGGACCGGGAGGGGGCCTGGCTCCTCTTCAGCCGGGTCCTCAACTGGATCACCCTGCTCCTGGTGGTGCTGGCCGGGCTGGCCGCCACCTTCGCCCTGCCCCTGGTGGAGCGAGTCATCGCCCCGGGCTTTTCCCCGGCCCAGCAGCGGCTCACCGCGGACCTGATGCGCTGGATGCTCCTGAGCACTGTGGTCTTCGGTGGCAGCGGGCTGGTCATGGGGGCGCTGAACGCGGTGCAGCACTTCCTGCTGCCGGCCGCGGCTCCGGTCCTCTACAACCTGGCCATCATCCTGGGGGCCTGGTTCCTGGCCCCGCGCTACGGCGTCTATGGCCTGGTGGCCGGCGTGGTGGCGGGGGCCCTGGCCCACCTGCTGGTCCAGCTGCCTGGCCTGTGGCGTCAACAGGCCCGCTACCGCTGGAGCCTGGGCTGGCAAGACCCTGGGGTGTGGGAGGTGGGGCGGCTCATGGCGCCCCGGGTGCTGGGGCTCTTCTTCGTGCAGCTCAACTTTCTGGTCAACACCATCCTGGCCAGTGGCCTGCCCAGCGGCAGCCTCAGCGCGCTGAACTACGCCTGGCTGCTCATGCTCCTGCCCCAGGGGATCTTCGCCCAGGCCATCGCCAC
>Ga0256841_1002949_pt1 | contig 13068 bp, 12 predicted proteins | sample 356308metaG_FD_185971 | JGI IMG/M metagenome (GOLD analysis project Ga0256841, IMG submission 185971) | Hydrothermal vent microbial communities from Mid Atlantic Ridge, Atlantic Ocean - 356-308 | ecosystem: Environmental > Aquatic > Marine > Hydrothermal vents | place: Atlantic Ocean: Mid...
ATGGATCCACAGGCGTTTGAATACCACCGGTTTGACCAGCAGTGCGATAGCGGCCAGCAACAGCGCCGGCAGGGCGACCTGTTGCATGGCGGAAAGGTCAAAGGCGGCTCCCAGGCTGAAGAAGAATACCACCAGGAAGAAGTCCCTTAACGGTTTCAGGCTCTCCGCGATGTAGCGCGAAATCGGCTCGGTTGCCACGGAGATGCCGGCGATAAAGGCGCCGATCTCGGGTGACAGGCCCAGTGCCTCGGCCAGTTCCGCCATGCCCAGGCACCAGCCGATGGCCAGCAGGAAAATATACTCCCTGATGGTATCGAATCGTGCCAGCAGCCGGGTCAGCACAAAGCGTGCAAAGGTGAAGGCGAACAGCAGAATCCCCGGCAGCGCCAGGCTCATGATGGTGACGTGCCGCCAGCCACTGCCGGCATTGGCTATGCTGTGCAGTACCAGCAGGATCACAATGGCGACCAGGTCCTGCAGCAACAGCACGCTGATAATGATTTCCCCCGTGTGCTGGTGGTGCAGCACCGTGCTTGGCAACAGTTTCAGCCCGATGATGGTGCTGGAGAACATCAGGGTGGCGCCGATCACCACGGATTCTGTGAGCGGGTAGCCGAACAACAGCGCGGTAACGCTACCGAGCACGGCAAACAGCAGGGAGCTGACCAGGGTGACAACGGTGGCCTTGCGAAACATGTTCCACAGGTCCTGCGGGTGCAGGTTCAGGCCCAGCAGGAACAGCAGGAACACGATGCCCACGTGGGAGAGTTCCTGCAGCAGGCTGACGTCGCCCACCAGCCCCAGCGCGGAAGGGCCGATCGCCATGCCCAGCAGTATGTAGGCCACGATGACGGACTGGCGCGCATACAGCGCTGCCGTGGCCAGTACCGCGGCCCCGGTGAAAATCAGAAAAACAGAGAACAGGATCGACTGGTCCAATTCCGTTGCGCCTCGTTTGCCGCTATCGCTTGTCCCCGCCCCGGCCGGGATTGATGCAAAGCCTATCACACTAACAATCAAACGTTTTTTGAGTCGCCGGGGTTCAACGGGTATCCTGCCGGTAGAGACTGTGAAGGGGGCCTGGACGATTTTGCGATACACACGGACGGAATATACGCTGTGGCGATGGTCACGCCGGATCGACGTCCGGTGCCTGCTGACCGCCCTGTTGCTGCCGCTGGTGCTGGTGGCTGCCCCGCTGCGGGGTAGTGAAAAGCCGGTGGTGGTTGCCGAAGCCACGCTGCGCGAGCTGGCGCCGGTCAACTGGTACACCGGTACCATCATCAGTCGGGAGCGGGCGAAGCTCGCGGCCGAGGTGTCCGGGCGCCTGTTGTGGGTCGCGGAAGTCGGGGCGGAGCTTGAGAAAGGTGCGACGGTAGCGCGCATCGACGGCGCGTTGATGAAGGAGGACCTTGCCGAACGCCAGGCGGATATTGCCCGCATCCGGGCACGCCTCCAGTTCCTGGAAAAGGAAACCTCGCGCCTGCAGCGCCTGACCAAACAGAATAATGCCGCGCAAAGCCAGCTGGAAAAGACCATGTCGGAACTGGCCTCTGCGCGCAGTGAACTCAAGGCTGCCCAGGCACGCGAACGACGCACGGCGCAGCAACTCGAGCGTACCGCCCTCAGGGCACCTTTTTCCGGCGTAGTCACCGAGCGTCTGCTGCGAGCGGGAGAGTGGGCCGATGACGGTTCCGCGGTGCTGGCGATGACCGACCCGAACCTGCTCGAGGTGCAGAGCTGGGTATCGGTATCGGCATTGCCTTTTATAAAAATGAAGTCCGCCCTGCAACTGGTGATCGGCGGGGAGACTTACCAGGGTACCGTTCGCACCCTGGTCCCGGTGGGGGACCAGCGCTCCAGGTTGTACGAACTGCGCATCCGCTTGCCGGAGCAGCAATGGAACGTGGGTGAGAGTGTGCGGATCGCGGTGCCGACCGCGCAGGCCAGGAAAGTGCTGGCCGTACCGCGCGATGCCCTGGTGATCCGGCGTAATTCCATCAGCCTGTTCCGTATCGATGATGACCTCGTGGCCAGGCAGGTCCCTGTGACGACCGGCATTGCCAGTGGTGCGTTCATCGAAGTGCAGGGCGATCTGAAGGCTGGTGACCGGGTGGTGATACGCGGTGGTGAGCGCCTGCGTGATGGCCAGCAAGTGACGATACAGAATCAGGACGCCATGCAGTGATACTGACGCGCCTGGCATTGGGCAACCCGGTCGCCGCAGTAGTGGTTGCGCTGATGGTCCTGTTGTTCGGTTTGATCAGCCTGATGCGTTTGCCGGTACAGTTGACGCCCGAGGTCGAGCGCACGGCCATCACCATCTCAACCGGCTGGCGTGCTGCTGCACCGGCTGAAATCGAATCCGAGATTCTGGAACCGCAGGAGCGCATGTTACGCGGCACGCCTGGCATGACGAGCATGCTGTCACGCGCCCAGCGCGGGCGCGGGCGGCTCACGCTACGTTTCAAGGCCGGCGTGGACCTGCAGCGCGCACTGGTCGATGTACTGAACCGACTCAACCGGGTCAGCAGCTACCCGGAGAACGTGTCCGAGCCCCGCCTGTCGACCATCGGGGCAAAAAATCGCCCGGTTGCCTGGTTCATTCTGAAAACCCTGCCGGGTAACCCGCGCAGGATCGGCACTTACCACCGCCTGGTCACCGAACTGGTGCAGGCACGCCTGGAACGGGTAGCCGGTGTGGCCCAGTCGGATGTGCGTGGCGGACGCGGGCGGGAGGTTCGTATTACCTTCGACCCGTACCGGATGGCGGCGCTGGGTATCGGCGTACCGGCCATCGCCGGGCGGGTCGGAAAAAACGAGGACATCTCGGCCGGGGAAGCCAGTGTTGGCAAACGACGCTATACCATCCGTTTTTCCGGTACCTATCCGCTGGACCAGTTCGGCGAACTGGTGGTGGACTGGCGCGAAGGCCGACCCGTACTGTTGCGCGATATTGCCGATGTTGAACTCAGGCCGGTCGAGCGCAGCAGCTTTGTCATCAACCAGGGAGAAAGCGCGATGGCTGTCAATGCCTACCGCGAGCCCGGTGTCAATGTGTTGAAGTTGATGAGCGACCTGCAGGCGGCGGTGCGCGAGCTGGAAGGCCCGTTGCAGCAGGCGGGTCTGAGTATCGAACAGGTCTATGATGAAACCGTTTACATTGACCAGTCCATTCGTATGCTTGCCACCAACCTGGTGGCCGGGGTGGTGCTGGCGGTGGCGGTGCTGTGGTGGTTCATGCGCCGGCTGCGTGCAACAGCCATCGTTGCGGTGGCTATTCCACTGTGTCTGGTGTTCGCCTTTATCATTCTTGATATTACCGGCCATACCCTGAATATTATTTCGCTGGCCGGACTCGCGTTTGCGGTGGGCATGGTGCTCGATGCCGGTATTGTCGTGCTGGAGAATATCGTGCGCCTGCGCGAACAGAATATGCCGGCTGAACAGGCGGCGTCACTGGGTGTGGACCAGGTGTGGGGAGCTCTGCTGGCGTCCACTGCGACTACTGTGGCCGTGTTCCTGCCGGTGGTCTTTCTCGCTGACCAGGTGGGGCAGCTGTTTGGCGATCTTGCGGTCGCTATATCCGCGGCTGTGGTCGCTTCGCTGTTGATTGCTGTGTACATGGTGCCAGCGGCTGCTGCCAACTGGCTGACCGGGCTGAAGCTGGAGGACCGGCACGCGCACTGGTGGCGTTCGACCGGCGCATGGATTATGCGCATGACGGACACCCCGGCGCGGCGGCGCAGCCTGATCCTGGCGCTGATTGGTATACCGCTGGTGCTGAGCGGTTTGCTGCTGCCCGAGGCGGACTACCTGCCTACCGGCAATCGAAACCGGGTATCGGCCTCGATCAGCGTTGCACCCGGCGTCAACCTGGATACCATCGAGAAGGAAGTGGGCCGGGTGATCGCGCGGCGCATGGCACCGTACCTGAGCGGGGAAAAACAGCCACAGGTGAAGAACTACTTTTTCGTGGTCTACCGTGGTGGTGCGCATATGGGCGTGCGTCCCGTCGACCCGGGTTCAGTGGATAAGCTGATCCCGATACTGAACGAGATAGTGAGCGGGTTTCCGGACACGCTGGCATTTGCGCGCCGGGATTCCCTGTTCAGCGGCGTGGGTGGCGGTGGCAGTGTCGATGTCAACCTGCAGTCACGGCACCTGGAAGCCCTGCTGGAAGCGGCGCGCGCCGGTTACGACCTGATTGAACAGACGATACCCGGTGTTTCTATCCGTCCATCACCCGGCCTGGAAATGGCCGAGCCGGAAATCCTGCTGGTGCCGGATGAACGGCGCATCGCCGAGGCGGGCTGGAACCGGGAGACACTCGGGCGTGTTGCGCGTGCGTTCGGGTCCGGCCTGTACGTGGGCGAGTATTTCGACGGTGAACGGCGGCGCGATATCGTCGTGCGTTCGGAACCCTGGCGTACCCCGGAAGAGCTGGAGGCCCTGCCGGTGGTGACACCGGAAGCCGGTGTGCTGCCGCTCGGCGAACTGGTCCGCATCGAGCGTACCGCCGGTCCCGCCCAGATTCGCCGCCTCGACCGGCGCCGTACCGTGAGCCTGCAACTGCGGGCCCCGGAAGGCATGTCCCTGGAACACCTGATGAAGGTGCTGCGCAGTAAAGTCGAACCGCAGTTGCTGCAACTGCTACCCGAAGATGGTGGCATCCGCTACTCCGGTACCGCCAAGAAGCTGGACGCGGCGCTGCAAACGGTCAGCGGCAGTTTTTTGCTGGCTATCGCCATTCTCTACCTGCTGATGACCGCCCTGTTTCGTTCCTTTATCGACAGTCTGCTGGTGCTTGTGGTCCTGCCGCTGGCCACAGTGGGCGGGGTGATGGCCCTGCAACTGGTGAACCTGTTTTCATTCCAGCCGCTGGACCTGCTGACCATGATTGGTTTTGTGATCCTGCTGGGACTGGTGGTCAATAATGCCATTCTGCTGGTCTACCAGACCCGCAGTGCGGAGCGGGAAGGGCTTACGCGCAGGCTCGCCGTGCAGCAGGCCGTGCAGTTGCGCCTGCGGCCGATCCTGATGAGCACACTGACCAGCCTGTTCGGCATGTTGCCATTGTTGCTGGTCCCCGGTGCGGGTACGGAACTGTATCGAGGGCTGGCGGCCGTTATCGTGGGTGGCCTGTCCGTCAGCACGCTGTTTACCCTGCTGCTCCTGCCGAGCCTGCTGCGCCTGGGTGAAATGAATTCCTGCCATACGGCAACGGGTGATACCATAGCGCCATGAACTGGAAAGAGCAGCTGCGCGGCACCCTGTGGCGATGGGCGGAATCCTTCAAGGGCTGGTTGTGGCGCCTGGGGGCGCTGTATCATCCGAAAAATCTCAGGCAGAAAGGGCTGGTGGGCGCGGCGGCTTTACTGCTGCTGGCGGCCCTGTCTATCGCCCTGGTGGTCGGTTGGTACTGGAGCCGGGAACCGGATCGTTTTGACGTCCGTGAAGTCGCCCTGCAGCGGGTCGGGGGGGGTGCCGACCGGCTGGTGACCGGTGTTACCTTCACCAGCACCCTCATCCAGATCGGTGAAGTGCTGTTGAACAAACGCGGTGGTTATCTTTCCAACGATAAAATGCCGCCCGGGGTATGGCTGGACAATATGCCGAACTGGGAGTACGGCGCACTGGTCATGTTGCGCGACGCGACCGGTGCCCTGCGCAACAATCTATCCCGCTCCCAGTCCCAGTCGGTTGAGAACAAGGCGCTGTCGGACGCGGACCCCCGTTTCAATTTCCGTAATGATTCGTGGTTGCTGCCCGCCACGGAAAGTGAATACAGGAAGGGTCTCCGGGCGCTGGGTGAATATCTGCAGGAACTGAGCGATGCTAACAAGCAGCAGGCGCAGTTCTTTGCGCGGGCCGATAACCTGCGCCAGTACCTTGAAGTCGTTGGCAAGCGGCTTGGCAGTCTGTCGCAACGGCTGAGCGCCAGTGTCGGCCAGGTGCGAGTCAACACCGACCTGGCCGGTGAAAGCCGTGCCCGTCAATCCACCGCCACGCCGGAGATTATGACGGTAAAGACCCCCTGGCTCGAACTCGACGACGTGTTTTATGAAGCACGTGGTGCGACCTGGGCCTTGCGGGCCATACTGGAAGCGGTCGAATATGATTTTGCCGACATACTGAAGAAAAAAAATGCCCTGGTGTCATTGCGACAGATTATCCGTGAACTGGAAGAGTCACAGCAACCGACCTTCAGCCCGGTGATACTCAACGGCAGTGGTTTCGGTATATTTGCCAACTACTCGCTGACCATGGCCAACTACATTGCGCGCGCCAATGCGGCGGTTATCGATTTGCGGGCGCTGTTGCAGCAGGGTTAGGTTCAGCGTGTCCCGTGCCCGGCGCGACCCCGCGGTTACAGGCTCGCGGTGAATACATCCCTGTACGCTCGATGGCAGCATCCCTGCTGCCAACGGCCTGTAACCGCGGGGTCGGGCCGGGTACGGGACGGTGCAATAATACGGCATGTCCGGGCTGACTGACCGGGAACTGGATTTGTTATGAACTGGCTGGATCGTATTCCATACAGCGTACTCGTGCCGCTGGCGTTGTTTCTCACCTTTGCCCCTTTCGTGCCGGAACCGCACCTGTGGCAGAAACTGAAGATGCTGGCGGATGGTACGCTGGTAAAACCCGTTGATATATTTGACCTGTTCCTGCACGGTACGCCGCTGGTCCTGTTGCTGCTGAAGCTGGCGCGGCGTGGAAGCGCGTCATGAACGGGCAGGAGCGCAGAAAACACGTGCGCACGGCGCTGGTAGCCGATGTGCAGCTGGCGCATGCAGGTTTCGGAACCCTGGACGTGAAGATGCGGGACCTGTCCGATGGCGGTGTATTTCTGTTTACCGGTGACCGCGTTGATCTGCCGGTGGGTGAAGCAGTGACCATCAGGGCGCTGGATGTGGAGGATGCGCCGCTGTTGTCAGCGCGGATCGTGCGTCGCGACAGCGCGGGCATTGCGCTGCAGTTCAGCGAGGACTGATACAGGCTTCAGGGCCTGGCTAGCCCGCATTTCTCACCGCCTCGCTACGCAACCCGGTGAGAAATGCGGGCTAGCCTTCGCTGTCCTTGCGGTTACCCGGCTGTGTAGAACCGGTATCCAGCGACACCACGACTTCCGATTCGGGTTCGTCAATGTAGCGTGGCCGGGCGTTCATATTGCGGCCGTGCTGTTTCCCCAGCTCCTGTTCGCGCGACACGATCAGCATCAGGCATTCGCGAATGCTCTCTATGGTCCGTTCGGAAAGCGGGTGCTTGTAGCCGGGGTGTGGCGCCGTGTCTTTGGCCACGCTGGTCAGCACGTTTTTCATCATGCGCAGCACGCGCTCTTCTGTGGTCAGTTCTGGTTCGCTCATGCCGATTCCTCGATCCCGGTATTGCGGTCTATTGTGCCACAGCCGCTGCCGGCATTCGCTATACACGCCCCGTTCAGGCGGGTTTTGCGGATTCCAGTTCCTCCCAGCGCCGGTAAGCGGCCTGCAGCCCGGCCTCGGCCTCGGACAGTTGTTCGCGGGCGGCGGCGATTTCACTGCCCTCCAGCTGGTAAAAGGCGGGATCCGTCATGCGCTGGTGGATTTTTTCGATCTCGGCTTCCAGGGTTTCAATCTGCCCGGGGAGCTGTTCCAGTTCGCGCTGCTCCCGGTATCCCAGTCGCGCCGGGCGGGCAGCTGTTCCGGTTTTTTTACGCAGCGGCCGGCTGGTGCTGCGTGCGGACTCCGGCCTGGCGGCCTGGCGCTGGCGCAACCAGTCCGTGTAACCCCCGACATATTCCCTGACCGTTCCCTCGCCTTCGAACGCCAGTGTGCTGGTAACGACCCGGTCGAGGAAACTGCGGTCGTGGCTGACCAGCAATACAGTGCCCCGGTACTCCACCAGCAGGTCTTCCAGCAGGTCGAGGGTGTCGATGTCGAGGTCGTTGGTGGGTTCGTCGAGCACCAGCAGGTTGGAGGGTTTGCTGAACAGTTTTGCCAGCAGCAGGCGATTGCGTTCGCCGCCGGACAGTGCGCTGACCGGTGTCCGGCAGCGCTGCGGGGCAAACAGGAAGTCCTGCAGGTAGCTGATCACGTGACGTTGCTGCTGGTTGACCTCGATGAACTGCCGGCCGTCGGCAATATTGTCGATAACGGACCGGTTTTCATCCAGCTGTGCGCGGCGCTGGTCGAAATAGGCGATATCGAGCCGGGTCCCGTGCCGGATGCTGCCTGAATCCGGTTGCAGCTCGCCCAGCAGCAGGCGTAGCAGGGTGGTTTTGCCAACGCCGTTAGGACCCATGACGCCGACTTTGTCGCCGCGCAGGATCAGCGTGTCGAAATGGTCGACGAGTGTGCGCCCGCCGACTGCATAACAGACCCCCAGGGCTTCCACCACCAGCTTCCCCGAGTTGCCGGCCTGCTGTGACTGCATCCGGGCCTTGCCGGTGAGGTCGCGACGCTGGCCGCGCTGTGCGCGCATTCTCTGCAGTTTGCGTACCCGGCCCTCGTTGCGGGTGCGGCGTGCCTTGATGCCCTGGCGTATCCAGCGCTCTTCACTGGCCAGTTTTTTGTCGAAGGCGGCCTGCTGGCTGGCTTCGCTATCCAGCCATTCCTGCTTGCGCCTCAGGTAGGTCGGGTAGTCTCCCGGCCAGTCGCTCAGTACGCCGCGGTCCAGGTCGACAATGCGCGTTGCCAGCCGGGTGAGGAAGCTGCGGTCGTGGGTTATGAACAGCAGCGCACCGTCGAAATTCAGCAGGAAGTCTTCCAGCCATTCGATGGAGCGGATGTCCAGGTGGTTGGTGGGCTCGTCCAGCAGTAACAGGTCCGGCGCACAAACCAGCGCGCGCGCTAGCAGCACACGCCGCTGGATACCCCCGGACAACTGCTCGAAGTGGTCGTCGGGCTGCAGTGCGAGTCTGGAAAGGACGCTCTCCACGCGCTGCTCCAGGGACCAGCCTCCCTGGGCCTCCAGTTGGTGCTGGGTGGCCTCCAGCTGCTCCAGGAGTTTCCCGTCCTGGTCATGGGCGAGCGCCGCGCTGAGCTGGTGGAAACGGCGTATCAGTTCTCCCAGCTCTCCCAGGCCCTGTGCAACGCAATCAAACACGCTGCCACTGAAGTCTCCGGGCAAATCCTGGTCGAGCGCCGCGATACGCAGACCCTGCCGGCAGTCGATCGTGCCCTCATCCGGTTTCAGGCGGCCTTCCAGCACTTTCAGCAGGGTAGATTTTCCACAGCCGTTTCGACCTACCAGGCAAACGCGTTCGGCCGGTTCGATGCTGAGATCGACGCCATCCAGTAGGGCAGGACCGCCATAACTCAGACGCAGATTACGGGCTCGAAGCAGGGACATGGGGCGCGAAGCATAAAGGGGTACCAGCGCAGGCTCAACTCATTTTAAAGATGGTCGCTAACTGCACCGGGGGTGTCGGAAAGCCCGAAAATGTGCACAATGTCACACCATTCGTGACGCGGAATCCGCACACTGGTTGTCCGGCAACGGAGAACAGGTCCATGCTCGAACACGATTTCTACGCAGATCCTACGGTTTTCGACCGGCTGAAGAGTGAAGCGGCCGGTTGGCTGTGTACGCGCCTCGAAAAGCTTTGTCCCTATGTCTGGACGATTGGTTTCTGCCTGCTGGGGCTGGTGTTCCTGTCCATCGCCACCGGCGTGTTTGCGGTTCTGTTGCTGCATCGCTTTGGTGGGGAACCCGCTTCCGTGCTGAACCAGTCGCTGGCACAGGCCGTGACCATGATGATCGCGCTGCTGGCTGCACAGGTGGTGTTCAGGCAGGCGCTGGAGGCCTGGCCCAGGCAGGTGGAGATGCCGGCCCGCCTGCGTTTCCTGATGCGCTTTTTCGGTTTCAGTGTGCCCTCCTGGCGGCGGCAGCAGGAGGCTCGCAGGGTCCGGCCTGATCGCCGCAGGACACCGCCCGCGGAACAACAGGCAATCCAGGAATTTTTCGCCGGTGTGCGTGCCGCCGGGGTCAATGTCACCATTGCCAGGACGCTGTTTGCAGCAGGTATACGCTCCGTGGACCGTCTGTGCACCGTCAGTGACCGGCAGTTGCAGGCGATACGTGGTGTCGGACCGGCGACGGTACGCAAACTCAGAAAACATTTCCCCGCCCGGTAGGGGCGCCGGCCCCGGGCACAAGGATCAGGGTGCGCTATGGTCGCCGGGAGACCGCCCCTGCAGGCTGCGATAGCAGTCGGGTGTGAAACGCGGTGAGCAGATCGCGTAGAACACCAGATCCCCGCTTCCGGTATTGCGGATGCGCTGTCGTACACCTGCAGGTATAAAGACCACGTCACCGGTCGCCACCCGCCTGGGGGCCAGGTCGCCGATTTCCGCGCAGCCCTGTCCCTGGACAATGAGGTAACGCTCGGTAACCCCGTGCAGGCAGTGCCAGTGCGTCTCTCCTCCCGCTCCAACCCGCGCGCGTGCAATGGATACCTGTGGGTCATCGCTATGGTTGGCAATCTCCAGGATATGGCAACCTTCCTGGAACCAGTATTCTTCCAGATCCTGCCCGGACATGATTTTTGGCTTCATTGCACCACTTTACCCCATGTCTGTTGCGCCGGCAGCAGGACTGCGCAGTAAAAGTGCCGGTAACGCTTTGTGCTATTCTCGCTGGTGGATGTTCTGCGTCCATAGCAGTCTGCCATGCCGGAGGAACCGATGACCGAGCCTGAGCCTGAGTCCTTTTCGATACACGCCCTGGAACTGGGGCCGATGGAAAACTTTGTGTACCTGGTCGAAGACCGGGCCAGCGGTCGTGCAGCGGTCGTCGATCCCGCCTGGGACGTCCCGCAGGTGCTGGATCTGGCCGGACGGCACGGCGTACGCATCACCGATATCCTGTTGACGCACAGCCATCACGATCACATCAACGGCATAGAGGATGTGTTGCAGGCGCATGATGCGCAAGTGCACCTGTTGAAGGAGGAAGCACAATTCTGGGGTTCGTATCCGGATATCCCGACCCTGCACCACGGCGGTGATCGCATCGCACTGGGAGATACGGAAATCGAAGTGCTGCACACGCCTGGGCATACGCCGGGTTCGGCCTGTTACCGGGTCGGTGAACAGCTGATCACCGGCGATACGCTGTTTGTATTTGGCTGCGGTCGCTGTGACCTGCGTGGCGGCGACCCCGAGCAGATGTTCAAAACGCTCAAGGATATGGAACAGAATCTGCCCGACAGCACCGTGATTCTGCCGGGGCACAATTATGCGGAAAAAAGCACATCGACGCTGAAGGAGCAGCGTGAGGGTAATCCGTTCATGCACTTCGACGATCCGGGCCGCTTCCTGCACTACCGGATGTTTTACCACGACAGGCACCGGCACGGTCCTTACGGCCCCGTATGCAGGGGGCATGAAATGCCCGCGGATGAAGGTTGAACACACTGCCGGACTTTCTGCGGCCCGGTCTGCGCCTGCTCTCCATTGGGCTGAATCCGTCCATACCATCGGTGCAGCGGGGTTTTTACTTTGCCAATCCGCGCAACCGTTTCTGGAAAGCGCTGAATGCCAGTGGCCTGGCCGGCGAACCGGTAGAGCCGGGCCCCGCTGCGATGGACGTCCTGTTGAAGCGCGAGCGCATTGGCTTCACTGACCTGGTAAAACGCCCGACGCGTGGCGCCGCTGACCTGAAAGCAGCGGATTACCGGGAAGCGGCCCCGCGTTTGCGTGCGTTGATAGAAACCTGTCAGCCGCAGTGCGCCTGGTTTCATGGCAAGGTGGCCTGGGGGTATTTTGTGCGCTACGGAGGGGTGGCTGTCGCTGATCCCGGCTGGGGTTTGCAGAATCATCGGATCGGAAAGACCGGCATCTTCGTGACACCCAATCCCAGTCCGGCCAATGCAGCCTTTTCCTTGGATGACCTGGTGCGTGCCTACCGGCAACTGGCAAAGCACCTGGCCGGGAAGTGTTAACCGGCCCCGGGGACACCGCTGTCCCCTTAACTTTGGAGCGCGCCTGCAGGTGAGGACATGGAAGCGGGATCACCCGGTCAGGACCGTTTGCCGCAGGGATGGCAGGTTCTGCGTGTCCTGACCGGGTGATCCCGCTTCCATGTCCGGGGTGTCCGACCTGGTTCAAAACGTACCTGCCGCTTATGGTTCAGTCACGTGGTTGGCAGGGTAACGGGACCGCAGTGTCCCCGGGTGATGAATGCCCTGCTACAGGAGGTTATGCCGATGAGTACTGAAAACCGGTGGGTAGCGGCGGGACTCTGCCTGTGTGCGTGGCTGGCAGGCTGCCAGCAGGCGGGCTCCCGCAACGCCTTCTATGACAACCCGCTGTTACCAGGTGATGAAGTCGAGGTGTTGCAGACCATAACGATACCCGTGGGCCTGGCGCGTATCTACCTGCAGCACGGCAAGACCATGGGCTACGGCAGCACAGACCAGTATGCACCGTTCTGCTACTTTCTGATGCGGGATCCGCTACCGGTCGAGCAGCAAATCCAGCCGGGCGTGCTGGTGGTGGATTCGGTCTGGCTGGATGAGACCTCGGTCAGACTGGAGCGGCCGCTCAGGGTGGCGGGCATGGGACTGGCGTTCGGGGGCGACCGTACGCCGATTGCCTACCAGTCCTACATGACACTCCGGTCGCAACAGCAGGGCACGCTGACCCTGGTCTGTTCCGGTGCCTTTGACATGGCGCTGACAGCGCAGCCGATCCGCCTGCCGGAGGTGCGTGAGGTACTGGGGGATTTTGCCGCGGTCAGGGTGAAGGCGACGGCTGCCCCGTAAACTTGTTCCAGCCGCCTTCCTTGCCGGGCGCCATGTTCTGGCGGTCTGTGTAGAGCAGGGTGACCATGTCCGCCACGGCGTTGGCAAAGTTGACGTTGGGGTTGGCTGCGCAATAGCCCTCCAGCCAGTCCAGGATATCGGCCATGCTTTTGTCCCCAAGGATATTGTAGGTGCTGGCGCCGGCATTGTTGACCGCGGACAGGTAGCCGGCCAGCCAGTGGTGATACCAGCGTTCCGCCCGTCCGCCCCGGTCACGGGCGACCAGGTAAGCCGCGCAATTATCGCTGCCGACACCGAATACCGCGTACTGTTCATCC
>Ga0256841_1002950_pt1 | contig 13066 bp, 8 predicted proteins | sample 356308metaG_FD_185971 | JGI IMG/M metagenome (GOLD analysis project Ga0256841, IMG submission 185971) | Hydrothermal vent microbial communities from Mid Atlantic Ridge, Atlantic Ocean - 356-308 | ecosystem: Environmental > Aquatic > Marine > Hydrothermal vents | place: Atlantic Ocean: Mid...
AGACGAAATCGGTGAACGTGCCGCCGGTGTCGATACCCAGCCAGCCACGCTGGCGGGAGGGCTCGGTTGCCCGATCTTCCGCTTCCATGGCCGAGCGTTACCGGCGGGCCATCAGGATTCGTGCTGTCGAATGCCGGCAATCCGCCAGTCGCCAGCTGGATTGTCCTTGCGGTGGGTGATATGCCAGATTTCAGCAAATGGCTGAACCGTCCCGCCATCTTCCCGGATTTTGCCACTGAACAGGATAGCGGCGACGACCTGATCGCCATCTTCGATCACATCGAGCAGTTGTGAGGAAAGCTGGATCACCTCGGTTGTCGACGCCGATTCCCGCTGCAGCGACTGGTGGCGGATTTCCTCGAACAGTTCGGGCGTGACATATTCCTGGATACACGTCAGATCGTTGTCATCCCAGGCGGCCTGCAAGCGTCGAAAGTGATGCTCTGCTTCAGCCATGAACCGTGCTTCGTCGAACCAGGACGGTGCCGCCGTCAACGGCTGATCGTTCAACGCTGAACCGATCGTGGGTGTCTCAAAGGATCGCTCTGGCGAGTGCCCAGTTCCCACGGTGGACGTGGTACGGAAATTGGGTGGTCCGGTGGTAATCGGCTCACCCGGCTGTCGTGCCGGCCCTGAGCGGGTCAGACCCCGCAGCAGTCGGAATCCCAGAAACGCCAGCAAGCCGAAAACCAGCACATCGACCAACTGAATACCCTGAAATGCGCCACCAAAGAACAACGCCCCCAGCAGACCACCGGCCGCCAGGCCCGCCAGTGGCCCCATCAGCCCACCTCGACGTGGTGCGGCGCCCGTGGTGTTTGACCGATCATTGTTTGCCCGGCTTGGCTGGCGAAAGGGGCGCGCCGGTTGGGCTGGCCGGGCATAGCGGTACGTCTTGCCGAAATTCATGCCGCCGCCAAAGCGCCGCGCTTCGGCGTCTGGCACCAGCAACGTGTTGAGCAGGATTACGGCAAAAAGCAGTAACAGGAATTGCGTCAGACGAGAAAAGCCGACGGCGGCCGGCCGGTTGGTATACCGGCTGGCTCGGGTGGTTTTTTGCTGAGTGGTTTCCAGGACGGGAGGCCGAATGGTTCGAGTCAAGGGCTGTCTCCTTGTTTTCGACAAAATTGTTAACGGAATTCAGGTTTGGTTAATCCCTGGACCATAGTATAGCCCGTGTCGGTTGAGTCCAGAGCAACCTTGGCGATTGAGCGGTTGGCCGCCATCACCACCCGGTCGCGTGACCCAATCGCCATTTCAATTGCCAAATAATATTAGCTGGTTCTAATGTTATTGATGTTTCATAACTAATTGAAAAGACTATATTATTAGTTTTCTATCGTAAAATTGTTAGCACTCTGTTCAAATGAGTGCTAAACTATATCTCACTCGTGGAAGTGGGGAGAGTATCGACATGACCAATTCACTACAGATTCGTAATGAAGCTTTTCCAGTTGCGGTTGGCAACCTCGAAACCTTCATGCACGTCGCACACAGCTATCCAGTGCTGAGCCGTGACGAGGAGTACGGTCTGGCTCGCCGCTGGCGCGACGAAAAGGATCTCGAGGCCGCCCGCAAACTGGTATTGCACAACCTGCGGTTCGTCATCAAGATTGCGCGTGGCTACAGCGGCTATGGGTTGCCGCTGGGTGATCTGGTACAGGAAGGCAATATCGGCCTGATGAAAGCGGTCAAGCGATTCGATCCGGACAAGAATGTTCGTTTGGTATCGTTCGCGGTTCACTGGATTCGCGCCGAGATTCATGAATACATTCTGCGTAACTGGCGGATCGTCAAGGTTGCGACCACCAAGGCGCAACGCAAGCTGTTCTTCAATCTGCGCAGCGCCAAGAAACGCCTTGCCTGGCTCAACCAGGATGAAATCAACTCGGTGGCGGCTGATCTTGGCGTCAAGCCGGAAGAGGTCACGGAGATGGAATCCCGCTTGACAGGCTCGGATATCGGTTTCGATCTGCAAGCCAGCGATGAAGAGGATAATCACACCTCGCCGGTCGCCTATCTGGCACACGAGGAAGACGATCCAGCCGTGACACTCGAGGCAGAAGACTGGACGGCCCGCAATAACCGGAAACTGCATTCGGCGCTGGCGGCCCTCGATGAACGTAGTCAGGACATTCTTGCCAGCCGTTGGCTGGGTGAAAAGAAGGAAACCTTGCATTCACTGGCGGACAAATACGGTGTCTCAGCCGAGCGCATCCGGCAGATCGAAAGCAATGCGATGAAGAAACTGCGGGAATCGATCGCCGATTGAGTCCTGCTCAGCGGTCCTCGAATTCGGCGATCACCGGCGCGTGATCGGAGGGCCGCTCCAGCTTGCGAGGGGTTTGATCGATCCAGGTTGCCTTGCAACGTTGCGCCATCGACGGGCTGGCAAGGATCAGATCGATGCGGTATCCCCGGTTGCGGCGAAAGGCGAGATGGCGATAGTCCCACCATGAAAAGGTCGCGGGCTGCTGCTCGAAAAGCCGAAAGGTATCCGTGAATCCCAGATCGAGAATTCTCTGCAGTGCCTGCCGCTCCGCCGTCGAGCAGAGGATACGCTCCTGGCATTTCTCCGGGTCGTAAACATCCTCGTCGGTGGGTGCGATATTGAAATCGCCCAGAACGATATAGTCCTCATGGTCACGTCTTTCCCGCTCAATGAGCGCCGTGACCTTTTCCAGCCAGTCCATTTTGTAGGCAAATTTTTCCGATCCGACTTCGGCGCCATTGACGACATAGAGGTTGAGGATTCTCACTCCATCGATGGTGGTGCCCAGAATCCGCCGTTGCGGATCGTCGAGACCGGGCGCATCGGTGATGATGTCAGTCGCTGGCGAGCGGCTGAGGGTGGCGACCCCGTTGTAGGTTTTCTGACCGGAATGGACGACCTGATAGCCAGCGGCGAGCATCTCGTCACGCGGAAAATTTTCATCGGTCAGTTTGGTTTCCTGTAGTGCCAGCACGTCGGGTCGATGGGTTTCGATCCAATCCAGTACCTGTGGCAGTCGCACCTTGAGGGAATTGACGTTCCATGTCGCGATTTTCATCGTTGTTCCCCTCCGGATCTTACTCAGTCGGTCTCGAGCAGGCCACTGTGTTTGAGCAGGGCGTCGATACGTGGTTCACGTCCACGAAAGGCCTTGAAGGATTCCATCGCATCGCGCGAGCCGCCAACCTGCAGGATATGTTCGAGAAAATCCGTGCCCACCTTGGGATTGAAGAGGCCTTCTTCCTCGAAACGCGAGAAGGCGTCCGCCGACAGCACCTCAGCCCATTTGTAGCTGTAGTAGCCGGCCGCGTAGCCGCCACCGAAGATGTGGCTGAAGCTGTGCGGAAAACGATTGTATGCCGGGGGTTGCAGCACAGCGACCTGGCGCCGGACCTGGTCCAGTATTTCCATGACGCGAGCGCCTTTCTCCGGATCGTATTCGCTGTGGATACGCATGTCGAAAATGGCGAACTCGAGCTGCCGCACCATTTGCATGGCAGCCTGAAAATTCTTGCTGGCGATCAGTTTCTGGTAGAGCGAGTCGGGCAGTGGTTCGTCGGTCTCGTAGTGGCGGGCGAACATATCCAGCACTTCTCGCTCCCAACACCAGTTTTCCATGAACTGGCTGGGGAGCTCGACCGCGTCCCATTCCACCCCGCTGATGCCGGCGACGTCGGCTTCATCGATGCGGGTGAGCATGTGGTGCAGGCCATGACCGAATTCATGGAACAGGGTGATCACTTCATCGTGGGTGAACAATGCCGGCTTGTCACCTACCGGTGGACTGGAGTTACAGGTCATGTAGGCGACAGGGATCTGGATACCCCGGGGAGTTCGCCGGCGGCTGATGCATTCGTCCATCCAGGCGCCGCCACGCTTGTTTTGACGGGCATACAGATCGAAATAGAATTGTGCCTGAAGTTGTCCCTCCCGATCGTAGATCTCGTAGAACCGCACATCGGGATGCCAGGTATCGACATCGTTCCGAGGCCGGATGTCGATACCGTAGAGTTTCCGAACCAGCGCGAACAGGCCGTTGACGACATTATCGACCGGGAAATACGGTTTGAGGTCTTCCTGTGACAGTGAATAATGGACGCCCTTGAGTTTTTCACTGGCATAGGCGACGTCCCAGGCCTTCAGCTCATCATAGCCCAGCACGCCACGTGCAAAGCGGCGTAGCTCGGAGAATTCGCGTTCGGCAGCCGGTCGGGCGCGTGCCGCCAGATCTTCGAGAAACGCCATGACGCTGGCCGGTGACTCCGCCATCTTGGTCGCCAGCGAACGTTCCGCAAAATTGTTGAATCCGAGCAGCTGCGCTGCCTCATGTTTGAGCCGCAGCATGTCTTCGATGATTTGGGAATTGTCCCATTCAGGCTTGTCTCCCTGATCGGACGCCCGGGTGACGAATGCCCGATAGACTTCTTCCCGCAGGCTGCGATCATCGGCGTAAGTCATCACTGCGATGTAGGAAGGATACTGCAGCGTGATCACGGCACCGTCGAGGTCGCGGGATTTGGCTTCCTGTTGCACCATCTCCATTGCACTCGGTGGCAGTCCGGCCAAGGATTCGAGATCAGGCAGATGCTTGCTCCAGGCATTGGTGGCATCGAGTACATTTTCCTCGAACTTCGCCGATAATTCACTTAATTGTTTTGAAATTTCAGAAAAACGCTTCTTTTTGTCGCCATCGAGATCCACTCCGCTGAGCTTGAAATCACGAATGGCCTTGTCCAGCACTGTTTTTTGCGCGCTGCTCAAACCCTGTTCATCCGCGCTTTTCCGCAATTGCTTGTAGGCTTCGAACAGCGCCCGGTTCTGCCCCAGTTCAGTGCCATATTCGGACAACTTCGGCAGGCAGTTATTGTAGGCCTGGCGCAATGGTTCACTGTTGACGACCGAGTTCATGTGCCGCACCGGAGACCAGGCGCGAGACAAGCGATCTTCGTTCTCCTCCAGTGGAACGATCAGCTTGTCCCAGGTGAATGTCGAGTGCCGGGTCAGCAGTTCTTGCAAGGCCTGACGATTATCCGCCAGGATTTGGTCGATAGCAGGTTCGATATGCTCAGGGCGAATTTTGGAAAAGGCTGGCAGATCAGTCTGTTCTAGTAGTGGGTTTTCCGTCATGGACTCGTATTTTCCTATTCAAATGGTCAGGCGGCCGCAGCGCTGGCCCGGTTTCCTATCAGATCACGACGGCGAGCACCCAATACGGCCTCGCTACGCTGATGAGAAACCCGGACCGGAACGCACTCCGGTCGTCCATCAGACATGTATCAGATATCCAGGTTGGTCACTTCGAGTGCATTGGCTTCGATGAAATGGCGCCGTGGCTCGACTTGATCCCCCATCAGGGTCGTGAAAATCTCGTCGGCTGCAATTGCATCCTCGATCCTCACCTGCAACATGCGGCGGGTTTCCGGATCCATGGTGGTTTCCCATAGCTGCTCGGCGTTCATCTCCCCCAACCCTTTGTAGCGCTGGATGTTCATGCCCCGCCGAGCCTGTTTATCCAGCCAGTCGATCACTTCATCGAAACGCTGCACGGGGTATTTCCTCTCCCCTCGCTGCAGATAGGCGCCTTCCACCAACAATCCGTCCAGGCTGCGGGAAAGTTCCTGTATGTAGTTGTATTCATTGGATAAAAAGAAACTTCTATCAAAAATCACCCGCTGCGTGACACCATGCTCGCGCCGATCGATCACGAGACTCAAAGCGCCCTCCTCGTCCGGCTCGACTCGATAGTCATAATGAATCGAGCGGGCCAGATTGCCTTGCAGCGGTTTGATCAATGCATCAGCCCAATGTTGAACCGTTTCGGCATTTTTCAGATCGTCCACGGACAAAGGTGCAATGAAACGCATCTGTTCGAGGATTTCTCGGGGATAACGGCGCGACAGACGGTTGATGGTCTGATCCACCATTTTGTAACGCTTCACCAGTTCTTCGAAAGCGGCCTGACTGATAGCCGGACTGGCTGGATCGATAACCAGGCTAGTGCCATCGAGCGCGTGATTGATCAACAAGGCTTCGAGTTCGGCATCATCCTTGACATACTGCTCCTGTTTGCCGCGCTTGACCTTGTAGAGCGGCGGTTGGGCAATATAGACATGACCGCGCTCGATGATCTCCGGCATCTGGCGATAGAAGAAAGTCAGTAACAACGTTCGGATATGCGAGCCATCGACATCCGCATCGGTCATGATGATGATGCGGTGATAACGCAACTTGTCCGGGTCGAACTCATCCTTGCCGATACCGCAGCCCAGAGCAGTGATCAGGGTGCCGACTTCCGCCGACGACAGCATTTTATCGAACCGGGCCTTTTCGACATTGAGTATTTTGCCCTTGAGCGGCAGGATGGCCTGTGTACGGCGGTCCCTGCCCTGCTTGGCCGAACCGCCCGCTGAATCACCCTCCACGATGTAGATTTCAGACAATGCCGGATCCTTTTCCTGGCAATCCGCCAGTTTGCCGGGCAAGCCAGCGATATCCAGCGCCCCTTTTCTGCGCGTCATCTCCCGCGCCTTGCGAGCAGCTTCACGCGCCCGGGCAGCTTCGATGATCTTGGAGGTGATGGCCTTGGCTTCAGCCGGATTCTCGAGCAGAAAATCGGCCAGTTTGTCGTGCAGACCGGACTCGACCACCGATTTCACCTCAGAAGACACCAGCTTGTCCTTGGTTTGCGAGGAGAATTTGGGATCGGGCACCTTGACCGAGATGACAGCGGTCAAACCCTCCCGGGAATCATCGCCGGTGGGAGAAACCTTGTTTTTCTTCAGTATCCCTTCCCGCTCCATGTACTGGTTGAGCGTGCGCGTCAACCCGGCCCGAAACCCGGCCAGGTGGGTGCCCCCATCGCGCTGGGGAATGTTATTGGTGTAGCAGAAGATGTTTTCCTGATAGGAGTCATTCCACTGCATGGCCACCTCCAGCATCACTCCGTCCTTCTCGGAGTTGATGCTGATCACGGTGGGATGCAGCGGCGTCTTGTTGACATTCAAATGCTCGACGAACGCGACGATACCGCCTTCGTACTCGAAGACATCGCGCTTTTGACTGCGCTCGTCTTCCAGCACGATACGAACGCCAGAATTGAGAAACGACAGCTCACGCAAGCGTTTGGAAAGAATATCGTAGTGATATTCAGTTTCCGCAAAGATATCGGGCGATGGTTTGAAGTAGACCTCGGTACCGGTGCGATCGGATTTGCCGGCACGCTCCAACGGCGCCAGGGGTTCACCAAGCCGGTAGGTCTGCTTGTGAACATAGCCATCACGGTGAATCGTGAGCCGCAATTCCTCAGACAGCGCGTTGACCACCGATACACCCACGCCATGCAGGCCACCGGACACCTTGTACGAGTTGTCATCGAATTTACCGCCAGCATGAAGTACCGTCATGATCACTTCCGCGGCGGAACGGCCTTCTTCTGGGTGGATATCCACGGGTATCCCCCGTCCATCATCGGAGACGGTGACCGCATTGTCGCTGTGGATCGTCACCTTGATCTCGGAACAATAGCCCGCCAGGGCTTCATCAATGGCGTTGTCGACAACCTCGAACACCATGTGATGCAAACCCGTGCCATCATCGGTATCCCCGATATACATGCCGGGTCTTTTGCGTACAGCTTCAAGGCCTTTCAGAACCTTGATGTTGGAAGAATCGTAAGTTTGCTCTCTGGATGTCATATCTCAATGTCCGGGGCCCTGCCCCTGTCTATCGCTTCGATCCCGCCCAGTATCCAACGGGAAAATCCTCACGGCGATAACGAGTAACCCGGGAATGTTTCACGTGAAACATGGAGGTAGTTTGGGATTCAGCAGATTGCTGAACCGCTATTATATACCTGTTCTGATTGAAAATCCCGATGTAACTGCTTGCCTGCCCGCTTATTTGCTAGCCCGAATTTCTCACAGGGTCACGACTGCGACCGCCCAATGCGGCGCGCTGACTGTCGTTCACAAGGTCGGGCTGCTCGACGTCGTGTCGACTACGCCTGCGCGGCCCTCGCTCGCGAACACCAGGCATCACACCACCGTGAGCAGTCTCCTATACGACCCTGTGAGAATTCCGGGACAACTTGCCATGTTTCACGTGAAACATCCGTGTATCCGAAGCCCCACGATACAATTCAGCGTTCTTCTCCACTGACGTCACGAAGGTTTGCAGCCCTAGCCTGTATACCACGCCAATCAACTGCAACTGCCTCTCCTGATCGAGTTCCGACGCGACATCATCGAGCAACAGCACGCATTTCCGATCAAACTGGTTGGCGAACAAGCGTGCCTGGGTCAGCTTGAGCAGCAATGTAATCATCTTGACTTGACCGCGGGAGCCAAAACGCGCGGCGTCATGATCACAGAAACGAGTGGAGAAATCGCCCCGATGGGGGCCTGCGAAGGTGAATCCAAGCTGGCGGTCTCGGTCGATGTTCTGTTCCAGCACCTCAGCCAACGATTGGTTATCAGGCCAGCCCCAACGGTAATTCAACGCCAGCTTGTCCTGCCAGGAAAACTGCTCGGCAGTGGAAGGCAGCCCTTCGGCGATCTGTTGCAGATAACCCTGCCGCGCGCGAGAAATGATTTCGCCATGCTCGACCAGTGCTTCATCCCACTGCCGAATCAGTCTGGGTGAACTACCCAACCGAATCGCGGCATTACGTTGCTTGAGCGCTCGAGCATAACGGAGCCAGTGGTCGTGAAATCCGGCATCGGCAAAGAAAAGTCCCCAATCGAGAAAAGCACGCCGCGCTGCCGGCTCTCCGGTGATGAGCGCAAAGGAACCGGGATGGATACTGATGACTGGCAAGTTACGGGCCAGTTCCCTGATCGAGCCGACATCCTCGTAATCGATGCGGGCGCGCATGCGTTCCCTGCTTCGTTCGATGCCGATATGGTGGAGACTGCCGGAACGCACCAACTCGGCGCTGATGACGAAAGATGATTGCTGATACTGGATGAGATCCCTGACAGCGCCACTACGAAAGGATTTACCCTGAGAAAGCGTATGAATCGCCTCGAGAATACTAGTCTTGCCAGCCCCATTCGCGCCCCAGAACACATTGAACCCGGGGCCTGGCGCCAACGTCAGTGATGACAGATTCCTGAAAGACTGGATCGTGAGCTTACGCAGCTCCATCGACGCGGAAGCCGTTACAGCCTCATTGGCATCACGACGTATCGCATTCCTGGCTTCGAGGGATCCCTGAGTAATGCACTGGAGTTGGGGTCCTGGATGGACAGTTCCAGCGTGTCATTGTCGATGGTATTGCAGATATCCATCAGGTATTGCACGTTGAATCCGACTTCCAGCCGTGCGCCATCATATTCCATGGGCAGTTCTTCCTGTGCTTCCTCCTGCTCGGAATTATGGGCCTGCAAGGTGAGACTGTCCTGATCCAGGATCAGGCGAATGCCTCGGTACTTTTCATTGGAGAGAATGGCAGCCCGTTGCAGGGCCTCTCGAAACACTACCCGGTCGAGCACACCGACATTGTCCGCCAGCTCGGGAATCACGCGATTGTAGTCGGGAAACCGCCCGTCGATGAGCTTGGAGACCAGCGTTCTGGTTGCGCTTTCGATACGAATGGAATTGGCACTGAGCGTAATCTCGAGTTCACCTTCATCGCCATCGAGCCAGCGCTGCAACTCGACAACGCCTTTCTTGGGCACGATAACCTGCTGACTCTCCCCCACATCGAGGCTTACCGGCGACTCCGCATAAGCCAGCCGGTGACCGTCGGTCGCCACCGCACGAATCAGGCTGGCGCCCAGTTCGAGCATCAAACCGTTGAGATAATAACGAACATCCTGATGCGCCATCGAAAAAGCCGTATGTGCCACTAACTCCGCCAGGATGCTCGAATCCAGCGTAAAGCGGATACTTGCGCCCTTGTCCTCTTCCTGCTCGGGAAAATCTTCCGGCGGCAAACACACCAGCGTGAACCGGCTCTTACCCGCCTTGATGACGGCTTTTTCGTGATCGGCCTGGATCTGAACATCCTTGTCATCGGGGAGATTCTTGCAGATATCCAGCAATTTCCTGGCCGGCAACACCGCACTCCCCTCCGCGGCGCCATTGCCCGGACTCTTGGCTCGCAGGGTGATTTCGAGGTCGGTGGCGGTCAGTTCCAGATCATGGCCATCGGATCGGATCAGCACGTTGGCGAGCATCGGCATGGTCTGGCGTCTTTCGATGGCACCAATGATGCTCTGCAACGGATTCAGCAAATCATTCCTTGGAAGTGTCAGTTCGATCATCGCCTAGCCTTGATAATAGAGTTATATATAAAACTTGTTACTACGATTATTAGCGGCTCGTGTTGCTGGGGATAAGAAAATAAAATCGTTATTAATCAATAACATAAATAATATTTCCTCAAGGGTAAGCCGTGCAAAAGCCGCCTTCGATCCTGTCTGTGGCCTGTGGATAAAACCTGAATGAATCCAGCTTCGGCATCCATTCTACATTTATCCACAGGCTTATGCAGAAGATGTTCATGTCAGTTCGAGAGGATGCGAATGAGATTCATGTAATCCTCATCGAAGCGGGTATCCTGCTCACGAAACTCCTTGACCTTGCGGCAGGCATGTAGCACCGTGGTGTGATCCCTGCCACCGAACGATTCACCGATCTCCGGCAAGCTGTGACTGGTCAGTTCCTTGGAGAGCGCCATCGCCATCTGCCGTGGCCGAGTGATCGAGCGGCTGCGGCTCTTCGAATGCAGATCCTTGACCCGGATATTGAAATATTCCGCAACCGTTTTCTGGATATTCTCCAGTGAGATCATCTTGTCCTGAGCGATCAGCAGATCCCGCAGTGTTTCCTTGGCGAACTCGAGCGTGATCGGCTGGCCGGTGAATCGCGAGTTGGCGGTCACGCGCCGCAATGCGCCTTCCAGCTCACGGATATTGGAGCGAATGCGTTTGGCGATCAGGAAAGCGACCTCCGACGGTAGCTTCTGGCCGAATTCCTCGGCCTTTCGTTGCAGGATTGCAACCCGGGTTTCCAGTTCCGGTGGATCGATGGAAACAGTCAGGCCCCAGCCGAAACGGGATTTGAGCCGCTCCTGCAAGCCTTCGACCTCCTTCGGGTAACGATCGGAAGTGAGCACCACCTGGCGGTCGCCATCAAGCAACTCATTGAAAGTGTGGAAGAATTCTTCCTGTGACCGGCCTTTGCCTGCAAAGAACTGGACATCGTCGATCAGCAGCGCATCGACTGAGCGGTAATATTTCTTGAACGTTTCTATCTTGTTGTTTTGCAGGGCTTTCACCATATCGGCGACGAACCGTTCGGAGGTCAGGTAGATCACCCTCGCCTGGCGGTTGAGTTCCAGAATACGATTGCCGATGGCGTGCACCAGATGGGTTTTTCCCAACCCAACGCCGCCGTAGATGAACAATGGGTTATAAGCCGTGCCGGGTTCCGTCGCGGTCTGAAATGCCGCTGCGCGCGCCAGTTGATTGGACTTGCCTTCGACGTAATTGTCGAAACGGAACGACTGGTTCAGATTGTTGGTGAACTGTGGTGAGCTCGGTGCGGCTGCCGGCGCCTCCGTGGAGGCGGGTTCGGATTCATGCTGCGGCGCTGCATCGTCACCCACCTCGATATGAACCTGGTGGGAAGGGTCGCCGGTCAGTTCTTCGGCCAGCGATGAAATCAGATCGAGAAACTGTTCCCGCAAGCGGTCGACCACGAAGCGGTTGGGCGCCAGCAGGATCAGGCTGCCCTGTTGTTCCCGAGCCTGCAATGGCCGGATCCAGGTATTGACTTCCTGTTCGGTCAGCTGTGCTTCAAGACGTTCGGTACATTGCCTCCACAATTGGGTCATTGGATGATGGAACCTCTATCTTGCAGTTGGGATCGGAGCCCGTCGGGAATGCGGCAGAAAACCAGCCGACCGGACCCGCTATGATAGACCATTTGGCGGCTGGAAGCAGCCGGCCGATGTACACCGTGGCCTGGTGATTCCCCAAGCGACGAAACTCGAATCCGCGCAACTGTCTCAATGAATTCAAAGGCTTGTATTTTTGGATTGGATCATGCCCACCGTTGGGTACGCGATCAAATAATTTGTATAATCAGTGACTTGAACCCGTTCCTGCCGGTCAGTCGGTGGTGAAACCGATTGACAAATTTCACCGGTGGCGGTACTCTCGCGCGCCTTTTGAAGACTAATCCCTGTCGGGTGAGCAGCTATGAAAAGAACGTTCCAACCCAGTAACCTCAAGCGGGCGCGTACCCATGGCTTCCGGGCCAGGATGCGCACAGTTGGCGGTAGAAAGGTTATCAAAGCCCGCCGCGCCCGTGGCCGAGCGCGACTGACACCATAGAGCGGTCGAAAGGCACCGGTTTCCCCAAGGCGGCGCGCCTCCTCAAACCGGGTGATTTCAGTCGTGTTTTCGACCAGGCCAAGGCATTTCGTCATCCGGCGTATACGCTGCTTGCCCGCCGGAATGACCAAGGAGCCGCTCGGCTCGGACTGGTGATCGCCCGCAAGAACATACGGCTGAGCGTTGAACGGAACCGGATCAAGCGCCTGGCTCGTGAATCTTTCAGGCGGGCGCGACCACAATTGCCGGCTGTCGATATCGTGTTCATCGCCCGTCGTGGATTGGATCGGCTCGACAATCGCGCCTTGACGCAATCACTGGAAAAACAATGGCGCAAGATTGCCAGACATTATTGAAGGTTACGGAAATCCTGGCCAGGATTTCTCCCAGAATCACGGCTGCGACCGCCCAATGCGGCGCGCTGACTGGCGTTCACTCAGTCAGGCGTCTCGATGTAGAGTCAACTATGCCTGCGCGGCCCTCGGTCGCGAACGCCAGTCATCGCACCACCTTGAGCGGCCTCGCTACGCGACCCGGCGAGAAATCCGGGCTGGCGATGCCGGATAAATTCTTTCCCAACCAGGTTCATCGATACCATGGATAGCCAGCGGCCTTTCCTGTACCTAGCACTGTTTTTCCTCGGTTTTTTGATCTGGCAACAGTGGACGGCGGATCATACGCCAAAGTCGCAGCCAGCTGTTTCCACGAGCCAGTCAGCATCCAAGACAGCGAG
>Ga0256841_1002951_pt1 | contig 13062 bp, 10 predicted proteins | sample 356308metaG_FD_185971 | JGI IMG/M metagenome (GOLD analysis project Ga0256841, IMG submission 185971) | Hydrothermal vent microbial communities from Mid Atlantic Ridge, Atlantic Ocean - 356-308 | ecosystem: Environmental > Aquatic > Marine > Hydrothermal vents | place: Atlantic Ocean: Mid...
CAGGATCACCCAGGGGTAGGAGGAGTCCTTCTCCCACTCCTCCTCGCAGAACACCAGGAACTGACGGGTCTCCTCCACAGAACGGTGGGGCGCCCAGGTCAGGTAGCGGGTCGCCTCGGGGTCCTGGGCGTAGGCGGCGAAGATGGCCTCCGCGTCCGCGACCCGGGCCGGCCGTAGACGCAGCCGTTCCGTCTCCAGGATCTCCGGCGGTCGCGGGGCGGCGTCGATGGTCTTCTGCCGAGATAGGTGTGGCATCGGTTCTGCCTCCAGGGCTACATCTCCAGGGTCATATCCAGGTCATATCCAGGGCCATCGCCAGGCGGATCCACCGGCAAAACATCAAGCCGGCCGTCCCCTGCCAGGGCGTTTGGTCGAGGGCGTCTGGTCAGCCGGCACGGCAAGCTGGTCTTTCATTATATCATAGCTTTTGCCGCTTGCGAGTGAAGCCAACCCTGGAAAATTTGGGAAGAAAAATTTGACAGCCCACCCACGTTTCCTGTATACTCAGCAGCGTATCTAGGCCAGCACTTGCCTGTACCAAACCAGTGTGGCGCATTCGTCTAGAGGCCTAGGATACCGCCCTCTCAAGGCGGAGACACGGGTTCGAATCCCGTATGCGCTACCACCGAAAAGTCCCTGCCGCCTGGCGTGGCAGGGACTTTTTGTTGTTCTCGGCCCCTCAAGTGCAGGTCCCTCGCCCAGGCGCACAAAAACCTCGCGCAAAGAGCCGGTTCTGGTGTAAACTAAAGAGTGAAAAGCCCTCGTTCACCCGAAAAAGCCTTGGTTGAACTCGGAGGTGATCCATGAACCGAGCGTCCGATCCCATCTTCCAAGAGCAGCTGGTCCATCTGCCCGCCGGTCCGGTGACCCTGGAGGGCAATCTGGTGGTCCCCCCCAACGCCCAGGGCATCGTGGTCTTCGCCCATGGCAGCGGAAGCAGCCGCTTCAGCCCCCGCAACCGCTTCGTGGCCCGGGTGCTCCAGGAAGGCGGCCTGGCCACCCTCCTCTTCGACCTGCTCACCTCGGAGGAGGAGCGCATCGACCAGGTGACCCGCCACCTCCGCTTCGACATCCCCCTGCTGGCGGAGCGGCTGGTGGCCGTGGCCCGCTGGTGCACGGAACAGCCCACCATCCAGAAGCTGGGCCTGGGCCTCTTCGGCTCCAGCACCGGCGCGGCGGCCGCCCTCATCGCCGCCGCGGAGCTGCCGGACCTGGTGCAGGCCGTGGTCTCTCGAGGCGGCCGACCGGATCTGGCCGGGCCAGCCCTGCCCCGGGTCAAAGCCCCCACCCTGCTCATCGTCGGTGGCCGGGACGCACCGGTCATCGAGCTGAACGAGCAGGCCATGGCCCAGATGCGGGCCCCGGTGGAGCTGGTCATCGTACCCGGCGCCAGCCATCTCTTCGAGGAGCCTGGGACGCTGGAGGAGGTGGCCAACCTGGCCCGGGACTGGTTCCTGCGCTATCTGCCAGGCCCCCAGGGCTGAGGCGCCGGCCCGAGACGGGCTAGCGGGATGGGCCGGGTTTGCGCCCCACCACCAGGCGAATGCCCTCGAAGACGCCGAACTCCCGCCGGTGGATCACCTGCAGCCCGGCCGCCTCCATCAGGGCCGCCTCGTCCCGCATGAAGTCGCCGAAACGCTCCCAGAGATGGGCCAGGAAGACCCCGCCGGGGTTGCCGTCGCTGGGGATGCCCGCATCCACCAGGGCCAGGACGCCGCCCGGGGTCAGCACCCGGGCCATCTCCTGCATGGCTGCCCGCCCGTCGGGCACCGCGCTGAAGGCAAAGGTGGTGGCGATCCCCTGGAAGACGCCGCCCCGGAAGGGCAGCCGGGTCACGTCCCCTTGGATCAGGCGAGCGGGCAGACCGGCCCGGCCCAGCCGCCGCTGGGCCTCCTGAACCATGCCCCAGGAGAGATCCAGCCCCACGGCCAGGGGATAGCGGCGGCTCAGCTTCTCCAGGAGCAGACCCGGCCCAGGCCCCACCTCCAGGACGGCCCCGTCCTGGGGAAGCCAGGGCAGCACCGCCTCGGTGTAGCGCCGCCAGACGGGGATAAGCTCCTCCGCCAGCCCATAGAAGGGGGCGATGCGGTCGTAGAAGCCTTGGTAGTCGAATCCGCCGTTCATTTCCCCTCCCTTTTCTCCTTCCTTTTCTCCTCTGTTTTCTCCTCTGTTTTCTCCGCCGTTTTCTCCTGCTGCCTCCCTGCCGCCCTGCCCTCACCTCCGCCCCCGAAGGCCAGCCAGTAGACCGCCACCCCGAAGGCCACGGCCACGTTCAACGAGCCCTTGATCCCGGCCATGGGCAGGGCCACCTGCCGCTGGCACAGGGCCAGGATGGCCGGGTCCACACCGCTGATCTCGTTGCCCACCACCAGCACCAGGGGATCCGGCCCGCCCGGGGGCGGGAGCTGGAAGAGGGGCGTGGCCTTCGGCCCGTTCTCCAGCGCCCACAGGACGCACCCCTGGGCCGCCAATTCCCGGGCCGCGTCCAGGCCGTTGGCGTGGCTGCTCCAGGCCAGGGAGTCCTCCGCGCCCAGGGCGGTCTTGGCCACTCGAGGATGTGCCGGCGTGGGGGTGATGCCGCAGAGGTGCAGGTGAGAGACCCCCGCGCCGTCGGCCGTGCGGAAGATGGCTCCCACGTTGTAGGCGCTGCGGATGTTGTCCAGCAGGGCGACCAGGGGGAAGGGCGGCGCAGCCGGCGCGTCCGCGGCGGAAGCTTGGGCCGAGGGCTGGGGGTAGGCGAGGAGCCTGGTGGGACCGCCGCAGCGGGGACAGGCCTCCCGGGGCTCGGGGAAGGCGGCCACCGGGTAGCGGAAGCGACAGTCGGGTCGGCGGCACTCCCGGATCTGGACGGTCGGGGAGCGGGGCTGGGCGGTCATGGGCGGGTCATGGCAGGATGAAGGCCTGGATGGCTCCAGGGGCGTCCAACTCTGGGCGGAAACGGGCCAGGGAGGGGGGCTGGGGGAAGTGGAAGAGGTGGCTGGGGCAGCGGCAGTCCGAGGCGCCGAAGCCGGGGACAGGCTGGTGGGCCAGGGGCAGGCGGGCCAGGGCCTGGGCCCAGGCGCACTCCTGGCGCTGGTCCTCCGCCAGCCAGAGGGCCGTCACCGGGGCGACCTGGCGCAGGTAGTCGATGTGCCAGTGGCGATGCTTGCCGCCCGCCACGTGGCGGGTCAGCCGGGCCCGCAGTCCGCCCGGTCCGTAGGCGCTGCCCGGGTAGGCGTAGAAGCCGGCCGGGAAGTGGAACGCGCCCAGGCGCCCCACCTGGATGTCCCGATCCTGGTCCAGGTGGAGGATCAGCACGTAGGTTCCGGGGCTGCGGGGCAGATCCAGGGCCATGGTCGCCCCCCTGAGGGCGAATGTGGGGCGACCCCAGGGCCGCCCCACGTCGACATCCACACCAGCTTCCACTTTCTCTCAGTACAGGAACATGGGCTTGCCCAGGACGTGGCGCACCTTGGGCAGGTAGCGTTCCGCGTCGTAGAGCTCATCCACATCCACCCGTTTCACCCCGCTGGTGACGGTGCTCATGGGGATGTGGGTGTAGGTGCCGTCCCGCAGGGCCACCATGCGTCCGCTGGCCCCGCCGGTGATCAGGTCCATGGCCAGGTGAGCATAGTTGGCCGCCACCATCAGGTCCAGGGCGTCCGGCGCGCCGGAGCGCATGAGGTAGGCCAGGCGCTGGTTGATGATGTTCTCCCCGGTGATCTTCTTCAGGGCCTGGCCGGTGATCTCCCCGATGCCCCCCAGCTTGCGATGGCCGTAGGCGTCCATCTCCCCGTACTCCACCACCTTGCCTCCGATCATGTGGGCCCCTTCGCTGATGGTGACCATGGCGTAGTTGCTGGGATTGGCCCGCTTGTCCTGCATGACCAGCTCGGCCAGCCGCTCCGGATCGAAGGGCACCTCGGAGATGATGGCCCGATCCACGCTGGCCAGGTAGGAGCTGATGAGGCTGGTCTCGCCGGAGTTGCGGCCGAAGAGCTCCACCACCGCGATGCGCTCGTGGGAGCCGGCGCTGGTGCGCAGCTGGTGGATGAACTGGACGCTGCGGGTCACCGCGGTGCCGAAGCCGATGCAGTAGTCCGTGCCGTAGACGTCGTTGTCCATGGTCTTGGGGATGGCCACCACCGGCACCCCCTCCCGGTGCAGGCGCTCGCCATAGCTCAGGGTGTCGTCCCCGCCGATGGGGATGAGCATGTCGATGCCCAGGAATTCCAGGTTCTTGAGCACGTGGGGGGTGAAGTCCCGGGGGCGCTCATCCTGGTCCTCCGCCTCTGGGTGCTCCGGATCCTTCAGGAAGTCCGGGACCTCCTTGGGGCGCACGTGGCTGGGATTGGTGCGGCTGGTGTGGAGGATGGTGCCCCCGGTGCGGTCGATGGTGCGGACCACCTGCTTGTTCAGGGGCATGATGTTGCGCTTGATGCTCTCCGGGTCCTCCGGGTTCAGCCAGAGCAGGCCGCCCCAGCCCCGCCGGATGCCCAGGATCTCGTAGCCATCGTCGATGGCCCGGTTGACCACCGCCTTGATGCAGGGGTTCAGCCCGGGCACGTCACCGCCGCCGGTCAAGATCCCGATCTTCATGATGTCTGCTCCTTTCTGCGTGATGATGAGTCAACGTTTGAGCCCGAAAAACGGGGGTTCTCTGCAGTCAACCCCCAAACGAAATCAACCTCGAATGAGTCCACAGGGACAGGGCTGGCCCGGCGATCCGGGCGATTCCGGGCGATCCGATCGGCCAGCCCCTCAGAACTGCAGCTCCTCGCCCATGCGGCGCAGGAAGCCCGGCGCCGGCTGGGCCAGGATGCGGGCGATGGGCCGCAGGGAGAGCCACCACTGCCGCCGGGGCCGCTGATGGCGCTCGTCCAACTGGCGGGGGATCTCGTGCAGAGGGGTCATGGATGTCTCCCCGCGTTGCAGGCCGATGCAGGCCGCTTCCGGCTCCTCGTCGGAGTGGATGCAGGCCTCCTCCAGGATCTCGATGGCCCGAGCCGCCAGGCGAGTGGCCAGGTTGCGGTCGAAGGGAGAAGGGTTGCCCCCTTGCTGAAGGTGCCCCAGCACGGACTGGCGCACGTCGAAGAGCTCGCCCCCCTCCTCCTCGAAGAGGGCGGCGATGAAGGAGGTGGTGTAGAGTGGGTTGGCCCGCTCGTTGCGGATCATCAGCCCCAGGCGCTTGCCATGCTGGAAGCCGTCGATGAGCAGGGCGATGTCTTTCTCCAGGTCCTTCAGTTTGACCCCCTCCTCGTGCAGGTAGACCCGCTCCGCGCCGCTGGCCAGGGCGCTCATCAGGGCCAGGTAGCCGCAGTAGCGCCCCATCACCTCCACGATGAAACAGCGGTTGGAGGCCACCGCGGACTGTTTGATCTTGTCCACTGCCTCGACGATGCTGTTCAGGGCCGTGTCCGAGCCCACGCTGAGCCGGGCGCCGGGCAGGTTGTTGTTGATGGAGGCCGGCAGGCAGACCATGGGGATGTTGAAGCTGGGGAAATTGCGCCGCTCCCGGTAGAGGCGCAGCACGGACTGGTAGCCAGCCCAGCCGCCGATCATGAGGATGGCGTCGATCTGGTAGGCCTCCAGGTTGCGGGCGATGGCGTAGAAATCGCTGCCGGTGGGGATGGTGCGGCTGGTGCCCAGCTCCGCCCCGCCCACCGGCGCCCAGCCGTTGACGCTCATCCAGTCCAGCTCCGCGATGTCCCCGGAAATGAGGCCCTGGAAGCCTCGATGCACCCCCAGGGGGATGTGCCCTTTGTCCACGCTCAGGCGCACCGCGGCCCGAACGGCCGGGTTCATGCCCGGGGCCGGCCCGCCCGCGTTGACGATGGCGATGCGCAGGCGACGCTGGCCCGGCGCCGGCGGATGGGGGATGGCCCGGACCAGGGTGCGCAGGATGCGGAAGGAGCGCTGAAAGGCTCGCCCCCGCAGCTCCATGGCCCGAGAGAAGTCCAGACGCTGGATGGCTTCGTTCACCTCCTTGCTCAGCTTCACACACTCCATCAAAGGGCGCTGGACGATCTGGTTGTCCTCCACGCCGATGAGCAGGGCCTGGGTCTCGGGAGTGGCCTCCACCGCGGCCTTGGCCGCGGCCGCCCCCAGGAGGGTGCTCAGGATGCGGTCGTAGGCGCTGGGGGAGCCGCCCCGCTGCACATGTCCCAGGACCGTCACCCGCACGTCCTCGCCCAGATGCTCCTCCAGCACCTCCTTCACGTACTGGCTGGAGATGGGGTTGCCCCTGCGGTCGATGGCTCCCTCGGCCACCACCACGATGCTGTCCCGGCGTCCGGCCTCCCGCCCCTTGCGCAGGATGTCGCACATCTTCTCTTCCCAGTTGTCCAGGTTCGGCGGGCTCTCGGGGATGAGCACCCAGTCCGCGCCGGAGGCCAGGGCGCCCATGAGGGCCAGGTAGCCGCAGCGCCGGCCCATCACCTCCACCACGAAGGTGCGCTGATGGCTGGCCGCGGTGCTGCTGATGGCGTCGATGGCGTCCACGATGCGGTGCAGGGCCGTGTCCACGCCGATGGTCATGTCCGTGCCCACCATGTCGTTGTCGATGGAGCCCACGATGCCCACCACGCTCAGGTAGGCGTGGCGCTCCGCCTGCTCCTGGGAGAGCGCCCCCTGGGCCACCAGCTCGTCCAGCAGCTCGGGCCATTCCTGGCGCAGGACGTGGGCGCCGGTCAGGCTGCCGTCCCCGCCGATGATCACCAGGCGGTCGATGCCGTTGCGCACCAGGTTGAGCGCGGCCTGGCGTCGCCCGTCCCGGGTGAGGAACTTGCGGCTACGGGCGGTGCCGATGACTGTGCCGCCCCGGTGCAGGATGCCGCCCACATCGTTCCAGCCGATGGGCCGGATGAACTCCTCGCCCCGGATCATGCCCCGGTAGCCCTCGTAGATGGCGTAGACCTGCGCGCCCAGCTCCAGGCCAGTCCGCACCACGGCCCGCACGGCCGCGTTCATGCCCGGCGCGTCGCCGCCGCTGGTCAGCACTCCCAGACGCTTCTCCATGTTCTGCAGCACCTTTCCCTCGGGTGGATCCTCCCTCGAGTGGATCCCAGGTGATCCGCGTGGTCTCCCCCGGGCCCCACGCGCAAGGGACTGTTCGACGTCGCTTTCTGGCCCACCGGACCAGGTCAGGACGTCCAACAGTCCCCGTTGACTGTGCGTTTGGGGTGTGGATGGGGGTTGGAACCGTTTTCCAGTTCGAATTATAGCATGTTTGGGGCGATCCACAACGAGGGGAGAGGGCGGAAAAAAGCCGCGCCCCGCCGGGCTGTCGGGCCCGGCGAGCCTGGAAGGTCCGTTCGATCTGGGCCCGCCAACTAAACATAACGCGCGGCTTGTTGACAGGATCCAGGCCCTCGGCTACACTTCCTCCCAGCGACGGAAAGAGAGCGCGGGCCGTGTGATCCAGCCCGCCAGCCCTGTCCCCACAGGCCAAGGGCAACTGAGGGCAACCGAGAACGACCAGGAGAATACCGGGAGAAAGCCATGGCAGCGCGAAAACGAACCACCGTGAAGATCGGCGTCAGCGGGCTGGGAGAGCGCAAGGAGATCGCCCCCGGCGTCTTCATCAACCCCTCCTACCGGGGCTGCACCCCTGGCTTCATCCGCACAGAGGAAGGGGTCATCCTGGTGGACACCCCCTTGATTCCCCAGCAGGCCAAGGACTGGCGGGCCCAGATCCAGGAGGAATGCCCTGACCTGCCCCTCCTCTACCTCTTCAACACGGACCACCACCGAGGCCACGCCCTGGGCAACCAGTACTTCATGCCCTGCAAGGTCATCGCCCACGAGCGGGCCTACAAGGAGATGTCCGGCTACACCGAGAACTTCAAGGAGCGGGTCTACAACAGCTTCAAACGGGAGCCGGAGATCCAGGCCCAGCTGACCAACATCATCATCATCCCGCCTCACATCACCTTCACGGACCAGGCCAAGCTCCTCTACGGCGGTCGAGAGGTGCACCTCATCTACGTGGGCGGCCACACCCCAGCCACCAGCATCGCCTGGCTGCCCAAGGAGAAGGTCTGCTTCGTGGGGGACACCGTCTGGGTGGATCAGCACCCCTACATGGCCCAGGCCAACACGATAGAGTGGCTGCGGGCCCTGGAGCGCATCCGAGAGCTGGGCGCGGAGATCCTGGTGCCCGGCCACGGGGACATCTGCACCCCGGACGCCACCTACCGGGTGGCCGAGTACATCGAGCACATGCGCAAACGAGTGCGGGAGTTCTACCTCCAGGGGAAGACCAAGAACGAGACCAAGAGCGGCCTGGTGGCGGAGATGCTGGCCTGGTTCCCGGTGCCGCCGGAGCGCAAGGCCAAGATCGAGAGCCAGATCAAATCCGGCCTGAACCGGGTCTACCGGGAGATCCAGCAGGAAGAGGAAGAGAAGGCCCAGGCTCAGCTGGCCCGCTCCGGCGCGCTGGAGACTGCATGAGCCGCCTCAGGGAAACCCCATGGCCCACACAGTAGCATCGGAGATCCGCAGCCCGGCCAACGAGCTGCGCAAGGCCCTGGACCAGGCGGAACGGCTGGCTCCCCAGCTCAACGGGGAGAACGTGGAGCGCTTCCTCACCCTGTTGGACCAGATCCAGGAGCAGTTCACCCGCCTGGAAGGGGAAGGCGTGGACCTGCGCCCGGAACGGGGGCGCTGGAGCGGCCTGCTGGGACGGCTGCAGCGGGATCCCGGCGCAGTGGTGAAGGCCGCCCGGGAAGCCGGGGGTCTGGAACGTCTGCGAGCCGCCCACCCCCCTGCCCAGAATCCCTGGTGGCGCCTGGACGCCGAGATGGCCCGACGTCGCCGCCGCCTCTTCCGGCGGCTGGGCGTGGGGCTGGCCCTCCTGGCCGGCATCCTGGCCCTCCTGGTCCTGGCCTTCCGCACGGTCCTGGCCCCGGACCCCCAGGTGGTGCTGGTCTCCAACACCCTGACCAGCGTGGAGGATCTGGCCTTCCGAGGCGAGTTCCGCCAGGCCCTGGACGAGCTGGAAGCGGCCCAGGCCCAGCTGGATGCGCCGGACCCGGACCTGCTCATCTGGGAGGTGGTGCTGGCCGAACAGCTCCAGGACTCGGAGCGAGCCCAGGCCGCGCTGGCCCAGGCCCGGCAGATCCTGGGAGGCCAGCGGGAGGTGCTGCTCTGGTCCAACCTGAGCTCCCGCCGCCTCCTGGTGGGGGACCTGGCCGGGGCCAGGGCAGCCGCCGAGCAGGCCATCCAGCTGGACCCGGAGCAGCCCCAGGGGTACTTCGTCCTGGGAGCGGTGGCCGAGGCGGAAGGGGACATCCCCACGGCCATCTCCTACTTCGAGAAGACCTTCCAGCTGGCCCAGGAACGGGACCCCCAGCTCGCGGTGATCAGCCGGGTGCGCATGGGCCAGCTCCTTCAGCAGCTCCAACCCTCCCTCACACCCACGCCATGAAACGCCAGCGGCCAGGTTTCGGCAACCTGGCCGCTGTTCGTGGTTCCTCTGATTTTTCCCTTCCACCACCCGCTGTTCCACCTGCTGTTAGTCCTCGTCCTCCTCCTGGGCTGTCTCCGCCTCCCGGGCCGGGTTGCCGTAGGCGGGGCGTCGCTCCTGCCGCAGGGCCTCCCACTCCGCCTCCCGATAGGCGCGCAGGGTGAAGGCGATCTGCTCGTCGAATGCCGCGGGGCTATAGGAGAAGATGAGCGGCCGCACCTCCACCTGCCACCCTGCCAGCCCCGGGCACTGGGCCAGCATGGCTCGCTCCTGGGGCGTCTCCACGAAGAAGAGGGCCACGCCCCCAGGCTCGCCAATGAAGTGATCGTGGAAGAGGACCAGAGGCAGGCTGCGGTCCGCTACGAACTGGTTGAACTGACGATTGGCCTGGGCCGGGGATGTCCCTTCCGGAGCCAGGGCGTACACCAGGACGCAGCGGGGCTTGCGGATCCGGTTCAAGGCTGTTGCATTCACCGTCATACTGTCACCTCCGTTACTGAGTGCGCTCAATCCGCCGCTGCGCTGGCCTGGGCCGTCTCCAGGGCCAACGACTTCTCTTGACCGGCGAAGAAGCGCCAGAAGAGCAGGGCCGAGACGGTCAGGAAGGCGGCCATGACCATGAACGGCGCCTGGTAGTTCCCCGCGTCCATGAGACGGCTGCCCAGGAAGCTCCCCAGGCCCGAGACCGCGCCGGCCAGAGCCATCTGAATCCCCACCTGGGTCCCCCGCTCCCCAGGATCCAGCAGCTCCATGGCAAAGGCGGCCCGGATGGGCCCAGCCATGTTCATGAAGGTGATGCGAGCGATGTGGGCCAGCCCGGCCACCGTGAGCACAGAGCCCAGAGCGCTGCCCACGTCCGGCGAGAAGGCCAGGAGCGCCAGGAAGGGCACTGCGGCCAGCCGGGTGAAGACCACGGAGCGCACCTTGCCCAGGCGCAGGGCCAACAGGGGCGCCAGGAAGGCCGCCACCACCAGGAAGGCCTGCCCCGCAGCGAAGGTGACGCCGATCTCCACCTCCGGGCTGCCCAGGCCCTGGTGGAAGAAGACGTTGAGCAGAGGCAGGACGAAGCCAGCGCCGAAGGCCAGGACCACCTCCGGCGCGGTAAGCCGCCAGATCCGATCCGGGTGGGTGACGTTGGCGAAGAGGTCCCGCAGGCCGGTCATCGGAGCGCTGGGGAGGGCGGTCTGCTCCAGCATGAGCGCGGGGATGAGGGAGGCGAACCAGCCTGCGATCCCCGCGTAGGCCACCAGCCGGTAGGTCTGGATGGTGGCGTCCGGCCCGGCGCCGGCCAGGAGCAAGGGCGCCAGCCCGGCCAGGACGGAGCCGATGATGGCGGCAGCGGTCCGGGTGCCCTCGGCCACACTGAAGAGGTGGACCCGCTCGTAGTCTGCGGAGTTCTCCGCCATGAAGGCCGGCTCCGCCACCCCGTGCACTGCGCTGAAGACGCCGCCCAGAGCCCCGGTGGCCAGGAGCAGGGCCGGGTTGCCCGTGGAGATGGCGATGAGGGACATGACCGCGCCACCCCCGTCCCCCAGGATGAAGGAGAGCTTCCGCCCCAGCCGGTCCGAGATGAGGCCGGCCGGCACCGCGAAGAGGGCCCGGGTGATGGAGGCCAGGAGGATGCGCAGGCCGATGAAGGCGATGGGGAAACCCAGCTCCAATAGATAGAGGTTGAAGAGGACCATCCAGGTGCCGTGGATCACGTCCATGCCCACCACATGGACCATGTAGAGCCGGGCGTTGCGGCTGAAGAGGCGCATCTTGGCCACGTAGCCGGGGATCCCCTTCCCCGCGTGGAAGCGCTCCGGCGTCACCGGTCCCGGCTCCCGCCGGCCGGTGAAGAGGACGATGGCCACCCCCGCGATGACCGTCAGGCCGAAGACCAGAAAGGCCCAGGCCAAAGGACCGGCCAACACCGAGGCCTGCCCCTCTCCACCCCCGTGGGCCAGGGCTCTGCCGGGCAGGGCCAGCGCAAGCAGCAGCGCGGCGAGGGGGAGAGCGGTCCACCTGGCCGCCAGGCTGGTTCGAAAGCGAAACATGATTGGGCTCCTTTCCGTGGAAGTGCCACTCTGATGATGGTTGGTGGAACGGGCCGCCTCGAGGGGAAGGGCCCACTCAACGCCAAGGTAGCACACCACGCTCGCCAAAGCATCCAGCGGAGGGACAGAGGGGGACTGTACTTTCGTACAGGTCAAGGGCGCAGTCCGAGGAAAAGAGGTTCAAGGACGAAGGGGGCTGGTAGTGCGCACTTCGGTACGCACCACACCCCACCTACCCGGAAAGCGCGCTGAAGCGTTCACCACGAACAGGTCCAGGGACGAAGGGGGCTGGTAGCGCGCACTTCAGTGCGTACCCCCCACCTCCCGGAAAGCGCGCTGAAGCGCTCACCACGAACAGGCTCAAGGACAAGGCTGAGGGACTGGTAGTGCGCGCTGAAGCGCGCACTACGAACAGGTCCAGGGACAAGGGGGGCTGGTAATGCGCACTTCAGTGCGTACCACACCCCCACCTACCCGGAAAGCGCGCTGAAGCGCTCACCACGAACAGGCTCAAGGACAAGGCTGAGGAGCTGGTAGTGCGCACTTCAGTGCGTACCCCCCACCTGCCCGGAAAGCACGCTGAAGCGCTCACTACGAACAGGTTCAGGGACAAGGCTGAAGGGCTGGTAGCGCGCACTTCGGTGCGCACCACACCCCCACCTACCCGGAAAGCGCGCTGAAGCGCTCACCACGAACAGGTCCAGGGACACGGAAGGGCTGGTAGTGCGCACTTCAGTGCGTACCACCCACCTCCTACCCGGAAAGCGCGCTGAAGCACTTACTACGAACAGGCTCAGGGACGAAGGGGGCTGGTAGTGCGCACTTCAGTGCGTACCACACCCCCACCTACCCGGAAAGCGCGCTGAAGCGCTCACTACGAACAGGTCCAGGGACGAAGGGGGCTGGTAGCGCGCACTTCGGTGCGCACCACACCCCCACCTACCCGGAAAGCGCGCTGAAGCGCTCACCACGAACAGGTCCAGGGACAAGACTGAGGAGCTAGTAGCGCGCACTGAAGTGCGCACCACACCCCACCTACCCGGAAAGCGCGCTGAAGCGCTCACCACGAACAGGTTCAGGGACAAGGCTGAAGGGCTGGTAGCGTGCACTTCAGTGCGTACCACACCCCCACCTCCCGGAAAGCGCGCTGAAGCGCTCACTACGGACAGGTCCAGGGACGAAGGGGGCTGGTAGTGCGCACTTCAGTGCGCACCACACCCCCACCTACCCGGAAAGCGCGCTGAAGCGCTCACCACGAACAGGTTCAGGGACGAAGGGGGCTGGTAGTGCGCACTTCAGTGCGTACCACACCCCCACCTCCCGGAAAGCGCGCTGAAGCGCTCACCACGAACAGGTCCAGGGACAAGACTGAGGAGCTGGTAGCGCGCACTTCGGTGCGCACCACACCCCACCTACCCGGAAAGCGCGCTGAAGCGCTCACCACGAACAGGCTCAAGGACAAGGCTAGAGACGCACTAGCCCCCGCTGCACCGCCAGGGTGACCGCATCCGTGCGGTTGGCCGCGCCCAGCTTGCCCAGGATGTTGCTCACGTGGAGCTTGACCGTGCGCTCGGTGAT
>Ga0256841_1002952_pt1 | contig 13062 bp, 6 predicted proteins | sample 356308metaG_FD_185971 | JGI IMG/M metagenome (GOLD analysis project Ga0256841, IMG submission 185971) | Hydrothermal vent microbial communities from Mid Atlantic Ridge, Atlantic Ocean - 356-308 | ecosystem: Environmental > Aquatic > Marine > Hydrothermal vents | place: Atlantic Ocean: Mid...
GTTGAGAGCCGTGCTCGGTGATCTGCCCGATGTCAGCCCGTTCGCACCCGGCGTTCTGCGCTGGCGTCTCTTTTCCAGCCTGCGAGCCCATGCCGGTGATTTCCCAGAACTGTCATCCAACCTGGCCGCCGGCGATGCGCGTCGCGCGCTCGAACTTGCGGAGCAGATCGAATCGGTTTTCGATGCCTATCTCTACTACCGGCCCGATCTGATCGAGCGCTGGAGCCAGGGCAAGGGTCAAAGCTGGGAAGCACGTCTGTGGCGGTTGCTCGATGACGGTTCGGTGCCTCATTGGGTCAATCTCCGGCAGGCCTTCCTCGATCGGGTCGGGCAGCGTCACGACCGTTTGCCGGAGAGTGCGATTTTCTTCGGTGTTTCCGAGCTTTCGCCCGGTTACCTGCAACTGCTGGACGCATTGTCACAGTATATGGATATCCACTTTCTGGTGGTCAATCCATGCCAGGAATACTGGGGCGATATCGTCGATGACAAACGCAGGTTGACGGCGCACGATGCATCCGGCGCGGTCCCCGATGAAGTCGATTGCTATCTCGAAACCGGCAACCCACTGCTGGCCTCCCTGGGCCGGCAGGGGCGCGATTTCCTCGATCTGCTACTCGATCTGCATGCCAGTGATGAAGCGCTACACTTCGAGGCGCCCGGCAGGGACACCCTGTTGGCGCATCTGCAGTCGGATATGCTGGAACTGCGTGATCCACGCGAGTCGCCATCCAGCCTCGGTCCTGATGATTCCATTCGTATCCACAGCTGCCACTCGCTGATGCGTGAAGCGGAAGTGCTGCATGACCAGATTCTCGATCTGCTCGACCAGGATCCGGCATTGCGCCCCGAGGACATCGTCATCATGACGCCGGACATCGACAAGGCCGGTCCCTGGCTCGAAGCCGTATTTTCAACCTCGCCACAGGCCATTCCCTGCTCGATCGCCGATCGGGGTCTGGCGCAGGACAACGGCCCGGCGGAACTGCTACAGCATCTGTTGTCGTTTCCGGGCAGCCGTTTCGACGTCAACCGGGTACTGGAACTGCTGGAATTCCCGGATATCTGTGCGCATTTCGGTATCGACCCGGCAACCCGGCAACTGATCGTCCGCTGGTGCGAGGCAGTCAATATCCGCTGGGGAATCGATGCCGAACACCGTCGTTCGCTCGAATTGCCCGCCACCCCGGAGCATACCTGGCGCCAGGGCCTCGATCGTCTGCTACTGGGCTATATGCTCGGCGACACGGAATTCTTCGGTGATGTACTGGCCTGGCCCGAGATCGAAGGCAGTGGTGCCGCCGCGTTGGGTCGGTTCGCCCGGTTGGCGCGACAGTTGTTTCATCTCGATGCCTGGCAGCAGGATCATCTGCCCCTCGACCAATGGATCGAACGTCTGAATATCCTGCTCGATACGCTGTTGGGCGAGACGCCGGCTCAGACCGATGCGCGTCAGCAGGTGAGCCAAACCTTGCGGGAACTGCTCGATCAGTATCGCGCCGCCGGCTGTGACGAGCCACTGGATTTCGCCACTTGCCGCCATGTCGTCGATGCCGCGATCCAGCGTGCCGCCGGACGGACGCGTTTCCTCAGCGGCGGCGTTACGGTTTGCGAACTGCGACCCATGCGCAGCCTGCCGTTTGCGGTGGTCTGTCTGATGGGCATGAACGACGGCGAATTTCCCCGTCCCGACAGACGACCGGCATTCGACCGGATGACCAAAAGCTTTCGACGCGGCGACCGCTCGCCGCGCAATGCCGACCGCTATCAGTTTTTCGAAGCCCTGCTGTCGGCCCGCAGCAAATTGCTCATCAGCTACACCGGAATGGATATCCAGAGCAACGAACCCAGGCCGCCATCGGTGCTGGTCAGCGAGTTGCTGGACTATCTGCACGAGGGCTATGGCATCGATCGCAAATCCCTGATCGTCCAGCATCCGTTGCAGGCATTCAGCCCCCGCTATACCGCCCCTCCATCGAACCGGGAACCGGGACTGTTCACCTACGCCGACTATCGCGGGGGGCAGCGTGAACCTGAGCAGCCGCCCATCCCAGCGGCGAACCGGGAGCAGGACGACACGGATATCATCGAACTGGCGGAGCTGCGCGCCTTTCTTGCCAACCCGGTGCGCTACTACCTGGTTCGTCAGCTCGGCGTGGCGCTGGAGCGCCAGGCTGCCGATCTCGATGACCACGAACCCTTCGCGATCGAAGCCTTCACCGATGAACGGATTCGTCGGCTGATCGACGAATTCGGTCAGGACTCGTTGCGCCGCCTGCGGGCCGAGGGTCATCTGCCACATGGCACGCTCGGCGACGAGGCCTGGCGGGCCGAAAAGCGACGGGTCGAAACGCTGCGGCAGCGTTTGCCGGATACCGAACCGCTCGATGATGTGGAGATCCAGCTCAAGATCAGCGGCTATCGACTGACGGGCGTTCTCACCGATCTCTATCCACAGGGCCGGATCGTGATTCGCTGGCGCCGCCATTGGGCGCGGGAACGTCTGCCCCTCTATCTCGACCATCTGCTGCTCTGTGCCAGCCCTGGGCATGCCAGCCAGCCGGTGACCCACCTGATCACCATAGACAGTGATCTGGGTTACGGAGAGGTTCCTGATCCTGTCGCCCCGCTGGAGGCGTTGGTGGAAGCCTATCTGGCCGGTCGGAAAACCCCGCTGCCACTGTTTCCACGCAGCAGTTACGAGTTTGCCAAACAAGGCGACATCACCAAGGCGCGCCAACAGTGGCTGGGGAATCGGAATGTCCAGGGTGAAGGCGACAAACCCTGTTACGCACTGGCCTTCAGAGATGTGCCCGATCCGCTCGGTGCATCGTTCCAGTCCTGGGCGCAACGCCTCTACGAGCCATTGATAGAAGCGGAAAAGGCCTATAAGGAGCGAGGCAAATGATCGTCTTCGAGCCGGATCTCAATGGCAAGCTGTTGATCGAGGCCGGCGCCGGCACCGGCAAGACCTGGACCATCGCCGGCCTCTATGTGCGCCTGATCGTCGAGCAACGACTGACTGTCGATCAGGTGCTGGTGGTCACCTTCACCCGTGCCGCCACCGCCGAATTGCGTGATCGTCTGCGCCAGCGACTGGTGGATACTCGGGCCGCCATGGTGTCGGGTGAACCACAGGATGAATTCGAACGCCGCCTGCTCGAACGGTGCCCCGACCGGCAGCAAGCCGAGCACCTGTTACTGCGCGCAATACGCAGTTTCGACGAAGCCTGTATCTTCACCATCCACGGCTTTTGTCAACGCCTGCTGCGGGACATGGCCCTGCGTACCGGTTACGGATTCGGCTTCGAGTTGACGCAGGACGACAGCGAACGCATCCGCTTGGTCGTCGACGATTACTGGCGGCGCCATTTCTATCAGCTCTCACCCGCGCAGTCGGCCATCTTGCGCATCAACCAACTCAGTGCCGATCGCTTGTTCAACGAGGTCCGCCAATGGGTCGGCCGTCCATGGATGGATATCCATCCACTAGCGGAATCGTCGGCCGAAGCGCTGTCGTCGGATCCTGCATGTTTCGATGAACTCGAGGAACTGAAAAACCACCTGCGCGCGCAATGGGCAGAACAGGGTCAAGCGATTCGTGATCTGCTGATCGCAGCGATCGGCGTCAGTCTCAATGGCAATATTTATCGGTTGACAACGGTGGCCACCAGTCTCGACCAGCTCGAACAGTATCTGCAGGGTGAGGATGCGTTGGCATTGCCAAATAAGGCCCCATTGTTCAGTCAACGCAAGCTGGATGCCTCGGTGAAGAAAAACCAGCAGGCGCCAGTACACCCGTTTTTCACCCAGTGGCAGACGCTGCTCGACCTGCACGATGCCTTCAAACGTGCCGCCATTGCCGCCTGCGGCCGCATACGGATCGAGGTATTGAAACAGGTGCGGCAGGAACTGCAACGCCTCAAGGCAAAAGACAATGTGCTGTCGTATGACGACCTGCTGACGCAGGTGCATACGGCGCTTCACGGTGATGACGGCGCCAGCCTCGCGGCGCAGGCACGCGAGCGCTATCGCGCCGCCTTGATCGATGAGTTTCAGGACACCGACCCACTGCAATACAACATCTTCGACGCGATCTATCCGCAAAAACATGATCGGTTGATCTTCGTTGGCGACCCCAAACAGTCGATCTACCGGTTCCGCGGTGCCGATATCCATACCTATTTCAGAGCCCGGCGTCAGGCAGCCTCACAATGCGCGCTGGAACAGAATTTCCGCTCCACGCCAGCGCTGATCGAGGCCATCAATACCTTGTTCGGCAGTCACCCCAACCCGTTCTGTGAGCCGGAGATCCGCTATCAGCCGGTGACGGCCGGGCAGGGCGAGGCGGCTACCCGCGCCGCGCCCGAACAGCTGGGAGCATTGCGGATCTGGCATCACTACCAAGTGGACAAACCTGTCGCCAAAATGGCCGGTGAAGCCCTCGTCGTCACGGTGGTCGCCGATGAGATCGCCCGCTTGCTCGATGCGGCAGGAGCGCCAGGATTGCTCATCGACGGGCAACCACTGGGCGGCCGCGATATCGCAGTGCTGGTACGCACCCACGATCAGGGCGCGGCGATCCGCCAGGCATTGCTGAGACGCGGGATCGGCTGTGTCATGGATCTGCGTGATTCCGTTTTCGACTCGCGCGAAGCCGATGAACTGGCAGTCGTCCTGCAGGCCTTGATGCCCGCTGCTGGCGCGGGTCAGTACCGAGCCGCCTTGCTGACCCGGTTGTTCGGCCTGACACTGGACGATATCGCCGCTCTCCATCAGGATCATGCCGCCTGGGATGCCTGGGTGGAGAGATTCTATCGTTGGGGCTTGCTGTGGCGGGAAAAAGGCTTCGTCGTCGCGCTGCGCACGCTGATGAACGAAACCGGCTTGTGGTCACGACTGCTCGCATTGCCCGACGGTGAACGCTGTCTCACCAACCTGCTGCAATTGATCGAACTGCTGCATCGCGAAACCACCCGACGCGGGTTCACGCCGGAATGGCTGTTGCACTGGTTCAACCGGCAACGCAGTCTCCACGATGCCAATGACGAAGCCCTGTTGCGTCTGGAAAGTGATGACAATCTGGTGAGAATCGTCACCGTTCACAAGAGCAAGGGCTTGCAATATGGCGTCGTGTTCTGCCCGTTTCAGTGGAGTGACACACCGGGCAGTGGTTCGGGCCGCAAGGGTGAACCGTTCAGCTTTCACTCGCCGGAACCGGAACACAAGGCCTGGCTGGTGATGGATTGCGCCGAACGCCAATCGCTCAAGGCGCGCGACCAGCAGGAAGCATTCAGTGAAAGCCTGCGGTTGCTCTATGTGGCGCTGACACGCGCCAAATATCATTGCACCCTTGTCAGCGGACGTTTCAACAACAGTCACCAGTCAGCACTGGCCTGGTTGCTGCATGGCGCCGATGCAGCCACGGACGACTGGGTGACTGCCAGCAAGCAGATTGCCGACAAGTCCCCCGATCAATTCTTGCAGGATTTACAGGCCTTGGCGCGGCGCGCCGGTGGCAGCATCGAACTGGCGCCATTGCCCGAGCCGGCCGGTATCACCCTTGCCAGCGCCCGCTCGGTACGATTGCCGGGTACGCCGCGACGATTCACGCGGGAACTGAAGGAACCCAAACGTGTATCGAGTTATTCGGCGCTGACCGTGGGGGCTCACTCGGAGGCGCCCGATTATGACCGTGAGGCGCCGGAGCAGGGCACCGACGGCGGTTTCGTTCGTGGCGCCGAGGCCGGTGTCTGTCTGCACTGGATGTTTGAACATCTCGACTTCACGCAGCCAGTGTCGGCGCAACAATCGGTCATCGTCGAAGCCTTACGGCGTCATCGCTTCGACACCGGATTGGCGGAACCGACCTGCCGCTGGTTGCAGGATGTCATCGACACGCCACTCGAAACCGACAGTGATCTGAGTCTCTCCTGCATTGCCGCCACCAACCGGCTCAATGAAATGGAATTCTATTTTCCGGTGGAGAATCTGGACCGAACCGCCCTGCGCAGGTTGCTGATGCAGTTCTACCCCTCGGGGCCGATACGCCAGGCCATCGGTCATCTGGATCTGACCCGCCTGAACGGCTATATGAAAGGTTTCATCGATCTGGTGTTCGAACATCAGGGCCGTTACTACCTGGTCGATTACAAATCCAATTATCTCGGCCCGGCGCTGACGGACTATCATCCGCAGGCGCTGCAAACGGCTGTTGCCGGCGCGCACTACTATCTCCAGTATTTGATCTATCTCACCGCCTTGCATCGCTACCTGCGGCTGCGGCTGGCAGATTACGATTACGACCGTCATATCAGCGGTGCCTGGTACCTGTTCATTCGTGGTATGTCGGCGGCAACCGGCGCCGATTATGGTATCTACCACGATCGGCCAGCCGCTGAACTGATCGAATCACTGGATCGGCTGTTTTCACGGAGCGGAGAGACATGAGCGCCACCGAAGCGATGATTCAACGCGCGCTGGATGATGAACTGGCCGACTTGATCGCCCGCATCGCGCCGGAATCGGATGATGCGGTTCTGAATGCCATCCGGCTGCTCAGTCACGAAGTCCGTCAGGGCCATGTCTGCCTGCAGCTGGCAGCATTCGCAGGTCAGGAATCCGGCACTGGCGAGCGTTTGCCGGCATTGGCCGAGTGGCGTGCACGGTTGGGACACAGCCGCGCGGTCGGCCAGCCTGGCGATTGTACGCCTTTGATACTGGATGCAGCCTCGCGGCTCTACTTTCGCCGTTACTGGTTGTATGAACAGTCACTGGCCCGTCTGTTGACGGCGCGTACCGGTCGCGACGAATTGATGGGCGAAGATCAGCAGGCAGCTGAGATCGCCGGTCGGATATTTTCCTTGTCGGCAGAGCAACAACGGGCTGTCCAGACAGCATTGCGCCATTCACTGTGTATTCTCAGCGGTGGGCCAGGTACCGGCAAGACCACCACCATCGCCGGCTTGTTGCTGGCATTGTTGCAACAATCGCCGGAAACCCGCATCGTCATGGCCGCACCGACCGGCAAGGCCGCTGCCCGAATGCAGCAAGCGCTCGGTGCGGTGCGAGACCGTTTTCCGGAAGATCTGGCGTCACGGCTGCCGGACAAGGCGCTGACACTGCACCGATTGCTCGGTTACCAGCCTGGTTCGATTCGCTTCAGGCACGATCGCGACCGGCCGTTACCCTGGGATGTGATCATCGTCGATGAGGCTTCGATGATCGATCTGTCGCTGATGGCCAGGTTGGTGGATGCGGTGCCGCCAGCGGCGCGGTTGATACTGATTGGTGATCGCCATCAGTTGGCGTCGGTGGAGGCCGGCGCAGTATTCGGCGAACTCTGTGATCCAGCGCCCGACAATCCACTCAGGGCCAATCAGGCGCATTTGCTCACCAGTTACCGGTTCGATGCCGAGCGGGGGATTGGGCTGCTGGCGCGGGCGATCAACGAGGGTGACGATGATCGCGTCATCGAGCTGCTGCAGGCATCGGCGGACGAGACGCTGGTATGGCTGGACAGCAGTGAGCGGACGATCGACTGGCGTGGCATCATGGCGAACAAAGTCGATCAGCAGCTCACGGCGCTGGCAGGCCTGACCGAACGATGCATCGATACATCCGATGATTGCCGTGAATTGTTCGATACACTGGGGCGATTCCAGATTCTGTGTGCGCATGCTGACGGTCTGCGTGGTGTGACGGGTGTCACGGATGAGATCGAACAACGGTTGGCGCCTTTTCCGAGTCGACGTGAAACGCGCTGGTATGCAGGCAAACCGTTGATGGTGTTGGAGAATGATTATCAGAACCGATTGTTCAACGGGGATTTCGGCGTCTGCGTCGATGCCGGTGGCGAGCGTTGGCGGGTGCTGTTCGCTGATGCCGAGGAAGGTGGCAGGCGTTTGCTTCCCATTGGCCGGTTGCCCGCGCATGAATCAGCCTGGGCGATCACGGTTCACAAGTCTCAGGGCTCGGAGTTCGACGAGGTATTGCTGATTATGCCGGAGTCACCATCGCCGGTGACGACCCGGGAGTTGCTCTATACCGCTGTCACGCGGGCAAGGCGCAGAATTACCATCGTCGGTAACGAGGCGGTACTGCGACACGCGGTACGACGTCAGGTGGTCAGGCATTCCGGGCTGCTCGATGCGATGCGGAGCCTGGACGGAGATAAGCATGGATCGAGCGGTGGATGAGGCCTGGATGACGCGGGCGTTGGCGCTGGCGGATCGGGCCGAGCGTGAAGGCGAAGTGCCAGTGGGCGCGCTGGTGGTCATCGAGGGCCAGGTGATCGGGGAGGGATGGAACCAGCCGATTGGCTGTCACGATCCCAGCGCCCATGCGGAGGTGATGGCGCTGCGTGCGGCCGGGCGTGCTTTGCAGAATTACCGCTTGCCGGGGGCGACGCTCTATGTGACGCTGGAGCCTTGCACGATGTGTGCGGGCGCCATCATTCATGCTCGCATCGACAGGGTGGTTTTTGGCGCCAGCGATCCGAAGTCCGGCGCCGCAAGCAGTGTATTCTCGCTCCTGGGTGATCACCGTTACAATCATCGGCCGGTTGTCACCGGCGGGATATTGAGCAATGAATGCGCCGACCGGCTGACAACCTTCTTCAAACAACGCCGAAACAAATAACAATCCGAACGAAGGGGTCAGGCTTGCGTTATTGCGTTTTGGGAGTTCTTCCGACCCCCGCATCCCGGCAGTCACCGGCCGTTCACGGATCGCCGTGAATACGTCCCTGTAGGCTCGACAGCCGCTGTCCGTGCGGCTGACGTCCGTGAACGGCCGCTGCCCGCCGGGCTGCTCCGAGGTAGCCGATGGGGCAGGTTTGCGTTATTGCGTTTTGGGAGTTCATTCCACTCAGAATTCTCCGCGCAGGCTCAGCTTGAAGGTTCGGGGATATTCTTCGTGGCGAAAGTAGGGTGATTTTTGTGCCAGCCGCAGGTCAGCTAGGTTTTCGATGCTGAAAATGACTTGCAGGTGTGTGTTGATCCGCTTGTCGATCGCGGCGTTCCAGAGGCTATAGTCGGGCAGGTCGACCGTGGTTCTTTTGCCGGGCGGTTTGGTGATCTGGTCGGCGAGGGCTTTGACCTGGAGGTTGGCGTTCCACTGTTTGTGTTGCCAGTCGATCCGGGCCGACAGGGTGTGAGTCGGACGCCGTTGCAGACGTTTACCGTCGCCGTCTTCGGTGTTGAGGTATTGGTAGCCCGCGTCGAGCGTGAGGCTGTCGCTGATACGATAGCGGAGGGTGGTTTCCAGGCCTTGCAGGGTAGCTTCGGAGATGTTGTCGTAGATCCATTCCTGGCGACCACCGCCGAGGGGTTTGTTGAAGCGGGTGTCGATGAGGTTTTCGACTTTGTTGTGAAAGATGGCGCCGTCGATGTATAGATGACCATGGGTGTATACGGCGGCGAGTTCCAGCGCGTCATTGGTTTCTGGAACCAGGTCGGGGTTGCTGGTGATGACGAAGGGGCCGGCGGAGAAGCTGTAGCCGGCTGCGGTCTGCTTGATGGTGGGTGCGCTGAATCCGTGTCCGTAGCTGGCTTTGAGGGTGAGTCGGTCATCGATGTTCCAGACGACGGCGGCCCGGGGGCTGGTTTCTCCGCTGAAGCTGCGGTGATTGTCGCGACGGACGCCGAGGGTGAGGTGTATGCCGTCGTTCAGTTCGATTTCGTCTTGCAGGTAGAGGGCGGTGAGCCGGGAGTCGTCGCTGCCGCCTGTCAGGCCGGGATTTTCGAGCCGTTCGGTTTGCTGTTCGATGCCGATGGTGGCCAGGTGGTGATCGCCAACGGGGAACAGGGCGTTGCCTTCGGCGACGCGTTCGCGCAGGTTTTGCGGGTTGAGGGCGTGTACGCCATCGGTGGCCTTGTTGACCACGTCGATGTCGCTCTGATAGACGCGCAGGGTGGTGCTGAGGCGGTCGGTTTTTCTGGTCCAGCTGAGGGCATTGTGGCGACGGTCGATGTCGTACTGGCTCTGGTAGCCTTTGCCGCGCCGCGTGGCGGTGTCGAGCCAGCGGTCTTCGTTGCCACTGCTGTGTTCGAGGCGCAGGTTGTGGCCCGGGGCAGGGCGCCAGTCGAGGGTGAAAGCGGCTTGTTGCAAGTCTCGCCCTTCGAGTGCGGAACGGCTGGGGTTGTCGCTGCTTTCGATCGAGGCACGCCGCCGGGTGAGCAGGTCGATACTGCTTTGCAGCTTGTCGCTCAGTGCGCCGCCGAGATGGATGGCGGCTTCATGGCCGGCGCCATCGTGATCGTGGTCACCTATCTGACCGGTCAGCCGATAGTCACCCCGCCACTGTTTGCCGGTGGGGCGGGTGATGATGTTGATGACACCACCGAGTGCATCGGAGCCGTAGAGTACGGACATTGGGCCACGCACGCTTTCAATGCGTTCTATCTGGTCGAGTGGAACCCAGTCGAACTGGTAGTCGGTATTGGGGCCAAGGCTGTCGTCGCTGCCAGGCAGGCGCTTTCCGTCGATCAGGATCAGTGTGTGTTTGCCGGGCATGCCGCGCAGACTCAGCGTTTTGCGACCGCCTGAACCGATGCCTTCCAGGCTGATGCCGGTGACACCGCTGAGTGCGTCGATGACGGTTGTGGCGCCCTGTTTCTGGATGTCCTCTCGGGTGATGACGGAGATGCTGGCAGGGGTTTCTTGGGCGCTGACTTCGCTGCGGGTGGCGGTCACGGTGACGCTGCCCAGGTCGTCGACAGCGAGGGCAGTCAGCGGGGACATCAGTAATGCAGTCAGGGCAAGGCGACGGTTTCCAAAGGTCATGGCAGCAGCCTGTGTTCGATTGGATAAGATCAGTTAACCAATCCGGCTCGGCATGAGCCTTGATCTGAGTCATGGTGGCAATACGATCACTTCCGGGCTGGCCCGGATTTCTCACAGGGTCGCGTAGCGAGGTTGCTTAAGGTGGTGTGATGGCTGGCGTTCGCGACCGAGGGCCGCGCAGGCGTAGTCGACACTACGTCGAGCAGCCCGACCGAGCGAACGCCAGTCAGTGCGCCGCATTGGGCTGCCGCAGCCGTGATCCTGTGAGGGGCTAGCCTACTGGCAGGTAGTCGATGCCGCGACGATAGCCATAGGTTTGCAAGCGGGTTTCGATCAGGGCTCTGGCGCCGTGGCTGCGAACGGCGGCCAGTACGAACGGTGTCGGGGTGAGCTGTGCCAGTCGGGGTGGCGCGAGTACTTCGATACCGTCGATGCGCGTACCGATCTTGTGGGTTGCGATGTCGATCCAGTAAGCGGGTCTGATGCCGGCCTCGAACAGTCGCCGGAAACGCTTGCGTGTCTTGCGGCCTGCGCCCCAGATGGCAATTGGCCGGTCGCTGTTCAAGCGGGAATCAGCAGCCAGATAGTGCATCCGAACCCGGTTGAATGCATCGGCGCTCAGGCGTGGATCATTGCGCGTCAGACGATCCGGGTGGTCACGCCAGAACAGTAGTGTTTCGGGGAGTTTGGCCATCTGCATGCCCGCAGCGTTCATTCTCAGCCACAGTTCATAGTCTTCGGGAAAGTCGCCTTGCCGGTAACCTCCGATCGATTCGATGGCTGCTCGTCGGAACATCACCGAGGGGTGGACGAAAGGTGCTTCCCAATAGAGGTTGTCGGCGATTTGTCGTGGCGTCAGGCAGGCATTCTGCCATTCGAGATAATGCCGCCAGCCTTCTCCTGGTGGCACGTCCGCGATCATTTCCACCTGACTGGCAACCAGGTCGATGTCAGGATGGGTATCGAGAAAAGCTGCCTGCTGTTCGAGACGCTGTGGCGCCATCCGGTCATCCGCATCCATGCGGGCAATGTAGCGCCCGCTGCAACGGCGCCGGCCGGCTTCGAGTGCCGCGACCAGCCCGGCATGATCGCGGAACACCGGTTTGATGCGTGGATCGGTGGCCGCCGCCCGGCGCAGGATATTGGCAGACAGGTCGCTTGAGCCGTCATCAATGGCGATCACTTCGAAATTGCTGAATGTCTGCGCCAGAATACTGTCCAGTGCTTCCGGCAAGGTGATGGCTGCGTTGAACACAGGCAGCAGAATGGAAATGCTCGGGTTGGTCATGCCGGAGTCGAGTTGTTGGGGGCATTGGAGTGTAGCGCATTCGCCATGATCTCGTTCCTGTCGGCAACTGGCCCAATTGGCATTGATTCGGGCGCTTTACGAGGCGGGGGCTTTTCGCTAGATTGATGCTTTTCACCGAGCGGACTGCCATGCATATCATCAATCGACGAATTCTTCGGGGCGTGGCCGCTGGTTTGTTGCTCGCTTTGCCACTGGTTCTGATCGCGCACGAGTACGATCCTGAAAACGCCGAAGAGATCAATGAGGTCTGTGCGGGATGTCACGATGAATATGGGCAAGGCGGCAAGCAGGGGAAATACCCGCGCATAGCAGGTCTGCCCCAGGGCTATCTAAAACGACAATTGCTGTTGTTTCAGGATCGGGAACGGCCGAACATGCCGATGGTCGAACACGTCGAAAAGCGTGAACTGCCATTGTCCGATATCGAGGATATCAGCATCTGGTTGTCACGTATCCAATTGAAGACAAAACTTCCGCCCGTCGATGAAACTGCGCCTGGTTTCGACGCTTATGCGCGGCTTCAGGAAGCGAAAAAACTGATGCAGGTTCCACGCAGTGAAGGTGACACCAAGCACGGTGAAAAACTCTATCACCGGGAGTGTCGTTCCTGCCATGGAGCGAAGGGTATGGGTAATGCCAGAAAGGAGGTGCCGATGCTGGCGGGGCAATATACTCAGTATCTATGGCGGCAGGTAAAACGGTTCCTCAAGGGCGAACGCATTCACGACCCGGATGAACCGGACGATGAATTGCTGAAGGATTTTACCCACGATGAGCTGCGGGATATCTTTGCCTGGTTGTCGGTACAGGATGATTGAGCGGCCCCGTCATCCCCGCAGGACACGGGGATCCAGTCACAGGGACGTGGGCCACCGGCGTGGGTTGCCCTCCCTGGCGCTGGATTCCGGCGTCCATGCCGGAATGACGCGATCGTCATCCCCGTGGGACGGGGATCCAGTCACAGGGAT
>Ga0256841_1002953_pt1 | contig 13060 bp, 9 predicted proteins | sample 356308metaG_FD_185971 | JGI IMG/M metagenome (GOLD analysis project Ga0256841, IMG submission 185971) | Hydrothermal vent microbial communities from Mid Atlantic Ridge, Atlantic Ocean - 356-308 | ecosystem: Environmental > Aquatic > Marine > Hydrothermal vents | place: Atlantic Ocean: Mid...
GTCCTGCGAACAACATCAACGATCCGTTGGACGACATCCTTGACGATGTCTTGCGTGGGGCCTTCAGCCATCACGCGGCAGAGAGGTTCCGTGCCCGAGTAACGAAGGACAACCCTTCCTTCATTGCCCAGTTCTTTCTCGATGCGTTTCCAAACATCCATAATCTCCGGGAGGTCTTCGAGGGGAGGTTTTTGTTTTACCTCGACATTGACCAGGAGCTGTGGGAAGGCCGAGAAACTGGAGGCAAGATGGGAAAGGGGTTCTCCTGTTTGTTTCATGACCTGAAGAAGTTTGAGGCATGTGTAGATGCCATCTCCGGTAAAGTTGTGTTCTTGGCCAAAAATCACGTGCCCGGAAGGCTCACCGCCGAGCCCAAGGCCCATCTTTCGCATTGCCGCTACGACTGCTCTGTCTCCCACAGGAGTTTCCTCCACCTTGAAGCCGGCTTGGGAGATGGCTTTTTTAAGGCCCAAGTTGCTCATGACCGTGACGGCAAGGCAGTCTCCGGGGAGAGCCCCTTCCTTTCCAAAGTGAAGGGCAAGTAGGGTGAGCAGGGCATCCCCATGGACAACTCGTCCTTTCTCGTCCAAAAAAATGGAGCGATCCCCGTCACCGTCAAGGCAGAGGGCTAAATCAAAAGAGGCCTTCTCAAATTCGCGGCAGAGAAATTCTGGATGGAGGGCCCCACATCCTCGGTTGATATTGTCGCCATTGGGCCGATCGTTAAGGGTGGTCACGTCTGCCCCGAAGGCTTCAAACACCTGGGGGGCGAGTTGTGATCCACCTCCGTTGGCGCAGTCGATTAAAATTTTGAGCCCCTCCAGGTTGAAACCAACAAAGGCTTCTTCTTGGAGGAAGCGTAAATAGGCCGATCCTGTGCCTTGGAGCCTACGATGAAACCCTTGCTTCTCCGCGGGTTTCGGTTGGACTCCTGCCTCAAAATCAGCTTCGACGGCCTTCTCGATGCTGTCTGGGAGCTTGGAGCCGTCCCGCGAAAAAAACTTAATTCCATTGTCCTGTGCGGGATTATGGGAAGCTGAGATCATGATCCCCGAATCGAAGCCCCGAAGTCGAGTTTCATGGGCCAAAACCGGGGTGGTGAGCAGGCCGGCATCCACGACTTCGCATCCTTCGAAAGTCAGAGATGCCGCAAGAGCTGCCTCAATCATTCCAGCGGAGCGTCGCCCGTCATGGCCGATAAGAATGCGGGTTCCTTCTTTTGATTCTCCTTGAATGAGCCGGGAGGCAAAGATCGCTGCGATACGACCAAGGTCTTCGGGAACAAGGGGAGGGCATCCTGCTTTTCCTCGGATTCCATCGGTGCCAAAAAGTGTCATTGATATAAGTTTCCCTTCGTATTCCTTCAGAACTTAGGATTTCACAATGAGCTGATCTTCGGAGTGAGATCCTGAACCTAGCGAGTTTCTCTTCCTTATCCACGCTCTCATGAACGTTTCCCGCTAGGATTTGCTTTTGATGAAGATGGGGGTTTGAGAAATGATTTCCAGATCCCTTCCGATGACAAAGCGATGATCCCAACATGTGAATTCTGGTTTCAGTTTGCGGATGTATTCCTTTGATTGGCTGTCTTGTGTGTCCAGATCGTCGAGTTGCACACGGGCTTCGATATTTTGACGAACCCAACTTTCCCCTTTTTGTTGCAAGAGCCTGGACAGTTTGGCGTTGTAGCTTTTGATTGTGATGGGGCCTTTTTTATCCACTAAGAACAAATCTTCTTTTCCCTGGAGGGGTCCCCAGTTGACGCGAATTGGGATGTTGTAATAAACCTTGGGGTTGCTTGGAAAGAAGTCGGCCGGGGGAGCAACCTCGATATTGGCTTCGATGTTTTTTTTGTTCATGCGAAGCGACGCGAAGGGGGGAAGGATCTTCAGCCGAAACGTTTCCTTAATCCGATCATTACTCCCGCCTTGCTCCATTCTTTTTTTCCATCGCTCCGGGAGGCTTCTGAGGTCCAGCTGGAAGATTTGCGTTTCGGGAGTGATCGTGGCCAAGAGGTTGCGGGAGCCGCTCAGAGTGACGGAGCTGGGTTGAATCTTAATACTTCCGGGGAAGATTCGTTTTGCCCATTCCTCTGTATCCTCCTCGGGATAGAGGATTCGAATCCTTTCGGGGGCCAGGGAGAGTTCGAAGCTGTTGATTTGAACCAAATGAACCCGTAGCTCGGGCGGATCCATGGATTCCAAGTAGCCGGAAAGTTCCACCTTGGTGGACTTGATCGAGTTGACTTTGATCGTTGCGTCGTATTCAGGGAGGTTTGATTCAGGGATATCAGTGAAAAAGCTGGGATTGGTTTCAAGATGTCGGAGAATTCCACCCGGTCCCCTGAATGTGAGGAGGACCTTGCCTTGGAAAACTTTGCTTGTGCGATTGTCCAAGACTTTGCTGATGGTGAAATTGTTGGGGACACGGATGCTTAATGACTGTGCTTTGAGGGAAACAAGGGCATCTTGAGAATGAACATCCTTTTGGATCGTGACATATACGGATTTTTTCTGAGTGACGGTTTGATCTAAATAAAGCCAGTAGACCAGTGCCAGGATGACGGCCATGGGGAGGGGCCACCTGGGTTTTTTCGCTCCCCTGGAAGGTCCTCTGTCTCGTGGGGCGTTTTTGCTCGAAAAACTGCCTGAATGCTTTCGAGACTTAGCCATGGACCGGAGTCTCCATTGGGGGTTCTTCGGTTTCTTGGGGCTGAATGGGTGTGCTTGGAGCGATGAATTCGCGAAGTTGGTCCTGCTTAAGATCCTGGTGAAGTTCTCCATTGATTGCCACAGAGATCGCGCTTGTCTCTTCGGAGACAACGAGGACGATGGCGTCTTTTTTTTCGCTGAGGCCAAGGGCTGCGTGGTGACGCGTACCAAGGCGCTTGGAGATCTCGGGGTTTTGACTGAGGGGGAACATACAGCCTGCACCGACGATCCTTCCGTCTCGAATGAGCAAGCCACCGTCATGGAGGGGGCTTCCTGGTTGGAAGATGGATTCAATCAAGAGGCCGTTGACTTCGGCGTCCAGGGGAGTCCCTTTGTTTCCTGATCCGATGAACTCATTCAAGCTTGCTGTTCGTTCGAGAGCGATCAGGGCACCGATGCGGCGGCGGGCCATGTTACGCATGGCGACGGTGAGTTCATCGACGACCTTATCATGCTGGTGGTCGGCCATCTTCCGAAAAAATCGACTTAGAACCCTGTTCTCACCCAGCTCGGTAATGGCGCGACGGATCTCAGGTTGGAAGACAACGATCAGACCGATGACCGCAATGCTCAATATGCTGTCATAGACATGCTTGAGACGGACAAGGTCGAGAGATTCGATCAGAACCAGGGAGGAAACAAAGAAGACGGTAACCAGGATTGTGAGCCCTCGAATAACTCCTGTTCCTCTGGTCTGGACAAGAAACTCCAACACGACATAGAAGAAGCCCGCGAGGACTGCGATTTCTAAAAAGTCGGGGATGGAGGAGGGGAAATTCACTGCTTTGCTAAGTTACCTTTTTCTGCATTGTAATCTTTGGGAGAAAAAATGGTTTTTGCCAAGCCCAGCCCTTGGGCCACAGCGATGGCCTGAACAGCGTAACCCACGGAGTGGACCCGGTGAACGGAAACTCCAGCCCCATGGGCGATTGCAGTCGCTGCCACAGTGGCTGCATCTCTATTCTTCGGCAGGACGGCTTTCTTTCCATGACTTTTGATCAGGTTTTGGAGAATACTTTTTCTGGAAAGCCCCAGGAGGATGGGTTTCTGCAGGGTGTGGAACGCTGTGAGATTCCGAAGGATTGCGAGATTGTCCCCGGAGCGTTTGGCAAAACCGATCCCCGGATCCACAAGGATACGGTCGGGATCGATGCCGAAGTCCCCTTCCGCTCGCTGGACCGCTTCCCTCAGTTCCTGGAGAACCTCCTTGAGTGGGTCTTCGTAATGAGGTCTGAGCTGCATGTCCTTGGGGGTTCCTCTCGAGTGCATGAGAACAAGGGCGGCTCCTGTTTCGGCGACAACATTCCCCATGTCTGGGTCTCTGCGAAAGGCACTGACATCATTGATCCAATCGGCCCCTTCCTGGACGGCGATCCGCGCAACTTTGCTTTTTGTTGTGTCGACCGAAATCACCACATCACTTTGGGCTCGAAGGAGACGGAGGACGGGGAGGAGGTGTGCCAGTTCTTCGGCGGCTGGAACCTCTCGGGCTCCAGGCCTGGTTGATTCCGCGCCCAGATCCAAGATGGCAGCCCCTTCTTGAATCATCCGGAGGCCTTTCTCACAGGCATCCTGTGGGGACAGGGAATCCCCACCGTCAGAGAAGGAGTCGGGTGTTACATTGATGATCCCCATGATCCTCGGGCAGGAAGGCCCGAGCTTGAGGGTTCGCCCATGGGCAGAAGGAATCCGGAAGAGGGGCGGGAACGCTTTGTGCCTGCCCTCAAAGGTCATGGAGTCGCCAGCCCTTCTGCACCGGAGAACCCAAGATCTTCTTCTGAATCCTCACTCACCTTTTTCTCGGTGTTTCCCTTCTTTGTTTTCAGGGGAGGGGGAGTCACCTCGTTGTCTTCCCATCGTTTTTTTTCGAGGTCTGCAATCGAGGCGCCATCCATCAATGCCAGGACTTCTTCACCGGTAATGGTCTCAAAGTGTAGGAGGGCTTCCGCGATCCGGTTTAAGCCCTCACGGTGCTCAAGGATCATTTCCTTGGCCCGGTCGTAGCCCTCCTGAGTGATCCGGCGGATTTCTTGATCGATCAGCTTGGAAGTCTCTTCGCTGTGATCGCTCCCCAGTCTTAACTCCCGGCCAAGGAAATCGTTGCCTGTGCTTTCGGCATAGTTGAGAGGTCCGACCTTTTCACTCATCCCCAATTCAGTCACCATAACCTTGGCCAGGTTCGTGGCTTGCTGAATGTCATTTTGTGCCCCGGCGGAGATGTCGTTAAACACAACCTCCTCCGCAACGCGTCCTCCATAGCTCATCGAGATCATTCCCAGGAGCTTGCTTCGGCGCATGTAGTAATCTTCCTTTTCGGGGAGATACATTGTGGCCCCCAAGGCCATTCCTCGGGAGATGATGGTGACCTTGTGGACAGGGTCGACCTCTTTGATCAAAGCTCCGACCAGGGCATGTCCCGCCTCGTGGAAGGCTGTAACCTTCCGATCTTCTTCTTCAAATTTACGGGATTTCTTTTCGCGCCCCCAGCGTACACGATCACGCGCTTCTTCCAGGTGCGGCCAGGTGATCTCTTCGGCTCCTTCCATGCCCGCGAGGATGGCAGCTTCGTTGATCAGGGCTGCAAGCTCAGCTCCGCTGAAGCCGGGAGTTGCCCGGGCTAGGCGATCGAAGGGGATGTTGTCTGCCATTTTTACGCGCTTGGCATGAACCCTGAGGATGGCTTCGCGGCCTTGGGCGTCCGGCATGTCGATCACGACTTGCCGATCGAAGCGTCCAGGCCGGAGAAGGGCGGGATCCAGGACATCCGGCCGGTTTGTCGCCCCGATGAGGATGACCTCTTGGTCGGTATCAAAACCGTCCATTTCGACAAGGATCGCGTTCAGAGTTTGCTCCCTTTCGTCATGTCCGCCGCCCAGGCCGGCCCCGCGTTTGCGGCCAACAGCATCCACTTCATCGAGGAAAACAATACAAGGGGCGCTTTCCCTGGCTTGCTTAAACAGATCGCGGACGCGGCTCGCGCCGACGCCAACAAACATCTCTACAAAGTCGGAGCCCGAGATGGAGAAGAAAGGAACTTCTGCTTCCCCTGCGATCGCCTTTGCTAAAAGGGTTTTTCCTGTCCCAGGAGGTCCCACGAGCAAAACCCCGCGAGGGATGCGGCCACCGAGACGTTGGAATTTCTCCGGGTTCTTGAGGAATTCGATCACTTCTTGGACCTCATCCTTGGCTTCTTTCATCCCCTGGACATCCTCGAAGGTCACCTGTGTACGCTGCTCCTTCGAGTATTTTTGGACCCGGGACCGCCCAAAGTTGAGGACCCCGCCTCCTCCTCCGGGTGAGCGCATCTGGCGAATAATAAAAAACCAGAAAAGCCCGATAATCAGTACCCAAGGAAGAATGGACCCGAGCAAGTAATAGGTGAGCTGGTCTACCTGCTTGATTTCGAACTTTTGTCCACGGTGGAGAAAAACATGACGGAGGTTGCCTGAGACCCCCAAAGTCTGGCTTAAGGCCTGAAGATCATTACTTTGGGCCGCTTCGCCCTTGCTGGACAAAGTAATGGGTACTCGGACATAGGTCTCGTCATTACCCTTCAGAATAATAGAGTAGAGGGTGATGGAGTCTTTGTATCGGCTCGGGTCCTTGCTTGTGCGGCCCCGGTCTTCGCTGGGTTGCGAGCCCGTCACTCGGACCAGCCAGGTCTTAACCGCTTGGATCTTTCCGTTCACCAGGTCTTTCTTGAACCGGGCGAGACCTCCTGCTTGGTCGTAGGTCCGATCTAAATCCAGGGCTTGGATATCCTGGATGGTTTGGCGCTCTTCGGGTGTCAGCTTTTTAAAGGCCACCTCCAGATGTCGCTCATGACCATCTTTTCGGTAGTTTCCGACAACTTGGTTATCCGCACCGATAGTGACCTTGGTGAAATCGGCGTTATAGAGATGTCGCCAGAAATCGTAGATCGTGTCCTTGTGCTGATTCCCCGCTTTGTTGACGAACATAAAGAGGAGGAAGAGGAGGAGGGCAATGATGAAGACGCCGCCCATCCCCTTGGGCTTTTTCGCTTCTTTCTGTTTACCCTTGTCGTTCTCTGAAGGCTTAGTCATAAAAATTCGTTTTTGTTCGGGGCAATTCCCTTGTTGCCCGGTTTTTACCACAGCATCGACATGATGCGCGGTTTTGGTTGAAGGGAAAGGAGGGTGTCCCCTCCTCCCTATAATCTATCCAGCTATTGTGCCCCAGCTTTAGAGGAGATCCTATCAAGTCGATTCAGTTTTCGGTCCTGCTTTCTAGGGCATGAGGGAGGGAATCCAAAGTGGGACTCCCCCAAAAAGAAGCTATTTTCCGGCTCCGAGGGAGATCAGGATGCGCCTGGCGAGGTCTCCAATCGCTTCTTTTTGGGCCGAAGCTCGGTTTTCGCCCACCGGGACGCGGTATTCTGCCCAATCAAGGGCCTTCCCTGCCTGAAGCTCTTTGCCTGATTCCTGATCCACGATTCTCCACTTGGCAGCGATTAAAAGAGCTGATTCCCTGACGGCTTCTTCGCCTTCTCCGGTGATCATTCTGCCTCGAACTTCCTTAATCTGGACTTCGAGGGTCGCGTCGCTCTGCCCAGGGAGTCCGGGAGTGATTCCTGAATACAGTGCGAGTTGCTGGCCTAATTCGCGAGTTAAAAGGCTTCCGAAGCCTCTCCAGTAACTCTGATTGTCCACAACCCGGACGGCGAGACTCCGGATCCCGAGTCTCTTGCCCGAAAACCCCTGGGAATACCCACATGAGCCTAAAAGGAGGAGCCCACCCATGATGGAGGAAAGGGCCAGGATATTCCGGAGTGGAGTGGGAAAGGGGACAACCCTTCTTCGTTTACCGAACATCAGCGATTGCTCCCCTGGAAACCCCTGGCCGGTTCCCCGATTTGGCGGAGCCGACGAATCGCTTGATCGCGAAACTCTGAATCAGGTCTTCGAAGAATTTTTTGTAGGTAGATGGCTGCACTTTTGGGTTTGGAAACACGGATATAAAAATCAGCGATTTTGATGTTTTTTTGGTCGATCCAATTGAGTGTTACAGCGAGAGCCTTACGGGCATTCTCCAGATACTTGGGGTTGTGAATATTGGTTTTGAGGAAACTCACAAGTTCACGCCGGGCAGCTTCCAAGGCTTCAAGGTCGTAGTCGGGGCCGGTGAGTTTATAGAAGTTGGCCATGGCGATTCGGTAGGTGGCCAGTTCTTTCCAAATTCCTCGGGGATCTTTTTCGAGAAGCTCACTGAAGCGGCTGATGACTTCATCATAGTCTTTGTCCAACCATGCTGCCTCTCCAAGAATCCGAAGGGCATCCGGGATGAAGTTGGAGGTTGGATAAAAGAGCAGGAAGTGCTCGAGAATCGCGACGGTATCGTCGAGGTCCCTCCAGATCCCAAGAATATTTCTCCCCCGTTCCGCGATTCTGGATCCTGCGTTGAACTCCAACTCTTCAGCCTTGGCTAAATAATTGCTCGAGGGAAAGTCTCTTGGAAAATTTTTGAGAGTTACAAAGGCCTCCCAGTATTCCTGGAGCATGAAATGGGCCGTGGACAAGTCGATCAGGTAGCGTTGTTGGTCGATTTCGTCGAGTTGATCTACCCGGATTTTTTCAAGAATCGCAAGGGCTTGTCGAACTTTGCCAGTCGTCCCCTTGCCTTTTTGGAGGAGCTTTTCCGCCTCGATGAGAGAGATTGTGGGATGTTGGATTGGGCTGCCCGCGCATGCACCCATGGCTATTGGGAGGAGGAAGAGGGGCAGGAGCCAGGATGTGCTTCGGGAGGGATTCATCCCTGGGATTGTCTGCGAGAAGGTCCGGGAATGGAAGTCAGAGATTGGAGATCAATTCTTGGACGAGGGTAGAAAGGTCTTGGACCATTGGATCGGGGGCTCGAAATCCGGGGAGGTTTTGTCCTGGGATTGTGAGCAGGTCCTTTGCGAAGTGAGGGAGGCGGGCAGAGATCGGGCGGCCCCCCTCATGTTTGTGGATGAATCCGCCAGCTTTGGGCAAAAAGCCGACTTTTCCGTTTTTTGGAAGCTCTTTTTCGCAAAGGGGGCAGAAGTTGGGAGGAGGGAGAACCCCCAAGATCTCAAGATAACGGAGGTCCAAACCAAGGTTGGTGAGTTTGAGTTTAGGCTCGGGTGCGGAACCGAGGAGCCTCAAGCCACCTCGGAAGAGGTCGAAGAGATCGGGGTCGGAGCGGTTCTCAGGCATGGCCAGGAGTATGTTGTTCTTAAGGCGCAGGGCGAATTCCCGGCGTTTCCGATGATGCCGGAAGGGACGATTTCCTTGGATGACATCGGCGGAATAGAGCCTCTGGAGGTTTCGTAAGGGATGGATCCCGAGCTTGGCATCCACGATGTGGAGCAGGTCGATGGCACCAAGGAAGGGACTCTTGGGGCGATGAGCACCTTTCGCAAGAGTGGAGATCACCCCAAAATCCCGGGTGCAAAGGGTGACGATCCTACTGCTTTCTCGCCAGTCGCTGCGACGAACGATAATTCCGAGGCTGCGCTTTCGCTGGGGTTTCTCCATTGGGCGTACTCAGGATTCTTCGTGACGTGCTTCTTGGTTTTCAAGAACACGGACGCGAAGGCGTTTGGTGCGCCGATCATCCGCAGAGATGACTTCAAAGTCCAGGGACCCAATCTGGAAGGATTCGCCGGTGCGGGGAATCCTTCCCAGGGTGGTCGAGATGAATCCTCCAACCGTTTCGTAGTCGTCGGACTCTTCGATGCGCTCTCCAATCAGCTCATTAAGATCATCGACCTTCATTCGTGCATCCAGGTCCACCACCGAGCCCTCTTCAAGGATCCGGAAAAGCTCTTCGCGTTCGTTATCGTATTCGTCTTCGATTTCGCCCACGATCTCTTCCAGGATGTCTTCAACCGAAACGAGCCCGAAAGTCCCTCCCCATTCATCCAGAACGATGCCGATGTGGACACGTTTCTTGCGGAATTCTTCGAGAAGAGGACCGAGCTTTTTTGAGCGGGGCACGAAGAGGCATTCTCTCATGTGTCTGGTGACCTTGTCTTCCAGGTCTCCTGACTCCGGATCGGCCAAGAGGGAGACTGCATCTCGGATATAGAAAACGCCGATGACCTCGTCGATACGTTCCTTGTAAACCGGGAGCCTGGAGTGCCCAGCTTGGACCGCTTTTTTGACAGCATCTTGGAAGCTTGCCTCGGCTTCGATTCCTACAATCTCTGTCCGAGGGGTCATGACATGGACAACGGACTTCTCACGGAAAGAAACTACGTTTTTGATCCAGTCAATCTCCGAGGGGGCGAGTTCTTCATCCTCATCACTGTCTTCCACCGCGGCCTGAATCTCTTCGGCAAGGTCTGAACCATTTTTTTTGTGTTCCTCTCGAATCCCGATGAGGTTTCGAGTCACGAACCTTGTAAGGAGATTGGTGGGTATGAGAAGAGGGAGGCTCAGGAGATAAAGGACCTTGAGGAATCGTCGGGTTCGAAAGGCGATAGGATCTGCCCGGGAGTTGGAGATCTTCGCTGGGACAAGATCTCCAAGGAGGAGAATCCCGAGAAATGCAAGGGCAAGAGGGCCGAGTGCCTTCCAACTCGGGCCTGCCTTGAGGATGAGGCCGAAAAGACCCACGAAAGTCCCTACCAAGCCAAGGATCTTGAGAAAGGCCGCCCCAGGTCGGTAGTCCTCGATCCTGTCCAGTTCGTCTTCGAGAGTCTCTGCCCGTTCTTTTCCCCATTTTTTTTCAAGAGTGATCAGGAGTCTCGCGGGGGAAAACCGGTCCACTGAGCATTCGAGAATGCTCCCGAGGGTAAGGACCATGAGTCCCAGGCCGAAGATCACCCATGAGGTTGTTGAGTTCTCGAGAATCCATCCCCCTTCTCCTTGGATAAAAGGTTTGGGGCTTAGGCCGAGGAGGAGCCAGGCTTGCTCGAAAAAAATAGGCCCTGGAGGGTCTTCATCCGAATCGGATAAGTCACCCTCCTTGGTGGGGAGTGGGATTGTTGGTTCGTTCATTGCTGGTTAGTGAATGCAAGATAAGCCCTTGTCTTGGGTGCTGGCAAGGGGCTTTGCAATCGGACTTACGGGAATTCGGGTTTCCAGGACCAGGTTACTCTTCTCAGCCCGGGCTACGAAATTGCCATCGAAACACTTGGCCAGGGAATGGAGGAAGGGGAGATTGAGGTATTCGGCTTCCCAACCCTGGGGCGGCTGCTCGTCCCGAATCTTTTCGAAAGTTGGTGGGAAGCTCCCCTCTTCATGAATAGGGTCCTGGACTTTCATTCGCAAAAGTATGTCATCAAAACTGCTTTGGATCTCAAACCTCAAAGTCCCAAAATCCTTTGTTGCGAGGTCTAATCCGGCTCGGACAAGGTTCAAAAGGTATCGGGTGATGAATTTGGAATCACCCTGGACGATGATCCTGCCCGATGGGGCTTGGATTTCGTGGACAATCCCTAAATCTTTAAATTGTTGATGAAGAGAAGCGAGGACTTCTTGGAGAGCCGTGGAGATGTCCATGGGTTCAAGGCTGGGGACCTCTTCTTCTCCGTAGCCGACCGAAAGGAGTTGCTCGAGGATGAGGCGTAGCTTGAGAGCTTCTTGTTTTAGGATTCCGGCATCTTCTCTTCCCTCTTTGGTGGGAAGAGAGTCTTCGAGAAACTCAGCTAAACCGAGGATACCCTGGATGGGGTCGGACATGCGCCGGAGCGAATCAAAAGCCAGCTGGCTCCGACCACCGAATTTTCGAGTTCTTTCCAGGAGGCGGCCCAGCTTGGCAAGTTGAGCCTTACCCGCTTCCTGGGCCTGTCGTTCCTTGGCCCATAATTTTTTCCAGCGCACACTCTCGTGGAATAACTCGATCAGGTTCTGATCTTTGGGCAGGTTTTTCCTCCGTCTCCACCAATCCCCCAATAAGAAAGCGCCGATCAGGGCCATCGGGATAAAAAGGAGAAGGGGTATGTTTAACTCGGCTAGTCTGGGCGCGGAAAAGGACATGGGTATTAGTTCTGGCATCATTCCTCCGCGTCCACCGAGAAGCGATTGCGCCCCAGGTCCTTACTGGCATAGAGGGCTCTGTCTGCACGATTCATGAGACTGTCGATGTCGTCATCCTTTCGGTAATCGGTCAGGCCAATGGAGATCGTTATGGGCAAATCGATTGCTTTTCCCGCTTTCTCGACCGCGGTGAAGATCCGGGTTGCGGCCAATGAGGCTTCATCCAGGTTTGTGTCGGGTTGAACAATCAAAAATTCTTCCCCTCCAATCCTGCAGGGGAAATCCGTGGTCCTGAGGTTTTGTTTTAATACCTTACTTACAGTTCTTAAGGCTTTGTCCCCAACCAGGTGCCCGTAGGTGTCGTTCATATGTTTGAAATGGTCCAAGTCGAGCATCAAGACGGAAAGTTGGTGCCCTTGGCGTTTGGAACGTTCCATTTCTCTGGCTAGGAGTTGGATGGCGGCGCGACGGTTGAAGAGGCCTGTTAAAACATCCGTTTGGGCCATTCGGTTGCTTCGAAACTCCCGTTTGCGGAGTTCGATACTTGTCCAGATCTGACCGAAGACTCCTGTCAAGGCAAGGGCTTTTGTGGACACCCTGGGGTCAGCGGGTTGTGCTCTAAAAGCACGGTCCAGCAAGATGTGTCCATGGATTTGACCGTGGCCATGAACGGGGATAATCAAGCAATCGGTTGCCCCGATGTATTCCAAGAGAGGGTAGGGCTTTTCGGGGTCTCCTATGAGGTGGATCGTGTTTTCGGACCCTGCGGAGTATCCCAGGGCTTCTTCCTCCTTTGGGGATGGTTGCACAAAAAGTTCTTTGCTGGGGCTGGAGATGAAATCTGAACGTGAACGGAGAAGAAGGCGTTTTTTCCCTCGCCCGACCCATTGGACAAAAAAAGCTCGATCGTGGTCGAGATACCTGCAACACGCGGGGAGGAGGGCTGTGAGGAGAGGACGGATACGGTCGGAAGAGCCAATGCTCAGTCCGGTGAGGATGCCTTCTTCCAGAGGGGGAACACGAGGAGGTTTTCGCTCTTCTAGAGTTCCGGGCCTTTGACATCGTAGAATGGTGAGATCGAGACCGGCAGGTCTTAGGCGTTCATCGATTTTCGCATCGAGGTTGTGGATGGCAGTTTCCATCCATTTCCAAGGAATCTCTTCGAGGAGTTTCTCTTCGCAGGAGGCCTGGTTTGGGTGGGGATAGCCATGGAGGATGGCGGCAGCTTCTGCAGCAAGAAGGATGCGGCCAAGGTCTCTCTTGTCGGCTTTTCCTAGGTCTGCTGCATGGGTGACCTGCCAGGCGAAATGCAAGAGGGAAGGAAGGTTGAGTTTTTCGGCCCAGGGGTAAATCCCCATGTGCTGGATGAGGAAATCTCCTTGCGGG
>Ga0256841_1002954_pt1 | contig 13057 bp, 10 predicted proteins | sample 356308metaG_FD_185971 | JGI IMG/M metagenome (GOLD analysis project Ga0256841, IMG submission 185971) | Hydrothermal vent microbial communities from Mid Atlantic Ridge, Atlantic Ocean - 356-308 | ecosystem: Environmental > Aquatic > Marine > Hydrothermal vents | place: Atlantic Ocean: Mid...
AGACCACGGTAAGTGATACCAGAGGAATTATTGAAAACATCTTCGATGCTACGAAGGAACAGTCAGAAAGCGTTCAGGGCGTGCTTAAATCCATGGAAAGGCTCGCACTTTTGGCAAAAGACATCACGAATTTCACTGCTGAGCAGGCCAAGAGGCGTGAGGCCGCAGAGAAAGCAATGAATGAACTTAGAGACCTTGCTGCAAACATTTCCGCTGCCACTGAAGAACAGGTCGCAAGCACCCAGCGAATAGTCAAGGAAATGGAAGAAGTAAAACAAAGCGCCGAGAACATTACAGACATGACAACAAAGCAGGCTGAACGAAGTGCAATGCTTAAGAAAATCATGGACGAAATGGCAAATACGGCGCTAACAAATGCCCAGGGAGCCAAGGGTTCGCAGCAAATCTCTCTCGAACTGGCAACTTCCACTGCGCACCTCATTGAAATGGTAAGCCAGTTCAAGATCGGAAACGGTGGCGGAGTAAAAACGGGTGAAGCCGGACATGCATAAAAACAGAAAACATTTAACAAATAGCACAAAGTTAAATAATTACAGCAGAGGTTACTCAAGGCACAGGTAATTGAATTCTAGTTCCCAGGCAAGGACAGCTCAGTCAGCTGTCCTTCCTGCAAAATAAATGCTCCAAGCAATACTGGGATGTGTTTATGAACTTGGAAAACAGTGACAAAAAAGGCACTAAGACGATACTAGTGGTTGAAGACTCAAAGTTCATGAGCCGAAGAATAATTGAGACACTAGCAAGTGCCGGTCATAACATAGTTGCAAATGCAAAAAACGGGAACGAAGCCGTAAACTTATACATGGAATATCGACCCGACATCGTGACCATGGATGTCACCATGAAGGGTAAAGACGGAATAAGCGCTGCAACAGACATACTTAACATAGATCCCGAGGCCAACATAATATTCTTAACGATACTGAACGATCCGAAAATAAAAGAGCAAATGATGAACCTGGGAGCACGAGGAGTGGTAAATAAGAAAAATACCCAGGAAATTCTTAATGTTATAGAGAACATTTGACTTAGCATGCCATGGCGAGCAAGCAAAAACCGACGGAGAAAATAAATCCCGGAACCTATAAGGATTTTAGGGGGATAAAATGATAGACCAAGAAATGATTAAAGAATTTGTTGATGAGGTTGAAGAACATATAAGGTCATTCGAAAATGCCGGACTTGCACTTGAAAAAAAACCGGATAATAGCTCATTGGTGAACGATCTCTTTCGAGCAGCTCACAGCATTAAAGGCGCAGCCGGGTACATGGGTTTTTCAAAGATTACTGAGCTTTCCCACAAGATGGAAAATGTTATCGACCAGGTTAGGGAAAAAAAACTGTCTCCAACGAAAGAATTAATGGATGTTCTTTTCAAGTGCATTGACAAAATCAGGAAACTTATCGGCGAGGTTGAAACCACGGGCGCTGAAAAGAGCAAGATAGACAACTTGATGGGCATGATTGCCGGCATACTGGAAGAGAACAATTTTTGTCCAGATAGCCAAGACGGTCAGCTTTCTTCCGATAGTTTGTCTCCCGATTCTCCATCAAGTACTGATGCCGATAGAGAACTAGATGAAATATTTGTCCAGCAGTCAAGCGAGTACATAACTCAACTTTTGCAACTTCTCGGTGACCTTGCCGCCAACGTCGATCCCAGGGCAACCGTTTCTCAAATGATGAGCGTAGTTATAGACTTTGTTCAGCTCACATCATACATAAAGGAAAAAAGAATAGAAAGATGCCTCGAGGAATTTGCAGAACATCTGCGCCAGTTCCATGAAAGCGACACGGTGGTTCTGGATGAATGGAAGTCCGTGGTTTCAAGGGACTTACAAGGTATTTTGGACAAGCTACCTGGAAACATCGCCATTGAAGAGAAATTACTTAACCACCTCCGAGACACCTCGGATTCTAACGACAAGGTCCCCGAAAAGGATGAAGGGTTATTCGCCTTTCCTCTGGACGAAGATGAAAAATCACTTCTGGAACATTTCGAAGAGACCGGTGATGGAAGTTCCAGGCAGGGGAGCGGAGACGAGGCAGCTTCGGGCGTACTGGATGATAGTCTTATTGAAGAGGCTTTAAAAGACGGAAACATAGAAGAAGAGGTCTTCAACGAAAAGGTTGAAGATGCTCCATCCCTGGAATCTACTACTTCTACAAACTCACAAGACAAAGAGACCAGGATTACGGAAGCTGAGCAACCCATCATAATTGATGAAGATGCCGTTGTTCATTCCATTGAAGAAAACTTCACAGAGAAGCATTTTGTCAGCGACGAGGCTACGGAAGGTGATAAACAGCAAATAATCACCGAAGAATACGATGAAGAGCTTTTCGAAATCTTTCTGGATTCCTTCCGTGACAACCTGGATCGGTTAAACAAGATCAGGGAGGCTCTGGAATCGGGAAAAGCATCGACTCCAATAATAGAAAAGGCCATTGGGCACATCGACAAAATGCTTTCTTCAGCAAATTACATGGACTACGAGATCGTTGTCCGGTTGCTTGAAAAGTGGCGCAGGGGTCTTAGCGAACTACTGACCAGTTCGGAAAAAGATCCCGTAGAAAAATATATAAAGTTATACGTCGAATACACGAACAAATTGTGTGAGATCATACCAGCGTTGAAGGACAAGCTTGATGAGAAAATCGAAGAAATTGAAGAAGAAATAGATCTCTGTGAGGTATCATCAGCTTCGGCTGAACTGGAAGTAAAGATCGACACGATGTTTGATCTAATAGAAAGTGAACAGGCAGACGTTGAGTTAAAGGAACAAAGCCAGGAAATACCTTTGGATGTATCTGGGTTCCAATCCGATGAGACCCATGCGGCCTCCCACGGCGATACTGTTTCAACGGATGCCGAAGCCACAAATGAAACCGAAGTGTCTCTCACCGACCTCGTCAGCAAGCAAACGCTCCGCGTTGATGCTCAAAAGGTAGACAACCTCTTGAACCAGGTCGGGGAACTTGTTGTCACCAGGGCAGGATTTTCCCAGACAACGGAGCTTTTCAGGGAACTTATCAGGCAGTTTACCGAAGACAACAAGCTTGATAAGCAAGATTTAAAGCTTCTTCGAAACATTAGTTTTCGCCTCACCGAATCGTCAGTGTCTTTGGGAAGAGTAGCAAATGAGTTGCAAGAAGCCGTTATGAAAATCAGAATGCTACCCGTTCATCACCTTTTTCAGAGGTTTCCTCGCCTGGTAAGAAATCAGTCCGAAAGCCTGGACAAGAAAGTTAGACTAAAAATACGCGGCAGCGACACCGAACTGGATAAAAGAGTTCTCGAACAGATGGCCGATCCCCTGGTTCACCTTTTGAGAAATGCGATAGCGCACGGTATTGAGTCGCCGGAAACACGCAAGAAATTGGGCAAGCCGGAAGAAGGCACCATCACCCTCTCTGCATACCATGAAGGAAACCACGTAATCCTGGAAGTAGCCGATGACGGTCGTGGCATCGATACCGATAGACTCAGAAAGGTACTAATAGAAAAACAATTCGTGACCAGCAAGGATCTGGAGAGACTGTCAGATAAGGAAATAATTAATTCCATATTTTTGCCGGGAGTTTCAACCAGTAAAACCGTTGATGAAACAAGCGGCCGTGGCGTGGGAATGGATATTGTTAAAGAAAACGTTGAACAGCTAAACGGCTCTATTGAAGTAAAATCACAAAAAGGCGAAGGAACCAAGTTTATAATAAAAATACCTTTAACCGTAGCCATAATCCAAGCACTGCTCGTGGAGGTTTCCGGACAAATTTTCACAATTCCCCTTACTTCTGTTCTCGAAATTACTAGGGTTTTCAAGGAAGAAATAGAAACCATCGAGGGCTTCGAAGTGATCCACCTCAGGGACACCACTATTCCTCTCTTAAGGCTTGAGGAGATATTTAATCTCTCAGGAAGCCGAGCCGATCAATCTAGAACCTTTGTAGTTATTGTAACTGTGGGTAACATGGAAATTGGTCTGATCGTTCATTCACTTCTCGGTGAACAGGAAGTAGTTATCAAGCCACTTACCGAAAGCTTAAAAGAGAACAAGGGATTTTCGGGCGCGACGATCCTGGGTGATGGCAGCATATCGTTGATTATAGACGTGGCAGAACTTGCGGATTTGGTTCGAGCCAGGAACATGAACAGTACCACTCAGCTATCCATAGTGGCGTAAACATGATGGTTATGCTTAGCTCAAAAAGTAGAAAATTGACCGGTTCTAACAAAAAGTCTACGAACGAGGTACGAGTACTCATTGTTGACGACTCCAAACTCATTCGGAAGTCTCTCAAGGAAACCCTTGATTCTATCCCCGGTATTAAGGTGGTGGGAACGGCCTCCAACGGTGTTCTGGCTCTTGAAAAAATCAGGAAGCTTTCTCCCGACGTTGTAACGCTGGACTTTCACATGCCGAGGTTAAACGGGCTCGAAACTCTGAAACGAATAATGAAAGAAAAACCTCTTCCGGTCATAATGCTAAGCAGTGCCACCACCCGTGGGGCGAAGCTCACATTGGAGGCACTACGGGTAGGGGCTGTCGATTTTCTCCCCAAGCCCACCGGATCACTGGTTGAAAATGTTGAGTTCATAAAAACTTACCTCGTCCCGAAAATATTTTCCGCAAGCGAGTCTAACCCTAAAAAGTTTAAGGAAAAACCGAAGGAAAAGATCAAGCAAAATACTCTACCACGCTTTCGACGTTCAACTTACAAGTCCCCAGATCAAAGTATCTTTTTCGCCATCGGATGTTCAACCGGTGGACCCAGGGCACTGGAAGAGATTGTAAAGAATCTGCCCAGGAATTTCCCGGCGCCGATTGGGGTGGTTCAACATATGCCTGAACCTTTTTTAAGCGTTTATGCCGAACATTTGAACAACGTATCTAGGCTGAAAGTTAAGGTGGCAAGCAAGGATTCAGTATTTAGACCGGGGACACTCCTTCTTGCTCCCGGAAATGCCCATATGCGTTTGGTGAGGTTCGGGAAAAACCTGCTGGTATCCCTTCAGGAACTTGGTACCCAGGGTCTTGGTCACTTTCCCTCGGTGGATCTTTTCTTTTGTTCCGTGGCAAAATCAATTAAAAGCGGCACAGTTGGAATAATTTTAAGCGGAATGGGAAAGGACGGTACTTCCGGATTTAGAGCGATAAAGATGGTGGGGGGATTAACAGTTGCCCAGGACAAAGCTAGCGCAATTGTTTACGGAATGCCAGGGTCAGCCAGATCGGAAGGGCTGGTAGACGTTATCGGTCGTCCTTATGAAATTGCTAAGTTGATGACAAAGATGGCTAGTGGCGACTTTCCGTTGGATCAAGGGCACAGGAGTTACAGAAAAATAAGAGTTGCTTCGGCCACGAACAGTCAAGGGTAAGCAATGGGTAAGGTTGTAGCAATAGTAAGCCAGAAAGGCGGAGTGGGCAAAACTACCACTGCTGTAAATCTGGGCGCAAGCCTGGCAGCTTTAAAGCAAAAAACGCTGATCGTAGGGCATGATCCCCAGTGTGGCGTCGGGGTTTCATTTGGGATTGATCATAAATCGAACGGGGTCGGACTCTACAATTTTTACCTTGGTGAGGTGCCTCTTAAGGCCACACTAAAACCCACTCAAATGGATAACCTCGATATTATCCCGTGTAATGTAAAGACAAGCGAAGAAGAACTAAGCTTTCTTAGAATTATCTCTTCCAACATATTCATCCTGAAATCAAACCTTTACCAGTTGAGAAACCGCTATGATTACATTATCATTGATTGTCCTCCCACCCTTGGCACGATAACCACCGCGAGTCTTGCCGCTGCCGACTCTTTTATAGTTCCCATACAGCTGGATGTATTTAGCCTTAACACTCTAGGCAGAGTAATAAAAACGGCGAAAAGGATTAAAAATAGCTACAACTCCACCCTCAAAATAGAGGGTTTTTTACTGACAATGGTAGACCCCCAGGTGAGGCTCACCAGGAAGATACTGGATGAAACGAGGAAAAACCTAGGTAACAAGGTATTTAAAACCATAATACCCCGGCATCCATCACTGGCAGAAGTCTCTCAGGCGAGAAAACCGGCAATATTCATAGACGTCATGGCAATAGGATCGAGAGCATATCTTCAATTGGCAAGAGAAATAATAGAGAGTAACCAAAACCTGTAGCCTTAATTTAGGAGATACATTGGTAGGTTTCTTAGCAAGGTTAGTTAAGCGGGTACTAGGAACAAAGGGAGAAGGAATGAAACTGGTTAACAATAACCCAGAACGGCGAAACTTTCCAAGGATATCTAAGGAAGTTAAGATAGAAATAAGCGAGGTTTCATATCCGCTGACTAGAGATACCGGGGAATTTGGCATATCCAAGAATATCGGTGTCGGCGGAATATGTTTTTCCTTAACATCCCCGTTTTCTCCGGGAACAGTTGTTAGCGTGAAAATATTTCTCGCCAGGTGGCAGAAGTTTAAGAGGAGTTACGTACAGACGCTCAATCACTCAAGTCCTTCAGAACCATTAACTGCCATTGGCGAGATAGTCTGGTGCACTCCCAAAGTCAATGGTTCAGGGTATGATATTGGCCTGAAGTTTCTTGATATTTACGAAGATGACTACAAGGCCTTGACCAAGTATTTGGAATCAAAATAAAAATAATCGTTGCTAGGTAGCATGAACTCAGTTTTAGAAAAAACCAATGGGTTCCAGGGCACCCTTTCGAATATTCAGCTCATTGATCTTTTACAGATGACGTGCCTTTCTCGGATTTCAATGAACATTAGAGTGGAAGGCGAGGGCAAAGAAGGGTTGATACAGGTCTTTAACGGGAACATCGTTCACGCGGAATCTAATGAAAAAGAAGGCGAAGCCGCCTTTTTTGAAATAATGTCATGGCGTGGGGGGCAATTCCAGACCTTTGCCATGACTGATGTACCGAACCCTACAATTGAAAAAAACTGGGAATTTCTACTTATCGAAGCGACAAAGGTTCAGGACGAGATTGGAAGACTGAAAGAGTCCCCGGTATCATCTAAGGATGCGGAGGGAGATTCCCTTGTAAGAGTGTTGATCGTGGACGATTCCAGGCTTATTTGTAGAAAGCTGAAAGACCTTATTGAAACGGATCCACAGCTAAAGGTTATCGGAACCGCTCAAAACGGGAAAGAGGCTCTTAAAAAGATTAAAGCGCTCAACCCAGACCTGATTACCCTAGACATAAATATGCCTGTTATGAGTGGCGATACGGCTCTCAAACACATAATGATTCAGTCGCCGTGCCCAGTGCTGATAGTGAGTAGCATCGATCCAAAAAATATGTCACGAGTGATGGATTTTATGAGATTGGGGGCAGTTGACTTTATATCGAAACCTAAGAGAACTGGAGACTTTGAAGCCGAGAAGAAAGAATTTCTTAGAAAAATTAAAGTATCGGCCAAGGCTCACGTCCAAAACTTCAAACGCTGTAAAATATCACCACAAAAAGAGCATGAGGTAAAGGAATCTTTCCCGCTTAGAGTGACAGATCCGTTGGTTGTAATTGTCGCCGGAAGCGGGAGCTATGGAGAACTTATGAAAATTCTGCCCGGGCTCAAGCCCCGTTCTTTCGGAATTATAGTAGCCTTATGGCAAAGTGAGCTTTTGCTAGACAGTCTGGGACGTTTCTTAAACAGATATTCCGGTTTCGACATCGTACCCCTGTTAAATGATAATGACCATGAACTCTACACTGGCATTTGCTACCTTTGCACCTTACACCAGGAGATACGGCTCCTTAACCACAATGACAGGGTTGTACTTCAGAAGGGTTGGAAAAAATTGGCATGGAATGAAACTATCAGAAATTTCTTTGAAAATATCCACGGCATTTTCGTCCATGGCACTAAGCTGGTATGGGTCTTTCTTTCCGGGGAAAAAGAGGTTCCCGGCCAAATTTATAATCTGATCACCGAGAAAAAACCATGCGTATTGGTACAGGATCCCGGGACTGCTCTTCAGCCATCATTACCTGGATCGCTGCTAGCCGGGAACTATGATTGTCTGATATCTCCCAGTGAAAAACTATTTCAAGAGATAAACAAACTCTTAGAATCTTAATTTGCATAGGGCACTTATGTCTAAAATCAATGTCTTGGTAGTCGACGATGCATCTTTGATGCAAAAAGTATTAGGGCGTATCCTTGCTGAAGATCCAGAAATAAATGTGGTTGGATATGCAAAGAACGGGTTAGAATGTCTTGATAAGATGAAAAAGTACAACCCAGACGTCATCAGTCTCGACGTCGATATGCCTCTTATGGATGGTCTTACCACCATCAAACACATCATGATTGAAAAACCAACCCCCACTGTTGTTGTCAGCTCAATGAGCCAAACAGGGCGTATCACCTTCGAGGCACTTCGGCTAGGGGTGATAGATTTCATTTCGAAGCCTTCAGGCTCTATTTCAATCGACATGGAATCTCAAAAAGAAGTATTGAGAAATCGCATCAAGCTAAGTGCCGGTATTCAAATAGAAAAGGTTCGGAGAGTATGGTTCAAGAATAATGGTTTCAAAACAAAAAAGGAGACCATCGGACCTGCTCCCGAAAAAATCGTAGCAATAGGCACATCGCTCGGCGGGCCAAACACTATAATAAGAATAGTTTCTTCCTTGTCTCCAAATTTTAACGGTTGCATTCTTGCTATGCAGGAAATTGATCCGGAAATTCTGCCAGCCTTTTGTTCATATTTTGACGAAATAGCACCGGTAAAAGTAATTCCGTTAGAAGATAACATCCCACTGAAAAATGGGGTTTGTTATCTGGCATCTACTAGGTGCCAACTTGAAATTGAAGATAACGGAAGAGGTGACAAGATATTAAGACTCAAAAAGTCACTCAAAAACCCTATCTCTTCAATGTTCTCTACCGTTGCCTCCCTTTTCGGAGAAAAATCCATGGGTATTTTATTAACCGGGATTGGTAGAGATGGAATTGATGGTCTGAAATCAATAATAGCCGCTGGTGGAAAAACCGTAGCGCAGGAAGAAAAGTGTTGTGTTTTCCCCAATCTTACTCATTGTGCGATTAAAGAAGGAATAATACACGAAGTTTTACCAGATAACGAAATACCAAAGTTTATTATGGATTGGATAAATCTAAGCACATAAAAAGGAGGTATTAAAATGAAAAGGTTTAATGAGCTTTCGATATCAATCCTGGTGCTGATGCTGGGGCTTTTTCTTACATTTCAGACAGCTAACGCTGCAACATACAAAATAGGCGTACTTGCAAAAAGGGGAGCCGCCAAATGTATGAAAAAATGGGGAAAGATGGGAACTTTTCTGACAAAAAAAACTGGAGATAAATATGAAATAGTACCGCTAAAATTCACGGAAATAGAACCTGCGGTAAAAAATAAATCCATAGATTTTGTTCTCGCAAACTCGGCATTTTTTGTTGTCTTACAAAAAAAATACGGCGTAAGAAGTGTTGCCACCCTCATTAATTCTAGGCAGGGAAAAGCTCTTGACAAGTTTGGTGGAGTAATACTTGTCAGGAAAGATAGCCCAATTAAAACCCTTCAAGACATCAAGGGGAAAAAATTTGACTGCGTGAAATATTCCTCTTTTGGTGGCGCTCACATGGCATGGCGATTGCTCCTCGATAATGGCATCGACCCAAAGAAGGACTGTGCTTCCTTTACCGAGGGGAAAAAACATGACTACGTAGTCTACAGAGTCCTAAACAAGAAGGTTGACGTGGGAACCGTGAGAAGCGATACCCTTGAAAGAATGGAAGCAGAAGGAAAAATCAAGATGTCCGATTTCCGGATAATTCACAAGATTGATGATGATTTCCCATTTGTCCACAGCACTAGGCTCTATCCCGAATGGCCAATGGCGGCCTGTCCCCATGTAAGCGATGCTGTTGCGAACAAGATGGCCAAGGCACTTTTTTCAATGAAGCCAGATGACCCTGCAGCCAAGGCAGCCAAAATAGTGGGCTGGAAACAACCGGCTGACTATCAACCAGTGATAGATTGTCTGAAAGCGATTAAGTACGGCCCTTTTGCCGAATAAATACCTGAATCCGTGATCGTTCACCTGGGCCGCAGATGCAAGGAAGAGACCGAGGGACCATAGTACGCTATCTCCAGCGGGCGATGACACCGAAGATGCGGTGCAGGTGGACGACCCGCAGGGCGTAAAAGATTTCGTGGTAAGGTGAAGAATAATCCACCCTGGCTATGTGGCCAATAATGAGCAATTTAGATATGTTATATAAATTAGCCATAAAGTTTCGTCACGGAATCAGGAAATAATTAGACACTAACCGAGTTGCTTTTTCGTCTGAACGTCTTTCCCCCTTGCAGATCCCCTAAAAGGGGGACGAAAAACACCTTGAACAATACGGGAAAGACGCTTCTTGTTACGACAAAAAAGTGACGGAATGAAATATTTTTGAAGAAATGAATAAATGGGTGAGAATTCACGTCTATGCAAGTTTTTCTCGTTTGCCCAGGTCGGCATCTCTGGCCACCGGACCCGTGTGACTATCAAAAATGTAGCATCTCCGTCCAAGATATGTCCACTTATTATTTTTTTGCTAATGCTGGTCATTTGGGAAATTACTTCCATGGTCGGGATGTATGACAGTGGGACCTTGCCACCACCTTCAAGAGTAATCAAAGCCTTTTCTGAACTCGCATCTAACGGTATACTTTTACGCTATTCGGTGGCAAGTCTTTTCAGGGTAACTGTCGGTTTTTACCTTGCAGTGTTTCTGGGAATGTCTATAGGAGTGCTACTGGGCGTATGGCAAAGGGGCTGCCAGATGTTCCATGCGCTGATTCAATTTTTACGCCCCATATCACCGTTAGCCTGGATTCCTTTCGCCCTTCTATGGTTTGGTATTGGGGATGGTTCTGCAATATTCCTTATCTTTCTTTCATCTTTCTTCCCAATGCTTTTTTCAACTATAGTGGCGGTAAAAAACATACCTAGATTGTACTTCCAGACCGGAGCAAACTTTGGTTTTACAAAAGCGGAATTTTTCAAGCTGGTGATTTTCCCTGCGATTCTTCCCGAGGTAGTAACGGCGATGCGGATAAGCCTTGGCGTTGCCTGGCTGGTAGTGGTAGCTGCCGAGATGATAGCGGTTAAATCAGGCCTTGGCTACCTTATTATAGATTCGAGGAACGCTCTCAGGATGGATTACGTTATCGTTGCAATGATCACCATAGGTGTAATAGGCTTGACCATAGACAAGGTAATTTCCCAGTTACAAAAACCCGGGTTCGTGAGGTGGAAATTTGAGAAGAAGTAAGATTCAAATTCAAGACCTCAACATGGAATATGGTAAAAACAACAAGGTGGTTGTTGACGATGTGCAAATGGAATTCGTGGAACGTCGAAAAGTACCTCGTAGCGAAAAAGACCAGGGTAAAAAACAGGGTGATAAAGTAGAAGTCCTGAAGAGTATCACGCTAAACATATACGAAGGAGAATTTGTTTGTATTCTGGGTCCGTCAGGATGCGGAAAATCTACATTGCTCAAAATAATAGCAGGGTTCATTCAACCCACTTCAGGCGTGATTACCATTGACGGCCACCGGGTGACGGGGCCGAGACCGAACAATATTTTTGTGTTCCAGGAAGGAGGGCTCTTCCCATGGCTAACTGTTTATGAAAATGTGGCTCTTGGTATAAGGCACCTCGCAACAGAAGAAGAGAAACAAGAAAGAGTTTATGAATACTTGGAAATGGTTGACCTTTTAGGTTTTGAAAATCATTATCCCCACATGCTATCCGGTGGGATGAAACAGAGAGCCGAAATTGCAAGAGCACTGGCCGTTAAACCAGAGATCCTTTACATGGATGAGCCCTTTTCCGGACTCGATTTTCTTACCCGCTTACACCTTCGTGAAGAACTCATAAACATGCACCTCTACATACAGAAAACCATCTTGTTCGTAACTCACGACATTGACGAGGCCATCCAGCTAGCTGACAGATTGATTGTGCTCAGTGACAGGCCATCGGAGGTGAAAATGAATTACGAAATAAAGGAAGCCCATCCGAGGGATATCAATACGGGAGAACTAAGAAGCATAAGGCAGCAACTATACTTAAGCCTTGGTGTCCATTACACCCTGTGACATGCGAGATATGAAAAACATGCGTCTGAAACCAATCAGGTCATTCAGCATTTTAAAGAAAATAGGTCTTATGGCGTTGCTGTGGCTGGTGTTTATTGCTGGCATTCACTACGCCTTGAACGTTGATAAGACAGGGGAAAACGTAATCAGGATGGGTTATATGCCTGTTATTACAAATCTTTCCGCACCTATCTTAGACTACGTGTCAAGAGGTTTACCCACGAGGTTCGAAGCGCTGAAGTTTTCTTCCTTTGCAGAGATGGGGGAAGCATTCCGAGCCAACAAGATTGACGTTGCGTTCATAATTGCCCCCCTTGCCATTGTTCTTCGCCAGCAGGGAGTGCCCCTGAAAGTTGTCTACATCGGGAACAGGCACGAAAGCACCTTTGTTGTGGCCGCTAACGAAAATATCTCGTCCTTTCCCGAACTATCGGGCAAAACTGTCGCGGTCCCGATGAGATATTCATGCCACAATCTGCTGCTGCTTAAACTGGCAGAAGAATATAATCTGGCCCACGGGCGACTTCATATTGTTGAAATGCAGCCGCCGGATATGGCATCCGCTCTGGCAACGGGGAGCCTCGACGGCTACTTTGTGGGCGAACCTTTCGCAGCACAGACGGTAAAGACAGGTAAAGCAAAGGTTTTTTTCTACGTAGAAGAAAAATGGCCAGGATTTATTTGCAATGTGATGATCGTACATGACCGTCTAATCGATAAAAGAGCTGAAGTTGTCCAGAAGTTGGTCAGCGGAGCCGTTAGGGCCGGAATATGGGCATCGACACACACTGATAAAGCTGCAGAAATAGCTTCTTCTTACTGGAACCAGGATGAAAAACTGGTTAAGTATGCCCTTGACACCCCTTCGCACAGGATCGATTTCAAAAGCTATCGGCCCAAGAAAAATGAGT
>Ga0256841_1002955_pt1 | contig 13056 bp, 10 predicted proteins | sample 356308metaG_FD_185971 | JGI IMG/M metagenome (GOLD analysis project Ga0256841, IMG submission 185971) | Hydrothermal vent microbial communities from Mid Atlantic Ridge, Atlantic Ocean - 356-308 | ecosystem: Environmental > Aquatic > Marine > Hydrothermal vents | place: Atlantic Ocean: Mid...
ACCCGCTTCCGGAAACTGAAAAGGCCGTCTTTCTCCGTGAGCTGTCCTCGCACGACACGTCCGCTTTACCGCCGGACGCGCAAACGCTGCTCGCCTACCTGCACGCGCACCTCTTCGACCGGGACCTGACCGTCACCGGCGCTCTCGACGCCTGTGCTCTTCGCAGCGCCCGCATCCACGCCCGCTTCCGACGGCACCTGGGCTCGACCGTCCACGCCTACGTCGAGCGCCTGCGCATCGAGGCGGCCCTGCGCCTGATGCGCCGCGAGACCTGCGCGCTGTCCAACGTGGCCTTCGCCGTCGGCTATGAGAACTACTCCACGTTCGCCCGCGCCTTCAAGCGCCGGACCGGGCACACTCCGAGCGCGTGGGGAAGAAAATGATGAAAGGAAATGCGTTGGTTGCATCCGTTTGCATTTCATATGTTTTGCAAGCGCTTCGCAATCCCGTTGAGTTTACCAAATACGACTATGCCTGTCGGAAATAAAACTTCACACATCAAAAAAACCACAAATCAAAGGCGCTGAATTTTCTGGATGTACATACGACAAAATCACATAAAGTTAATCACAAATGACAAACACAAGATTTATATATATACTAATCTTCTCATTTTTGAGCCTAACAGCCACAAGCATACGGGCATCGGCACAGGATGAAACCCTGTTAGTCAAAGAGATCATTCCGTACAATGCCCGAGCGAACGCCCTGCGTGCCACGGCCGTCCAGATGATCGAGTTACGGTCGTTGTTAGCCAGGACCAGCCGCGACGAGGGGTTTGTCTACTCCGCCAATGGCCGGCTTGAAGCCCGCTTGTCCGCTCCTACAGCGCACGACCAGGAAGACGGAAGTTACAGCGCACAATTCTACGACAGAGCAGGACGGACCTTAGGTCAGTTCGCGGATCTCTCCGGGCAGATCCAGATCTCGAACGATGGCATGCATTTCATAACGTCTGATAAATTTTCGGGCATACTGTCCTTTTATTCGTTGACAACGGGCCGTCGCACGGCGAAACATCGGATCCGGCACATACGAGACGTGGTGCTCTCCGAATCGGGAAGGATGGTGTTAGTAGCCTCACTGCAGGAGCGGAACATCCTGCTTTCGTGCTTTGACATCGAAGGCCGGACACAATGGTCGCGGGAGATTGATCATGCCGCTCCGGTCGGCGGAGCGCTGGCGCTCAGCCGGGATGGCCGCCGGTCAGCGTTAGCCGCCTTCGTTATCGATCCGGCAAACGATGCGTTCAGGGCAGAACGCAAACGGATCCTCACTGAGCGAAAACAGCGCATCGCCGAGGCCCGGCGGGCGTGGATCACCGAGAACCGTCGACGTCGTACCGCAGGACTGCCCCCCATCCCATTCACGAGACCCGGAGATCTACCGGCCATTCCCCACCGAAGAAATACCAAAGCCCTCACCTGGGGACAGACACCGACGCCGCGAAGCTCCCTCCTCCTGCTTGATCAGGATGGGAATGAAATTCGACGCACCGACTTGCATTACATACCCTTCCTAAACCTAACTTTTGCCGGGAAAAGCCAGCTTTTTCTGGCGGCATCTCGCGGGAGCGAGGTGCATCTTTTCGACGGTATGACGGGCCTGAACCGAACGGTCCGGAGCCTCGAACGCCACCGTTTTGAAGATACCGCTGCCGAGATCTATGGACTCGATCTCAACACATACGGTGAAGTGGCTGTCGCCGCCGTCATTCATCCCACCAAACGGCAAGGCCGGTTTATAGATCGCGGTCTGGATGATCCTCGCGTCGTCTTTTTCTTCGACGCCGAGTTGGCCAGGCGGAGCCAATATACCTTTCCGACTAACTTGCAGATTCCGCTCCGAGAGTTTGTCGTCAAAATAGGTACAGGCGGAAAGGTTGTTCTGGCGCGTGCCGCCGACAGCATCTACATCTTAGGTCTTTAATCCTTACAAGCTGCTCTCTCCTTTCCAGGCAATTAGACCCCGTGAATGGAGATCTGAACTATCTCCTGTCTTCGCAGACCGAGTAGGCAGTCTGTGTCCGCCTTTGGTGAAGAACCTTTTCAGATACACCAATCAGGCCGGGATCGCACACCATCTACATTGCATCAAACAGCAAGCAGCTATTTCCATGCGGACACGCCAAACTATCTTATTGAGCCTATTGCTCCTGTTCCCCCTTTTCACATCGACGGTATGGGCACAGTATGGGCCTGAAGAGGAGACCTACATCTGGCCTATTCACGACCCAGATAGCTACCCTGGCACCTCGAGTGCCGGCGCATTGGTCAGTGGCACCGTCGGGGAATATCGAACGACCCATTTCCATGAGGGCGTTGATATGCCCTATGCTGCCGGAACGGAACTTTACTTCCCGACCATTCTGCCAGAATCAACTCCAGGTTACTGCGAATTCGTCACCGTGCTCGATGCCGAATCCAGCGGACACATCGTCGCTACCGACTCCCGCTGGGCTGGCTATGAAGTGGAGGAGGCCTTTCGGTTTATTCATGTCGACGACATCGAGGTGTTGTCGGGCGATTTCATCGTCGATGGAGTCTGCATGGGCATCACAGTGCGCACCCGCGATCAAGCAACGGGTATCTGGTTTCATCCGCGCCAACTTCCCATTGCCCACGTCCAGAACATCTCCGCCGACCACCTTCACTTTGAAGATCGATTCGGCAATCCGCTGGGAATTTACTGGGACACGCGCGGGCTGAATCCGTATTCCGATTTCAGTTCGCCCAAGATCAACGACATTGCACTCTATCCAAATGGTTCCAACACGGAGATTACCGCCGGCTCAGGGACCTACATCGACCCGATCCGAACGGGCGATGGGATAGCGGCCCGAACCGAAATCGATCTACTGGCCGATCTAGAAGACACACCGAGCAACTCCACCTCGACCACGATGCCGACTTTCGTCCAAGTCGACACGTTCGATGAAATCAATTTCGGTCCGGTGGTCGACACGAATGTGATGGAGTTTGACTATTTCAGCAACGAGGATCATACGAATGGCGGCTATAATACCGGTGTTAATACTATTTTCGGGCCTGGCACGACGCTCAGTCCTACGGTCTTCAACGTATGGGCGACTAACAACTTCGACACCTTCACTGGCGGCAGCGGAGATTTCATTCGCAACCTCCAGCAGGCTACGCTTTACCGCGCAGAAGTCGAAATAATCGACCCAACGGGGAATTCCGATGTTGAGCAAATTTATTTTTACACCGGGCCAGACATCGCCGGGACGATCGACAAGAGCAACAAGTGGGATGGAGAGATCAACATCGTCGGTGATGTAACGGTAGAGCCCGATGGCATTTTTAATACTACGATTGAGCTAACAGGCATATTACGAATCAAAAATGCGAAAAACCTGACCTTAAAAGACAACACAGTACTGGTTATCCAACCTGGAGCAACGGTAATCCTGGAGGACGATGGCGAGATCATCGAAGATGGCGGCACACTTGATGATCGGAACGGCAATTTCAGTTTCAGCACCTCCTCCTGTATCCTTGTCAAGAATGAAGGACTGTACAAAAATTCAAGTTCCAATTCGCTCACGTTCGATAACGGATCATTCCTGATGGTGGAAAATGGTGGAACGGTAGAACTGCCGGATGCCGACATCTACATCAGGAACGGCAGCTTCTGGCACCTTAAGGCAGGTGCGACAATCAAGATGGCGGCAAGCAGGAAAATCATCTTCGATCCAGGATCATACATCCTTTCAGAAGGAAGCGCAACTGACCCTGTGACGTTCATGCGGAAGGGTGCTTTGGCCTGGCAATACATTGAGTTGCGAGGAGACAACAACACCTTCCAGTACACTCTCTTCGACGGCGGCGACCGCAACCTCTATATTCGCAGCCGGAACAACACACTCACCCATGTCACCTCCACCGGCGCCCAATACGGCCTCTATGCCTACGCCAACTACAGCGACGGCGGGCGCAGCCTCACCTATATCTCCGACAGCGACTTCTCCAACAACAGCCGCTACGGCATCTACGCCTCCAACGCCGACCTGCCGCTGCTCTCCAACAACATGCTCACAGACAACGGCTATGCTGGCCTCTACCTATACAACGCCACTGGCACCGACGTCCGCGACAACCTCATTGAGGGAAACTCAACGGCTGCCTCGGACCGAGGCGGCCTCGAAGTGGGGACTCTCGGCTGGCTCGACCTCGGTGGCGACAAGCGAAATACAATTCGTAACAACGATGACCATGAAGTCAAAGTTACTGGCAGCGGTAGTTTCAACGCTGGCGAGTACGCCCCTAGCTACTGCAATGGTGAATTCGCCCCACGCTTAGCTCCCGAGTGCAAGGGTGGCTATAATAACTTCTATGACACGTCGGATCCCGGTCTAACGGGCAAGTACATCTACAACGGTAGCAGTTACGACGTCATCGCGCACAAAAACTACTGGGGCGGCCCACCCACTAGCAGCCAGTTCTACGGCACAGTGGATTTCGCCCATTACCTCTTCAACGAGGCGGCGGCACAACAAAGCGTAGTCGTCATAGCCGTCGAGTATCTCAATGCTTTAGACCAGCGCCTGGAGACTACGCGCAGCCACCTCGAAGGGCTCTCGGTTGCCGCACTGGAACCGGCGGCGCTGTCGGCCTTGTACCGGCTTCAGCAGAGCGACCGGGACAATGTGCTTGGACAAAAGCCACGCACTATGGCCTTTTTCGCCGGACTGATTGAGCACGCAGAAGGGGGACAGGTTCCGCAGGCAGTAGCGGATCGGGCGCGGTGGTTGGTGGTGGAAGATGCCCTGCGCCATGGACGTTATGTTGAGGCTTGGACGCACCTTACCGAGTACACGCCCCAAGTCCGAGGCGTGTGGGAGCGGCAGGAACTGCTCCTGGCGAAGGCGAACGTGTTGGAACTGGCAGAACGTTACGCCGAGGCAGAGGAGGTGCTGGGCGAACTGCGGCGGTTGACCACTGCCCACTCCGAATTAGTTGACATGCTGATCGAAGTAGAATCCCAGCTTCGGCTGCTGCAAGAGGAGCCGAGCCTGACGCACCTAGCCGTCGGACCGCCGTCAACGAATTTGCAAACGGAGGTGGTGGCTCTAAGCGGCCGCATACTGCCGGTAGCATTTGCGTTGGAGCCGACCTATCCGAATCCGTTCGAACAGATGACGACTGTGCCGTTTGCGCTACCGGAGACAAGCCAAGTGCGGATCGAGGTTTACGACGTGCTGGGACGGCATGTGGCAGTGTTGGCCGACGGACGCTACGAAGCAGGGCGTCACGCGGTGTCTTTCGACGCTGGCGCTATCGCGAGCGGACTCTACTTGATACGAGCACAGATAGCCTCCGGAAGCGGTGCCGTGCATACCTTCACGCAAAAACTAACGTTGATGAAATGACACCGCCCTGAAGCAGAGGAAACAGTGGTTTGGAATAGTTTCTCAATACATGAACAAACCGGTCTGCCGGGCACGGCTGTGACTTATGAGCAGCAACTCCTTCAATCAATGATGCCCCAAAAGCACCTTCCTTGTGATCCGCATCGCCCCTCCTTTGGGTGTATGATCTAATGCACAAAGATCCCGTATCGAGAACGCGCAAGAGTACAAGAATTCTCGTTATTGGACGAAAGCCGCACCTGCCGGAGCAGTGGCAGCGCATCGACACGTTCCTCATCGCGCAGGCGCAGTTCGAGCACTTCACCACCGACGTGTGCTTCATCGGACACACCCACATCCCGGCGGTGATGGCGAACAGGCTCGGCGTGCTCCGCGTCCGGCCCGGCTACCGCTTCCTCATCAACGTGGGCAGCGTGGGCCAGCCGCGCGACAACAACCCGCGCCTCGGCTTCGCCTTCTTCGACACCGAGACGTTCGAGTACGAACTCGTCCGCGCGCCGTACGACGTCGAGCGCACGTGCGCCCGCATCCTCCATGCCCGCCTCCCGAAGAGCCTCGCCCGCCGCCTCAAAGTGGGCCGGTGAACCGCGCCGCTCAACCCAGCGCGTACGCCAGGCCCCCCACCACGGCGGCCACGAGCGCGAGCGCCATCAGGCATCCGAGCGCCGCGCGCCGCTTCTCCGTCGCATCCAGCCCGCCGCCGGGCCATACGAGGAAAAAGTTGACCGGAAGATCCCGGACATGATGCATGGGGATATACCGATTCAATCCGGGAATGTCGTTTCGCGGGGACGTATTTCGTAGTGCGTAGTGCGTAGTGCGTAAAGTTGCCTCCTCTACCCGTTTATGCCCCCTTACGCAATACGCACGACACATGAAAAAGGCGCTATTCGAATAGCGTTATACAAAATCGAATTTGTCCGCTCGACGCTCATGTGAAGATTCATGGAAGGGGCGGCCCACAAGGTTATATTCGCCCCGTCGCGGTGTTTATACGGGACGGACCTTCCCTCTGAGCGCTCCTCCGCCGGCTCACCCGCCCGCACCTTCCATGCCGTACCCGCTTCCGGAAACTGAAAAGGCCGTCTTTCTCCGTGAGGTATCTTCGCGCGACACGTCCGCTTTACCGCCGGACGTGCAAACGTTGCTCGCCTATCTGCACGCGCACCTCTTCGACCGGGACCTGACCGTCACCGGCGCTCTCAACGCCTGTGCTCTTCGCAGCGCCCGCATCCACGCCCGCTTCCGGCGACACCTGGGCATGACCGTCCACGCCTACGTCGAGCGCCTGCGCATCAAGGCGGCCCTGCGCCTGATGCGCCACGAGGCCTGCGCGCTGTCCGACGTGGCCTTCGCCGTCGGCTATGAGAACTACTCCACGTTCGCCCGCGCCTTCAAGCGCCGGACCGGACGCACACCAAGCGCGTGGGGAAGAAAATGATGGAAGAAAATGTATAGGCTCCCAAAGTAAGACTTTTATATCATCTGGTAATTATTTCTTTCGTTAATATCAACCCTCCAGAGCCATGCGAAAACGCTTTATTTGCCTGAGCCTTATACTTGTCTTCCTGACAAGCATAGCGATCCCACGGAGCTTAGCCAAACCGGAAAGCTGCAATTCATACTGGGATGGTTGCGCAATCAGCGCCACTTACTATGACGATGGAGATTATACCACATGGGCCATGTATTGTGACGATGGCTTTTATGCAGATGGTGTTATTGGCGGTGATGAAGTACCTGCCATCTGCTTTTAGTGTGTTCCGTAGCTGGACTTCCTTCCACGAAATGAGACCTTTGCCATGAAAAAGATGAAGATTATAGTCGGCATCTTGACCCTGTATGTTTTAGCGGGATGCCACGACACACCCTCTTCTGCTGAAGAACCTCGAGCCTCCCTGTTAACCGCTGATCTCACGGTGCATATGAGCAGCCCGGAAGCCTTTAGCAATACTCCGATTCCCCGGCAAACCCTGATGGAGCGGAGCAAAGCCGCCAATGCAGTGATGGGCAGGTTCTATCGCATCCTTACCGGCGCCGAAGACTGGCGAGAAGCGCACGAAGCCTTTCGGGAGGAACTGGCTTCGCCTTCCGAAATCCCTCAGCACCTGCGTGACCAGACAGCGGCGGCCCTCATGCTTCGCACGCACCTTCTCGGCGGACCCGTGGACGACGAAAAGCGCGAAGCCATCGGCTACTACACCAACCTTCTGGTCGAGCACAAGAGTCCCGAAGGGGAACTGATCGCCACGGCGCTCCAGGAGCTTCGGGGATACTGGCCGGACGCGCAGATCAGCGCCGCCGCCGCGCAAGCCGCCTCGGGCGTCGAGGTCTTCCTCGCCAAACGCCTCGACCGCCAAAACCGCACGGGCAAGGCGCTCGAACGCATGGGCAAAAATACCGGCGCCGACTTGCGCGCAAACGAAGACTCGTTCCTCGACCGGACGTTGAGCGCGCTCGAACGGCTTCGTGAGATGAGCAACTAACCGGTCTTTGCCGAACACACCGAAACGGACCGCTTTCTCCACGGAGGGCGGTCCGTTTTCGTATTCATGCTTCGTTCTCCACGAACCGGCCCTTGTTATAGACCGCCCATGCCCGTCCGACCATCTCGAAGCCGACGAACGGCGTGTTTCGGCTTTTCGAACGGATGTGGCGTTCCTCGAAGGTCCACCGCGTCTCGGCGTCGAAGACGGTGAGGTTGGCGGCTTCGCCCTCGGCCAGGCGCGGCAGGGGGAGGCGGAGGATGCGGCGCGGCGCGACGGTGAGCTTGCGCACGGCCTCGGCCACGGTGAGCACGTCCTGCCCGTCTTTCGTGATGTGCCAGCCACAGGAGAAGACCAGGCGCGCGTCCGGGCGGGCGTGGTCGAGCACGGCCTGGGCCGTGCCCGAGGCGTACCGTTCCATGCCCCAGGGGACCAGCACGGTGAGCACCCCGTCACAACCTGCTACGGCCTCGCGGATGACCTCCGGATCGTTCGTCCGACCCGGAACGATCGTGATGCGATCGGCGAAGGCTTCGAGCTTGTCCACGCTCCGGGGCCGGCAGACGCCCACCACCTCATAGCCGCGCTCCAGCGCATGCTGCACCATGTATTTCCCGAGCTTTCCCGAAGCGCCAACGATGCAAACCTTTTTCATTCGTACCCCTTGTTTCGAGAACATGGAAAACCCGTTCGAAAGACCGCGCCTACGACCGGGACCGCGAGGGGTTGCGGAACGACGCCGGGCTCCCCCCTGCCCGCTGCGCGTTTGAAGGTCGCATGAGGATAGAACTTGCTCCTCGCCCTCCCGTTCAAACCCGTGCTTCGCCCGAAGCGCCACCGAACAACCGCATACGGACGCCCATGAAACGTGAAAACGACCCGACAGACGGATTCGACCGCATCGAAGACGCCCTCGCCGACATCCGGGCGGGGCGCCTCATCATCGTGGTCGACGACGAGGACCGCGAGAACGAGGGGGACTTCGTCGGCGCGGCGGCGCGGGTGACTCCGGAGCAGGTCAACTTCATGGCGAAAGAAGGGCGCGGGCTCATCTGCGTGCCCCTCACGCGCGAGCGCACCGTCGCGCTCGAACTCGACATGATGGTCACCTCGAACACGGCCCTGTACGATACTCCGTTCACCGTCTCGGTCGATTACAACTTCGGCACGACGACCGGCATCTCCGCCGCCGACCGCGCCAGAACCATCCGCGCGCTGGCCGACCCCGAGGCGCACCCGCACCACTTCGGACGCCCCGGACACGTCTTTCCCCTCCGCGCCCGAGAGGGCGGTGTGCTGCGCCGCGCGGGACACACCGAGGCCGCCGTCGACCTGGCCCGCATGGCCGGTCTCTTTCCCGCCGGCGTGCTCGTCGAGATCATGAACGACGACGGCACGATGGCCCGTGTGCCGGAGTTGAAGGCCATCGCCCGAAAGTTCGACATGCGCATCATCACGATCAAAGACCTGATCGCCTATCGGATGCGCCACGAGAAGCTCATCCGTCGCGTCGTGGACGTAGCGATGCCCACCCGTTTCGGCGACTTCCGTCTGGTCGCCTTCGAGGAACGCCTCACGGGCGACGTGCACCTGGCCCTGACCAAGGGCGTCTGGGACGAAGACGCCCCCGTGCTCGTGCGCGTCCACTCCCAGTGCGTCACCGGCGACATCTTCGGCTCGATGCGATGCGACTGCGGCGACCAGCTTGCCCGGGCGCTCCGGCAAGTCGAGGCCGAGGGGCGCGGCGTGGTGCTTTACATGAAACAGGAAGGGCGCGGCATCGGGCTGCTCAACAAGCTCCGCGCCTACCGGCTTCAGGAAGAGGGACTCGATACCGTCGAAGCCAACGAGGCCCTCGGCTTCCGGATGGACCACCGCGACTACGGCATCGGCTGCCAGATCCTCCGCAACCTCGGCGTGCGCAAGCTCCGGCTGATGACGAACAACCCGACGAAACGCATCGGGTTGGCCGGGTACGGGCTGGAGATCGTCGAGCGTGTGCCCATCGAGATCCCCCCGAACGCCGTCAATGAACGCTACCTGCGAACCAAGCGCGACCGCATGGGACACCTCATCCTCGACAACGCCCACGACGAAGACGTGCTTCGCCACATCCTCTGATCCACGCCGCGGCCCCCTTGCGGTCCAAGACCGGACGTTCCCGGTGTTCCGGGGCGGGAGCAAGGGGATGCAGCCTTTGCCGGCGGGGCGCCGGACAGCTCCTCATCGCCACTCTTCGAACGAAATGCCCGGGGGCGCGGGGCGGGCCGTCTTGCCCGCGGCGGAGCCGGCCTGCTTGGTGAAGGGGAAACCGTCGCTGTCGTCGGCAACGGGGAAGGAGCCGATGCTGCCGGTGAGCGTGTACGCCCCGGCAGGCGCGCCGGCGGGGATGCTCTGCGTGAACGTCCGGCTGAGCGCGCCGCCCGGCGCGAGCGTCTTCGTCACCGGCCCGAGGGTGCGCGTGATGCCGGGACCCGAGATGACGATCCAGATGTCGACGGTCTGCGAGACGGCGGTGGTGTTGACGACGTCGAGGTCGTAGTTGAAGCTGCCGCCTTCGGGTGGAATGACGAGGTCGGCGCTCTCGGGCGTCAGCGTGATGGTCACCGCCGCCTGGCACGTGAAGGTCCGGATCGTCCCGCTCGTGCCGTAGTCGGTCAGATACATTTCGCCGGCGGCATCGACGCCGAAGGCGGTGACCGCAACGCCGGAGCCCTGAAAGAGCATCGTGTTGCCGGTGGCGCCGTTGTCGTCGAAGGCGAGCGCCCAGAGGTTGCCCGTGACGTTGTCGCCGTAGACGTACTGCCCGCCGAGGTCGGCGGCGCAGGCAGCGCCGGTGTAGACCGCTCCGCCGATGATGGCGAAGCCGCCGGTGTTGACGTCGTGCCCGTACTCCCATACCGGCAGTTCGAGCCCCGTCATGTCGCACCCGACGCCGGGTTCGAAGCAATGGTTGCCCTCCATGACGTCCCAGCCGTAGTTGCCTCCGGAGGTCACCCAGTCGATCTCCTCCCATGCATTCTGTCCCACGTCGGCCACCCACAGACGGCCCGTGTCGTCGAAGGAGTATCGCCAGGGGTTGCGGAGACCATAGGCGAAGATCTCGTCGCAGTTGGCGGGCGGCCCGCCGACGAACGGGTTGTCCGGCGGGATGGTATAGTTGGCGTTCGGCCCGGCCCCGCAGTCCGGCGCGCCGCCCGTCTGCCCGTCCACGTCGATGCGGAGCATGGAGCCCAGGAGCGTGGTGGGGTCCTCGCCGTTGTCCTGCGGATCGCCGCCGGAGCCGCCGTCGCCGAGACCGACGTAGAGGTAGCCGTCGGGGCCGAAGCGAAGCTGCCCGGCATTGTGGTTCGTGAAGGGCTGATCCACTTCGAGGAGCACGAGCTCGCTGTTCGGGTCGGCCACGTCCGGATCCGCCGTGACGCTATAACGCGCGATGACGGTGCGCATCGGATTCGCGGCCGTATAGTTCACATAGAAGAAGCCGTTGTTCGCATAGTCGGGGTGGAAGGCGAGGCCGAGCAGCCCGAGCTCGCCGCAGCACAGCACCCGGCTCTCGATGTTGAGGAACTCGGCGGCCTGCGTGACGCCGGCGTCGTTGTCGAACACCCATATGATGCCGTCCTGTCCCACCACGAAGAGGCGGTCCGTGCCGTCGGTGGGAGCCTGGATATCGACGGGGAAACGGAAGGTGAGGTTGGGGAAGGCATTTTCTATCTGCACCTGGGCGCGCGCGCCCGCCGCCGTGCCGAGGAGCAGCGCCATCATGAGCACGAGGCCCGTCCACCAAGTTCTCCGAGCGGTCATCTTTTCACCCTGACTGTTGTGGATTTGAGGATCAACGATCGCACGCGCACCGAACCGTCGCACCCACGTGCCTTTATACTAAGGAATCGCGGTCAAAAGGGCCATTGTAAACGGGATTTTGCCGGAGCGCACCGAGCGGCGCGAGGCCCGGCATCAACCCCTCGGCGGCTGGATTTTTCGCATCATACGCTCCTGCTCGCCGTCTCCTTTTCCCGGCCTTTCTTTTCACAAAACGATCGCACGGAATGCCGGGCAAGGTGTAACTTCCGGGAGCGCGCGCTCGTGTATTTTTCCACGTCCCATTCCCCCAACCTACGTCCCGATCTCATGCGACGACTCCTTATGCTCGCCACCCTCGCGCTCGCGCTTCTAGGCTCCGACGTCTCCGCACAGAGCCTGGACCTGACCATCGACGGGGTGGGGGTGAGCTTCGGCGACTCCCGGCGCATCACGGGTGTGCGGTTCAACTACCGGGACCGGCGGATGACGCGCGTGGACGGCGTCAACGTGACGCTGTGGTCTCCGTACACGCCTGCGAGGGGCACGGTCAACGGCGTCGCGGTGGGGGTTCCGTTGACGGGCGCGCGCCGCATCAACGGGCTGACGGTGGCCCTCGGCGCGGCGAATGCGGACGAGCGCATCGCGGGGATCATGGTGGCGGGGATCGGCTTCGGGGCGAGTGAGGACCTCGTGGGCGTCGGCGTGAGCGGCATCGGCCTGGGCAGCGGGCGCGACATCAAGGGGCTGATGATCGGAGGCTTCGGCGTCGGCAGCGGGCGCAACCTGAGCGGCGTCATGGCGGCGGCCTTCGGCATCGGCGGCGGGCAGCGGCTCACGGGCGTCTTCGTCGGAGGAATCGGCGTGGGCGCGGGCGGCGCGTTCCACGGCCTCGGCGTGGGCGGCCTCGGCGTGGGCGCGGGCGGCGACCTGACGGGCATCGCCGTGGGCGGCCTCGGCGTGGGCGCGGGCGGCGACCTGACGGGCATCGCCGTGGGCGGCCTCGGCGCGGGCGCGGGCGGCGACCTCGTGGGCATCGCCGTGGGCGGCGTCGGCGCGGGCGCGGGCGGCGACCTCGTGGGCATCGCCGTGGGCGGCCTCGGCGTCGGCGCAGGCGGCGACGTGACGGGCATCGCCCTCGCCCCGGCCTACTTCACCGTCGGCCCGGAGGGCGTCTTCAAGGGCTTCTCCGCCAGCGCCTTCAACCGCATCCGGGGCGAACAACACGGCCTCACCGTCGGCCTGATCAACTTCGCCCGGCATCTCAACGGCGTGCAAATTGGCCTGATCAACTTCGCGGGCAACAACCGCAGGGGGTTGCGGTGGCTCCCGTTCGTCAACGCGCACTTCGACTGAGCGCACGGCGCGGCGAAAGCG
>Ga0256841_1002956_pt1 | contig 13054 bp, 3 predicted proteins | sample 356308metaG_FD_185971 | JGI IMG/M metagenome (GOLD analysis project Ga0256841, IMG submission 185971) | Hydrothermal vent microbial communities from Mid Atlantic Ridge, Atlantic Ocean - 356-308 | ecosystem: Environmental > Aquatic > Marine > Hydrothermal vents | place: Atlantic Ocean: Mid...
CGCCAGACCCGCTGGAGCAGGCGGTGGGATCCGATCACCGACTTGGTCTCCCACGGGCGATCCTGATCCATCGGCCCCATGAACATCTCGTACAGACGCAGGGTGTCGGCACCGTAGGACTCGTACATCTCGTCGGGAGTCACGGCGTTGCGCAGGGACTTGCCCATCTTCCCGAAGATGCGTTCCACCGGTTGACCCCGGTGGGTGAACGAACCGTCGGGCTCCTCGGTGACCTCGGCCGCGGGAACGTAGACCCCGCGGGAGTCCTGGAAGGCGGCGGCCTGTATGTAGCCCTGGTTGAACAGGCGGGAGAAGGGTTCGGGGCCGCTCACATGGCCCAGGTCGTAGAGCACCTTGTGCCAGAAGCGGGCGTAGAGCAGGTGGAGCACCGCGTGCTCGACCCCACCGACGTAGAGATCGACCCCGCCGACACCCCCGGCGGGGTCGGTCATCCAATAGCGCTCCACCGTGGGGTCCACGAAGGCCTCGTCGTTGGTGGGGTCGAGGTAGCGCAGGTAGTACCAGCAGGAACCGGCCCACTGGGGCATGGTGTTCAGCTCCCGGCGGTACTTCCGGGGGCCCTGGCCCAGATCCAGCTCGACCTCGGCCCACTCCGTGGCCCGACCCAGGGGGGGTTCGGGCTCGGCGTTCTCGTCCAGCGTCCGCGGGGCCCAGTCGATCAGCTCCGGGAGTTCGACGGGCAGCATCTCCTCGGGCAGGGCGAGGGGAAGGCCGGTGTCGTCGTAGACGATGGGGAAGGGCTCCCCCCAGTAGCGCTGGCGGGAGAACAGCCAGTCCCTCAGCTTGTAGGTGACGGTGCCCTCGCCGTGGCCGTGCTCGGCCAGCCAGGCGATGATGGTCCTCTTGGCGGACTCGACGTCGAGCCCGTCGAGCACGAGGCCGGCGTCGGGGTTGGCGCTGTTGATGGTGGTTCCCTCACCGGTCCAGGCCTCCCCCTCGAAGTCCGGCGGCGGCTGCACCGTACGGATCACCGGCAGCCCGAAGGCGGAGGCGAAGTCCCAGTCCCGCTGATCCTGGGCGGGCACGGCCATGATCGCCCCGGTGCCGTAGCCCATCATCACGTAGTCGGCTATGAACACCGGCAGCCGGTTGCCGTTCACGGGGTTCACGGCGTAGCCACCGGTGAACACGCCCGTCTTCTCCCTGGCGTCGACCTGCCGTTCGAGGTCCGAGCGCCGGGCGGCGTACTCCCGGTAGTCGGTGACGGCCTCGGCGGGGGTGGCCGCCCCTCCGGTCCACGTCGGGGGGGTCCCCTCGGGCCACTCCGTGGCCATCACCCGTTCCACCAGCGGGTGTTCGGGGGCCAGCACCATGTACGTGGCCCCGAACAGGGTGTCGGGGCGGGTGGTGAACACCTCGATGGTGGTGTCGGGGTGGTCGGCCACGTCGAAGAAGACCCGGGCCCCCTCGGAACGACCGATCCAGTTGCGCTGCATGATCTTGACCGAGTTGGGCCAGTCCACCAGGTCCAGGTCCGCCAGCAACCGGTCGGCGTAGGCGGTTATGCGCATCTTCCACTGGCGCAGGGGTCGCCGGAAGACCGGATGGTTGCCCCGTTCGGAGCGACCCTCGGCGGTGACCTCCTCGTTGGCCAGCACCGTGCCCAGGGCCGGGCACCAGTTCACCTCGGCCTCGTCGACGTAGGCCAGGCGGTGGGAGTCGATCAGTTCCCGTCGGTCGATCTCCGACATCTCGGCCCAGGGGGTTCCGGTCCCCGTTTCGCGCTCCCCCGACTCGAACTCGGCGATCAGCTCGGTCACGGGACGGGCCCGTTCGGAGTCGGGGTCGTACCACGAGTTGAAGATCTGCAGGAATATCCACTGGGTCCAGCGGTAGAACGACACATCGGTGGTGGCCACGCTGCGCCGCTCGTCATGGGCCAGTCCCAGGGCCCGGAGTTGGCGCCTCATGTTGGCGATGTTGGCCTCGGTGTTGATCCTGGGGTGTTCCCCGGTCTGGCGGGCGTGCTCCTCCGCCGGGAGGCCGAAGGCGTCGTAGCCCATGGCGTGGAGCACGTTGTGACCGGTCATGCGCATGTACCGGGCGTAGACGTCGGTACCGATGAAACCCAGTGGGTGTCCCACGTGCAGCCCGGATCCCGAGGGGTAGGGGAACATGTCGAGCACGTAGAGCTTGGGTTGGTCGGCAACCTCGTCGAAGCCCTCGGCCAGGTCTCCCACCGGGTTGGGGGCGTGGAAGGTCCCCTCGGTCTCCCAGCGGTCCTGCCACTTCTTCTCGATCTCGTTGGCGAGTCGGGCGTCGTAGCGGTGGGCCGGTGTGTCGTCGGACTCGGGGACTGCGTTCATGGTCATGGAGGTTGCCAGCGTGGAACCACCCCGGCAACGTCATTGGCCCGATTGTGGCGACTTGCCGGTGGTGCCCCACCCCGCCGATGGGTGACCTTGGGCCCTGTTCACCCCCCGCACCCAGTGGTTAGATTTCAAATCACCGAGGGTCGGGGTGGTGGCCGCCACAGCGGAGGGAGAGATCCATGGAGGGATTCTGGCGACGGTTGGGGGTCCTGGCCTCCCGTCGAACCGGCGCGGTGGTGTTGGGCGCCCTGGTGATATCCGCCGTGCTGGCGGTGGGCCTGGGCGGGCTGACGTTCCAGACCGGACAGGACTCGTTTCTCGATTCGGACTCCCGTATCGCCAGGGACAACGAGGCGTACCAGGACCTCTTCGGCGGGGAGACCATGATCGTGCTGTTCACGGCCCGGGAGGGCCACACGATCGCCGACCTGTTCACCGATGCGAACGTGGCCAAGATGGACCGGATCGAGGCCGAGCTGCGCGACAGCGACGCCATCGCCTCCGTCGTGAGCCCCATGACGGCCCTTCAGTGGACGTCCAACCTGGTCACCTCCGGTGTGGCCACCGCCGTGCTCGACGAGGCCACCGCACGGGAGCCCGATCCCGCCGCGGTTCCCCTGAGGCAGCAGAACAGCGTCGTGTCCGCCTTTCGGGCCGCCACCGCCGGTGCGGATGGCACCGATCTGGGCAACACGCAGTGGGCGACCTTCCTGCTGTTCGACAACCAGGGATTCACGGTCAACTCCGACAACCAGCTCATCGCCCCCTCCGCCGACCAGTTGGTGGTCCGGAGATCGTTGCGGGGTTTCATCCCCGACCAGCAGCACGCCCTGCTGGCGGCGATCCTGCCGGGGAACGCCGAACTGTCCCAACTGGGGTCGGGCGAGGAAGCCGTGAGGAAGGCCTTCGACGGGGTCAGCTTCGACAACGTCGACTACGTCATCACCGGCACCCCGACGTTCCTCAACGACATCAACGACTACCTCCAGGGCGGGATGCTCACCCTGGGGGCCATTGCCCTGGTGGTGATGGCAGTGGTCCTGTTGGTCGCGTTCGGGGTGCGTTGGAGGCTGCTGCCCCTGGCGATCGTGGTCGTGGGAGTGCTGTGGGCCTTCTCGATACTGGGTCTGGTGGGGATCGACCTATCGCTCGTCACCATCTCGGGGCTCCCGATCCTGATCGGAATCGGGATCGACTTCGCCATCCAGACCCACAACCGGATCGAGGAGGAGGTGGCGGCGGACAAGTCGCCCGAGCCCTTCGCCGAGACCTCCCAGAAGTTGGGTCCGGCCCTCCTCGTGGCCACGATCGCCGCCGTGGCCGCCTTTCTGGCCATGAGAATCTCCCGGGTGCCGATGATCAGGGACTTCGGCGTTCTGCTGTCCATCGGCATCGTCAGCCTGTTCGTCGTGGGGCTCATCCTCCCGATGTCGGTTCTGGGGTGGAGGGAGAGACGCAGTCCGACCCGGGAGTTCGCCCGCTCGGAGCGAATCGAGAAGGCTGTGGTGTGGTTGAGCGGGTTGCCGCGGGTACTGGTGGTCCCCCTGGTGGTGCTGGCCGTGGTGATCCCGATCGCCGGACTGGCCGTCGAGGACGGTCTGAAGATCGAGAGCGACCCCATCAACTGGGCGGACCAGGGCAGCCAGAGCATCCGCAACGCCCGGATCTTCGAGAACGAGACGGGGTACGCGACCACCTTCGGGGTCTTCATCGAGACCACCGGACACGACAGCAACGGAATCTTCACTGACCAGATGGCCAGCTTCATCCACGATCTCGCCATCACCGAGGTGGACACCCACCCCGAACTGGCCGAGGTGTCCAGTCTCACCACGACGTTGTCGTTCCTGATCGACCTGCCCGGCACCACCCCTCTGCCCCCCACCGGTCGGGACATGCTGGCGGCCTACGAGCAGGCCCCCACCGACATCCAGAACCTCCTGGTGGGAGACAACGGCAACGCCGCCCAGATCAACTTCCGGGTGGCCCCCTCCTCACTTGAGGAGAGGTCGGTGGTCATGGACCAACTGGTACACGACATAGCCGATCCGGGTCAGCGGACCCCGATCCCCGACAATGCCACGGCCGCCCCTGCCGGTCTGGCCGTGGTGGGTGTGGGTCTGCTGGAGAACCTCACCGCCAACCGCACCGCGCTGACCCTGGTGGCCCTGGCCGTGGTGGCCATCTGGATGCTGATCCGGTTCCGGAGCCTGACCCTCGCGGTGCTGGCTCTCGTACCGGTGCTGATCGCGGTGGGAGGGGCGTCATTGATAGTGGCCGCCCTGGGGATCACCCTGAGCCCACTCACCACGGTCGGGGGGCCACTGATAATCGCCACCTGTGGTGAGTTCACGATCCTCATCCTCACCCGGTACCTGGAGGAACGGAACCGGGGCCTGGGACCCAGGGAGGCCACCGACGTGGCCTCGGCCCGGACCGGGCGGGCGTTCTTCGCCTCGGCCCTCACCACCATCGGCGGGTTCGGGGTGCTGTATCTCTCACCCCTACCCCTCCTGTCGGACTTCGGTCTCATCGTCGCCCTGAACATCACCGTGGCCCTGTTGTCGGCGTTGGTGGTGCTGCCCCCGATCATGGTCGCCGCCGACGAGGTGGGGCTGCTCGGGCTACCGGGCACCGGGAGCCGGTTCGCCTCCCCCACGGTGAGGGCGGTCACGGCGGGCGTCGCCGGGGTGCTGCTGGCGGGCTACGTCGTGTTCGCGGTGTCCGACGCCGTGGCCTCAACCGACGAGGAACTGGCTATCCAGACGGTGCCGGCCACCGAACAGCCGGTGACGTTGGCGGACCTGGCCCCTCCGACCACCGAGACCGTGACCACGACGACCGCCGTGACCACCACCACCGGGGCGACGATGGAGTCCACGACGTCCACCGAACCTCCGCCCACGACCCTGCCGCCGGGGCCGGCGGAGCGTCCGACGACACTGGTCGGCGGCGGGGTCTACGACGCATATGTGGCGGCCGGAGCCGATCCGGGTGTGGCCCGTTGCACGGCCGACGCCCTGCTGGCCGGGACCTCGGAGGCGGATCTGCTGGCGATGGGTATCGCCAACCAGCCCATTCCCGGAGAGGTCAGGGACCTAATCGGGGCCGCGGCCGAGGCCTGTGGGGTACCGCCCGAGGTCAGGGCGGTGGTGGCGGGTGAGGAGCCGCCACCGACCACGACCATCGCCGAGGAGACCACGACCCAACCTCCGGCGACGACCCTGCCACCGGGTCCGCCGGAACGGCCCACGGGTCTGGTGGCCGGGGCGGTCTACGACGCATATGTGGCGGCCGGAGCCGATCCGGGTGTGGCCCGTTGCACGGCCGACGCCCTGCTGGCCGGGACCTCGGAGGCGGATCTGCTGGCGATGGGTATCGCCAACCAGCCGATGCCCGGTGACGTGAGGGATCTGATCGCGGCGGCGGCCGAGGCCTGCGGGGTACCGCCCGAGGTCAGGGCGGCGGTGGACGCGGCGGCGGAATGACGTTCGCCCGGTATCCCGTTGGCGATCAACCCCGCTCGGGTTCGACCGTGATGGCCTCCACGACGTCGCGGCTGCTGCGGGCCATCTCCAGCACCACCCGGCCCGGTTCCACCTCCCAGGCGTGCTCCTCGGGATTCCAGTGAGCGAGATCGGTGCGGGCGACCCGGACCTCGGCGGTTGCCCGCTGCCCCGGATCGAGTCGGACCTTGGTGAACCCGACCAGTTCCCGGCGGGGTCGCATCACCTCCGAATCGGGGCGGTGGGCGTACACCTGGACCACCTCGATGGCGGCTCGGGGACCGGTGTTCGTCAGGGGCACCGTGATATTGACCTCACCGTCCTCGAGGTCGCCGATGACCGAGGCCGGACCCCACCCGACGGCTGAGGTGGTGAGCCCGAACCCGAACGGGAAGACCGGCTCGATGTCGCGGGTGTCGTACCAGCGGTAGCCCATCAGGAGACCCTCGCCGTAGCGGACGTGGCCGAACTCACCCGGATAGTTGCCGAACGACGGGGTGTCCTCGATCCGGAGGGGGAACGTGACCGGTAGCCGCCCCCCGGGGGCGACCGCCCCGAACAGCACGTCGGCGAGGGCCCGGCCACTCTCCTGGCCCGGGTACCAGACGCACATGGTGGCCCCGGTCCATTCCACCCAGTCGGCCTCGACGGGGGCCCCGGCGTTGAGGACCACGATGGTCCTCGGGTTCGCGGCGGTGATCCTCTCGATCAGCTCCACCTGGCGTCCCGGCAGGGCGAGTGACTCCCGGTCGCGGCCCTCGGTCTCCCAGTCGGCGTCGTGACCCACGACCACCACCGCCACGTCGGTGCGTTCGGCCAGGGCCACGGCCCTCTCCATGAGGTCGTCGGGTTCGGGGGCGGCGGCCCCCACCCTCAGGGCACAGAACCGGGAGCCCTCGTGGGCCACGACCTCGACCGTGACCCGGTGGGCGGTACCGGCCTCGAGATGCACCCCGGCGGTGACCTCGTCGTTGCCCGCCCCGTAGAACTCCGACCCGGGGGTCCAGTCGGTGGTGTCGTCCACCACCAGCTCCCCATCCACCCACAGACGGCTGGTGCCCGCACTCACGAGGCTGAAGGTCCAGTTCCCCGACACGGGTGGGGTCAGGTCAGCCTCCAGCCGCACCACCAGATCACCGGTGGGGATGTCGCCCACCCGGGCCCCCATCCACAGGAACCGACTGCGGGACGCCACCGATCTGCGGACGGCGGGGGCCGCCGGGTCAGACTCCAGGTCCGACCGGCGGTGATGGGAGAGGGTCCACCCGGTCCCCGCCTCGATACCGGAGGGCGGGTCGACGGGGGTGAGAAGGCGGACATCGACCTCGGGTGTCTTCTGGTGGATCGTGCAACCCAGCTCATGGAGAACCTCGATCCCGGTTCCGGCCGCCTCCCGGATTCCCTCCAGGGGGGTGACCGTCGTGGCCGGGAAGACCTGGGCGCTGCCCCCGCCCATGATCACCGCCCGATCGGAGTTGGGGCCAATGACCGCCAGCGAGGTCACGGCGGTGGGATCGAGGGGCAACAGCCCCCCGGGGTTGTGGAGCAGCACCGTCGCCTCGGCCGCTGCCCGACGGACCAGCGCCCGGTGGGCGGGACGGTCATCGGAGGACTCGGCGGACCTCTCGGTCAGCCGCTCGGACACTCCGAGACGTTCGATGGCCCCCAGGATGTTTCCGACCATACGATCCAGATCGGACTCGGAGACCTCCCCCTCGGCCACCGCGGAGGCCAGACGGTCGCCGAACACCGACGGCGGGCCGGGCATCTCCAGATCCAGGCCGGAGAGAGCCGAGGCCACGGTGTCGCGGGTCCCGTACCAGTCCGACATCACGAAACCGTCGAATCCCCACTCGCGGCGGAGAATGCCGGTCAGCAACTCCCGGTGGTCGCTGGCGGGAATCCCGTTGATGCGGTTGTAGGCGGACATCACCGCCACCGGGGAGGCGTCACGGACGGCCATCTCGAAGGGCTTCAGGTAGAGCTCGCGGAGTGGGCGGTCGTCGATGTCGGAGCTCATGGTGTGGCGCTCGAATTCGGAGTCGTTGGCCACGAAGTGCTTGAGGGTGGCGCCCACGCCCCGGCTCTGGACACCCCTCACGTAGGCGCTGGCCAGAACCCCGGTCAGGTGGGGGTCCTCGGAGTAGCACTCGAAGTTGCGTCCGGCCAGGGGTGTGCGGTGGAGATTGATGGTGGGAGCGAGCAGAACGTGGACGGCCTTGGAGACGGCCTGTTCACCCAGGGCCCGTCCCACCTCCTCCACCAGAACCGGGTCCCACGTGGCGCCCAGGGCCGATCCGCAGGGAAAGCAGACCGAGGTGTGGACGCCGAAGGTCTCCCCCCGCACCCCGTTGGGGCCGTCGGACACCTTCATGGCCGGGATCCCGAGGCGGGGAACGGCGGTGGTGTGCCACAGCCCCGACCCCGAGACCAGCGAGATCTTCTCGTCCAGGGTCAGAGCCGACACCAGGCCCCCGACATCGCTGACATCCCCGTCCGTGTCCAGCACCCGAACCCCCTCTCGTCCCGCCGCGTAGGCTAGGTCAGAGTCCCGCCCACCCCCACCTTTTCTGACCTGGTGGGTCTCTGTGGGCGTCCCCCGAGGTCAGAAAAGGGGGTGAGGGGCTTTTCTGACCTGGTGGGCCCCTGTGGGCGTCCCCCGAGGTCATAGATCGGTGTTTGGGGGTGGGTGGGGTGCTTGGGCAACTGGTATCCGCCACTGGGTCGGCGGCGATGCATATATTCGGACTTGAAGCAGTTCGACCGCGCCCCGGGGCCGAATCGTCGGGCTCCGAGGATCAGTTGACCGCGTCGGGTGAAGTGCAGTCCGGCCGGAAGCGGAGGACGAGGGTTTTGTCACAATCCGACGGGGTGGAGATGGCGGAACCCGATGAGGCCGAGCGCCTGCATCGTCCTTTGGCCCGTTGGGCGGTCGCGGCCCTGGCCGCCGTGGCCTTGGTGGGGGTCGGTTTCCTCGTGGGTCGCGCTGGTGGTGATCAGAGCGCGACAGCGGGCGGTGAAGCCCCCACCACCTCGGTTTCGACCCCCGGGACGGGATCCGGCCCGCTACCCGTCGAGCGCTGTGCCGGGCTCCAGAACCTGGTCGACGACCTGACCACCGGCGTCGTCGACTCTCAGTCCATCGCCACCATCGAGGCGCTGGGACGGAGTCTGCCCCCCGGTTACGGCGATGACGTCGACACCCTGCTGTCGGTCTACCGGGGCCTCGATGAGGGTGACATCGGCCTGCTGAACGACCGGGCCCAGATGTCCCGGGCCGAACAGGCGGCCGACCATATCTCGCGCTTCCTGATCGACGACTGCGGGGTCCGGGTGACCGGACCCACCACGGGTTGAGCGTCTGAAGGTGCGAGGCGGAACAGGGAACAGTCGGGCCTACGGGCGAAGGCCCCGTCGTCGGAGATTCCTCATCTGTTTGGCCGTGTTCTCGGCCCTCATCACCGGTGTCTCGACCCTGGCCCCGCCGGAGGGCGTCGCGGCTCTCGTGGGCGAAGCCGGAGCCCGGGCCCAGACCGAGCCCGATCCCTTCGACCAATCGGTGGAGAGTCCCCCAAGCCGGGCCCTACTGGGCGACGCCGTCACCCCCGCCGGTCCCGGGGCCATGGTGGCCGAGGGAGCCCTCCTGAACGCCACCACCTCCGAATTGGTGGGGCCGGTGAGGGTCGAGATCGGGGATCTACCCCCGGGGATCGCTCTGGTGTCCATGGGCACCACGGCGGGGATCCTGGCCGAGGTGGACTGGGCCTGCGTGCCCCTGGACACCGGGGTCGTCTGCACCCTGGTCGACGCCGCTGATCTCACCACCCCGGTTTCCCTCCCGGCGGAGAGCCTCGCCCCCTGGAGGATGATCCTGAGGGTGGCGGATACGGCCGATCTGGGATCGGGCGTACGCATCACCATGGTCGCCGGCACCGACGGGGGAGCGCTGACGGCGCCCCTTGCGCTGGAGTTCGCCGCTCCGGCGGAGGGTGACCTCCCCCTCCTGGCCCGGATAGGGGTTCCAGCTGAGCTGGGGGCCGGTGAAACCGCGGTGACCACGGTCGATCTGATCGGGCTGGCGGCGGGGGGAACCGATCCCGGTTCGATTCGGGTGACGGGGCTGGTCCCCGGGGGATCAACCGATTGGGAGGCCGAGGGGGAGGGTTGGTCCTGCGTCGGGGGTCCCGAGGGTCCCTCCTGCACTCTGGAGGGCGGCCCCGGGGCCGGGGAGGAGGCTGCCCGCCTGACCGTTTCCTACCGGGCACCGCGGGACCTGGGTGACACCACCTTCGCCACGGTGGTGGAGGCGGCGGTGAACGGGGTCCTCCTGAGTTGGAGCGAGGCCCAGGAGACCACGGTGGTTCCCGGTGCCCTCCCCCAGCTGCTGGTGACGGCCCACCTCCCGGAATCCATCGTGGTGACCCCACCGGCCGAGGTTCCGCTCCAAGTGCGGGTCCAGGGGGTCAATGTGGGCGGGGCCGCGGGGCCGCTCATGGTGAGGGTCGGTCTCCCCCCGGGAATCTCAGCCGCCCCAATCGACGGAACCCGGGGCTGGGCCTGTGACCAGTCCGACTCCCGCTCCGTCACCTGCACGGCCCCGGCCGGCGAGGTATTCGTGGACACAGCATCGGGGCCGGTGGCCTCCCTGGAACTGACCCTCGAGGTGGCCACTGACACCCCACCGGGACTGGTCTCGGTGGCGGTCGAGTCCTCCATCGGGGGGGTCCCCGGCGATTCCGCGACCGGGGCGGAGAGTGCCACCACGGTGGATCTGGTGCTGGCGGAGAGGGACGTGGCGTTCCTCGAACCCGTGGTTCTACGAGGTGGACCCGGAGGGGAACTGGAGCCGGTCCTCGACGGTGCCCCCCTGGAGCTGACCGTGGGAACCCGATTCGGGCTGGGCGCCCGGAACCTGGGCAGCGTCCCCTCGGAGCCCGATGACGGATACGGCTTTGAGGTCCGGCTCCCGGCCGGGCTCAGGGTCGAGCCATCGGCATCCGGCTGGGTCTGCGAGCGCACCGAGCTCGGAGCCGCCCCCTTCGTGGTGGGAACCCGGCTCGCATGCACCGCCGAGCCGTCGGCTGAGGTGGCGCCCGATGGGGAGGTGCCACCGCTGATCCTCACCGTGACGGGGATGGATCGACGCCCCGGGTCCCTCACCCTGCCGGTGTCCTTCTCCCAGTCCCCCCCGGGTGGCGGGGAAGCCGGGGAGGGAGGGGGTGGCACCATCCCCATGGGTGTGCCGGTGCTGCTGGATGGGAACCGTCCATTCTTGAGCGTCGATGTGACAACCGTGGAGCTCACCTCCGGTCGGGATGCGACGGTGGACCTGGAGCTGAGCAACCTGGGTCGGGGCCCCACCTCGGATTGGTCGGTGCTGGTGGATCTCGGTGTCGGGTCCGGGGTGGCCTGGGGTGATTTGGCCCGGGCCCGACTGCGGGGGTCGGCCGACTCGGAGTTGTCGTGCCGCCCGGGGGTACCGGTGCGCAGCGGCCTGTTCGCCAACCTCAGGTCGGAACGTCTGATCGAGTGTCTCGGGTCCACCGTCATCGAGCCCTCTGAGGGCCTGGTGCTCAGCCTCCCGGTTTCGGTCGCCGCCGACGCGGACGGGGATACCAGGCTCCTGGTGCGGCCGGAGGCCTCGGAGGCCCCCGGAGAGGGGAACGATCCGGCAATCGTGGACCTGAGGATCGTCCCCCCGCTGAAGGCGGTGGCGACCAGCCTCCTCGGGGAACAGGCCGCCGGAACCGGGGTGGTGGTGCTGGATGGCCGCGACAGCACCGGAGCCGAGACCTGGGTCTGGCGACAGGTTCCCGTCGAGGGTGAGGAGGAGCCCGAGGTCGTGGTCCGGTGGGACGACGGGACCCTCGGGGGTGAGCGGGCCGGGCGCCTGGTGCGTATCAGAACCCCGGAGGTGGACACCCCCACCACCCTGGCCTTTGAGCTGGTGGTCGGGTCCGGCTCCCGGACCGACTCCACCCGGGTGACGGTCCGGATCGCGCCGGACACCACCCCGGGGAAGACCTCCCCCTCGGTCACCACCCCGGCCCCCACCACCCCGGCGGTCGCCCACCCACAACCCCGGGCCGACGACCTCATCGCGGCCTTGGCGATCGGCGATTCCACCTGGGCCGCCTACACCACGGTGGTGTCACTGGATCCGTCCTCGGTGGACTGGCACCTGGGCTACACCACTGGTGTCACCTTCTATCTGGATCCCTACCTGGGCCCGGAGCCGGTGGGCTCGGGCACCTTCCCGGCCGGTTCCGAGCTTTTCGAGCTCTTCCCCCTGCGGTACCACAACGACTCACTCTCCACCCCCAACGTCGCCCTGAGTCTGGAGTCGGTGAGGATCTTCACCCCCTGCTCCACCCCGGGTGGCTGCGACGTGACCACCCTCACGGCGACCATCTCCCCCATCGACGGGCTCACCGTGTACACCATCCCCGGGAGCGAGGCCCCCAGTGTCAAGGGAGCGGCCCGCACCGTGGAGTTTCGTTGGGTGCTGGGGTATCCCGACGCCTCCACCCCCATTCTGGAGCACCTGGTGCGGGTTCCGGTCAGCGAACCCGTTCCCACCGTCGACCCGGCCGTGTCCGGCTCGATCGTCCCCGCCGACTTCTTGGGCGACAGCGTCACCCTCGATCCCGGCGGCTGGAACTTCAGCCCCACCCAGTACACATACGCCGTCTACTCCTGCGACGACGCCTCCCTCACCGGCTGTGTCCTCCGCCAGACGTTGACCTCGACCGGGAGCACCACCTACACACCGGCGGAGGTCGACGCGGGGCGTCAGCTGAAGGTCGACATCACCGCGTCCAACGCCAACGGGCCCTCCGTTTCCCCCGGTGAGGGGCTCAGGACCGTCGACGCCCCGGCGTTCAGCACCCCGTTGGTGGAGACCTCCCCCACGACGGTGTCGGCACCCGTCGCCGGGGTGGCGGCCACCTACACCATTGGCACCTTCGCCCCCGCCGGATGGACGATTGCCTCCCAGCGCTGGCAGGTGTGCGATGACCCCGCCGCCACGGTGGGTTGCACCGACGTGGGCATCGGAGTGAGCCACATCCCCGTCGTGGCCGACGTGAACCACTACCTGAGGGTCCTGGTCACCGTGAGCGACGGTACCGACCAGGCCGAGTTCGCCTCCGCCGCCCGTCTGGTGACCGGACCCGCCGCCACTTCCACCACCACACCCGGTGTCACGGTGGTGCA
>Ga0256841_1002957_pt1 | contig 13053 bp, 11 predicted proteins | sample 356308metaG_FD_185971 | JGI IMG/M metagenome (GOLD analysis project Ga0256841, IMG submission 185971) | Hydrothermal vent microbial communities from Mid Atlantic Ridge, Atlantic Ocean - 356-308 | ecosystem: Environmental > Aquatic > Marine > Hydrothermal vents | place: Atlantic Ocean: Mid...
AGGCTTTTGCGCGTGCGTTTTGCCATGAACGCACCGAGATCGAGCTTGTGGGGGTTTGGGACACTGTGAAATCACTGGGTTTGCGCTTGCCGTTGCTGTGGCGGTTGACCGAAAAAAATCATGCGTTCCACAGCCACCATCTGGGGAACTCGATCAAACGCGGCTATCATGCGCTGGCTCTGGACGAGACACGCGAAGCCTTTGCCCCGATCATGTGGGAATGCCCGGACGGCTGGTGCGGGGATGTGGAGCAGGTCTGGTTTCGCGGTTGCCACGCGGATATTGGCGGGCATCTGGGAGAGTTTGAACAGGCCCGGCCGCTGGCCAACATCTCCTTGGTCTGGATGCTGGAGAAAACCGAGGCCTGCGGCCTGCCGTTGCCGGAAGGCTGGCGGCAGCGATTTCCGCAAGACCCGGGCGCGCCCTCGGTTGGAAACACGCGTGGATGGGGCAAGTTTTTTCTGCTGCGCAGAAAACGCGTTATTGGAAATGACCGAAGCGAGAGCATCCATCCGTCTGCGCTCGATCATCGCCGTGCAAAGAAACTGGAAAGGTTGGCCGGAACAGACGATCAGGAGGCCGGGCCCATGTGATCCCCCATGAGACCCCTCATGTGAACCATGTGATGAGGGGCGCCAGGATATACCTCAGGTCTATGGCTCAGGCCACGTTCTCCAGATTGACTTTGCGCTCTACCCCCAGGGCGTGGCAAATGTCGCGGGTCAGATGCGGCCGGTTCAGCGTATAGAAATGCAAATGCTCGACACCGCCATCGATCAGATCCGAGCACAGTTCGGTCGCCAGCGCGATTGACAATAAATCCTCGCGCTGGTCGCGGATGGCCTTGGCATACATGTCATCCATCCAGTCCGGTACATTCGCCCCGCAGCGCGCGGCAAACCGGCGCGTTCCCGCCCAGTTCTCGATTGGCAGCACTCCAGGGATGATCAATGCGTCAATGCCGGCCTTTTCACAGGCATCCCGAAAACGAAAAAACGTCTCGGCCTCAAAGAAAAACTGGGTTATGGCGCTGCTGGCGCCGGCATCTATCTTGCGCTTGAGCCATTCGATATCAGCAGCGCTGTCGGCGGCTTCGGGGTGCTTTTCAGGATAGGCGCCAACGCGAATATTGAATTTTCCGGTATCAGCCAGGGCCTGGATCAGTTCACAACTATTGGCAAAACCGTCCGGGTGCGGTTCAAACCGGTCCTTGCCTTTCGGTGCGTCGCCCCGCAGGGCAACGATCTCGTGCACACCTGCCTTGGCATATTCCTCGGCGATCGTCAGGGTTTCCTGGCGGGTTGCGTCAACACAGGTCAGATGCGCCGCAACATTCAGCCCATAGTGCTGATGGATCGTCGCAACAGCCTCATGTGTCAGATCGCGCGTGGTGCCGCCCGCCCCATAGGTTACCGAAACAAAATCCGGCGCCAAGGGGGATAGCGCCTGAACTGTTTCCCAGAGGCGAAAAGATGCTTCCAGAGACTGTGGCGGGAAGAATTCGAATGAGATATGCGGCGCCGACATGACTTTTCCTTTTTCTTTCCGCCTTGTCGCATAGACAAAAGAATGAAACAAATTCATAATTCTCAAGATCAATATTAGTTTGATTGGAGAAGGAGCCTTTGGCAATGCACCTAGAACTGCGTCACCTGCGCACCATCCGGGCCATTCACGAGGCCGGAGGGCTGGCACGTGCGGCTGACCAACTGCATATTACGCAGTCGGCTTTGAGCCATCAGATCAAGGGTCTGGAGGATCAGGCCGGGGTTGAACTGTTCGTTCGCCGCTCAAAGCCGTTGAAACTTTCGGCGGCGGGAATGCGGCTGCTGGGGCTGGCCAATAAAGTGCTGCCCGAGGTCGCGGCGCTGGAGGAAGATTTCCTGGGGCTGCAGGAAGGATCAACAGGCCGGTTGCATATTGCCATTGAATGCCATGCCTGCTTTGACTGGCTGATGCCGATGCTGGATATTTTTCGCAGAGCCTGGCCGGAAGTCGATATCGACATCCGCCCCGGTTTGGCATTTGGCGCACTGCATGCCCTGCAAAAGCAGGACGTTGATCTGGTCATTTCGTCCGACCCGGAAAATCTGGACGGGATTGAGTTTTTACCGCTGTTCGACTACGAGCCACTGTTTGTAGCTTCTTCATCCAACCCTCTGGCCAAAAAGGCTTTTATCGAAGCCGCGGATTTTTCGGACCAAGTGCTTCTGACCTATCCGATGGAGAAGAGCAGGCTGGACGTTTTCACAGAGTTGTTGATGCCGGCGCGCGTTGAGCCGCAGGCAATCCGATCGGTGGAACTGACGGAAATGATCCTGTTGCTGGTGGCTTCGAACCGCGGGGTTTCCGTTTTGCCGGACTGGGTGTTGCGCGAAGTGCGTTATGATGCCGAGTATGTTACCCGTCCGCTGACGAAAAAGGGGCTGACGCGGCGTTTGTACGCGGCTGTTCGCAGCGAGGACGTCAGCAAACCATATATGGCGCATGTCATTCGTCTGGGCCGCTCCGAACCTGTGAAATTGCAGAGAAACCAGGCAGGATGAGTGCGCCGTGATTTCTTGCCTGCCCTGAAATGATGATGCGGAACAGGGGATACGACTGCCCCCCCTTGCAGCCCGCAACCACCGCGCGTATATGCGCGCCTTGATAGAAGGAGCCGACAATGCAAGGCAGTGCCAATCTCAACGTCATGATCAAAGCCGCCCGCAAGGCCGGCCGCAGCCTGGTCAAGGATTTTCGCGAAGTCGAGAATTTGCAGGTCTCAAGGAAAGGGGCGGGTGATTTTGTCAGCCGGGCTGATCTGGCTTCTGAAACCATTATCAAGGAAGAGTTGATGGGCGCGCGCCCGACCTATGGCTGGACCGCCGAGGAAAGCGAGGCAAGTGAGGGAACTGATCCGACACGCCGCTGGATCGTCGACCCTCTGGATGGCACTACGAATTTTTTGCACGGGTTGCCGCATTGGGCCGTGTCGATTGCATTGGAACACAAGGGCCAGATTGTGGCCGGCGTTGTTTTCGATCCGGCCAAGGACGAAATGTTTTTTGCCGAAAAAGGCCAGGGCGCCTGGATGAATGAAAGCCGCCTGCGCGTATCGGGACGGCGCAAGATGACCGATGCGATCTTTGCCACCGGGCTGCCGTTCTCCGGGCGCGCCGATCTGCCTGAAACCTTGCAGGAACTGGCCAGAATCCTGCCGGTGACATCCGGCGTCCGGCGTTGGGGTACGGCCTCGCTGGATATGACTTATGTGGCCGCCGGCCGGTTTGACGGATTTTGGGAACGTGGCCTGAACATCTGGGATATTGCGGCGGGCCTGCTGATTGTGCGCGAAGCCGGCGGCCTTGCCGAGCCATTGCGGCCCAAGGCCGACCTTCCGGGGGATGGCGAGGTGATATGCGCCAACGAACTTCTGTTTGACCAGTTCGCGAAAATCATCCGCAACACCTGACTTTTACAAACCGCCAGAAAAATTCGCAGTTGCAGTGCTGTTTCAACCCTTGCGGTCCGAAGGGTGATTCACACCGTCGCTCCACGGCACTTCTCCCAGATCGCGCGGGTTGATACCTTCGATCGCGGCAACATTCACGCCAAATTCATTCGGGTTGGAACGGCGTTGATGGTGGGTATAGATACCGCAGACGGAACAAAAGAAATGCTGCGCGGTATGGGTTCCCCATGTATAGCGCGTGAGTTTCTCAGCGCCTTTCACCACACGCACGCCGTCAAGTGGCGCAGAAACCGCGATTGCACCACGCCGACGGCAATAGGAACAGTCACAACGCCGGGCGGTCGAAAGGCCGTCAGCAAGTGTCACCGCGAGTTCGACAGCACCACAATGGCAGGTGAGTTTGTGAATGCTGCTCACTTTCAACGGCGGATCCTCGGGATGTCTGTCCGGCGCATTCGGTAACGGGTGCCCGGATAGGGGGGATGGCCCTGCGTGCGCTGCCAGAAACCTGTGTTTCCACCGCGCAGCCAGATCGGCAGCGTCAGCAGAAAACCGATGACGAACCCCCCGGTATGTGCCCAGTAGGCCACGCCGCCCATGCTTGCGTCAGCGCCGATGCTGCTGAAAAACTGCATGGCAAACCAAAGGCCCAGCATGGTCCAGGCCGGCAGGGTCAGAACCTGGATGAAAACAACAAAGATGATCAGAATGTCAACGCGCGCCCGCGGAAACAGTAACAGATACCCCCCCATGACACCGGCAATCGCGCCCGACGCCCCAACCGTGGGAACCGTTGAATTGGGGGCAAACAGGATATGCGTCAGCCCGGCGCCGATGCCGCAGGCAAGGTAGAACAGCAAAAATCCGACATGGCCGAACTGGTCTTCCATATTGTCGCCGAATATCCACAGAAAAAGCATGTTCCCGATCAGATGGGCAAAACCGGCATGCATGAACATCGACGTCAAAATCGTATAATACGCGCCGGTTTCGGTCACCCGGGCCGGGATCATCGCCCATTCCAGGAAAAACCGGTTGATGGCCTGTTCATTGCCCATCAACGGCAGGTAACCCAGAAAAACCACCACGTTTACAATAATCAGGCCAATGGTGACGGCGGGAAACCGGCTGGCCGGGTTATGATCGCGTATCGGAAACATGGACCCACGCTAACGTCATGCACGGCGGCGTCAAGACCGCACATTGTTTCGGGCGACTTCTGCCAGCAGGGCCGCATTTCCGCCCGATGCGGTGGTGTCGACACAAACATGCCGTTCCAGCATGACATCAGGGCGCACAAGGCCGCCGCTGATCAGGGGCAGAATCGGGCCCTTGCGTTTCGCCAGGGCCTGCCCGATGGCGCGCGCTTGTTCTGCGGCGCCCCAGAAAACCACGCCGGAAAACCCGTCAAGCGAGACCAGGGCATTCGGATCCAGGCCATTTGCCAAGACCGCCAGCCCACCCAGGGATTTTGCAGCGCTGGCCTGTTGCTCTGCGACCTGCTGACCAGGGCCCATGCAGAGAACGGGCGCACGCTGATAATAGGAAAGCTGATTGGATTCTCCTGTCGGGCCGGGCAGAGACACGCAGGCGACCGCTGATCCGGCGAGGTGCTGTTTATTCAGTTCGGACTGAACAAGCGCCGGGTCACAGCCTGTAGCATCCGCTTTCGGCGTTCCCGTTTTATCATGCCTGACGAATCGCAAAAGATAGTCTGGCCCGCCGGCTTTCGGGCCTGTGCCGGACAGGCCCTCCCCGCCAAAAGGCTGGCTGCCCACGACGGCGCCGATCTGGTTGCGGTTCACGTAAATATTGCCAACATGCAATGCGTCACACACTTTTTGTACGCGATCATCGATGCGGCTGTGCAATCCGAATGTCAGCCCGTAGCCGCGGGCGTTGATGTCGGCAATGACCTGATCAAGCCTGTTGGCGGCAAATGGAGCCATGTGCAGCACAGGGCCGAATATTTCGCGCGGCAAATCCGTTATGCCGGAAACCCTGAGGACAGTCGGTGGTACAAAATGCCCGGCTTCTGTTACAGGCAACTGTTTCAGCAGGCGGCCTTCCTGGCGTGCGGCTTCGATATAGGTTGCGATATCCGCTTGGGCCTCGGGGGTGATGACCGGGCCAATATCACAGGCGAGCGGCCAGGGGTTGCCGATAGCCAGCTCATCCATCGCCCCAAAGAGCATTTCCGAGAAGGAGGCAAATACATCCTCTTGCACATAGAGACAGCGCAGGGCGCTGCACCGCTGGCCGGCGGACTGAAAGGCACTGGCCAGAACATCGCGCACCGCTTGTTCCGGTAATGCCGTACTGTCGATAATCATGGCATTCAACCCGCCGGTTTCCGCAATCAGCGGCGCACCGGGCCTCAGATGATCCGCCATGTTGCTGCGGATCCGGCCTGCGGTTTCGGTCGAGCCGGTGAAAACCACGCCGTCAACCCCGGCGCTGGCGGTCAGGGATGCACCCACCGTCGGGCCATCACCTGGCAGCAGTTGCAGCACGTCGCGCGGAACGCCCGCCTTGTGCAGCAGAGTCACGGCATGGGTGGCGATGAGCGGCGTTTCTTCCGCCGGTTTCGCAAGGACGGCATTGCCCGTTGCCAGAGCCGCCGCGATTTGCCCGGAGAAAATCGCCAACGGAAAATTCCAGGGTGAAATGCAGCAGAAGGTGCCGCAGGCGCGCGCGGAAAGGTTTTTCGCCTGGGCCGCGTAATAGCGCAGAAAATCGACCGCTTCGCGTAACTCGCTGACCGCATCGGGCAGGGTTTTGCCGGCTTCGCGGGCGAGCAGCGCAAAAAACCTGCCAAAATCCTGCTCATAAAGATCTGCCGCCTGGTTGAGGATACGCGCCCGCTCTTCCACCGGCGCAGTCCATGTCCTGGCGGCTTTCACGGCGGCGTCAACCTGTTCTGGTGTAGCCCAGTGAACCCGGCCAACCGTATCGCGCGGCTCGGCAGGGTTGCGCACCGTTTGGACAGGCCCATCGGCAAGCTCTGCCGCAATCAGGGGCCTGGCATGGAAAACCTGGTCCTTATGCGGATTTCGGGCCACATCTATCGCGGTGAGCGTTGGAATGTCGGACAAATCCCACCCCCTGGAATTGGATCTTTCGGGGGTAAACAGCCGGGAGGGCGCGCGTATTGGTGTTGGGGTGTCGGTTGCAATCGAAAAGGGATCCGCCGCCACGATTTCGGGCGGTATGTCTTCGTCAACGATCTGGTTTACAAAAGAACTGTTCGCGCCATTTTCCAGCAATCGCCGCACCAGATAGGCCAGCAGATCGCGATGTGCGCCGACGGGTGCGTAGATCCTGCAACGGGTTTTTTCCTGGCTCATGACGATGTCATGAAGCCGCTCGCCCATGCCATGCAGGCGCTGAAACTCAAAGCTGTGCGGATCATCCGCCATTTTCAGAATGGCGGCAACGGTATGGGCATTGTGGGTGGCGAATTGCGGGTAGATCCTGTCTGTCATCTGCAACAGACGACGGGCATTGCTGATATAGGATACGTCGGTTGCGGCCTTGTGGGTGAAGACCGGAAATCCGGGGGCGGCGATGACTTGCGCATGTTTGATTTCGCTGTCCCAATAAGCGCCCTTGACCAGACGGACCATGATGCGGCGGTCACATTTCCCGGCCATTTCATGGAGCCAGTCGATCACCGCCCCTGCACGCTGACCATAGGCCTGAACCACCACACCAAAACCATCCCAGCCGGACAGGGCGGAATCGGAAAGAACGGCCTTGATAACATCGAGCGAAAGATCAAGCCTGTCAGCCTCTTCCGCATCGATATTGAACCCCATTCCGGCAGATTTTGCCAAGCTGGCCAATGCTTTGACACGGGGAACCAGTTCAGACATCACCCGTGATCCCTGCGCCACCTCATAGCGGGGATGCAGGGCCGAAAGCTTCACCGAAATGCCCGGATTCAGGCGAATATTGCCATTGGTGCAGGCGGCGGAAATGGCGGTGATAGCCTTGCCATATGCCAGATGATAGGCGTCGGCATCTGCCATGGTGCGGGCGGCTTCGCCCAGCATGTCATAGGAATAGGAATAGCCTTTGGCCTCGGACAGGGATGCGCGTTTCATTGCGGCAGCAATGGTTTCACCCAAAACAAACTGGCGGCCCATTTCCTTCATTGCCCGTGCCACGGCGGCCCGTATGACCGGCTCTCCCAGTCGCTTCAGGGCGGCGCGCAGGTGGCCGGCGACGCCCGGCGGGCTGTCCTCCAGGACTTTGCCCGTCAGCATCAGCCCCCAGGTTGAGGCATTGACCAGAGACGAGGCGGATTGGCCCAGATGGCGTCCCCAGTCAGACGGCGCGATCTTGTCTTCGATCAGGGCGTCAATGGTTTCCGTGTCCGGCACCCGCAGCAGGGCTTCGGCCAGGCACATCAGGGCGATACCTTCGTTCGTGGACAGGCCGTATTCGGCCAGAAAAACCTCCATCAAACCCGGACGGGCCGATTTGCGAATTTCACGAACCAGCGCTGTCGCGCGCGCTGCAATGCTGTCGCGGTCGGTTTTCGTGAGATGTACCGTATCAATCAGCCCGTCCCAAATTGGGGTTTCATCTGCATAGGTCAGGCTGCGGATACGGTCCCGCAGATCTGTGAGAGACGGGCAGGCAGGCATGGTTTTCTCCTACAACTTTTATAAAGGATACTATGGACAAATGAGCCAATTTTCCCGAATATCAAAAATAATCAGGATAAAACGACTAATTTTTGGAAAAAAACAATGCAGATGGATAAGTCCGGTCTGGACAGGTTCGATCAGGCGATTCTGCGGGCTCTGGCCGCGGAGGGGCGGATCAGCGTTACCGATCTGGCGCAGCGGATCGGGCTTTCAAAGTCCCCGACACAAGCCCGGATGCGGCGGTTGGAAAAGGCGGGCTACATCAAAGGGTATCGCGCCCTGCTTGACCCGATCCGGCTGGGGCTTGATCACGTCGCCTTTGTCGAGGTGCGGCTTCACGATACGCGTGAGGCGGCCCTTTCCGAATTCAATGCAAGGGTTGCCGAAATTCCCGAGATCGAGCAGTGCCACATGCTGGCGGCAAATTTTGACTACCTATTGAAAATTCGTGTGCAGAATATGCGGACCTATCGGGCGGTTCTGGCCGAAAAGATATCAACCCTGCCACATGTTGCGGCGACATCAACCTTCGTCGCGATGCAGGCGATCAAAGAGGGGGCAATATAGCGCATAATGCGGTTGTCATCACTGGTGCAGGCGCTATTGTCGCGCGTGATTTTCCCGCCTTGCCCGCGTGGTGGAATGGTAGACACAGGGGACTTAAAATCCCCAGGCAGAAATGCCGTGCCGGTTCGAGTCCGGCCGCGGGTACCAATAATGCTGCGCCGCAGCCCACAAATTTTTTGATGCAAGTCAAGGCAGATAGGCATGAAAAATGTTAGCATTTCTTCTGTGAAGCAACAGGAGAGAAGCGCATGACGACACCGCCGCACGGCAAACCTGCCACAGCCGCAACAGCAACCAGAAAGCCCGCAAGCGCAAAGGCCGACGGGAAGAAGACCGCTGTAATGGCCGCAGTCGATGCCCAGTCCGATACCTTGTCCACGGGTCCTTCCGAATTTCCGACAGTTACCCCGGACAAGATCAGAGAGGCCTTTGAAACCGGAAAATTTCCCTATCACAAGAAGCTGGGTAAAAAGGAATACGAAGCGGAGAAAGCCAAGCTTCAGGCCGAATTGCTGAAGGTGCAAAAATGGGTGCATGACACGGGCCAGAAATTTGTCCTGCTGTTCGAGGGCAGGGATGCTGCCGGCAAGGGGGGGACGATCAAGCGCTTCATGGAGCACCTGAACCCGCGCGAAGCCCGTGTTGTTGCGCTGAACAAGCCGACGGATGAAGAACGCGGGCAATGGTTTTTCCAACGGTATATCCGCCATCTGCCAACAAAGGGCGAAATGGTTTTTTATGACCGGTCCTGGTACAATCGCGCCGGTGTCGAGCGGGTCATGGGGTTTTGCAGCCCGACAGAGTATCTGGAGTTCATGCGCCAGACGCCAGAGTTGGAGCGCATGTTCGTGCGTTCGGGCATACGTTTGTACAAATACTGGTTCTCCGTTACCCGGGATGAACAGAAGCGGCGGTTTGACAGCCGGAAGGATGATCCGCTGAAACGCTGGAAGCTGTCGCCGGTTGATCTGGCCAGCCTGTCGAAGTGGGCCGATTATACCGAAGCAAAAGAAGCGATGTTCTTTTATACGGATACAGCCGATGCGCCCTGGACGATTGTCAAATCCAATGACAAGAAACGCGCCCGGCTGAATGCCATGAAGCATTTTCTGTCTACGCTGGATTATCCGGACAAGGATCTTTCGATTGCGACCCCGCCGGATCCGCTGATTGTCGGACGGGCCAGCCATGTGGTCCATGGCGCCGATCACATACTTGGCGCGGCATTGCACCCGGATCAGCGCAAAACCTGATAGGCCATGTTGCCTGACATTTCTGAGTGATCCAATGGGCCGCCAATTTGGGCGGCTCATGTATATTTGATTGCTCCGGGATGGACCGGCAGGTTTGCATGATGCAGTCTTGGGCCAGTTCGGCAACGAAGGTGAGAGAGCGCATGACAAACACAACAACCCAGCCAGACAATTTCTGGAATACCCGGTTTTCCCAGCCAGGATATCTGTTTGGCAAGGAGCCAGCCCGGTTTCTGCTTGATTACGCAGATTTTTTGACTCCGGGCGCGCGCACCCTTGCTGTCGCCGATGGAGAGGGGCGTAATTCGGTTTATCTCGCCGGGCTTGGCCTGGATGTGGTGGCTATGGATTCTTCCGACGTTGCCATTGAAAAGGCGCGCTTGCTGGCGCGGGATCGTGGCGTCCGTGTGGATTTTCGTCTTGCTGATATTGCCGAGTGGCCCTGGGAGGAAGCCGCGTATGATCTGGTTGTTGCCATTTTCATACAGTTCATGGGGCCTGAGCCGCGCGCCCGGGTTTTTGAAGGGATGAAGCGAACACTTCGCCCCGGCGGAACCCTGATGCTACATGGCTATACGGTGGAACAACTGGCCTTTGGCACTGGCGGACCACCGTTTGTTGAAAATCTGTATACGGTTCAGATGCTGAAAGACGCCTTTTCAGATATGGAAATTCTGCATCTCAAGGCATATGAGCGGGAAGTGGATGAGGGCCGTGGACATTCCGGCCGCTCGGCGTTGGTGGATCTGATCGTCAGGAAAGCCGATTAGGGCTTTGCCGGCAAGATATGTAACGGCTGGAAATTCCTGAGAATCGCATCATCGGCTTCGGTCTTGTTCACGTTTGGAATGTGGCAGGATTGTGGCAGCACATAGATGATTCAAGAACAACTTTAGGTTGTATAGCGACACAGCTAATAAAATCTTCGCTTGCCCTTTTAGACAGTATCAGTCGGCTGGACCACGTATATTAATAAATGAATAAATATGTAAAAACAATTGTCTAAATGAGTAATCTGAAGTAACAATCTGACGGTAGTGTTTGAGATTGAATCCATCCGCCTTTCCGAAAAATCGTTAAAGTTGTGTTAATGGCCAAATTTCTGCCACATTTTATTAACAATTTTAACAGGCATCAACATGATGTCGCTGCCACTCAAAAACAAGGAACTGCCTGATGTATTCAGAACTTGAAAACAAGGCCCGCTCGCGCCGCGTTGCTGCTCTGGCTTCTGTTGAGAGCCGCCGCTCGCATATGCTCTCTGACGCTGCGTCGTTTTCCAGCCGTTCTGCAACGGTTAAGTTTCAGTCCAGACGCACACGCTCACGCTCACTGCCCACACTGGTATTGTAAGGTTTGTTCGTTGAAAACCTCTCTGTCCGCAGGGCATGAGGTAAAAAACATCCAGGGGAAGGAGAATTACAATGTCCTGCAATCTGATAAATGGGGTGCGTTTTCGCCGGTCTTTCGCAACAAACCCAGCTGAAATGCGGCGCAAGTATACGGAGCGTCTTCGCGCGTCATCATCAGGGCCGGGATCACCCGCCCGGCCATCCCCCCGTATCTCCCCGTTGTCCGGCGCGTATTGAGAAAGGTTTTTCGCTTCAGATTGCGGTCTTTTCATTTTCGGATTGTGCGGCTTGTTGTTGCCTTGAATTTCCCATAAGCGGGAGGGATGCAACAAGCCCGGATGTCATATAACGCCCATGCGCGCGCCATTCTGGTGCTGGGGTTGCCTTTGATCGGTAGCCAGATTGCGCAGTTTGCCATCCATATGACAGACACGCTGATGCTGGGGTGGTATGATGTCGAGGCGCTGGCGGCAGTAACGCTTGCCGGATCGTACTGGTTCATACTTTTCATTACCGGGGCAGGGTTCGGTTTTGCCGTCTCACCGATGGTTGCGACCGCTCAGGCGCAGGGCAATTCAACAAAAGTCCGCAGGATAACCAGAATGGGCATATATGCTTCAATGGCTTACGCCGTTGCGATGCTGCCGCTTATGTACTGGTCCGCGCCAATATTTACCGCGCTTGGACAAGAGCCGTCGATTTCCCGCATTGCCCAGACCTATCTACGCATAGCCGGCTGGGGCATGCCGCCGGCATTGATGGTCATGGTTCTGAAAAACTATCTGGCGGCAATGGAACGCACACGGGCGTTGCTGCTGGTGACTCTTATGGCGGTCGTCGTGAATGCGGCCATCAACTATGCCCTTATCTTTGGCCATTTCGGCGCGCCCGAACTGGGCGTAAGGGGGGCTGCCATCGGCTCCGTCATCACAAACGGCCTGTCGGCGCTGGCTTTGGCGGTTTATGCGGTGCGCACCTTTCCAGAGCACAGTCTTTTCGCCAGATTCTGGCGGATCGACGGCGAAGCCTTGCGTGAGATTGTTCATCTGGGCTGGCCGATCGGGCTGACAAATTTTGCCGAAACCGGGCTGTTTACGGCATCGGCCATCATGGTTGGATGGCTGGGGACACAGCAACTTGCAGCACACGGGATCGCGCTACAGGCCACGGCCATGGCATTCATGGTTCATGTGGGGCTGGCCAATGCCGCAACGGTGCGCGCCGGTACGGCCTTTGGGCGCAAGGACGTAACAGGGCTGCGCGATGGGGCGCGCGTGGTGATTACGCTTTCGCTGGGGTTTGCGCTGGTCGTCATTGCGATTTTTCTGCTTTTTCCGGAGCAGATCGTAGGCGCATTCCTGTCCCCGGACGACCCCGAGCGGGCGCAGATCATAGCCATTGGCCGGAATCTTCTGGCCGTGGCAGCGTTGTTTCAGCTGGCGGATGCAACCCAGGTTATGGCCCTGGCCCTGCTGCGCGGCGTCATGGATACGAAAGTGCCGATGATCATCGCGGCGGTGGCCTACTGGCCGTTGGGAATGAGTGCCGGCTACTTGCTTGGTTTCGTATTGGGCTTTGGTGCGGTTGGTGTCTGGTTGGGGCTGGTTGTCGGGCTGGGGGTGGCCGGCATTCTGATGATGTGGCGGTTCTGGCGGCAGTCTTCGCGCCTTTAGGGCGTAGACCTATAAATCCTGCACCACTGGTTTGGCAGATTTTGTCTGTGAGGATAGCTTAACGAGTGCCGTAATCTGGTTGATTATCAGCGAGTTAAG
>Ga0256841_1002958_pt1 | contig 13046 bp, 7 predicted proteins | sample 356308metaG_FD_185971 | JGI IMG/M metagenome (GOLD analysis project Ga0256841, IMG submission 185971) | Hydrothermal vent microbial communities from Mid Atlantic Ridge, Atlantic Ocean - 356-308 | ecosystem: Environmental > Aquatic > Marine > Hydrothermal vents | place: Atlantic Ocean: Mid...
AAGACGATGCGATCGCCCGGGTCGGAAACACATTCCCCGTTAAAACGCACAATGGCCGTGCCGCTCGTGGAAGGATTGATGCTGACCTGTCCCAGCACTACGGGGTTGCCTCTGAGGTTGACATTGGTCATTTCGATGATGTCGCTGTTGAGGCTCATCTCGCTGCCGTCCGGAAAAAACTTTACAGAGAGCATGCCGACGATTTCAGCTGAGCCATCGCCTGAAGTTTCCACGTAGCGTTGAGCTACGGCATAAAAAGAGCTGGTGCCGGGATTGACGGCATATACTCTGCTGTGGGAGAAAGAGTGTTCTTCCTGGTTGGGATTGGCTTCTACACCTACATTGCCGGAGTTGACTCCCCAGTTGGGTGAGTCGTTAGCTGCCAGAACGATGAGGTCTCCTACGGAAGAAATGCAGGTTCCGTCGAACTGCACCAAAACTTTACCGGATTCGGGAATGTTGGCATCAATTTGAGCCAGGACTTCGACATTGTCCACATTGCCATTAAAATCAATAATTGCAGTCCATACCTGGGTTTGTGCGGAAAGAGCCTGGGTGCCAAAGAACAATAGTGCTGTGGCAAGAAGAGTAAAGAGTGACTTCATGTTTATTTTGTTTTTTGATGAAAAAAAGAAGTGCCGCTAGCGGAGAGTCCGATCCGCTATGGCTTGTGTTGCCTAAACTTTGATGTCCTGTGGAAATACAAGCTGCCCGTTTTGCGCTTCACCTTTTTTTCCGGGGGGCAGCAGAAGAAGCAGAGAAAAACGGAAATACGAGGTGTAAACGCTCGAAAATTCACCTTAGTATATCAATCTTTCCTCTGTCAAACAACTATTTCATAAAAAAAGAACTACAAGAGGGAGTAGAATGTTCAAATTTTAGCCATCTTGTAAAGTAACTTGATGGCTATTCCTTGACAATATACGGATTTTAGCCCTGCTCAATCGGATACATTTTCGGACTGTTTTGATCTTTTTACCTTTGCTTTATGGAAAAAATCCCAACGGAATCTACTGCTTCCGGAAGGCTTTGGGGGCGGGGATGCATTTTGGCCAGCCTTGCCTTTATCCTTTTCTTTATCTTCCTCATTGCCATTCGCTCCTGGCAGGTGGGGAAATCTCCCTTTGAGCAGTCCGATCCTGCAGTTTTAGAACAGGATACTTTGCCTCAGGACAGTTTAACGGTCAAGTAGGAAACTTTTTTCACGGGAAAAGTTTCCTGTGTTTCTTTTTTGCTTACCTTTGCGCCGTTATGGCAGAAACGGGTACTGTAGAAAAGATTTTGCAGCAGGCGGAGCAGGCCTTTTTGCGCTATGGGTTGCGCACGGTAACCATGTCGGATTTGGCTGCTGATATGGGGATGTCCAAAAAGACGCTTTATCGTCATTTTGGAGGTAAGGAGGAGTTGGTCTGTGCTGTGGTGCGCTCTTTTTTGGAGCGCGAGTATCGCCTGATGCAGCAAAACAGTGAGCAAGCTGAGCATGCCATAGACGAGATGTTCTTTGTTGCAGGCTATGTCATTGCATTGTTTCGCAGGCTTTCGCCAAATGTGATGCTGGAAGTGCGCAAATATTACGCTTCTGCCTGGGAATTGATCGAGGGTTTGCACTTTACCCGCATACGTGAATTGATTGCGAACAATTTGGAGCGGGGTGTTGCAGAGGGTTTGTACAGGCGGGAATTGGACTCCCTTGTCCTTTCGCGTTTGTACATGCGTTTAGCTGACTCCTTGGTAGATGAGCAGCTTTTTCCGATCGAGGCTTTTGAGCGTACGGCTCTTTTTCATCAGTTCATTGCCTACCACATGTACGGGATTGTTTCTCACCGTGGCCGTGAGCTGTTGGAAGAAAAGCTGCGAGCCATAGGCTGTATTGAGCCAAAGTGAGGATACGGATTTCGTTTGCCGCCAGGGCATGCAGCTATATCCGGAGCGAGATATTGTGTTTTTGGCTTCTTTTGCTCTATCGATATTCCTGGCGAAGTAGTTTGCGCGTCGCAAATGTCCCAAATCATTTCGGTTTGGGTATGAAATGAAATGACTGAACAGAAAATACAAAGATGAGCTTCATGGCTTTTTTACCGCTTGTTGTTTTTTTAGTGTGGACAATAGAAGCCTTGGGAAGGCTTCGAAGCAGATCTCCATGGCTTGTCCATAGGACGGAGAAAACAAATGGTTTTACATCCGGGCCATTTCAATTCGGGCGTGGGGTGAAAATCGGACTTTTTCCGTTTTTGCTTCTGAGTTTGTGTTTGAACCCTTTACGGGCGCAACAGGCAGCAGAAGTAATGGATTTGGAGCAAGCGCTTTCTTATGCCCGGGGGCATCATCCCGACCTCAAAAAGGCTTCTTTGGAAGATGCTGATGCCCGTTGGCGCATAGAGGAAACCCGAGCCTTGGGGATACCCCATCTTTCAGCCAACTTGGGTTATCAGTACTTCGTCGATATCCCCACGCAGATTTTGCCCGACTTCATTACGCCTGCAGTGTATGGAGTCTTGTTTCAGGAGGGCGTTATCCCTCCTAAGAATATTGAAACCGGCGATGGTTTGCCTGCACAGTTTGGTACAAAGCACAACTTAGCTGCCAAACTGGAGTTGCAAACGATGATCGTGGATGGTTCTTATTTTATCGGTTTGCAGGCAGCTCAGGCCTATCGGTCATGGGTCGATCAAAATGCCGAAGTGGTGCGCGAGCAGGTGGAAAAAAGAGTGAGAGAGGCTTTCTTGGCGGTGCTTTTGCTCAACAGCAATTTGCAAATTCTCGACAAGAATATCAAAAACATAGAAGCCTTGTTGCAGGAAACAAGAGCTTTGTACGAAGAGGGTTTTCTTGAAAAATTAGACGTGGATCGCTTGAGCTTGTCTTTGGCGACGGTGCAAACCCGACGCGACAATTTGTTGCGCAGCAAAGGACAACTGCTCAACGCTTTGAAGCTCAGCATGGGGTATCCGGTAGAAAAGGAACTGGAGGTTAAAGGCGATTTGCAGGAATTGTGGCAAGCTGCAGGAGAGGATGATCTGCATGGAGATATAAATTTTGCTACAAGACCTCTTTACCGCCAACTTCAAAGCTCTGTTCATCTCAATGAATTAAATTTGCGTTTACAGCGTTCGGGCTATTGGCCGGCACTTTACGGCTTTGGTTCTTACAGCCAATCTCTTTTGGCCAACAAATTGTCTGAAGGAAAATGGTATCCAACTACGGTAGTGGGTTTGCAGCTCAAGATCCCCATCTTTGACGGTTTGCAAAGACGAGCCAAAGTGCAGCGAGCCAAATTGCAAATAGAACAATTGCACTTGCAGATGGATGTGTTGGAGCAAGCCATTTACATGGAAGTGGAAAACGCTCGCATCAATTATCAAAATGCTTTGGAAAACTGGAAAAGCCAGAAATCCAATTTGGAGCTGGCCGAGCAAATTTACAATTTGAGCCAGATTAAATATCGCGAGGGTGTGGGTTCCAGTGTAGAACTGATTCAAGCAGAACAACAACTCCACCAAAATCAGCAAAATGTACAACAGGCTCTTTACGAGTTGGTTAAAGCTCAAATGGAGCTCCGCTATGCCTTAGGCAAATAAACGAGAAAAACTAAAACGAGATGAATTGGAATCAATACGGCAAAAGGAATTTGAGTCTGCTTGGGCTTCTGCTCTTAGTCCTTTTTAATTGGGGCTGTTCGAAGGGAGATGAGCAGGTAAAGGACAAGCAGGCTTTGCTCGAGCAAAAAAGAGAAGAGCTACGGCTTTTGAAGCAGGAAATAGCAACTTTGGAAGCAGAGCTCAATCCCGAAAAGCAACAAGATGAGAGCACTTTGGTACGCACCCTGCTTGTCGAAAAACAAACTTTTAAGCACTATGTAGAACTTCAAGGTTCAGTGCAATCAGACGACTTAATCACGGTATCTACGGAAACAGGAGGGCGTTTGATTGATCTAAAAGTTCGCGAAGGGCAGTACGTGCGCAAAGGGCAATTGCTGGCTCGCTTTGATTTGAGTGAATTGGAAAAACAGTTGGCAGAACTGGAAGTCTCTTTAGATCTGGCCAGGGAAGTCTATGAGCGGCAAAAGCGTTTGTGGGAGCAGGAAATTGGTTCGGAAATTCAGTATCTACAGGCCAAAAACAAATTTGATCGCCTGGAAAAAACGAAGGAAGCACTGGAAACCCGTTTGGCGAAAGCCCAAATCTATGCTCCCTTATCGGGGCAGATAGAAAAGTTGATGGTGAAACCTGGTGAAGTGGCCGCTCCCGGCATGCCGGTTCTTCAGCTGTTAAACACGCGCAAAGTGAAAGTCGTTGCAGAAGTGCCCGAAAATTATTTGAGCATTGTGAAAAGGGGAGTTAAAGTAGAAATTGAATTTCCTGTTTTGGGCTTGAAACGTATGGCTCGCATCGATGCGGTGGGGCAGTTGATCAATCCTTCCAACCGGACTTTTGAGGCAGAGGCCTGGCTCGATAATCCGGATGCTTTGCTGAAACCCAATTTGCTGGGCGTCATTCGCCTCAACGATAAAACCCTCAAGAATGTCATCGTGGTGCCGGCTGAATTGGTTCAAAATGAAGTCGGTGGAAAGGAGTTTGTTTTTGTCTTAGACAAAGATGAAAAGGGATTCTTGGTTAGAAAAACCTATGTGAAAACGGGCTTGAGGCAAAGCGGAAAAGTGGAGATTCAAGAAGGCTTACAAGCCGGACAAGAACTGATTGCAGAAGGAGCTTATAAATTGGTGGACGGCCAGCGCGTCCGCCTGAAATGAAAGGGAGAAACACATGTCGGACAAAAAGCTACAGCAAACAACGGGTAAAAAACGACTTTTCGGTCTTTCGGTCTTTGCCATCGACAATGCTACCAGCATCTTCTTATTGACTTTCATGCTGGTGCTGTTTGGGCTGCGCTCCTATCTCAACGTGCCCAAGGAAGCCTTTCCTGAAATTCCTTTTCCGAAAATGTTTATCAACACGGCTTATCCGGGAAACTCGGCTGAGGATATGGAAAACCTGGTTACGCGGCCTTTGGAACAGGAGCTGGGTACCATTTCGGAAATCAAAACCATGACGTCTTCTTCCATGCAGGATTTTTCCCTCATCATTGTGGAGTTTGATACCGATGTGGATATGGAGGAAGCTTTGCGGAAGGTCAAGGATGCAGTAGATAAAGCTAAGCCGGACCTACCGAACGACTTACCGGCAGATCCGGAAGTCATTGATGTGGATATGTCAGAAATACCCATCATGACCATCAATCTTTCCGGCCGTTTTAGCAATGACGAACTGCGCTCTTACGCAGAGTATTTACAAGATGAAATCGAAAGCCTGCCCGAAATATCAGCTGTCAATTTGCAAGGGGCCAGAGAACGCCAGCTGAGCATTGAAGTTGATATAGATAAAATGCAGGCGATGAAAGTCAGTTTTCGGGATATCGAGAATGCTATCAAGGCCGAAAACGTTACCATGTCTGGTGGAGAGCTGGAAGTCAATCACTTTCGCCGCACTTTGCGCATTGTGGGGGAGTTTAAAAATCCCGACCAGATTAGGAATCTCATTGTTAAGTCTGAGCGGCAGAATCCGGTAGTTTTGGGCTCCTTTGCCAAAATCACCTTTGGTTTTAAAGACCCGACCAGCCTTGCACGGGCGAATGGTTTGCCGGTCATTTCACTGGGGGTGATTAAGCGGGGAGGAGAAAACTTGCTGTCGGCTTCCGACAAAATCAAAGAAATTTTAAAAAAAGCGGAGCGAGATGTTTTTCCCGAAGGCTTAGAGGTGAACCTTTTCAATGACATGTCGATCAACACCCGCCGAATGGTTGCCAATCTGGAAAACAACATCATTTCAGGAATCATTCTGGTCGTCCTTGTCTTGCTGTTTTTTTTGGGTTTGCGCAACAGCATGTTTGTGGGTCTGGCCATACCGCTCTCCATGTTTATGGGCTTTTTGATTATCCATTTTATTGGTTACACCCTGAACATGGTCGTCTTGTTTTCGCTCATTCTGGCTTTAGGCATGCTGGTGGACAATGCCATTGTGGTTGTAGAAAACATCTACCGGTATATGCAAAACGGCTATACGGCCCGGGATGCAGCCCGCTATGGAGTTAGTGAGGTAGCTGTGCCCATCATTACTTCTACGGCTACTACGCTGGCAGCCTTTTTACCCATGGCTTTTTGGCCAGGCCTCATGGGTAGTTTTATGCGTTATTTGCCGATCACCCTCATCATCGTACTCAGCTCTTCGCTTTTCGTGGCCTTGGTCATTAATCCGGTTTTTACGGCTTCTTTTATGAAGGTAGATGATGAGGAAGAGTACAAAGCCAACTACAAGCGCAAGCGCAAGCATGTTTTGATGTGGGTGATAGCGCTGTTGTCGTTTTCCGTTTTAGCGCATTTTGCCCATGGCTTGGGCTTGCGAAATATTTTGTGGTTTGCGGCCGGTATTTCTTTGCTAAACTTCTTTTTGCTGCGTCCGGGTGCATATCGATTTCAGGCTTCTTTTTTACCTCGTTTGGAGCGGGGATACGATCGCTTTATTCGCTTTGCCTTGAGCAAGTACAATCCCTTATTTATCTTTTTTGGCAGTTTTGTGCTGTTGGTGCTTACGCTGTTTCTCCTTGGCATCAACCGGCCTAAGGTGGATTTCTTTCCGGAAACAGATCCCGATTTTGTCAATGTGTTTGTGGAATTGCCCATAGGATACAACATAGAAGCCACCGATAGTTTGGTTAGGGATATGGAGCAGCGGGTTATGGCAACGGTGCAGCCTTACGGCAAAGTAGTGGAGTCGGTGCTTTCGCAAATCGGAGAAAACACAGGCGATCCCAGTGCAGAACCGGTGTTTGGCTCATCTCCCAATCGCGCTCGACTGACCGTGGCTTTTGTGCCTTATGAAGAACGCGGCGGTGTTTCCACCATGGAAATCATGGAGAAAATCAGAGATGTTTTAAAGGACCGCTATCCGGATGCCACCTTGGTTGTAGATCACGATCACAAAGGGCCTCCTACGGGTAAGCCGATCAACATAGAGATTCAGGGCGACGACATTCCCGTTTTGCTGAGCTTGGGCCGGGAGATGATTGGTTTTATCCATAGCAAGCACATTCCGGGCATAGAAGAACTGCGCATGGACGTCAAGCCCAGTAAGCCTCAATTGATAGTGAACATCGATCGGGAGGCAGCTCGGCGCTACGGTATCTCCACTTTTTCCATTGCCGATTTGATTCGCACGGCAGTTTTTGGCAAGGAGGTTTCCAAGTACAAGCAAGGCGATGAGGATTACCCCATTTGGCTTCAAGCCCGAGAAGATTATCGCCACGACCTGGATAAAATATTGGCTCAGCGCGTTACTTTTCGCAATCCGTCCAATGGACGAATTGTGCAGGTGCCGGTTTCGGCTGTGGTTGATGTGAAGTACTCTTCGACCTATAACTCAGTCAATCGCAAAAACCAAAAGCGCATGGTTACGGTGTATTCCAATGTCTTGCCGGGGTACAACAAGAATGAGGTGGTTGCGCAGGTGAAAGCCGCTCTTTCCGGTTATCCTATGCCCAAAGGTTTTTCCTATGCTTTCACCGGAGAGCAAGAGGAACAAGCCAAAAACACGGCCTTTTTGCAATCGGCTTTTATGGCTGCTTTGTTTTTGATTTTTCTCATCATCGTAGGGCAGTTCAATTCCCTGATTTCGCCCTTTATCATTCTCTCTTCGGTCTTGCTCAGTACCATAGGCGTCTTCTTGGGGTATCTGCTTACCGGTATGGACATCGTGATCATCATGACGGGCATGGGCATCATTTCCCTGGCCGGTATTGTGGTGAACAACGCCATTGTGTTGATTGATTACACCAACTTATTGGTGAAAGAAAAGCGAGAGGCTTTGGGCCTGGCTACCATGCTGGACATGAGTTTTAGGGACGTGAAGGAAGCTATCGTGCAAGGTGGAGCTACCCGTTTGCGCCCCGTTTTGCTCACGGCCATTACCACGGTATTAGGCCTATTGCCCATGGCCATAGGTATGAATGTAGATTTTCGGGGCCTTTTGCTGGAACTAAACCCCCACATTTACTTCGGCGGTACCAGTGCAGCTTTCTGGGGCGTCATGGCCTGGACGGTTATTTTCGGCCTGGTCTTTGCCACCTTTCTCACCCTTATCGTGGTACCCGTGATGTATTGGTTGGCCTTTCGGCTTAAAAGACTTTTTTACAGGCGTTCGTAAGCAGCTTGGAGGTTTTCAGCTATGGCTTCTGCCGGGCGTCCTTCGATGTTGAAGCGTTCGAGAAAGTACACCAATTTGCCGTCTTTAAATAAGGCTATGGAAGGAGAAGAGGGTGGATAGGGCAACATGTATTCCCTGGCCCGTGCCGTGGCTTCGCGATCTACGCCTGCAAAAACAGTAACGCATTGATCGGGTTTTTTCTCGCCTTGTAAAGACAAGATGGCACCGGGTCTGGCATTGGCTGCAGCACAGCCACAGACGGAATTGACCACGACCAATACGCTGCCTTCTTTTTTGCCCAGTACTTCGTCAACTTCTTCGGCTGTCGTCAAAGCACGGAAGCCGCGTTCCGTCAGTTCGCGCGCCATGGGGATGGTCATTTCAGGAGGATACATAGGTATTGCTTTTGTTTTTGTGCGAAAAAATGAGTGGAGAAACTTATTTAAGAACGACTCAAAGCGGTCATTTGTTTATGTCCTCATTCACCGTGTAGGAATCGTTTGCGTTTCAGCAAAACCTCTTCACTTTCTTCCCGATCGGGATCCGGTACACAACAATCTACCGGGCAGACCAGTGCGCATTGAGGTTCGTCGTGAAAGCCTTTGCATTCGGTGCATTTATCCGGTACGATGTAAAAGAACTCTTCCGAGAGGGCTTCCTGCTCGGCCTCACTGTCTATCTCTTCGCCGTTTTCTAGTATGATAAGCCCTGTCAGGGAAGTACCTTCGGCCATGCGCCAGGCCATGGCACCCTCGTAAATGGCGTTGTTGGGGCATTCCGGTTCACAAGCCCCGCAATTGATGCAGTCTTCGGTGATGATAATGGCCATAATGGGTCTTCTTTAGGCAGAAAAACATTTTGCGCCCTTGCAAAGTTGACAACGGTCTTAAAAAAACACGGTTTGTGATGCCGAATTTCTATCTGATTGGCTTGCCGACTTTCCAAATGATGGTGGCTAAGATACCTGTGCCAACCAAGCCAATAAGGGCACTGATGCCCCAATGCCCACCCAACATGGTTGCCAAAGTGCTGCAAATGATGCTTACAAAGCCCACGGTTAGCGCATAGGGCAGCTGGGTGCGCACGTGGTCAATGTGCCGGCAGTGGGAGGCCAGCGAACTGAGGATGGTGGTATCCGATATGGGGGAGCAATGATCACCCAAGACGGAAGCTCCCAGAACTGTGGCAATGACGTTGTAGAGAATTTCCAGCGACAAATCGGGGTCGATTCCCTGAGCCTGACAAACGGCCCAACTGGTGGGAATGGCAATGGGGTACAGAATGGCCATAGTACTCCAGCTGGAGCCGGTGGAGAACGAAATCAAGGCAGCCAGCACGAAGATGACAGCCGGAAGGAAATAGGGGTTGAGGGCATTGGCCAAAGCTGACGACAAGAACTCTGCAGTGTGCAACTCGTGGGTGGTCTCTGCCAAAGCCCAGGCTAGAGTTAGAATGACCAGGGCCGGTAACATGGTTTTAAAACCGGTGAGTAAAGTGCTGATGCTTTGCCCCAGTTTCATGATCTTCCGACTCAGAGTGAGCAATAAGGCCAGCAAGACACCGGTGGAAGAAGCCCAAAGCAAAGCCACATAGGAGTCGGAGTTGCCGATGATGGTGCCCAATTTGATGAAGAAGCCCTCTTGCCCCAAAGCGGCCCAAATGCTGCTCCAGCGCATGTCTGTAGCCCGTTCGGCAAGCTCCGCATAAGTGCTTTCAAAACCGGTAACCAGCAAGCCGTACAGGGTCATTAGGATGACCCCTAATACGGGAATAAAGGCATTCCCCCAGCGGTGCCGAATGCCCTCTACAGGGCTGAGGTCCTCCAGGTCTTCCTTGCTCTCTTCTCCCGTGCCGGAGGAGAGGGCTCCGGTTTGAGATGCCCGTCGTTCGGCTTGCAGCATGGGCCCGTATTCCCGCCCACTGCGAATGAGCAAAAGCATAAACAACAAGGTCAATACCGGATAAAAGGCGTACTTCAGCGATTCGATGAAAATGGAATAAGGCGAACCTCCGTGAAACCCTTCTAAGCGGGTAATGCCGTCTCCTATGTAGCCCAATTCCGCGCCAATCCAGGTCGTAATGAAAGCTATAGCTGCAACAGGCGCAGCCGTGGAATCGACCAGGTAAGACAGCTTTTCCCGTGAAATCCGAAAGCGATCCGTAACGGGGCGCATGGTGTTGCCCACAATTAGCGTGTTGGCGTAGTCGTCAAAGAAAATGGCTACGCCCAAAAACCAGGTAACAAACTGGGCACTGCGTCTCGTACGGGCATAACGCGAAAGCTTTTCTACAATCCCGGCCATGCCGCCATTGCGCGAAATCAAGGCCACCATGCCACCAATCAGCATGGAAAAGACGATGATGGATACGTGCCCGCTGTCGCTCAAGGCTTGGACCACATAGACCTCTACGCTCTTCCAAAAACTTTCTAGGTAGGCTATGGGTGAAGTCAGCCTCAATCCGCCGGCAATAAAAGCTCCGGTCCAAACGCCTACAAACAGCGAGATGACCACTTCCTTGAAAATCAAAGCCAGAGCTATGGCAATCAGAGGAGGAAGCAAAGACAGCCAGAGCGGAATGTAGCGCAGTCGTGCCTGTTGACCCGGCTCCTGGGAGAGGTGATACAGCCGATGCCCTCCATCCGTGCGAATCAACAGCAAATGGCCCTTTGCGTCTGCGGGAAAATCCACAACGGCCTTTCCCGACTGAAAGTGCAGCTCTAAATCTTCTCCTTGAATGCGTACTTTCGCCAGCCCGCTGATGTCGTGCGGGTCGCTAAAAACCAATTGCCCGTTTTCATAGGAGAGTTGATAGTGGTCCAATCCGTCCCAGAGAATGGGCTCATCCATGGTGGTCGTACTGTCGGCAGGCTGTGCCGCTAACCCGACAAAAAGTCCAAACAATAAGGTTAAAACCAGCGATAGAGGTCTTATTCTACTCATAAAAGCGTACATTTGTAGCAAGATGCATGCTGCTTCATTTCAGTCAATAGGGTTTTTGTTTTTTCGCCTTTCGGCAAATGCAAATCCTCAATTCCCGCAAGAAACAAAGAAAAATCCAAATGACAAAAAACCTTGCTTTTTTACATCGCTTCCATCTCCGGCTTGAGTATTCGTTTTTGAGCCTCCTTGTAAAACCTTTGAGCTGGACTCGTCGGCTTGTCAGCTGTATGCCTTGGGGGGGTGCCGGTTTACTGCTGTTTGTATTTGGCGAAAGCCAACAGCTCTTTGCTCAAACTTTTGACCACCTTCAGGCTTCGGTAATTTACAACGGAATCCTGATGGACAATCCTCTGGCTGGAGGCTTGAATGCCCCTCAGCCCTCCAGGGCAGATTTGAACAACGATGGGGTGGAAGACCTCTATGTTTTTGATAGAGCGGGAAATGTGCATCTTACCTTCATCAATGAAGGCAGCAATGAACAACCGGATTTTCGCTTTGATCCGGCTTTCGCCAAATCGTTCCCGGCTTGTACGAATTTTGCCCTTTTGCGAGACTTCAACAACGATGGCATTGCCGACCTCTTTGCTCATCTGAGCATACCCATCAAAGGCTTATTGGTGTATCGGGGATATTACGATGCCGAAAATCATCTGGCTTTTGAACAACTCACTTTTGAACAGAACAGTTACAATGCTATACCCGTTTTTCAACAAGGTTCCGGCTGGTCTCAGCTTTGGATTGCCGATGGCGATGTGCCGGCCATAGATGATGTGGACGGGGATGGCGATATGGATGTGTTGTCCTTTGATTTATCGGGAGTTTATGTGCAGTTCTTTGAAAATCAATCCCAGCAAATGGGCTATGGAGCCGACTCCATTATCTTACACATGACGGATCCCTGTTGGGGTAAATTTTACGAATCTTCTTTTTCGCAGGAAGTCAGCTTGAGCAATGACCCAAATGTCTGTGCAGATGGATTGACCGATGAGCCTTCTGTGGAAGTGCGTCATGCAGGCTCAACCTTGGCGACTTTTGATGTGGATGCCGATGGGGATAAGGAATTGGTGTTGGGTGATATCATCAATCCTTTTATGGTATTTTTGGAAAACGGAGGCACGCCTGATGCTGCTTTTATGACGGCCCAGGATGCTGCCTTTCCCTCTTATGACGAGTCGGTCAATATTCCCGTTTTTCCTGCCTCCTTTATTTTGGATGTAGATGGGGATGGTTTGCAAGACTTTGTTGCCGCTTCCAATCAAATCGGCGCGACCTTGGACAAAGACGTCTTGTGGTATTATCGCAATACGGGAAATGCTCAGCAGGCTGTTTTTTCTTTACAGCAAAAAGACTGGCTGGTAGATGGTATGTTAGATGTCGGTTCCAACAGCTATCCGGCCTTTTTTGACTACAATGCCGATGGCTTGCAGGATATCCTTCTCGGTGTGGGTGGTGTGTTCGATCCCGATTTGGGAAACCCCGAGCCTCATTTGTGGCTTTTGGAAAATGTGGGTACGCAGACAGAGCCGGCTTTTGAAGTGGTGGATGAGGATTATCTGGCTGTAGCACAGTATGCTCAAGATCCTTTGCTGTATTGGAATTTTGTACCGGCTTTCGGAGACGTAGATTCCGATGGAGACCAGGATCTGGTGTTGGGGGATCGCGATGGCCGTTTGCTTTTCTTTGAAAATCAGGCGGCCCCCGGTCAGCCTGTTGATTTTGCTCAACCGGTTTTGAAGTGGATGGACATCGATGTAGGGCAAAACTCGGCGCCTTTTTTTATCGATTTGAATCGAGATGGCTTGCTGGATTTGTTGGTGGGAGAGCGCAATGGCAACATCAATTATTTTGAAAACAAGGGAACACCTTCTTCTCCGCTTTTTGAAACTTCACCGGATGAGGCAGTCCTGGG
>Ga0256841_1002959_pt1 | contig 13044 bp, 14 predicted proteins | sample 356308metaG_FD_185971 | JGI IMG/M metagenome (GOLD analysis project Ga0256841, IMG submission 185971) | Hydrothermal vent microbial communities from Mid Atlantic Ridge, Atlantic Ocean - 356-308 | ecosystem: Environmental > Aquatic > Marine > Hydrothermal vents | place: Atlantic Ocean: Mid...
GCCTTGGCGAAGTTCACCGCGGCGATCTTGTTCTTCGAGTAAGCGTTCACGACCACGCCCTGCACGCCCACGAAGGGGCCCCAGGCGTTGCCGCCGGGAGGCGCGGGCAGCGGCGCGATGCCGAAGTTGAGCCCCGCCTTCTTGTAGTCGCCCAGCGCCCAGGGGCCGTTGAGGATCATGGCCAGCACGCCGTCCTTGAAGGCGCCGTCGGCCACGCCGTAGTCCACGCCCTCGGGGATCAGCTCGTATTTGTAGCGCAGGTCCTTGATGAACTGGCCCGCCTTGTAGCCCGGCTCGCCACCGAGGCCGAGGTCGCTGGGATTCAGGCTGCCGTCGGGGTTCTTACCGAAGACGTAGGCCCCGTAGGCCTTGAACCAGCCGTAGTTGAAGTAGGGGTTGCCGAGGTCGTAGAGGAAGCCGAAGGTGTCGCCGGTGGTGTACTTCTTCGCGAGCGCGAGGAACTCGTCCCAGGTCGCCGGCGGGGTCTGGACCAGGTCCTTGTTGTAGATCAGCGCCACCGACTCGGCGTTCATCGGCAGGCCGAAGAGCTTGCCGCCGTAGCTGAAGGCATCCACGGCCACCGGCATCAACCCCGAGAGGTAGTCGGTGGTGGCGTACTTGCCCACGGGCTCGAGCACCCCGGCTGCGGCCATCTCGCCCAGCCAGTCGTGGGGCACGGTGACCACCAGGTCGGCCGCCTCGCCCTGGGGGGCGCCCAGGATGAACTTTTGCTTGATGTCGTTGAAGGGCACCTCCACGACCTGCACGCCCACACCGGTGGCTTTTTCGTAGCGCTGCGCCTGCGCCTTGAGAAATTCCAGTTCGGGCCCGCCGAAGTGCGTCCAGACGGTGATCTGCCCCGCCGCCACGGCCATGCCGAAAAGCAGCGCCAAAGCCGTCGTCCAGAGTTTCTTCATACGACCACCTCCTTGCGCTCCACCTGCTGATGGTAGCGCTACCACTCAGCGCGAACGGGGTACGCCGAAGCTCCGTTGCCACCGTTTCCCGCGCCTGGTTCCATCTTACCGGTTTGAACCGAGTCAACGTCAAGACGGCGCCCGTCCCGGCAGGATGAGCTCGGTCCTCTGGGCCGCTTCTGCGGGCAGCGGTTCACCCAGTACGAAGCGGAGCGCGTACAGCTTGGCCAGCTCGGCGTAGCGCCCGCCCGTTCCGCCGGCCAGCGCGAACAGCTGGGCCGTCGTCGCCACGTCGGCCAGCCGCGCCAGGGCCTCCTTGGCCTGCCAGACGGCCGCTTCGGGGCCGGCGGCGGCCAGCCCATCCAGCACGGCGTGCGCCGCTTCCAGGGCGCGCGCGGCCTCGGGCTCGGGCTGCCCGGCAAGCCGCTCGGCGATCCAGGCCAAAAAGGGCTCGTGGGCCCGTTTCTTCTGCATCGCTTCGAGCAGGTCGAGGGCCTGAACGTTGCTCGGGCCTTCCCAGATCGGAGTGATCAGCGCCTCGCGGTGCCAGCGCGCCACCGCGTACTCCTCGAGAAAGCCCAGTCCCCCAAAGAGCTCCATCGCCAGTCGGGTGACCTGGGCGGCGTGGTCGGCGGTGCGGTTCTTGGCCAGGTGCGAAAAGAAGCGGGCGAAGTGGTAGCGGTCCGAATAGGGCGGGCGGTCGGCCCAGGCACGGTCGAAGGCGTCCACGGCGGCGAAGACGAGGGCCAGCCCGCCGGCCTGGCGCAACGCCAGCTCGAGCAGGTCGCGCCGTACCAGCGGCCACGCCGCCAGCGGCCGCCCGAAGGCCTCGCGCCGCCGCACCCGTTCGCGCACCTCCAAAACCGCCTTGCCCGCAATCCCCATGGCGGCGACGGCGTTGGCCAGCCGCGAGACCGTCAGGGTCTCGAGGGTGTAGTAGATGCCCTCCTCGGCGCGGCCGATCAGGTAGGCCTCGCTACCTTCGAGCTCGACCTCGCCCGAAGGCACGGCCCGGGTGCCGCTCTTGGCCTTGAGCCGGCGCACCGTGAAGTTGAGCGCGCCGTCCGCACGCAGCCGCGGCACCAGGAAGAGCGCCAGCCCCTTGGGCCCCGCGGGCGCCCCCTCGGGCCGCGCCGTGGCCACCGCCACGTCCGCGAGCCCCGCGCCCGAGGCGAAGTACTTGTCGCCGGCGAACAGCCGCCAGACGTCCCCTTCGCGCCGAGCGACGGTGCGGTTCGCCCCCAGGTCGCTGCCGCCTTGGATCTCGGTCATCCAGGTGGCGCCCCAGGCGTCCCCGTAGAGAACGCGCTCCTTCCAAGCGCCCAGGTCGGGGGCGTACTTGTGCAGGGGGTAGGCGACCTGGTGGGTGATCGTGAGGATGCAGTAGAGGCCGGGGTCGGCGAGCAGGTAACCGAGGGCGAAGTGGTGGTGCCAGCTGCCGCCTTCGTAGGGCGGGCGCACGATCGGGCGCAGGCGCTCGAGCACCTGCCGCTCTGCCGGGGCCAGCCGCACCCGGTCGACGCGCCGGCCGTCGAGGTCGTGCATCACCAGCACCGGCTCTGCCCCCTGGTCCACGTGGTAGGCCGCCTCGTAGACCTCGCGCCCCATGAACGCGCCCCAGTCGGCGAGCTCCGCCTCGCGGTCCCGGGCTTCGGGCCAGAAATGCGCCAGCACCGCGCGCAGATCGGGGTCTTCGAGGTAGTGGTTCTTGCCGTAGGCGTACGAAAGGTGTTCCATCGCGCCTCCTCCGAGCATGCTTGGTTCCTTCTCAGTTTACGGCCGCGGTATGATGCGCACGTGGAAGCCCTGCAGCCCTACCTCGGCCAGATCACCTTCGGCGGCCTCGCCGGCTTCGTGGCCGGCTACGCCCTCAAGAAGGTGGGCAAGCTGACCGCACTGGTGCTCGGCCTCTTCTTCATCGGTCTGCAGGTAATGGCCTACTACGGCTTCGTGGAGATCGACTGGACCCGCATCCAGGCGAGCGTGGACCCCCTCCTGGGGCAGGATCAGCTGCGCTCGGCCTGGCAGCGCCTGCTCGACGTGCTCACCTACAACGCCCCCTTCGCCGGGGGTTTCGCCGCGGGGATGGTTTGGGGGTTGCGGCGCGGCTAGGCGCCCGAGTACGGAGCGACGTTCAGGTACTTGAGGCCCGAGTCGGCCGAGAGCGTGACCACGCGCTTGCCGGGGCCCAGGCGCTGGGCGAGCCGCAGCGCGGCCCAGAGGTTCGCCATGGAGCTGAGGCCGAGGAGCAACCCCTCTTCGCGCCACAGCCGCCGGCCCAGCTCGAAGGCGGGGTCTTCGGGCACCGGCCAGACCTCGTCGACGAGGCTCAGGTCCAGGTTCTCGGGAACGAACCCCGGCCCCATCCCCTGAAAGGCGTGCCCCTCGAGCGGTCCGCCGCCGATGGCCTGGTGGGTGGCGGGCTCGAGCGCCACCACGAGCAGCTCGGGGTTCTGCGCCTTGAGGTAGCGGGCAGAGCCGGAGATCGTGCCCCCGGTGCCTGTCCCCCAGACGAGCGCGTCCACCCGCCCCTGCGCCTGACGCCAGATCTCGGGCCCGGTGGTCCGCTCGTGAGCGCCGGGGTTGTCGGGGTTGGCGAACTGATCGGCCCACCAGGCCGCGTTCTCCTCGGCGATTTGGCGCGCCCGCTCGCGGGCGCCGCGCATGCCCTCGGCCGAGGGCACGAACTCCAGCTCGGCACCGTAGGCCCGCAGGACGGCCCGCCGCTCGGGCGAGAGGCCCTCGGTGGAGACGTTGAGGTAGCGGTAGCCGCGGGCGGCGGCAATCATGGCGAGGCCAATCCCGGTGTTCCCGGAGGTGGCCTCGACGATCCACTGGCCGCTTCCGGGCCGCAGCTCACCGCGCTCCTCGGCACCGCGGACCATCCCCCAGGCGGCGCGGTCCTTGATCGAACCCCCGGGGTTCGCCCCCTCCAGCTTGACCCAGACCTCGGCTGCGCCCTCGGCGAGCCGCCGCAACCGCACCGTCGGTGTGTTCCCGATCGCGTGCTCGAGCTCCATGCCCCTACCCTGGCAGATGCGGCCGCGGCAATAGTAAGCGCGTTTACGATTCCCTCACCGGCCTCGGTTAGGCTGAGAAGACTTCGGTAAAACCGAGGGGAGGAACGCATGAACGCAAGCAAAGACAAAGTGGTCACGATCGCCTACACCCTCACCGTCGACGGCGAGACGGTGGACCAGGGCGAGCTGGCCTACATCCACGGACACCAGCAGATCATCCCCGGCCTCGAGAAGGAGATCGAGGGCCGCGCAGCAGGCGAGTCGTTCGAGGCGACCGTTGCCCCCGAGGAGGCCTATGGCGAACGCAACGAAGAGGGCGTGCAGGTCGTGCCCCGCTCGGCCTTCCCCGACGACGCCAACGTCGAGGTGGGCGAGCAGTTCTACGCCCAGGACGACCAGGGCAACCCCCTGCCCCTCACCGTCACCCAGGTCGAGGGCGAGGACGTCACCGTCGACTTCAACCACCCCCTCGCCGGTAAGACCCTGAACTTCGCGGTCGAGGTCAAGGAGGTGCGCGACGCCACCCCCGAGGAGCTGGCGCACGGCCACGTCCACGGTCCCGGCGGCCACCACCACTAGCACCCGAGGTAACGCAAGAACCTCCGGCCGCGGCCGGAGGTTCTTGCTTAGGGACGCGGGGCTATTTGTTGCCGCTGAAGATCCAGTCCGAGGCCTTCTTCTGGGCGTGGCAGCCGATGCAGCCGCCCACCTTGCCGCTGGCTTGAACCGTACCGTCGGGGGTGTACTTGGCCCAGAACCAGTCCCCGCCCTCGGGGTTGAAGTCCTTGATCTTCTGCATCACCGTGATCGCCGCCAGCTTGCCGTCGGGCATGTAGTTCTCCTTGACGACGATCGCACCCTCGGGCAGCGGAAACGCCTTCTTCGAAAGCGCGTCGAAGGCGATGTCGTTGGTGAAGGTTCGCAGGATCGCGCCGTGGGGCGCACCGCCCTTGTACTTGCCCGCGGGCTCGCCGGGCACGTAGTGCCAGCTCAGCGCGTAACCCTGATCCTGAAGAAATTTCCAGAGCGTCTCCGCGGTATCGCCCATCTGGGCTCCCGCACCCAAAGCCAAAGCAGCCACCACCAGAATCCACACTCGTTTCATTGAATCCCTCCAAAAGCTAGCATACACAACCTTCCTCCACCCGCGTGTAACGAAGACGACACGCGCCTCAGTCCCGGCCGCTGAAGATCCAGTCCGAGGCCTTCTTCTGGGCGTGGCAGCCGACGCAGAGCGCCGCCTTGCCCGCGAACAGGACCCGGCCGCCCGGCGTGTACTCGGCCCAGAACCAATCGCCCCCCTCGGGGTGGTAGCCCCTCACCTTGCGCATCACCGCCAGGTTGGCGAGGTGCCCGTCCACGGCGTAGTTCTCCTTGACGATCACCGCCCCCTCGGGCAGCGGGAAGCGCTTCTGGGAAAGCGCCTCGAAGGCCAGATCGTTGACGAAGACCTGCTGAAACGCCCCGTGGGGCGGACCGCCTTCGAACCTTCCTGCGGGCTTGCCGGGGACGTGCCGCCAACGTTCCGTGAAGTTTTGGGTCTTGAGCCAGTTCCAGAGCTCGCTGGCCGTGGGGTTGGTCTGCGCCGCGGCCGCGAGCACCAGGGCCGCGGCCAGCGCCACCGCCGATCGTTTCATGGTTCCCTCCCGACCCCAGCCTAGCCGTCAAGCCTCACGAAATCGTCACGACGGCGGCGCGACGTAGAATGCGGACATGCAACCCGTCAGCACGTTCTCCCTGGTCGCCCGCGACCCCGAAACCGGCGACCTTGGCGTCGCCGTAGCCAGCAGGTTTCTGGCCGTGGGCGCGGTCGTCCCCGCAGCCCGCGCCGGCGTGGGAGCGGTGGCCACCCAGTCCTACGCCAACACCAGCTACGGGCCCCGCGCGCTCGCCGTCTTCGAGGCCGGCGGCACCCCCGAGCACGTCCACCGCATCTTCGCCGCGAGCGACCCGGGCCACGCCCAGCGCCAGTACGGCCTCGTCGCCGCCGACGGGGCCTCGTTCAGCTTCACCGGCGCGGGCTGCCACGACTGGGCCGGGGGGCACGCCGAGGCAGGCCTGGCCGCGCAGGGGAACCTGCTCGCGGGACCGGGGGTGGTGGAAGCGCTGGTCGAAACCTTCCACCGGCGCGCCGACCTGCCCTTTCCCGAACGGCTCACGGCCGCCTTGCTGGCCGCCGACCGCGCCGGCGGCGACCGGCGCGGTCGCCAGTCGGCGGCGCTCTTGGTGGTGGGTGAGGGCAAGGGCTACGGAGGGTTCAACGATCGCTGGATCGACCTGCGCGTCGACGACCACCCCGACCCGGTACCCGAGCTGGAGCGGATCCTCGGCATCCATCGGCAGCTCTTCAACCCCGTCCGCAACGCCCGGCCGCTCTCGGAGGAGGAGATCCGCTGGATCCAGCACACCGCGCAGCGCCTGGGCTTCTACGAAGGCCCCGTGAACGGCGACTGGGGCGAAGCGGTCGAAGCGGCGCTGAAGGCCCTTCTGGGACGTGAGAACCTGGAGGAGCGCTACGCGGGCGGGCCCCAGCTCGAAGAAGAAGTGCTCGCCGCCCTGCGCCAGGCTCATGGCGAGGCCTGAACCCGTCCTCGGGGCCGGGGGCCTCGTCTTCAACGCCGCGGGCGAGGTGCTGCTGATCCGCGACCGTAGGGGGTTCTGGGTCTTCCCCAAAGGGCACGTGGAGGAGGGGGAAACGCTCCAAGCCGCGGCCGTGCGCGAGGTACGCGAGGAGGCCGGCATCGAGGCCCGGGTGGAGGCCGCTTTGGGGGTGACGCGCTACACCAACGACCGCGGCGTGGCGCGCGAGGTGCACTGGTTCCGCATGCGCGGCGAGGGCCCGGTGCGGCTCGAGCCAGGCCTCACCGGCGCGGGCTTCTTCGACCCCGAGGAGGCCGCCCGCAGGCTCGCCTTTTCCGAGGACGTGGAGCTGCTGAACCGGGCCTTCGAGCGGGGCTAGGGCTCCCGAGCGAGCAGTGCCAGCACCTCGGCCACGCTCATCCCCCGGGGAACCTCGCGCCGGTGCGCCGGCGGCTCGTGCCCGGGCCCGTGGTGGTGACCGTGGCCGGGTCCGTGGCCGAACCGAGCGCCCACCCAGAGGTCGCAGTCGGCGAGAAGTTGCTTCATGAGGTGGGGCTTGCCTCCCCCTTCGAGGGCCTTGTAGGGGTTGTCGCGCAGTTCGATGCGCTGCCAGGCCCCGTCCTTGCGGTTGTAGATGGCAAAGAAAGGCGCGTGGCCGTAGGGGCCGGGGAAGGTGTCGGTGGCTTTGGGCAGGACGGCGATCGCTACGCGCATGGTTTCACCTCCCCGGCAGTATGACCGGGGAGGTGAGCCCCGCCTCAGACCACCCGCACCTTGCGGCGGTGGTACCCGGTGGCGCCGTCGGGCAACGGAGGCCTGGGGGTCGGGTCCTGAACGCGCCCTTCGCCGTCGGTAGCGCGCACGGTCAGCCGGTAGGTTCCGGGCTCGGCCTTCCAGACGTACCGCCACAGCGCCCAGGTGATGCGGCTCGCGGGGGGCTTCAACTCGGCGGACTCCCAGGTGGCGCCGTCGTCGAAGGAGACCTCCACGGCGCGGATGCCCCGGCGACCCGCGAAGGCGACGCCTCCAACGGCCACCCGGCCGTCCCCGGTAGGCGTGGCCACGCCGGTATCGATGCGGCTCATCGTGCGCACCACGGCGCGGTCACTCCAACCACGCTTCTGCCAGTATCCCTGGTAGTCCTGGTCGACCAGCTCGATGCGGGTAAGCCACTTGACGTTCTTCATTCCGTAGATTCCCGGAACGAGCAAGCGTGCAGGGAAGCCGTGGTCCGGCGTGAGGGGTTCGCCGTTTTGCAGGTAGGCGAGGATCGTTTCCTCGTAGAGTGCGGCGTCGAGCGGGAAGGAATCGCTGTAGTTGTCGGCGGCGCGCAGCACCAGCTCGGTGGCCTCGGGGCGCACCCCGGCCAGCTCGAGCAGATCCCGCAGGCGCACCCCGGTCCAGACGCTGTTGCCCACGAGCCGGCCCCCGACCGGGTTGGAGACGCAGATCAGGGTGCTGGGCCGCTCCACCGCGGGCAGGGCCTTCAGGTCTTCGAGCGTAAGAACCTGCGGCGCCTCAACGAGCCCCCCGATCTCGAAACGCCAGCGGTCGGCCCGCAGCTTTGGGTTCACGACGTTTTTGGAGACCTGGTAGTGGTCCTCGGTCGGGGTGATCTCCGGAGAAAGCCCGCGGATCCGCTGCCAGAGGTCCCCGGCTGCGCGCGCGAGCCGCAAGGGCGCTGCGGCCGCCGCGGCGAAGAGCGCCAGGCTCTTGAGGCTTTTCCGGCGGCCGGCGTCGGCGGTGGCCTCCCGCCGGGGCGTACTCCCGAGCAACAGGGCGAAGAAGGCCGCCAGGCCCAGCGAGACGAGCAGCGCGGGGCCCGGCGGATAGGCGTAGTTGTCCGGTGCCAGGCCGAAGAAACCCGCGCCGGCGAGGGGAAGCAGCACCCCGCCGGTGCCGGCGAGCGCCAGGGCGAGCGCCGCCGTCAGGCGCACGGGCCACGGGCGCGCCGCGGCCCAGCGCGCGAAGAGGGCGCCGAAACCGGCTATGATCAGGTAGCTAGCGACCAGCAGGGCGTACTTGGCGTAGGCGTCCAGCCCCCAGGGAAGCGCGTGCACCAGGTTGAAGACCCAGGGCACCCCCAGCAGGTGGCCCAGCCAGGCAAAGAGGAGTTCGGGCGGGGTGGCGAACCCGAGGCGGAACTGCAGGAACCCGGTGACGAGCGTCATCACGGCCAGACCGCCGAGCAGGCGCGGCCGGGGTGCGGGGCGTGTGGATGCTTTCATGGGTCCAGGGTAGCGGCGAGGTGTCACGAAAGCTTCACGCCCGCACGAAGCGCACCGGGTCGTCGCCGCGGAAGATGCGCACGTGCACTCCGGCGGCCTGCAGCAAGGCGCGGCGCTCCTGCAACCGGGCCATGCCGTCGGTGCGCCCCCAGACGGGGCGCCCCTTCTCGCCCGGGCGCAGGAAGAAACCTTCGGGGAAGGCGAGCAGGTGCACCCGCGCGGCCCGCGCCCGCGCCGCCAGGGCACCTTCGATCAGCTCGAGCGGGGCGTCCTGGGTCAGCACGACCAGGTTCACCCCCGGCGGCGGCAGCGGCGGGGCGCCCCCCGTTTCGGCGGGCTCCAGCCGGGCCAGGGCGGCGAGCATCCCCCGCAGCGCCTCGAGGCCGCGTGCGGGAGGACGTTCGAACCCCGGCCAGGCCAGGCCCACGGCCAGGCCAAGGTCCATCAGCCGCACCGCCAGGCTGGCAGCCAGCTCGGCCATGTGGTCGACGTAGACCTCGTTGCCCCGGGGATCGATGTAGATCCACACGCCGGTGGCGCGCACCCAGGCGAACTCGCGCACCATCGGCTGGCCGCGGCGGGCCGTGGCCTTCCAGTGCACCCGCCGCAGCGCGTCGCCGGGCCGGTACGCGCGCGTGCCCCGGTAGCGGCCCGCGTCCTCCAAACCCACACGGGGCGATTCGGGGCCTTCGGCGAGCAGCGTGAGCGCCAGCTCCGGGGGGAGCTGCTCCCAGATGCGCGGGTAGACGTAGAGGCGGTCGCGTTCACCCGCGAGCGCAACCTCGCGCACGAACAGTCCCAGGAAGTCGCGTACGAAGAGCCGCGCCGCGGGGAGCACGAACTCCCCCCGACGACGGGGGACGGCGCGGCCTTCGAGGCGCAGCCGGATCCGCCCCCAACCCAGCCCCGCAACCTGCCGGCCCGAAAACCCCACCGGGGTGCCGCGCTCCCATTCGAGGCGCCAGAACGCCGGCAGCGGCAGGCGGAACTCCACTTCCAGCTCGAGGGGCCGCTCCCGACCGGCGGCCCCGTAGGGGCGGGCGGTGCGGACCCGTTGCGTGCCCGGAGCAAGGCCCGGCAGCGCCACCGCGGCGGCCAGCAGGACGAGAACCAGCAGAACGCCGAGCGTGCTCAACCCAGCTCCTCGGTGGGCACGGGGACGCCCGCGAGTGCGCGCTCCACCACCTCGGCCGCGGTCATCCCCTCGATGCGCACCTCGGCGCGCAGGATCAGCCGGTGCTCGAGCACCGGCCCCGCGGCCTGCTTGACGTCGTCCGGCAGTACGTAGTCGCGCCCCGCCAGCGCCGCCAGCGCCATCGCCGTGCGCTGGAGCGCAAGGGCCGCGCGCGGGCTGGCCCCCAAGGCCACGTCCGGGTCCGTACGGGTCGCACGCACCAGCTCGACGACGTACCGGGCCAGCTCGCCTTCGAGGCGCACCCGTCCCAGTGCGTCCTGCAGCGCACGCACCTCGGCCGCCTCGGAAACGGGCTCGAGGCTTTCGACGGGATGCCGCGCCCGCAGGCGCTCGAGCATGCGCACCTCTTCCTCGGCGTCGGGGTAGCCCAGGCGCAAACGCAGCAAGAAGCGGTCCAGCTGGGCTTCCGGAAGGGGGAAGGTGCCGTCCATCTCGATGGGGTTCTGGGTGGCGACCACGAAAAAGGGCGGCTCGAGGGCCCGGGTTTCGCCGTCGACGGTCACCTGCCCCTCGGCCATGGCCTCCAGCAGCGCGGACTGGGTCTTGGGGGTGGCGCGGTTGATCTCGTCGGCGAGCAGCACCTGGGTGAAGACCGGACCGGGCACGAAGCGAAACCTGCCGTCCTGCCAAACGTTGACCCCGGTCAGGTCGCTGGGGAGCAGGTCGGGGGTGAACTGTACCCGCTTGAAGGCCAGCCCCAGGCTGGCCGCCAGCGCCCGCGCCAGCGTGGTCTTCCCGGTACCGGGAACGTCCTCGAGCAGCACGTGCCCCCCTGCGAGCACGCCCGCAAGCATCAACCTGAGGGCTTCCTCCTGACCCACCATCACCCGTTCAACGTTCCGCGCCACGCGCGCATACCATTCTGCGGTCACGGCCGCACCTCCCCTTTCTTCAGCTCCGTTTCGATCCTTGCCAGCCAGGCTTCGGCCTGCGCCGCTTCCGCCTCGTCGGCCAGCCCCCCGTAGCGCACCGGCTCGTAGAGCCGCGTCAGCGCCCACACCGCTCGGGCCAGGTCGGGCCGCTGGGCGGCGATCCGGCGCGCGTACTCCTGCGGCGTTTCGCTGCCCCGCTTCGGCAGCAGCCGACGCATCCGCCGCAGGAAGACCCGGTAGGCCGCGCGTACCCGCCCCGCGTGCCGCGCGCCGGGCGTGCGGGCGGGCGCACGCCCCGCGGACCCGGAAACGTCGTCCGCGCCGTCCGTGCGCAGCGCTCGCAGCAACAGATAGGCCAGACCCGAACTCATGAGGACGAGCAGCAGCACGCCCAGCGCCGAGACCCCCCCGAGCAACCTTCCCGGCCAGGAACGCGCGGGACCCGGCGGGGCGTCGGGCAGCACCTCGCCTCCCGGAACCGGGACCGCCCCTCCGGGGAGCGCCGGCGTGGGGAGCGGCCCGCCCGCCCCATCGCCCCGAAAGAGCAACCCGTACCCGACCGCCCAAAACAGCATCGCGAAGATCACCAGCACGGCCAGGACGATCGCGCGACGGCTCAGCCGCGGTCGCTCGCCGGGAGAACGCAGCACGACCCAGAGCACGCGCAGCAGCAGGCCCAGGAGGATCAGCGACGCCACCGCGGCCAGCACCGTGCCGTAGTACCCAAGCGCCTCCGCCCAGGCGGGCAGGGGCGCGACCGGGCGGCGCCAGCGCGCCGCCCGCGCGGCGGGGGAGGCCTCGCCGGAAAACTCCCCGCCGGAGGAGGGCGGGGCTGCGGGTGCGGGCGCGGCCACCGTCGGGACGGGCAGTGAAGGGGGACGAACGGAAACCGCCACCAGACCCGCCAGCACCAGCGCGGTCAGCACCACGGCCACGAGCGCCCGCCCGTCGACCCGGAAGACCGCGGCCCGTTCGGCGTAACGCCAGCGCTCGAGCCGGTAGTTCCAGTACACCCACGCCAGCACGCCCAGGGCGAGCACGGCTCCCCCAGGACGAAGGGCCAGCGCCCAGAGGAAGAGCGGAAGGGGGGCGGTCCGGCCCGCACGCGCTGCCAGAGAGGCCGCCCAGACCCAGGCCAGCAGGCCCAGGGCGAGCCGCAGCGCGAGCCGGGTACGCTCGACCAGATCGACTGCCGCGGCGGGCTCGAGCCCGAGCCCCCAGAAGAGGTAAAGGGTAAAGAACGGCGCTCCCCAGGCCAGCTCGGTGCGCCAGCGGGGAAGCCCGACCCAGGCCGCCAGGTAGAGGAACGCTCCGGGCCAGAGGCGGGGCTCGAGTGCGACCAGGAAAAAGCCGGCGGCGACCGGGAGCAGGGCCTTCACCCCGTCAGTATAAGAAGGTTCCCGGTTCGAACGCGCTAGGCTGAAAGGGATGTCCGGATCTATGCAGCGACCCACCCCGGGCGAGGCCCTTGCGCACCTGCAGGCCGGACACCGCCGCTTCCTGGAGCGGCTCACGGACGCCGCGCCACCGCCCCCTCTCGCCCTCCCCCGCGCGCACCGTCCCGTCGCGGCGGTGGTGGGTTGTTCCGACGCCCGCGTGGCCCCCGAGACCCTCTTCGACGCGCCTCTCGGCGAGCTCTTCGTGGTCCGCAGCGCCGGTCAGATGCTCGGCAGCGAAGGGATCGGCAGCCTCGAGTTCGCGGTGACCGGGCTGGGCGTGCGGCTCATCGTGGTGCTCGGGCACACGCAGTGCGGGGCCCTGCAGGCCGCCGTGGGGGCGCCCGCCAACCTGCCCGCGCAGCTGGACCTCGTGGTGCAGCGCCTGCGCGCCGGCCTCCCCGCGGGCCTTTCCGACGCCGACGCAGCGGCCGCACCCCAGGTCCGGCGGGTGCCGCGCGACCTGAAGACCGCCTCCGCGCGGCTGGCTGCAGAGGCGGACGCAGGCCGGCTGCTCCTTGCGGGCGCCGTTTACGACGTCACGAGCGGCCGGCTCGACTGGATTTGAATCATTCCTGCAGCTTCTCGAGGTGCTCCTTGAGCAGCGTGCGCACGTCGCCGGCGTAGCGCACCTTTTCGGCGGGAACCTCGTCGGAAAGCGCCTCGGGCACACCTTCCCGAACCTCCAGCTCGTCGCGTGCGTGTTCGAGCTCCTCGCTGTAGCTGTACGCAAGCTCCACCGAAAGCACGCCCTCCACACCTTCGATGGTCCGGAAAACCGCCATCTCGGCCGCGG
>Ga0256841_1002960_pt1 | contig 13043 bp, 14 predicted proteins | sample 356308metaG_FD_185971 | JGI IMG/M metagenome (GOLD analysis project Ga0256841, IMG submission 185971) | Hydrothermal vent microbial communities from Mid Atlantic Ridge, Atlantic Ocean - 356-308 | ecosystem: Environmental > Aquatic > Marine > Hydrothermal vents | place: Atlantic Ocean: Mid...
GTGCCATCGTGGTCAGCGGCGATACGAAGGTCGTGCCCAAAGGATCGGTGGACAAACTCTTCATCAACACAACAGGTATAGGGGAGATAGAACATACCGGTATTTCCGCCTCCGCATTAGAAGAGGGGATGTGCATACTGGTCAGCCGTGATGTCGGTGCACACGGTGCGACGATCTTTGCGGCAAGAGAGGGGATCGAACTTGAGAGTACGCTCGAGACGGACTGTGCCTCGCTCTATCCGCAGGTCAAAGCACTGATGGATGCAGGTATCGGCATCGTCTCCCTGCGTGATGCGACCAGAGGCGGTGTTTCGGCTGTGCTGAACGAGTGGGCGAAGAGTTCGGATGTCTGTATCGAGATCGAAGAGGAGAAGATCCCCGTGCAGGAGCAGGTGAAGGGAATCTGCGAGATGCTTGGTTTCGAAGCAGTCGATCTGGCCAATGAGGGTACCTTTGTGTTGGCGGTCAAGGAAGCGGATGCGCAAAAGGCATTGGAAGTTCTGCAGCACACACATGACACAGCAACGCTTATCGGTTCTGTATCACAGCAGCACAGAGGAAGGGTGATACTCAACTCATCCTGGGGGACGAAACGGTTTCTGGATCTGCCTACGGGTGAACTGCTGCCGAGAATCTGTTAAGCATTTTTGATGAAAATACTTCTGCTTATTACCGCTTTCAACAGTCTGACCCAGGCTGTTTATACAAGATTGAAAGACAGAGGGCATAATGTATCTGTCAGTTTTGCGATAAGTGAAAGTCAAATGTTGGAGGAGATAAAGGCCTTTGAACCGGATCTGATACTTTGTCCCTTTCTCAAAACCTATCTGCCTTCCAGTATTTACGCAAATTATCCTGTCTATATCTTTCACCCGGGACCAAGAGGAGACAGAGGCCCCAATGCTTTGGAATATGCACTGCAGAGCCACACCAAAGAGTGGGGGATCGTGGTGCTTCGTGCCAATAGCGAATATGACGGCGGGGACATTTATGCTGAAGTGGACTTCAGGGTCCGAGAGACTTACAAGGCTTCGCTCTACAGGCAGGAGGTGGTCAAGGCATCACTGGAAGCGCTGGAAATCTTATTTGAGAATATAGAGAGTGACAGTAAAGTGCCGCAGATCATGAATCCTGTGCATACACGGTTCACGCAGGAAATGCGATCTATCGATTGGCAAAAGGACAGTACCCAGACGATCATTGACAAAATATATCTTTCCGACTCGTTCCCTGGGGTACTGGATGATATATCGGGAGTTGAGTGTTATCTCTATGGTGTGTGGAGAGAAGAGAAGTTGGGACGTGAGACTCCAGTCTCATCGCCTAAAACAATTTTAGCCAAAAGAGATGGGGCTATTTGTCTAAAAACAGTGGATGGTGCCGTATGGATCACTCATCTGAAAGAACCCGGGAAGTTCAAACTGCCTGCGACCTATGTACTGAAAGAAAAGCTGCAGGGGATTAAAGAGGAACGCCTGCCTCTTATTTTTAACAAGTCCTACGAGACCTTTTATGAAGTGAGTGTCGAAAAAAGGGACCATGTGGCCTATCTCTGTTTCAATTTTCATAATGGAGCCATGAGTACTGCTCAATGTATCAGGTTGAAATATGCCGTGGAGTATTTGAAGCAGGAGTGTGATGTTCTGGTTCTTGTAGGAGGGATGGATTTCTTTTCCAACGGTATCCATTTGAATATACTCGAAGATTCTGCCAAACAGGGAGAAGACGGTTGGGCGAACATCAATGCCATGAACGATCTGGTCTCTGCTATTCTCTACGCCGATGAAGTGGTCACTGTGGCCTCTTTTGCCCGAAATGCAGGGGCAGGCGGTGTCTTTATGGGGCTTGCCTGTGACTATGTAGTGGGTAAGGAGGGTGTGGTGCTGAACCCGCACTACAAGACTTTGGGACTCAGCGGCAGCGAATACCATACCTATACCCTGCCAAAACGGGTAGGCGATGCGACAGCCCGAAAGCTTTTGGATGACTGCCTTCCCATGAGCGCAGAGAAAGCAAAAGAGATAGGCATGATAGACGAAGTCTTTCCTCATACAACCTACTATGAAGATCTGCATACTTTCGCAAAGAGCAGATTTGATGACGACTACCTCTGGGAGAAACAGGAATATCTGGAAAAGAACAGAGAGAGGATCGAGGCGCTGAAAGAGGAGGAGCTCAAGGTGATGCACCCGGAATTCTGGGAGGGGGAGAGTGCCTTTCATCAGCTTCGCAGGGAATTTGTCTACAAAGTCTGTCCGAGAGATACGCCTGAGAGATTGAAATATGTAAAAAAGGAAGTACATGCATGAATACAGCGTAGTGCAGGCGCTGCTCAACCAGTGTGAAGAGGTGGCGCAGGAGAATGATGCGACCAAGGTGACCAAGGTGGTCTGCAAGATCGGTGTGATGAGCGGCATAGAGATCCATCTGCTGCAGGTGGCGTTCGACACCTTCAAAGAAGGGACTATGTGTGCCAATGCGGAGTTCATCATCAACGAACAGAAGCTCAAACTTGAATGCAGGGAGTGCGGTGAGATCTTCGAGGTCGATGAGGTGCGTTACTACTGTCCTCATTGTGAGAGTCTGTGTGTCAAGGTGCTTGATGGGGAGGATATGTATCTGATGAGTTTGGAAATGGAGTGATAATGCTTCGCATCAAGTGAGGAATGAGGAGTGAAGAGTGAGGAGTTTAGGTATGCTTTTCTTTCGAAAAGCGTTGATAGGTTGATGTAGGGTGGGCCATGCCCAACATGTGGAAAAGGCTGAATGAAGACAAAGGTCTTGCCGAAAGGCCATAATAAACAAGAATGAATAAAAAAGGAATATGATGCAAGAATACTGGGAACTGTATATGAAGAATTTGGAGGGGAAACCGGCATCGATACTGTTCAATGCCGGGATATCCATGGAAGTGGATGCGATCAAATATATCTATCCGCAGATCGCGTTCGTGAAAGTGAAACTCAAAGAGCCCAACGAAAGAGGACTTCTAAGTGAGGACGAGCAGCCTGAGATCGCCTATCTGGAGGACAAACTTGAAGCGTCGCTGATCAAATTCCGTATAGGGAAGTATGTCGGCCGTATCATCAGTGACGGGTATGTGACCTTTTTGTATTATTTGCAGTTCACCTATAACTGGCAGGACTTTTTGGAGTATGCGCTTGATGAGTTCGCAAGTTATGAGATCAGCAGCGGGTTTCAGGAGGATGCCGAGTGGAACTACTACCAGAAACTGCTTTATCCGACACCAAGAGAGTGGCAGATCATACAGAACCATAAGGTATGCGATCAGCTCAGGGCCAAGGAGGACAACCTCTATCTTCCCAGGGCCATAGAGCACAAAGCCTTTTTCAAGGATTCTTCACAAAAAGAACCACTTGTAGAAAAACTTGAAGAAGAGGGGTTCAAAGTACAGGATTCACTGCATCATGAAGAGGGGCATGAAGGGATCTCCTTCTATCGTATCGATAAGCCTTTCTATCATGACATTGACGGACTGACGCTCTGGCTGATCGATCTTCTGGAGTCGTACGGTGCAGAATATGACGGTTGGGAAACGAGTATAGTGAAAAGTTAGCGCAGGGAGAGAATCCTTACGGGTTAGCCGCCTGCCATTGCTCCGCTGGGGTCTTTTGCCCGATTGATGATCTCCTGAAGTGAGACCGGTTTTCTCTTCGGTATCGTGCTGATGCCATGTTTTTCAAGATGTTTGAGCAGCACTTCAATATACCCATCGAATGCTTTTTCTACAACAGGGCTCAGCGCCATATCGAAAGTGACATGCTGGGGGACCATGCCGAGTATGGTCGTATCGGGTACCGGTTTTCCCTGGAGTTCCAACATATCGATACACTGCAGTACACCAATCTCATGGGCACCCCCGCTGTTGAGGCCATGTCCTGAAAGTTCATGGGAAGGGATATTGTAGATGCTGCCTGGGGTATCGTCGAGGTGGATGGTGTCGAGAATGAGGATCGTTTTCTCCTGTGCAAAAATATTAAAAAGATTGATCCCCTCCACACCGCCGTTTATGACGTTGACAGCTTTGGAAAAATCATAATTTCTTTTCATATAGATGGAAGCATAAACACCCAGCCCATCATCTTTTTGCAGCACGTTGCCTATACCGAGGATGGTCATACTTAGAGTGCTTCCTCGTCTTCCTCTTCTGTTCTGATACGGATGGTTCTGGAAATGTCGGAGACAAAGATCTTCCCGTCACCGATCTTTCCGGTCTTGGCCGACTGCATGATCGCTTCGATGGCTTTGTCCGCGAACTCCTGGCCGCTTACCACGATCTCTATCTTGACTTTGGGGATGAACTCAACGACATATTCTGCCCCTCTGTAAAGTTCTGAGTGTCCCTGCTGTCTACCATATCCTTTGACCTCGGAAATGGTCATTCCTTCTATGCCTGCTTCGACCAATGCCTCTTTGACATCGTCGAGTTTGAACGGTTTGATGATCGCTTCTATTTTTTTCATAGAAATATTCCTTACGTTACTTGTTTAAACCAAAATTATGCATTAAAATCGTCTCATTTTGGCTAAATTCGTTTTTATTGATACGATAGATTATAGCGAATGATAAAGAAAAAAGAAAGGAGTTTTTTGATGATGTTACCATCAATAGAAGGAAGTATGCAGGTTTCCCTGCATACTGAAGAGATCAGAGTGCCTCTTCGTCTTTTTCGTCCGTTCTGATACGAAGGACAGAATCGATCTGGCTGACAAAGATCTTTCCGTCACCGATCTTTCCTGTTTTGGCTGCGCCGTTGATCGCTTTGACGGCGATATCGGCATATTCCTGACTGCTGACAACGATCTCGATCTTGATCTTGGGGATGAACTCTACGACGTATTCTGCACCCCTGTAAAGTTCAGAGTGTCCCTGCTGTCTTCCGTAACCTTTGACTTCGGAGACGGTCATACCTTCGATCCCGGCTTCAACGAGCGCCTCTTTGACATCTTCCAATTTGAATGGTTTGATGATCGCTTCGATTTTTTTCATGTTTCTTCCTTAATATATTGTGTTTTCAAGTATGAATTTTGAGTATATCAATGTACTCTGAACAGGTGTGTCCAGAGTGCACTGCCCATGACTTATGGATTCATTCCTCTTTCACCGTGGATAGATTCGTCAAGACCCATCTCTTCTGTCTCGGCATCTACTCTCGCACCGCCTGTCAATGCAGAAGCAACATAGTAAACGACTACTGTACCGATCAGTGTCCAGAGACCGACGACCACTACTGATTCTACCTGTACCATAAATTGGCCCATTCTGTCACCGCTCTCTTTAAGCGGTCCGTCCCAAAGAAGTTCTTTGTCATTGAGTGCCAGTACACCTGTCATCAATGCACCCCAGAGACCTGCAAGGAAGTGGATACCGAAAGCATCGAGAGAATCATCGTACCCGAACATTTTTTTCAATTTGACAACACCGAAGAATCCGATAAGCGCACCACCGATACCGACGATGAATGCACCGCCCACAGAAACGAAACCTGCCGCCGGAGTAATAGCGACAAGACCTGCAACGATACCGGATGCGATACCAAGCAGTGTCGGTTTCTTATAGACAACCCACTCGACGATCAACCATGTCAAACCTGCCGCTGCAGTGGCAATGGTTGTTGTGAGCAGTGCAACACCGGCGATGGCATTTGCGCCGAATGCAGAACCGGCGTTGAATCCATACCAGCCGAACCAGAGTAAAGCAGCACCTGCAGCAGTAAGGATAATGCTGAATGGTTTCATGGCGATCTTTGGATAACCGGCTCTTTTGCCGACAAGGATTGCAAGTACGAGGCCTGCAAGACCACCGTTCATATGTACGACCGTACCACCGGCGAAGTCAAGTGCACCTGCATCGAAAAGAAGGGCACCGTCTCCACCCCATACCATGTGTGTAATAGGTGCATAGACGACAAGTCCCCAAAGGGCAATGATGACCATCCAGGTAGAGAATTTCATACGACCGATCACGGAACCTGAAGCAATGGCTACGGTAATGGCGGCAAATGTTCCCTGGAATGCTACAAATACGAATGTCGGATACGTACCGCTCAGGTCGGTCCATTTGATCCCGTTGAGGAATATGTTACCGAATCCGCCGATGAATTTCTGTATACCCGCTGCTTCGGAAGTACCGAATGCAAGCGAATATCCTGCAACGATCCATACGACGAATGCGAGTACGAAGGCACCCATGACCATAGCATACGTGTTCAATGCATTCTTTGTTCTGGACATTCCTGCATAGAATAGTGCGAGACCCGCAGGGGTCATGAGTAGAACGAGTGCTGTGGATATCATCATCCACGCCGTATCACCCGAATCGAGTTTATCTCCTGCAAATGCAGCGATAGGCAGCAGTGCTGCCAGTAAAGCGAAAAGTTTTAACTTCATGCTGTTTCCTTTGAAATGTGTTTTATTAACACAAGTATCTTAGCATGAACGAAGTGCCTTGCAGATCGCCGGAGTGATTAATTTTTAATCATTTTATTTATTGAATGAGCGGTATTTCAAGTTTGATGGCATGTTCCTTGAGGAGCACGGAGATATGGCTCTGATCGGCAAGGTTCCTTATCTCTGTGTCGGTATCGTTGTATCTTCCGTTGGCTTCAATGGAAAGCTGTACGATCGATTCCTTCTTTCCTGAAATGATGACATGCTCTCCCACAAGCAGCTTCAGGTTGACATTGATGGAGTCGGAAGCCCGGAAGGCATCAAGTGATTTCCTGAGAAGTTTGGAAAAATTGTTCTGGTCTATCCTGAAAGAGGGGATATCCTGGTCTGTCAGAAGCTGGAGCTTGTTGTTGTTCTTTGTTTTGAAAAGAGCGATATTCGCTTCAAGAAGGATGTTGATGTCGGTGGTCATCAGTTTGCCTGTTTCCAAGGGTACGGAAGATTTGACTCTCGGTGTATGGTAGAAACGAACGGAGAGATGCTCTTCATTCTCGTATCCTACGGTAATGGCATAGAAATTGAAAGCATCATAATTCAATGTCAGCATCGTGGTTTTGTAGCCGAAAGACTGAGGAGCATAGGCCAGGGCGATGTCGTAAAGCTCCTGCTTGGAGACATATCCGAAAAGGATCTCGGCGGCATTGTTGAGGTAGAGGATCTTTCCCCGGTTGCTGAAGAGAATGAAAGGAGAGTTGTCCCATTCTACAAAGGGCTGAAAATCAATCGATATCGTGTTCATGGATCTTTTTCCTGAGTGTGTTTCTGTTGATACCCAAAACCTGTGAGAGCTGCAGCTGTGAACCGTACTTCTGCAGCCCGGCTTCGATCAGGGGTTTCTCATAGAGTTCAAGATGTTCTTTGTAGGCATTTTTCCCTCCAATGTGTTTCAATATATAATAGTAGACAGCCTCTTCAATATTTTGTTTATCCATCGAATGGATCATAAGGTGGGTGTAGATGCTCTTTTTCAGACTTTTGCTGTTGCTGCTCAGATCCATCGGGATCTCTGAAATATCAAGATCCTTTTCTTCCAGCAGCAGGTCATGCCGGGCTTTTTTGGCAAAAGATTCTTTAATATACCGTGCATCTTCCGGACGTTCTTTGAGTGAAGGCATGGTATAGATGAAAGCAAAAAGAGTGTCAATGGTCGTGTAGTTGCCTATGAAGTTTGCCGTAGCAATGATGCGTTTGTTGTCAAAATTGAGTGTTTCCTGATTGTTCAGTTTTTCAAAATCGGTAATGATCAGTTCATCATACGCTTCAAGGGCAGCTTCGACTTCCTTCTGGTTCTCACCTGAGATCATGTGTGCATGGGGAAAAAGGTATCGGGCGAGGCTCTTTTTTCCGATGTTGGCTTCTCCTATGATAATAGAAGAGACAAACAGGGTTTTGGTAAGGTTGAACCCTTTGATGATATGCTGTATTTGTTCTGACTTGGTGAAAAAATGTTCCATTCAACTACTTTTGACAGGGATATTCTGATTAAAAAATAATCATTTTCAGATGTTCACATTATATCAAATCTATGTTAAACTACTAAATATATAATTTTTCAGCAAGGCAGAGCCATAAAAAACGCGTTTAAAAACTTTTGTCGCTGCAATCCGCATTTGACAGTTGAACAATCCATTGAGTACTTTTCTATCCTTGGAGGGATGGGAGAAAGTATCGATCTTGGTTTCTTTGATGATCTTTTTTCTATGGTCAAAAGCAATTTTGTGGACCATTTTGCCACTTTTGAGAAATGTGTCTCACCTTCTTACCTTTTGGAACCCCCTTACCGTCATGTACTTGCGGCCATAGCCAGAGGAGATGGAAAGTTCTATTCTGTATTGAGAAAAGCACGTTTGAGTGAAGGGGCAGGAGAAGATATCATCCGGGAGCTGGTCTCTTTGGGGATCCTTTATATCGAACCGACACGGGAACAGCCTCTGCGCGTCCATCCGAAACAAAAGGTTAAAAAAGAGCTCCGTTCTTACCGCATCCAGGACAAATTGCGTTTTTGCAGCCCTTTTATGCGTTTTTGGTTTGGCTTTGTCACCTCTTACAAAGAGGAGCTTCTGCAGGGGAACGGAACCCGTTTTCTTGAAAATTTTGAGAACCATTATGAACGTTTGCGTTCTTTGATCTATGAACAACTGTGCAATGACATGCTCGAAGAGTATTACCGGAACCGTTCACCGCTTCTTCGCACCGGAAGCTACTGGGACCAGCACAGCGAGTTCGATCTTCTGGCTGTCACTTCGGACAAGAAACTGATACTGGGAGAGTGCAAATACAAAGAGCGTAAGGTGTGCAGGAATGAATTGACCAAACTCAAGGCCAAAGCAGAGAAATCTGGGATCCCTGTAGACAGGTATGTACTCTTTTCCAAGAGCGGTTTTTCCAATGAACTGCTTGGGCTTAAAGACGCGTCTCTGATGCTTTTTGACCTGAATGACCTGAAAATACTTCTCTGAAAGTAGGATCATCATCGGCATAGGCACTAAAATATCTAAAAAACCTAAAAGAGAACACGTTTTATTTTTAAATAAGGTACTTTTAGCTATAAATACGTAAAAAAAGAGAAAAGCCGATAAAATTTAAGGTTTTATGGGTTTTTCTAATTGATAACGATTGGACCGTAACCGAAAATGAGAATATTAACTGTAGGTTTTGACGAGGAGTATGTCAAAGAACTCGAAAAAGAATTGGATAAATATTTTATCTGTATCGTAGATAATGCCAAAGACCTGTATGATGCGACGAATTTTACCGACTTCAGGCACTATGAACTGGTGATCATTGTCGACGAGGGAGTCAAATTCTCCCTTGAACGCTATGTGAATGAAGTCAAGAAGAAAAAAAGTGAAACAAAGATCATGATATTGACGGATGATCACCGTCAGCAGGCCTCTTTCTTTTCGCTGGGTGTGGATGATGTTATCTATAATCATTGCGAATATCCGGATCTTATCGCAGCGAGGGTCCTTGCCAATATGAGACACTTGTTCGGAACGACCGTCGATATCGGAAAACTGGTCATCGACATTGCCAACAAGAAGATAGAGTATGATGAGAAGATCGTATCGCTCAACGGAAAGACTTTCGACATTCTTGCCTACCTTGCGCTTCGGAAGCAGCGTGTCTTCTCCAAAGATGAGATCATCAATGCACTCTGGGAAGAGCCGGAGTATGTTTCAGACAATACCGTGGAAGTGGCGATCAACCAGATCAGAAAGCGTTTGAAGAGTATTCTTGGTTTTCAAGTGATCCATACAGTACGCAGACGCGGCTATAAATTCTCCTACTAGATTTCCCCTGTAAAGACACGCAGGGTGGATTTATCCACCGCTTTGGTTCCGTCGGACAAATCGTGAAGCAGTTCACGATTTCAATGTCCTCCTTACTTGTTCTATCCAATATGGTATGACTTTTTGTTCTGACTTGAGCGTCGTGCTCATCCCGTGGCCGGGGTAGAGGGTGTAGTCTTCTTTTATTTTCATTGCTTTTTCCAGGCTTTTAACCATATCCTCTCCGCTTGAGGCGGGGAAGTCCCACCGGCCGATGCTTTGCTGGAAGAGGAAATCACCGCTGAACCAGACATCGCCTATTTCGATGACAGAGCATCCCGGGGTATGGCCGGGGAAATGTCTGTACTGTATTCGGACCCCTGCGATCTCAAGGACTTCATCTCCGTCCACTGCGTAGTCGGGGATACTTTTGGGTGTGCCTTGTCCCAGAGGGTCGTCGGTCAGCATGAATGCATCCCCTTTGGGGCAGTAGATGGGAATATGCAGTTTCTCTTTGACCTCCGCGTTGGACCAGACATGGTCGAAGTGGCCGTGGGTGTTGAGGATGGCAACAGGGTTGGTGACATTGTTCAGGACCCACGCGGTGGCATCGACACCCGGATCAATGATGAAATCTTTGCCATCCACTGTTACGATGTAGCAGTTGGTCTGGTAGACGCCCATGGGTTGTATTTTAATCTCCATCGGTTATAATCTCCTTATGAATATCTATGTACTTTTGGAACAGGCTATCGGCAGTGACGAGATCGATCTTAAAGAAGCATTGACACTGCAGTGTTTGGCATATTGTACCAAAAATGCCATAAGTGATATCGATATTTCTCCCAAAGTCTTTAAGGCACCTTCCTATGCATCCAAATGCCGTATCGTAGACCCCAGGGAACTGCCTGCACGCAAGGATTTCGATACCCCTGAAGGATTGGCAACACTCATTCATGCCATTGCCCATATCGAGTACTCCGCCATCGATCTGGCACTGGATGCGGTCTATCGTTTCCCCCAAATGCCTGTGGCCTACAAGAGTGATTGGCTGGAAGTGGCACATGACGAGATACGCCACTACAGGATGCTTGCCGCGCTTTTGGAAGAAACAGGATACACATATGGAGATTTTCCGGTACACTGCGGACTTTTCGATGCCGCACAGCATACGGCAGATTCAGTGCTCGACCGCATGGCGATCATCCCCCGCTATTATGAAGCATCCGGGCTGGATGTCAATCCCCAGATCATCAAGAAGCTGGAGAACAGGCGCAAGCATCCGACGGTAGCCAAGCTTATCGATGCCTTGAATGTGATCTATGAAGAGGAGATAGACCATGTACACAAAGGGGACAGGTGGTTCAAGTATCTTTGTGCCAGAGAGGGGTTGGATGAGCATGTCTATTTCGAGATCCTTGAACGCTACAGACTTCTGTCCAAACACCGTCCGCATATCAACGTGGATGCGCGAAAAGAGGCAGGTTTCACCTGTGGCGAGATCCTGAAACTGGGTGCGAAACAGTGCCAATGAACATAACGCACTTTTTTGAGCAAATGTTTTTTCATCCAAAGTGGTATCATGCCCCGGTCATGCTGCTCTTGGCTCCGTTCTCTCTTTTGTACGGCACAGTGATGTTCTTTCGCAGGACAGGAAGCAGGAAACAAAACTTCGGTATTCCCATCGTCAGTGTGGGGAACCTGATCGTCGGGGGGAGCGGGAAGACCCCTTTTGCCATTGCGCTGGCTTCCCGTTACAAGAATGTGGCCATCATTTCCCGCGGGTATGGCAGGAAAAGCAAGGGGCTTGTCGAAGTGAGCCGGGCAGGGAAGATCCTGGTACCGGTCGAACAAAGCGGAGATGAAGCGATGCTGATGGCACGCTCTCTTCCCCAAGCTTCGGTCATCGTTTCCGAAGACCGGCATCGGGCGATAGGGCTGGCAAAGGAGCGAGGTGCGAAACTGATCCTCCTTGACGACGGGTTCAACCGTGTCGAGATCGAAAAGTTCGAGATACTGCTTGAACCTGCAGCGATACGCAATCCTTTTCCTTTTCCCGCCGGTCCGTTCAGGGAATTTGGGTGGAGCAGGAAGTATGCGGACCTGATACTTAAAGAGGGCAGAGATTTTGAAAGAGAAGTGACATACGAAGGATTGACGGAGAAAATGCTGCTTGTTACGGCTATTTCCAATCCTGAACGCCTTGAAAAGTATCTGCCTGAAGGGGTGGTCTCCAGAGTGTATCTGGAAGATCATGCCTATTTCGATGAAGCATTTCTGGAAAAAAAAATGGGTGCCTGCGGGGCCAAAAGTCTGCTTGTGACGGAGAAAGATCATGTAAAAATGGGTGACTTTAAGTTGCCTGTCTCACAAATTAAGTTAAAATTAAATATAAAAGAAGAGGTCTTTAAAACAATAGACCGATATATAAAAAGCAAAGTGTGAAGGTACTCTAAATATGAAAAATAAGATCGATGTCGTCAAAACGCTTCTGGATGCCCTGCCGTTCATCAAGAAATTTTCCAATGAAAAGATCGTTATCAAATATGGCGGGGCTGCCCAGACCAGCAGCGCACTCAAAGAACAGTTCGCGCAGGATATCGTTCTGCTGCATCTGGTAGGTATGAAACCCATTATCGTGCATGGCGGAGGCAAGAGTATCACCCAGCTTTTGGCTGACCTTGGTGTGGATACGACGTTCGTGGACGGGCAGCGGGTAACAAGCAAAGAGGTCATGCGTATTGTGGAGATGGTCCTCTCCGGTGAGATCAACAAAGAGATCGTCTCTCTGTTGGACAATCACGGCACCAAAGCGATCGGAATTTCCGGCAAGGATGGAGGTTTCCTCAAAGGGATGCCCAAGGATTTTGAGCATTTCGGCTATACGGGGCTGATAGAGGATATCGACACAGAGATCGTGGAGAACATTATAGAAGATGGTGCCGTACCGGTCATTGCCCCCATCGCAGGCAGCAATGTCATTGGCCATCCCGGTTTCAACATCAATGCCGATCTGGCGGCCAGCCGTATTGCCGTGGCACTCGAAGCCCGCAAAGTACTCTTTCTTACAGACACTCCGGGTGTATTGAACAAAGAGATGGAGCTCATCACCAACCTGAGCATTGAACAGACCGAGGCGCTGAAAGAAGATGGTACGATACAGGGAGGCATGGTCCCCAAAGTGGATGCCTGTATCGAGGCGCTCCGGGGCGGTGTCAAGAAGGCACATATCATCGACGGACGTGTGGAACATTCGCTTCTGTTGGAGATCCTGACCAGTTCAGGTGTGGGAACCTGTATA
>Ga0256841_1002961_pt1 | contig 13034 bp, 13 predicted proteins | sample 356308metaG_FD_185971 | JGI IMG/M metagenome (GOLD analysis project Ga0256841, IMG submission 185971) | Hydrothermal vent microbial communities from Mid Atlantic Ridge, Atlantic Ocean - 356-308 | ecosystem: Environmental > Aquatic > Marine > Hydrothermal vents | place: Atlantic Ocean: Mid...
TTTGGTGTATAGAAGAAATTTTTCAACAAACAAAAGGTGTAATAGATGCAGTATCTGGTTATACAGGAGGTTTTGTAGAAAACCCGACATATGAACAGGTATGCTCTGGTACAACTGGGCATAGAGAAGCAGTTCAGATAACTTATAATCCTGATGAGATTTCTTATGAGGAACTTTTAAAGATATTTTTTGCTAATATAGACCCTACAGATGAAGGCGGTCAATTTGCAGATAGAGGTTCTCATTATAAAACAGCTATCTTTTATCATGACCAGTATCAAAAAGAAAAAGCAGAGGAAATGATAAAAAAACTAAACGAACTTGGAATTTTTAATAAACCTATTACTACTGAAGTTCTTCCAGCTCAGAAGTTTTATCCTGCAGAAGATTATCATCAAGACTTCTTTCTAAAAAATCCTGCTCACTACTACATGTATAAAGAAGGTTCTGGAAGGAAGCTATGGGCAGAGACTATAGGCAAAAAGATAAAGGATATATTGTAAAAAACATATATAGTCTATTTGATAAAGGCATTTTTATCCAGAAAGGAAAGGAAGATTTAGTCTATCATATTACCAATAATACGAAAGATATAAAAAAAAACTCAGTGTTTTTTGCTGTTGAGGGAACAAAAACAGATGGACATATTTTCGTTGAAGAAGCAGTAGAAAAAGGTGCTGTATGTATAGTTTCAGACAATAAAGCAAAAGCTGTAAATATAAAAAATCGGTTTCCAGATATATCAGTAGTACTTGTTGATAATATAAGAAAATCACAGGCTATCGTAGCTCAAAAATTTTATAATTATCCTGATAGAGACTTAAAAATTATAGGAATAACAGGAACAAACGGAAAAACATCTACTGCTCATATCACAGCACAATTCTTGAAAAACTCAGGTTTTAAAGTAGCAACTATTGGAACAATAGGATATGAATTTGAAGGAAAGTATTTTGGCGGTGGTATGACTACACCAGATTCGATAAAATGGTATAGCCTGCTGCATACATTCAAATCTCTTGGAGTAGATTATATTGTAAGCGAAATTTCTTCACATGCAGTAAGTCAATATAGAGTGTACGGAACAAAATTTTATGGCGGAATTTTTACAAACCTAACTCAAGACCATCTTGACTACCACAAGGATATGAAATCTTACTTTGAAACAAAAAAATCATTTATAGACTATGTTTTAGAAAATAATTCTTTGTCTAGAGTTTCAATTAATATAGATTGTGATTATGGAATGAGAATTTATCAGCAGTCAAAATTTAAAGACAGAATAATAACCTATGGTTATAAATCAGACCAGTTTAAAATTCTTTCATCTAGTATGAGTATGAAAGGAACTGTTATAGACTATATTTTTAATGGAAAAAAGGGAATAATAAAAACAAATCTTCTTGGGGAATTTAATGTTTATAACTTATGTGCATCTTTTTCTTTACTTTTGAGTTTTGGTTTTAAACAAGATGTTTTAGAGAAAATAGCACCTAATATAAAACCCATCAAAGGCAGATTTGAAATTGTAAGTAATAATGGTTTTTTAGTTATAAATGATTATGCCCATACACCAGATGCTTTAGAAAAAATATTAAAGAGCTTATCTCTTTTCAAAAAGGGAAGAATAATATCTGTATTTGGTGCTGGTGGCGATAGAGATAAAACAAAAAGACCTATTATGGGAATGGTAGCACAAAAATACTCAGATATAATCATACTTACTTCAGATAATCCCCGTTCAGAAAAAGCCGAAGATATAATACAGGATATACTAAAAGGTATAACTCAAAAAGATAAAGTTATAATAGTTGTAGATAGAGAAATGGCAATAAAAAAAGCTATCCAATTAGCAAAAGAAAATGATATTATCCTTATAGCTGGTAAAGGTCATGAAACCTATCAGATTATAGGTGACAGGGTTTTTAAATTTGACGATTCTGATATAGCAAGAAAATATATAAAAAAATGATAATCAAAATATTACTATCTATTTTACTCTTAGTGTTTGTTGCAGATGCTTACCAATTTAAAAATGGCTTAGATGAACTTAATTTAGGTAATATTAAAAAAGCAAGAGATATTTTTTGTAATATAAACGAACATTCTATTTTTTATGAATATGCTGATTATTACTGTACAGTTTTAAGTGCTGTAGACGGGAATATAAAAATATCTGAAAAAAAACCAAAATTAGCTGTGGAACACTATAAATTCTTTTTTATTTCTAAGTTTTATTTAAATAAAAATCCCAAAATCTCATATAAGTTTTTTAAAAAAATAGATAAAAAAGCCTTACATAAAGATGACCTTCCAGAGTATTTCTTTTTAAAGTACAAGCTTGAGGGAACTATTAGCTCTTTGAAGAAACTTATAATAGATTATGCTTTTGACGATATATATGCTTTTCCTCTTTTAGATGAAAACCTTAAAAAGCTTTCTGAAAAAGATATATATAAAGCTATAGATAAAATGATATCCCATAGAAAGTTTGATAATGCATTAAAAATTTTAGAAAAGCTAAAAGATACAGATAAAAAATTTTTCTACAAAACATCTCTTTTGCTAAAAAAGAGAAAATATTCTGATGCAGAAAATACCTTTTATCTTATAAAGAAAAGCTCTAAATATTATCCTATAGGACTTTATAAACTAACTATTGGGCTAAAAAATATCAAAAAACAAAAATATTATTTTTCTAAATTAGAAAAAACATCAAACCAAAGACTTATTGCTAAAGCAAGGTATATTTTGATGAAAAAGTCCTTTTTTAAAGAAAAATGGGATTATTTTAAATTTTTTTCAAAAGATATAAGCAAAAATTCTCCATATTATAAGGAAAAAATATGGTTAGAAATCCTTTATAAATATAAAACAAAAGATTATATTGGAGCATATTTATTACTACAGGACAAAAAAAACTTATTTTCTAAATCTAAAGTAAATTACTGGTTATACCTTATATCTAAAAAGGCAAAACTTAAAAATAGTTTACAATTTTTAAAGCTGGCTTCAGCTACAAAAAGCTTAGATTTTTATACTCTTTATGCAAAAAAGAGATTATTAAAATTAGATGTACAAAAAGTAAGTTTTTCATTAAAGCACAAACAACCATCAGACAAAAGACTAAAATTGATAAAAAACCTAAAAGATTTAAAACTATATAAATGGGCTTATATTGAAGGAAAGTATATTTTAAAAAAAGAAAGCGATATAAATTCCATTATAAAACTATATTATGCTCTTCCAGAGCTAACAGCAAAAAAGTTAGCTTTAAAAGGTTTCACATACGAAAGTTTTCCTAAACCATTTAAAATTCCTGTTTATGCAAAATTCCAGAATTTTGAAGAACTTGTTTTTGCAGTTATGAGACAGGAGAGTTTTTTTGATTATTATGCAGTTTCTCCATCTAATGCTATTGGTCTTATGCAGATAATACCTCCTACAGCTAAATGGATAGCAAAGGTAAGAAATAAAGATTTGACAAATATAAATTTACTCTTTAATCCTGAAGTAAATATAGATTTTGGTAGCTGGTACTTAGGTTATTTATTGAAGATGTTTAATAATAATATTTTTTATGCAGTTTCTTCTTACAATGCAGGTCAAGGAGCAGTAAAAAAATTTTTAAAAGGGAAAAATTTCACTGATATAGCAGAATTTATAGAGTTTTTTCCTTATGAAGAAACAAGAAATTATGTTAAAAAAGTAGTAAGAAACTATTTTATTTATAAATATCTGGTAAAATAAAACTATTATGTTTACAGGTCTAATTGAAGAGACAGGAAAAGTTGTTTCTATAAGTTCTTCTCAAGATGGCATTAGATTAACAGTTCAAGCGGAAAAAGTTCTATCTGATACAGCAATAGGAGATAGTATATCAGTAAATGGAGTATGCCTTACAGTTGTAAACATAGAAGGTAATCAACTTTCCTTTGATGTATCAGAAGAAACACTAAAAAGAAGTAATTTAAAATATATTAAAGTAAATGAAATAGTGAATTTAGAAAGAGCTTTGAAAGTATCTGACAGGTTAGGTGGACATATTGTTCAGGGACATGTTGATACGACAGCAAAAATAAAAGATTTTTATCCTTACCAAAATCACTGGAATTTGATAGTAGAAATACCCTCTAAATACATAGATTTGGTAGTAGAAAAAGGTTCTATAGCCATAGATGGTATAAGTCTAACAATAAACTACATTAAAGATAATACTATATCTATAAATATTATTCCTCATACACGTGAAAACACCAATTTAAAAATTAGAAAATCAGGTGATTTAGTAAATGTAGAATTTGATATATTAGCTAAATACATTCAAAAGATGTTATTTCCATATAAAGAAAAAAGATTAAATGATATGCTGGAAAACTTATGAAAAAAAGAAAGAAGTTTAGCTTAAAAAAGAAAAAAAACCTTCCTTATGGTTATGTCAAACCTACCAATTATAGAGCTATATATGAAGAGCAGTTTTATGAGATACTCTCAAAACTTCGTTTTCCTTTAATGATTGTTATTCTCTTTACCATGCTTGGTGTTTTAGGACTGATGATAATAAATAATAAAAGTGATGGTGAAAGTGTACTAAACTATCTTTTTCATGTGGTTATAACATTTTCAACGATAGGATATACAGAAGGATACACTGATAATATTCCTTTAAATAGAGCTTTTGTAGTAATGTTTATAATTATAACATTTCCACTTGTGTATCTATACGGTCTTGTTACTATGGTTAATGTTTTTGCAGCATCAAATATAAATGAAATATATAGATACTGGAGGATGTATAAAAAGATGGAAACCTTAGAAGGACATTATATAATCTGTCGTTTTAATGGGATAACAAGAGAAGTTATGAAAAATCTTAGAAAACGAAGGATAAAATTTGTTCTTATAGAACCAGATAGAAATCTTGAACAGGATATACGAGATTTCGGAGTTGAGTTTTATGTTATAGATGAACCACATAAAAGAAGTACCCTCCTTGGTGTTGGTATTGATAAGGCTATTGGTCTTGTTTCAGCTTTTGAAGAAAATACTCAAGACCTATCAGTTATAGTTACTGCAAGACTACTTAGACCAGATAAAGATAAATTTCATATATTTGCCACAGCTACTACAGAAGGTGCTGCTGAAAAAATGAAACTTTTAGGAGCAAATGAAGTTATTGTTCCAGACATAGCTGTAGGAAGAAGGATAACTTCGTTTATTTTACATGCTCCTAGTCCTGTTGTTAGTGGCTTTTTAGAAAAAATAGCTTATGGAGAAAAAACAGATATAGATATAATAGAAGTAAAAGTAGAGCCAGATTCAGAACTTATAGGTAAAAAATTAAAAGATATACAAATGAGACAAGAAACAGGTACTACAGTGGTAGCTATAGTTAGGGCTGATGGAAAAATGAAAATAGCTCCATCAGGAGAAACTATAATAGAAGAGGGAGATACTTTAATTATTTTAGGTCATCCAAAAGCTTTAAAAAGAGCACAGGAGTTTGTAAGAGAACATACAGAAAAACATAAAGGAGAAGAATTAGTATGATAAACTGGGGAAAAGTATGGTCTGACTTTTTTATATTTTTAGCTCTTACAAGTAATGTAGGATTTATCTTCAGTAATGACCCTTATCAGCTTATAGTTGCTGTAGGTGTTAATCTTATTGCTACAGTATTAAAATTTGGAGCAAAAAAGATTTTTTCTGCAGAACTCCTTGCAACAGCACTTGTTGCAGACCTTCACTTAATTCCTTCTGCAATACTTTACTTTTCACAAATTCACGTACAGCTTGCTGTAGGTTTAGCAATAGGAGCAGCTGTGGCAAATGTTATATCAATTATCTTGCTTATAATTGAAATGGTTTTTGAATATATAAGAGAGCAAGAAGAAGAATATTAAGCTTATAAAAGCTTATTTATAATTTCTAATATCTTTTTTTGTCTTTCTTCTCCTTTTGGCATACTTTCTCTTATCTGTTTTAGTTTTTTCAGTACATCTTCTATATTTTCAGGTAAGCAGTTTTCAATTTTTTCTCTAATTTTTGCAGATAATCCCGGAACAGTACCTGATGTGGATATACCAATAACAAGCTCGTCTTTAATAACAAGAGCTGGAAAAATAAAAGTACAGTAATCTGGACTATCTACACAGTTCACTGGAATTCTTCTTCTAACACAGTAATTGTATACTTCTCTTTGAAGGTCTACATCATCAACAGCAACAATAACCATATCTTTCCTATCTATATCAGTAAATAAAAACTGCCTTTCTATCAAGGTGATATTATGTTTCTCTGCTAATTTTTTTATCTCATCTCTTTTTATCTTTTTTGCAACTACAGTTATTTTTGGTTTAAATGGTAGTAATTTTTCTATTTTTCTAGCCGCTACATTTCCACCACCAACCACAAGAACATTTTTGCCCTCTAGATTTACAAACATAGGAAAAAGGGACATGTTTTTACCTCAAAGATATTTTGTTTTAAAATTTTATCACGAGTGAAAATTTTCTACTGGAACCTATGTAATGGATATAATTGACCTTTTATTCTTAGAACATAAAAAGCACCTTGAAAGTATAGATAAACTACAAAACCTTTTTAAAAATGCCAGAACTATTTTAAACGAAAAAACACTGAGTATGCTTCAGGAAGAACTACAAGAGGTATGCCTAGATTTAAAACTTCACTTTCAGAAAGAAGAAGAAGGTCTATTTCCATTTTTATACGAAAAGATAAAAAATAAAGATAATCTTCTAAAAGAACTAATTGGAGAGCACAAAATTATTCAGGACTTATGTGATAAGTCTCTTAAGAACATAAGTTTTATAAAACAAGGAGTAAACCAGTGGCCAGAGCTTAGAAATAATATAAACGAATTACTACATTATTTAAACGACCATATCTTAAAAGAAAACACAATTCTATTTAAAATGTGCATAGAATATTTAGATAAAGAAACTTTAATTAAAGGATTTTCAATAGCAGAAGATATTGAAAAGAAATTTTTTAGTTAGAAATTTAAAATATAAGGAAGTTCATAATAATTTTTTCAGTTTAGATTTATAGTTAATTAAAATGCTGTATTTAATGAGGTTATAATTATGAATAACATAGATATATATAGTTTAATAAGAACGCCTGTTAGTAAGTCATATAATTCCTTCAAAATAAACGGTATAAAATTTCAAACAGACCTTGCAGAAAGTCTTCATTCTTTAGAAATTATAACAACAAATCCGTTTAGAGATGAAAGAAAGTCTTACTATAGGGTTGTTGAAGACTGTATAGCAGAATACCAAAAAGATACTGATAACGTTTTTCAGGAAGCACTTTATACAGAATGTTTATCTGAAATCACTGAAACTATTGCTCCATATTTTGTTATAGTAAAAAATATAAGCTTAAACATATCCTTAAAAGGAAGCGAGAGAAAAATAGATAAAGATGTTGTAAGAATAATAAATACTGCTTTGGCACTAGGATATATTTCCTTAAATCCATCAGATGTATCTATTTCTTACCTTACTAAACTTGCAGATGAAATAAAAAATCAACCTATCAATATATATTTTTACAATTACTGGGATTTAGCTGAATACAACATTTTCTTTAATAAAGATGAGGAAGAATTAGAATATTATGACGTAAAATTCAGAGAATCTACAATAGATAAACTATGGATTGATTTAGATAGGCTTTATACATACTTTTGGAATGCAGGTTCAAGATACTACAGGTATAAGCCAGTTCTTTACCTTGATACGCCTATAACAAGAAGACTAAAAAATATATGGTTATCTTTTAAAAAGAAACATCAGGATAATCCAATAACTGATGATTTTGGAGATTTATCTATAGAATTAGATTATAAAAATTACAGAATAAGACTAAAGATTATAGATGAAAATATTAGAAAATTTTTATTATTTGATGTAAAACCAAAAAGAGTAAAAGGCTGGGAAGATATAAGAAAATTAATGTATGAAACAGAGGATAACATTTTTAGTTATATGCTTGTCCATCCTTTTAACAGAAGATTTATAAAGATAGAAAGCTTAAATCAAACTATAAAAGAAAAATCTGTATTCTGTAGAATAGAAAGTAATGAATTTGGAACAGCCTTTGAAACACCAGAGTCTGATTTTAGATTAATAAAAAATCATACAGAAGTTGATTACTTTGACTTTATTAAAGTTTATCAATATGGTGATTTGAACCTGTACTTTGTACAGGGAAATAGTTCTAAACGTTCAGTTAATTTTGGAGCTTTTTTTGTTGATTTAACAGATTTAGAAATAGAAAACATGAAATATTTAGAAGAGCAATATTTATCGTTGCTTACTAATAACTCTATAAAAAATCATGAAGCTTTTTATACTCAAAAAATAGACCATTTACTTCCAACCTTAAGACCAGGACAGATAGCTTTACAGCTTATAAAAGAAATACCAGGGATAAAAAGATTAAAATAAACTTAAATTTTGTTATAAACTAATTTTATGGCTGAAATTATAAGATTGAGCAAAAACAAATTTAAAGAAGATAAACCTTTTTCAGAGAAAATACTAGAAACCAATGAATTTCTGGTTATTCACTTTTATCTAAAGAAAGGTCAAAAAATTCCTATGCATACCTCACCTTCTACAGTTTTTGTAAGTGTTTTAAAAGGAACAGGTATATTTTTTTACCAAACTGAAAACCAGTTTAAAGAATTAAAAACCGGTGATTCTATAAAATATGAACCAGAGGAACCTCATGGTTTTAAGGCTTTAGATGATATGATAGTACAGGCTGTAATAGTTCCAAAACCTATAAAAAAGGTTAAGATTACATAAATAAGGGGGTACTTATGAATAGAAGAAATTTCTTGTATTCCACAGCTTTAGGAATTTCATCATTAGTATTTAACAGTGCATTTGCAAAAGGAGTAATTGAAACAGGAATTGATAGACTGTCAGATGAAAAAGGGAACTTTGTATTACAGCCATTACCTTACCCTACAGATTTTTTAGAACCTGTAATAGATGCTGAAACTGTATATCTTCATTATAAATATCATCATGGAGGAGCAGTCAAAAAAGCTAATAAAGACCTTGCTATGATAAAGAAAGCTATTAAAGAGAATAACTATTCTGAGGTAGATTACTGGACTAAAAAGCTTGAGTATCATTTTTCCAGTCATGTTCTACACACTATATATTGGACTAATTTAACAAATAAAAAGACTCATCCAAAAGGAGAACTACTTAGATATATAGAAAAAAGTTTTGGAACTGCTGATAAATTAAAAGCTTTATTATCAAAACTATCAAAAACGGTAGAAGGTGCAGGATGGGGTATTTTAGGTTATCAGATATATACAGATTCCCTTGTGTGTATCCAGTGTGAAGACCATCACCATTTAACTCAATGGGGAGTTATTCCACTTCTTGCTATTGATGTATGGGAACACTCTTATTATCTAAAGTACAAAAACAAAAGAGGAGAATATGTAGATAAGCTGATAGATATTATTAACTGGGAAGATGTAGCAAGAAGATTAGATGCTGTGAAAAAATTAAATAAATAAAAAAAAATGCCCCTATATAGGGGCATTAAAGATTTAGCAGCAAAAGGGCTACTAGAAAGTAGCTCCAAATTCTACAGCAACTTGAGTATCACTTCCTGCTGCATCATAGTCTGTATAGAAAATTTCAGCTCTTGCATAACCATTTCCAAGTTTTAAAGTAGGTGTTATAGCAATATCCCATCCTTGATCAGTATATGCATCAGTATCTCCTGGGTCAAAGCTTTCAATCCTTATAGGGATATCTATGCCACCTAATTTTGGAATTATATAAAAAGCAACACCATATCCATCATCACCATCACCGTCATTTATCTGATAATCAAAGTTAAGAGCTACATCTATTCCACCTACTGTTGAACTAAGTATTATATCTACGATGTCTCTACCTATGTTGTAAGCATAATAACTTGCTATGATATTTACAGAACCTAAATCTCCACTTCCACCTATAGACCATGCACCATCTGTACCATCATCATTAACTTCAACCCATACACTTTCGTCACCTAAGTTATAAGTAGCTCTTGCACCACCATAGTATACAGGTTGACCGTTCCATATAGTTGCAATGTTTATGTTTGGATTGGCATAAGTATTAGCTACTTCATAACCTACAAGAGTAGGTATAATACCAGCATCTAAAGTAAGCTTTCCAAAAGGAAGTGTTAAATATGCGTATTGAATACCAAATGCATCACCTGTGCTTGAAGGATTCCAGTTTTGTAAAAATCCAAAAGCTGCTGTAAATCCAATTCCATCTTTTGCTTCTTTTGAGATTTCAACTAATGCGTTTGATACAAAAAATCCTTCATTATCTCCATCTGTGTACTGATACCCAGCACTTACACCACCATGAACCTCAAAAGGTAATTCTCCTGCCAATGCTCCTGTTGTAAAAATTGCTGCTGCAGCCAGCATTCCCGTTATTTTTTTCATCTTATACCTCCTTTATCGTAATATTAAAATATTCTAATTAATTTTATACCATAAACACAAAGGGGACAACCCCTTACAGGTTAAATCCCCTTTCTCCGTGAGATGCTTCGTCAAGTCCCATAGTTTCAGTTTCTTCATCAACTCTAGCACCACCTGTAAGTATAGACGAAACAAAGAACAGTATAGCAGTCATAATAGCTGTATAAACAATTGTAAATAGTATAGATTCTACTTGAACAAGAATCTGTCCTGCTCTATCACCATTTTGAAGTGGTGAACCATCCCATGCAAGAGACTGTAATGCAAAGAAACCAGTAGCTAATGCTCCCCATATTCCAGCAAGACCGTGAATACCAAATACGTCTAAAGAATCATCATAACCTATAGCTTTCTTAAGAACAAACACACCAAACCAGCCAACAATTCCTGCAACAAGCCCTATTATCAATGCACCTTTTGCATCTACAAAACCAGCAGCAGGTGTTATAGCAACAAGACCTGCAATAGCACCAGAAGCAGCACCAAGTAGTGTAGGTTTTTTAGCTATAATCCATTCAGTTAGTACCCATGATACAACAGCAGCAGCTGTAGCAAGGTTTGTTGTAAGTAGAGCTACACCTGCCACATCGTTAGCACCAAAGGCAGAACCAGCATTGAATCCAAACCAGCCAAACCAGAGTAATCCTGCTCCAAGAGTTGTTAATACTACAGAAGATGGAAGTATAGCAGCTTTTCCAAAATCTTTTCTTCTTCCAAGTAAGATAGCAAGAACCAGTCCTGCAACCCCAGCATTTATGTGAACTACTGTTCCACCTGCAAAGTCTAAAGCACCAAGGTCAAATAAGAAACCACCACCCCAAACAACATGAGCTATAGGTGCATAAACAAAAGTTACCCAGAGAATAACAAATAATATCCATGTTGAAAATTTCATTCTTTCAATAACCGCACCTGAAACGAGAGCTATGGTTATAGCAGCAAATGTTGACTGGAACGTTGCAAATACCCACTCTGGATAAGTGCCACTTAAAGTTTTATAATCAACACCATTCATTAAAATTTTACTTACACCACCAACAATAGCATCTAATGCACCTGCACCATCTGTAAACGCTAAAGAATATGCCCATAAAAACCACACAACTATAGCAACAGCATATGCCATAAATACCATCATTACAGTGTTTACTATGTTTTTAGCTCTTGTCATACCACCATAGAAAAGTGTAAGTCCTCCTACAGTCATAAGAACAACCAGGGCAGTAGCTGTTATCATCCATGCTGTATCACCTGTATCAAGTTTTGCCTCTTCCTCTGCTATTGCAAAGAAAGGAAGTAAAGCCATAAGAAAAAGCCATATCTTTTTGTTCATCCTTAAACCTCCTTTTAATTTTTGATTTTTTATAAAGCTTCTACTCCTCTTTCACCAGTTCTTATTCTTACAGCATCTTCAACAGGTATAATGAATATCTTTCCATCTCCAACTTTTCCTGTTCTTGCTGCGTTCATTATTGTTTCTACTACTTTTTCAGCCATATTATCATCAACAACAAGTTCTATTTTTATCTTTGGTAGGAAATCAATAACATATTCAGCTCCTCTGTAAAGTTCTGTATGTCCTTTCTGTCTTCCAAAACCTTTGACTTCCGTAACAGTCATACCAAATGTACCTATTTCAGATAGGGCTTCTTTTACCTCATCAAGCTTAAATGGTTTGATGATAGCTTCAATTTTTTTCATCTTAAACCTCCTTGTAGATTTTTATAACTAATAGTTAGCAAATAGCATGCCAATAGATTTATTTTTGAAGTATTTAGGTTTTTTACTATGTTCTAAAAAAAATGCACAATAATGTGTCAAAATATATAAGAACTTTTCACAAAATTAGTGCATATTGTAATGAAAGTTAAACAGCTTCTTGATTATGGAATAAAACAGCTAAAGGATAGTAAAGTACAGACACCTGTTCTTGATGCTCAAATATTATTGGCTGATATTTTAAATATTCCTACATGGAAACTTATTACTATCAAAGACGAAAGTCTAAATCAATCTATAGTAGATGAATTTATAAGACGAATTGACAAAAGAATAAAAGGATATCCTGTTGCCTACATTATAGGAAAAAAAGAGTTTTTTGGTCTGAAGTTTATTGTTAATGAAGGTGTTTTAATACCAAGACCAGAAACCGAAGTTCTTGTAGAAAAAGTTCTTGAAAGATTAGATAAAAATACACCATATTTAGGATTAGATATAGGTGTTGGAAGTGGAGCAATAGCTATTTCTATTTTAAAAAACAGACCATATATAAAAATGGTAGGAGTAGATATATCTCCTATAGCCTTAGAATTAACGAAAAAAAATGCTAAAATACATAAAGTTAGCTATAGATTGCATCTTAAAAAAAGTGATTTATTTAAAGAATTAAGTGGATATAAGTTTGATTTTATAGTTTCTAATCCACCTTACATACCTTTAGAAGAATATGAAAAATTACAAAAAGAAGTAAAAAAAGAACCAAAGG
>Ga0256841_1002962_pt1 | contig 13031 bp, 9 predicted proteins | sample 356308metaG_FD_185971 | JGI IMG/M metagenome (GOLD analysis project Ga0256841, IMG submission 185971) | Hydrothermal vent microbial communities from Mid Atlantic Ridge, Atlantic Ocean - 356-308 | ecosystem: Environmental > Aquatic > Marine > Hydrothermal vents | place: Atlantic Ocean: Mid...
AGTCAATCCTGACGACCTGCGCGACCTGCTGGGACGTGTCTTTCCAAACGCTATTGCCGTCGAACTGCGAGAACTGCCCCGGCTGCAGACCGGCGAACTTGCCGCGACGCCGGTTCGGCGGGCGGTAGTGCTGTGGGCGCGGGAGCGCCGCACGTACACCAACACCTACCTCACGCCCAAAGTCATCAAGATCGGGACTCGCGAGCACATCGAGCAGGAAGTCGATCACTATACGCAGTACGTGGAAAGTCGGCTGCTGCAGGACCGGCAGGCCCGGCTGGAGGGGCATGGGATGCTGTGGAACGTGGGCGCTATCGCGTATGCCTTTCTGGGGGCATCCCCCGAATCGCTGACTCCCTTCCGCGAGTTCTACACGCAAAAAACGGCCCGGGAAGTGCTGGCCGTGCTCCGCACGCTGTTTGGAGAAATTTGCCACAATTGGTATTATGATGAGCGGGAACAGACCCCGAATAGCTCCCTGTATCTGCTCTATGACGAACAGATGGGCCTGACCGAGCACCTGAGGCGCTTCGACCAGGAATCCTACCGACTGCGCTTTGAGGGCGTCGCCGGCGAACTGCCCAATCCAGCGCTGTGGGTGCAGCGTGAGGGCCACAAAGTCACCCTGCCGGAAATCACGACCTGCGTCACACACGGCGACCTGCACGGCGACAACTTCTTCATTGACCAGAGCGAATCCGCCTGGCTGATCGACTTCGAAAAGACCGGGCGGGCGCACGCCCTGCGGGACTTCGTCGAACTCGAAGCCGATATAAAACTCAGGATGACGCGCTACCCGGCGGACGACCTTCCCGCCCTGGCAGCGCTGGAACGGGCGCTGCTGCAAAGACGCAAATTTACCGGGATGCTCCTCCCGACGCCGGATATCCTGCAGGAACCGGCGCTCTACAAAACTTTCCAGGTCATCGCCGGGCTGCGCCATCTGGCCCATGTCGTCACCGGAATCACCGACCTGCAGGAATATCGGCATGCCCTGCTGTACGAAACGCTGTTCATGGCGACGTTGAATCAACTGCGCGAGAGCATCCGCCGCCGGGCTGCACTCTCCGCCGCCCTGATTGTGGATCGCATGACACGCCGCACGGGGCTGCTCAGCCGGGATACTGGCCTGCTCACGCTGAACAGGGAGCAGTTGGACGGCCAGTCCCGCGCCCATGCAGCCGCGCTGCTGGAGCGGCACCAGAAATATCTTTCCGCCTGCTATATGACGGCCTGGCTCCAGACTGAGTCCTACGATGGCACGCCGCCCACCGAGCTGACAGCCGGGCTGAAGCGCATCGAACAGGAGACCAACCGCCTTTCCGAAATACGTAAAACTCTTTGAAACTCTAATCTGTTGCTAAACTCTGCAACTATGGAAATCGTGGTATACTTAATACTCAATCATAGTACATTAACACGACATAAAATGTTGTTACGGGCAGTAAAAATCAGACTCTGGATGAAAAATCTGCAGGAGCGTTCATAAATTTTCTATGAATCTCCCCCAATTTGCTTGCTAATTAATTGCGATCTCATTATAATTTTAATATACAGTGTGGGCTAAATTTATTTATCACCCATCATAATAAAAATAGGAGAGAGAGCGTGGGCAAAGCAGAAGAAATTGTCCAGAGGGGGCCAGAAGCGTTCCGAAAAGCTACGGGTGATTCACCACTGGTTGTGCTCTATCCGCGAAACCGCTATCGGAATCTCTATCTTGCCAGATATCTGAAGGACCCCGACTCAGGTCTGTACTACTATGCGCTGCAGACATCCGATCGTAATCTGCGCAAATTCCTCACCAACCTGATCGAGGACCTGAACGCCAGCACTGACGGCTTTGGTGAACACCTCCGCGCCGCACTGGCAGCTAAAGCCAAAGCGCCGGAACTCGCCGCCGCCTTGTGCGAAGACCTGAATGAACTTTCCAGCGAGCCATTCTCGCTGCTGCTCGACCAATACGATCGGCTCCCGGAAAAGGACGAAACCAAACGATTCATGGAGGCGCTGGTCGAGCATATGCCGCCGCAGGGCCAGATCATCATCAATGCCCGTGAGCAGGCATACCTGCCGTGGTTCGGTCTGGTTTCCGAGAAGAAAGCGTCCGTTCTGGGCGCGGAATACGTGCCGGAAGAAGCGCCACCGCCGGAAGAACCGCCGGAAGTGCCGCGCATTGAAGTTTTCTCGCTGGGCCGGGGCTACGCGCTGGTCAACGGCGCGCCGGTCACCCATTGGGACGGAGAACTGCCCAAGAACCTCTTTTTCTTCTTCATGGATCACCCCCTGGTCACCCGTGATGAGATATTTGATGTGTTCTGGCCCACGCTTTCTGTAAAAGAAGCCACCAACGTCTTCCACGTCACCAAGCGCAAGATCAATGAACGGCTCGGTTATGACCTGACTCAGTATGCCAGCGGCTTTTACAGCCACAGCGACAGGCTGGACATCTTCTACGATGTGGTGGCCTTCAGCAAAGCCGTGGAAGAAGCCATGATGGCCGACGAGAAAGAGCAGGCCGCTCACTGGGAGAAGGCCGTGCGGCTCTACCGCGCGCCGTTCCTGCACCGGCTGGCCATGCCCTGGGCGGAGGAACGCCGTAAGGAACTGCAGGCCCAGCACGCTCAGGCGCTGATCGGGCTGGCACGCATCAAGCAGTCCGAAGGCGATGTAGAGGCGGCTCTGCACCATTACTCCCGTGCCCTGCGGGAAACGCCAGAGCGCGAGGACATTCACCGCCAGGTGATGGAGCTGTACTATCAACAGGGGCGCACTGAGGAAGCCGTCCAGCAGTACCGTGAACTGGAACAGGCTCTGCGCGAGAGGCTGAACATCTCTCCCTCGCCGGAGACGGTCAATCTCTACAAGCTGATCATAGGCAGCAGCGACTGATCCCATGATCGCAGGCCAGCTATCAGACAAATAGGAACACCCGGCGCAGGTTGACTGTACCGGGTGTTTTTGATTCGGATCGATCGTGGCTGGCTAGCCGCCGGGCGGCAGGCTGGGCAGCGGTGAAGGTGTGATGTTGGGGTCCTGCGTGGGCGGCAGCACCGCCGTTGGCGAAGCCAGCACCCCACCCGGCTGCTCACCCGGAGCCGCACTGCCCGGCTGCACAGGCACGTCATCACTGACACAGCGGAAGCCGATGAACAGCGTCTGCGTGTTGGGGTCGAATTCCTGGCGGTGAACAGAGCGGGCGAAAAACGGCACGGCATCCCAGCTCCCACCGCGCACGACTTTGGTCGTCCCGGCGGGCGGCCCCTGCGGATTCAGGCCGCTGGCCTCTGGCCGGGCGTAATAGCCGGGATCGTACCAGTCCTGCACCCACTCGGCCACATTGCCCGCCAGATCGAGAATGCCATAGAAGCTGGCCCCGGCAGGATACGAGCCAACCTGCACCGGGCCGTCGTTCTGCGGGCGGCTGGTGCGGGCCCGCGTCTCATCCCATTCATTGCCCCAGGGATAAATACGCCCGTCTGCATCGCGGGCGGCGCGCTCCCATTCGGCCTCGGTCGGCAGGCGGCGGCCAATCGCCTCGCAGTAGGCGCGCGCGCCATACCAGGTGACATGCGTCATCGGCAGGTTGGTGAACAGGTCGCTCACGGCATAGGTCGTGCCGTCATACTCGATGTTGCTGGTCTCGGCTTCGGCCCTTGTGGCGGCACAGGGCTGGTCAAAGCAGCCGTTAAGGTGGCTGCCCGGCCCCAGCGAATTCAGAAAGGCCACATACTGGCTGACGGTGACCTCGGTGATCTCCATCTGGAAGCTGTCCACAATCACCCGGTGTGGGGGGAAGGAATCTTCGGCATAGGCGATCAGGCAGTTCCCGGCGTGCTCATTGACGCAGATCGAAACCGCCGCCGCGGCTTCCGCCTGATTCGTGCCCATCATGAAATCGCCGCCGCTGACCAGATTCATGGCCGTGCTGATGCTGGCCAGCGCGGGGTCAATGCCGCCGACAGCGGTGACCGTGGGAGTTGCCAGCGGAGTCCCGATGAGCGCGGCCTCGGTCGGGGCCGCCGTGCCCTCGGAGGGAGTGCCCTCCTCCGTTGCGGCTTCTTCCTGCACAGGGGTAGCCGTGGGCAGCACAGGCGTTGCGGACGGCTGGATGACCGTCACCCCCGCTGGCGTGGCCGTGACGACGATCACCTGCTGTTCGCGGGTCGGCGTGGGCGTGGGCAGCTCGGCAACCTCGCTGACCAGCACGGTCGGCGGGGCCAGCTCCTCGGCCACGGGTTCTCCCCCGCCCGCATTGAGGGTGATCAGCCCGGCGGCATAAGCTGCCAGGCAGGCCACCGCAGAAAAAGCCACCCCCAGGATGATGCCGATCAGCATCCACTGCCAGCTACTGTCCCGCGTCCGGCGGCGTAAGGTAGACATGCAAACACCTCCATCAAGTCCGGCTCTGGCCCGGACGGTTGTTGTCTGTCACACACGTGACGCCCGGAAAACCGGGCCAGCGATTTAGTTTACCGCCCCCGGCACCATCTGACCACCCTCATTGGAGAGGCAGGAGGCCAGTGGCAAGAGGCAAGAACACAGAAGTGTGACGTTTCGAGTGCCCAATCTGTATAGCGGCCCCTCCAGCCGCAGGGCATGACGCTGCTGCCTGTGGTATCATGGAGGCGGAATTTAACGGAGCGCCTGTAGTATATTGAAGGATGATGTAACCGTGAACAAACAGAAGCTGTTTACCGCCGTTTTTGCCCTGATCATCGTCGCAGGGCTGGCCCTGCTGCTTCCGCGCCTGACGACTTCCGTTGTAGACGCCCAGGGCAAAAACCCGATCCCTACCCTGACGCCCAGCCCCATCCCCACGGCCACGCTGACGCCCACGCCCAACCCGACGGCCACCGCTGCCGCTGCGTTCTTCACCGTGGAGCAGGCGGAGATGGTCTCGCAGTATCCGCGCGGTGTGGAATACGTGCTCAAGATCAGCAGCAGCGCCGGAGAGATCGAGCGGGCACAGGTCACTTTCTGGACAAACGAAGGCACGCCCACGCGCAATTCGCTGGAGTGGGACCCGGATCGCAAGGCCTTTGTTTATTTTGACCGCATGTTCATGCCGCCCTGGTTCGAGATTCACTACCGCTTTCGCGCCGCCGACAGCGCAGGCAACATCTATGAGACGGCGGAGCAGGTGGCCGAATACGCCGATCACACCCGCCAGTGGATGCGGCGGGAAAATGACGAGATCATCGTGCTGATGTTCGGCGCACGCGAATCGCTGATTGACGAATTGTTTACCAGCGCCTCGCAGGCCATTGATCGCCTGGAAGATGCCTTTGGCTTCACGCTGGACTACCGCCCCTACGTCGTCGTGATGCCGGATCAGGCCAGCTTTCAGGAATGGCAGGAATACCCGGAGGAATACCTGGCCGGGCAGACCTACAGCGCACTGGGCTACACCATCCAGACGCTGCAGTGGGGCGAACAGGACTTGATTTATACCACCGTGCCGCATGAACTGACGCATATCTTCCAGGGCTTCATCGCCGAAGCGACGGACATCCCCAACTGGTTCATCGAGGGTAATGCCACGTACTTCGAGCCGGTGCAGCAGTATGACTACGAGGCCCGCGTGCGGGCCATCGCCACCTCGCCGGACTTCCCCACCCTGCAGGCCGATATCTCGCTGGAATTCCCCGGCCCTGATGGACGCAACCGGCTGGCCTACGATGTGGGCTACACCTTCATGAAGTACTGGATCGAGACCTATGGCATAGAATCGCACCGCATCTTCTGGCAGGCGCAGGTGACGATGAACTTCCGGGATGCGATGGCCTTCGCCACCGGACGCAGCTTCACCGATCTGGAGAATGAATGGCGGGCCTACATCGGCGCACCCGGCCCGGCCCCGACTCTGATCCCGACACCGACGCTGCTGCCCTTCCCGACCTCGCCGGGGATGCCGTCCGGCTGATCAGCCAGGCAGACCAGACAAACCACGGGCCGGGGCGTGCATGGACACCACACCCCGGCCTTTGTGCTGAGACACTGCCTTGACTACTCTGATGATCCCCGCCTGCGGGCAAGCTCCGCGCGGGCTTCTGGCAGCGATTCGGCAAAGAACAGCCGATCCTTCCACACGGGGAAGGCACGCTGCAGCAGATCCACCGTGACCGACAGCAGCGGCTGAGCCCCTGTGCCGATCAGCGCGGCACGGCCGAAATTATCCGGCAGCAGCGAGAGGCCGCGTCTGGCATGCAGGATGTAGTCGCCCGGCACCCGCCCGACATCACGCACATCCACAATCAGATCAACTTCGTGCGTGACCGTACCCGCCAGAGTTTCCACCTGCCGGATCGCGGTGTAGTAGGTATCCCACATCCACTCCGGCTCAAAGTGCAAATAGAGCATCGTCTGTTCTTCGTCGTCCCACGTAACGGTGATCCCCATCAGTCCTCCAGGGAATAAAAACGTCTACCTTATGATTGAGTTTAACATATTTTTATCTGGGCAAGCGGAATTTATTTATTTTTTATTGATTATGCTGGCGTGACGACTGGCCTCCCGTTCGTCAGATTCGCTATAATGCACTCCCGTACCGCAGTTGATTTTTCCGGAGCAAGCACCATGCCGCTGGTCGAACGCCAGTTTTCCGACGGCAAGGATACCCTGACTGTCACCGCCGACTATGACAACCGGCTGAAGAAGACGATCCGCTGGACGGTGGAAAACGGCACGATCCGCATCCGCCTGCCGCGCCGTGTCCGCAAGCGCGATGTTGGGCCGATGGTGGATGAGATCGTCGAGAAAGTGCGCCGCCAGCGTGCCCGTGCCCGCAGGCAGCAGGACTTCGACCTGCAGGCCCGCGCCGAGGAGATCAACCGCCGCTACTTCGATGGCGAGCTGCAGTGGCACACCATCCGCTGGGTGAACAACATGCAAAAGCGGCTGGGAAGCTGCACCAGCGGCGGGGCGACCGACGGCGACATCCGCATCAGCGAGCGCATCCGGCCCTGGCCGCGCTATGTGGTGGATTACATCATCGCCCATGAGCTGGCCCATCGCAAACATCCCAACCACAGCAAGGCCTTCTGGGACTACCTGGCCCGCTACCCCCAGATCGAGCGGGCACGCGGCTTCATCGAGGGCATCGCCTTCGCCGAGCAGACGGAAGCGGATACGCTGCTGTAGACCGGAGCGGAAGATGGGCAGCGCAGTTCTGCTGACGGGCAGGCCCGGCGTGGGCAAGACGACGGCCATCCGCCGCATCGTGGCAGCGCTGGGGCGGGAAGCAGGCGGCTTCTACACGCAGGAAATCCGCGCGGGTGGCAGGCGGCAGGGTTTCAAGATCATCACGCTGGACGGGCGCGAGGCGATTCTGGCGCACGTGACGATTAAAGGGCCGCCGCGCATCGGCCAATACGGCGTCGATCTGGCAGCGCTGGAGTCTGTCGGCGTGGGGAGCCTTTACCACGCCATCGAGCGGCAGGCGCTGGTCGTCATTGACGAAATCGGGCCGATGGAAATCCGCTCGGCGGCGTTCCGGGAGGCCGTGCAGGCGGCATTGCGGAGCGGCTCGCCGGTGCTGGGGAGCATCATGCAGCGGCCCGATCCCTTTGCCGACGCGATCAAAGCGCTGCCAGGGGTAACGGTGCTGGAAGTCACGCGGCAGAATCGCGACGATATGCCAGCACGCATCCTGGAACTGCTGTGACGCAATATCAAGCCGTCGCCGGAGATCGAAACCCCCGGCTGAGGCGGGATAAGTCCGGTTCAAACCGGACCGGGAGTCCAGATTCATCTGGACTTTGTCTGCTCAGCCCTGGAATTTATTCCGGGGCATGTATATCCCCCTGGCTCAGAATCCCAGGTACAGGGTCGGATTGACGGGGACGTCGTTGTAGCGAATCTCAAAGTGCAGGTGCGGGCCGCTGGAATTGCCGGTGTTGCCCACTGCCCCGATCAGGTCACCGTAGCCGACCATCTGCCCACAGCTCACGTAGATGCGGCTCAGGTGGCCGTAGAGCGAGGTAAACGGCCCGTGCGCCAGCACGATGAGGTAGCCGTAGCCCCAGTTGTTCCAGCCGCGGTAGATCACACGCCCCGGTGAGGAGGCATAAACCGGCGATCCTTCCGGCGCGGCCAGGTCTACGCCGGTATGGTAGCCGGTAAACCCGCGCACCCAGGTATAGGCGCTGATCGGCGGCGCAAAGTAGCCCGTGCCGCCGGGGTTGGGCTGCACGCCACAGCTTCCCGGTTCACCCCGCGCAAAGGAAATATAGCTGCCGTTATCGGAGCCACCGCCGCTGCTCCCACCCGTCCGCTCGACCACCGGCGTGTACTGCCAGTCGTTGCTGGTGCTTGTGCCACCCGGCACAACGACGCGCGTCCCACTCTGCAAGACCGTCTCCGGGGTTGCGCCGAAAAGGTCGTTGAACTCCGAATTGATGATGTCGTAGGGATCAACGTTGTATTCGTCCGCGATCTCCTGGATGGTCTGCGGCACCAGCACGCGGTGATACACGCCGTCTACCGGCAGGATGTACAGTTCCGAGCCGGGGCGCAGGGCAAACACTTTGTCGCGGTCATTCGACCAGGCGATGGTGTCCATCTCCAGGCCGAAGCGCTCGGCAATGCTGCTGATGGTGTCCCCTTCCTGCACGGTGTAGGTGATCACCTCGCCGCGCGGGCGGTCGGGAATGATGGTAAAGGGGTTATCACGCCGGGAGATCGGCCCGCCGGAGCCGGTCAAATCCGCTGGCGGGGCGCTCAGCAGGACAATGGCCTGATCGGGTGAAAGAGTCGGCGGCGGCACGACGGGATTCATCGCCTCAACCGCCGTTGTGGGGGCGACGGTCGCCGTTGGACGCGGGCGATCGGTCGGCGGCGGACTCGCCGCCGGGGCCTCCTGATCCAGCAGCGGCAGGAACAGGATCAGGCCAGCCATCACCATGAGCACCACGCCCAGCAATGGCAGCGCCACTCCCAGCGCCCGCTGCCACAGCGGCGGGCCGTCCGACTCCTGCGGCACGATCACCGGCGAGGTATCCGCCAGCGGATCGGGCGGCTCATGCAGCGCGTCCAGCAGCGATCCGGGCGCGTCTTCATTTTCCAGTGCCTCCAGCGCCGCTATGTCGGACGGCTCAAGGCCGTCGTCCGGCTGCAGCGGTGCGTCGTCATCAGAGGCCGGAACCTCATTCATGTCTGCATCATCTGCATCAGGGGAACCTTCAGGCGTTACCCAGCTCATACCATATCCCTTGCTATCTCAACCATCACACAGCCCCCCATTTTAAGCGCAGGTAGCATAACGCAAACCCTCCGGTAAGCCAAACCGGAGGGCTGCCAGCTCATCAGGCGGAGAGGGTGGGATTCGAACCCACGAGGGCTGTTAACCCTACTCGCGTTCCAGGCGAGCGCATTAGGCCGGACTATGCTACCTCTCCACATCAGGGTTATGCAGTTGCACACCCCTATTATAACAGAGCACCGCCACGTTTCCAGAGGGAAGTGGCCGACGCGAGGCCAGAGACAGGCAGCAGGAGTCAGGAGAAATAGCGGCGGGCGGCGAGTGAACAACCGGCACAGCGGCCAGAATCAACAAAAACAAAAAGGAATCCGTGAGAATCTATTTCATCTGCGCAATCCGGGCACCGATCATTTTGATCGGCTTCATCCGCTATTGGCGATCAAGATCGGCCCACCAGAGCGGGCCGTAATCGTGCACACCCGTCAGGCCTGCCGCCACGCCCACATGAACCGCCGCCGCATACAGCGGAGCCGCCGGGTACAGCCCCGCCGGGCCAAAGAGCCGCCTCTCAATCACACGGTAGGCCGCGGGACGGTCGGCCTCCGGCATGGTGCTGCTCGCCCGGTCAATCAGCGCGTCCACCGGGCCGCAGCCGGTGGCGCTGTAAAAATAGCCAAAGCGGCAGTGGAAGGCATCCCCCGCCCCGCCCTGCGCGTCCGGATAGGTGGGCAGCCAGGAAGCCAGCCAGAGATGGGGACGGATCGTCGTGTCCGCCGGGATCAGGTCACGGCTGATGGCGATCAGATCGTCGGGAGGAGTCGGCTCGATTTCAAACAGAGCGGGGGCACAGCCGAGCGTCTCCGCCCAGCTCGCGACCATCGCCTCGCCCAGCGGCACGCGATCGGGGGGCACGGCCAGCGTGATAATCTCCGGCACACCGCTGCAGTTGGGGAACCCGGCGGCGGTCAGTGCAGCACGGGCGGCTTCCGGCTCATAGCCAACGCCGACCGATTCCGGCGGCCCGGCGACGGCACGGGGATCGGTCAACGTCCGGATGGGCAGGACGGAAGCGTCCCCCGCCAGCAGCGCCTCGCGATCCAGCGCCCAGGAGAGCGCCTGCCGCACGCCCCGCTCATTGACAAAAGTCCGCTCCGCCGAGAAACCGAGCACGGTCACTTCCGGCCCGCGCCACACCTGCACCGCTTCCGCCGAAAGACCGGCGGGAAGCGCCGCGCCGAAGCGGGTGAAGTCCACCGCACCACGCCCGAAGGCCTCCGCCCGCGCCGTGTCATCGGCCAGATAAGTGATCGTCACCTGCTCGATATTGCCCGGCAGCGCCTCCGGCCAGAACGGATTGCGGACAAGTGTCAGACTCTCGCCGAGAGTCCAGTCGGTCAGGACATAGGGGCCACTGCTGGCGATCATGGCATAGGCGGGCGTGAAGTCCACAAATTCGCGCGGCACGGGACGGAAGGCCGGTTCGGTCAGCAAAGCGGGCAGGTAGTTCACGGGCAGCGCCAGATGCAGGATCAGCGTGGTGGAGTCCGGCGCTTCCGCCCCGACCCAGTCAGCGACGCGCTGATCGTCCACCAGCAGCGGCTGGGCCTGCGCGGCGGTGTAGCAGCCCTGAATGACGAAAATGGCGGCTGTCGGCGGGGAAGGTTTCAACGGATGGCAGGCCCGCCGCAGCGCCGCGACCGCATCCGCCGCGTCAACCGGACGCAGGGCCGCGATCTGGCCGGTATCCGGATTGTAGCCGACCCACTGGATGTCGTCGCGCAGCGTGAATGTCCATGTCAGGCCATCGTCGCTGACCGTCCACTCCCGCGCCAGCACAGGGACGGCGCTGTGCGCCGCCGCGTCATAGCGGAACAGCCCGACGAACAGGTTTTCGATCAGATCACGGGCGTCGGCGTCCTCCGGAGCCAGGCTGAGCGGCTCCGGCAGCGGAGATTGTGCCGTCGCGCCGGGGATGGGCGGCATGGCAATGCGCAGCGTCGCGCCCGTCTGCGCCTGCACAGGCGGCATCAGGGCCACCGATAGAATCGCCAGGAGCAAAAACATCCGCGCCACTGTCGCCGCTGCTGACCGTGTGATGTGCATGGACTTATCCCTCACAGGAAAAGAGGCAGGCCGCTTTGCCCGCCCCCGCATCAAACCTGCCGCGAATCTTACCCGCATCCCCGCGATGCAGCAACCGGAGAAGCGGCCCTATCGCTGGCTGGCATGTAAAATGGTGAAGCCGATGATGGCATCGCCCTCATAGCGAATAATCACACCATTGTCAGTTAATTCACTGTCGGTAGCTATGCCCGGCTTCTTGAAATTGATGTACAGTACGTCGGCTTCGCTGTCGTACGACAGCCAGACATTGCCCTGTGGCGCTTCTTTCAACACCGGCAGCAATTGCAAATACTGCTCAGGAGTCACTACGGCCATAGTTGTTCCCTCTTATTCAGCATATTGGTCCGGCGGGTAAAAAAGGCAGTAATAATGAATCCATCGTCTTCAAATTCCCGATAAACCGCGATCAGCCATTTCCCCGAACTAATTGATTTCACAGCCAATAATTCGCCCGCTTTTCCTGCCAGAACGCGATCCGGTTCCCTGACCGTTTCCAGCACATCAGCCCGCATATCAGCCATTTCACCATGCTGTTCCACAATATGCGTCCAACGCTCATCTGTTAAGCGGATAGAAACACCATGCCTGGAAATTACCGCCTCTTCCACTGACTATCCTCAGCATACCACACAAAGGCAGGCCGCTTTGCCCGCCCCCGCATCAAACCTGCCGCGAATCTTACCCGCATCCCCGCGATGCAGCAACCCGCCCCGGAATCAATTCCGGGGCTGAGCAAGAAAAGTCCAGATAAATCTGGACTGACGATATCGCCGTCCCTGCGCAGCCCGGTTCGAACCGGGCTTTTCCTTGCTGAGCCGCAAATTGAAATGCGCCCTGCGCGTGGTACAATGCCCCGCATGAACGCGCCATCTGCTGACACGACCAACGCTCGCATCCACCGCCTGATCCTGATCGCGATCATGGCGGCGGCTGTCCTGCTGCGGGCGGAATACCTGCTCCAGATCGAGCACAACACCGACCACGCCTGGCCCATCGCGCAGGCGCTGGCGACGCTCGACCGGGGCGAATTCCCACTGATCGGGCAGGGCACTTCCGTGCTGTTCGCCAGCCCGCCGCTGACCGGCTATCTGTATCTGCCCTTCGTGGCGCTGACGCGCTCGCCGCTGGCGGTCTACGTCTTCGTGATCGCGCTCAACACGCTGGCCGTGCTGCTGGCCTACCGCGCCGCCCGGACTCTGGTCGGGCCGCGCCGTGCCCTGATCGCGGCGGCACTGATGGCCGTCAATCCCTGGGTGGTCGAGTACAGCCGCACATCGTGGGTGCAGAGCCTGCTGCCGTTTTTTGCCTGTGCGGTGGCATGGCTGCTGTGGCCGGTGCTGCTGGGGCACAGCAGACGGCCCGTCCGCCGGACGGCGCTGGCCCTGATCATGCTGACCATGCTGGGCCAGACGTATCTGCTCGGCTTTGCGCTGCTGATCCCGGTGATCGTACTGCTGGTCACCTTCCGGGCGAACGTCCCCCGGCGCGGCCTGCTGATCGGCGGCGCGGTCTTCGCGGCAGCAGGTGCGCTGTACGCCGCCGGGCTGCTGGCCCAATGGAATACCGTGCAAACACGCCTGGGCGATTTCACGTCGGCAGCGCCGCACCTCAGCCGGGAAGCCTGGGATCACGCCGTGCGGCTGGTCAGCGGGGCCGACTACGCGCTGGCACGCGGCACAGATGCGCCCATCCCCGATTCGGCCCT